>Ga0182004_10000265_pt1 | contig 28765 bp, 32 predicted proteins | sample Sormic07211540_1_FD_120479 | JGI IMG/M metagenome (GOLD analysis project Ga0182004, IMG submission 120479) | Endophyte microbial communities from Sorghum bicolor roots, Mead, Nebraska, USA - 072115-40_1 MetaG | ecosystem: Host-associated > Plants > Roots > Unclassified | place: USA: Nebraska...
ACGGATGGAAGAATCGTTAAAAAAGAGACAGGTCAAACCCGTACAGCCACTAGGACTCGGTTGCGGCGCATCGCACCGGCCCGCCGCCGCGTCCGCGCTGAGGTGGAGTGGAGGCGTGGAAACCTGGAGCCGGACTCGGATAAGCGCGGCCGCCTCGCCGCGTGCCCGCGTCGCTCTCGCACCGTCGCCGCCGCCGCGTCATCCAGTGCCGCCCACATCCTCATCTCAAATTCTCATCAGTCGCGCCCTCATGTCAACGGGTGGGAGGATAATCCTATGCGTGCGAACAAACACGAACCCAAACCAGGTCCACCGCATCGCGCACGCCCAACGCGTGGAATTTACGAGCAATTTAGTACGAACACATGGTCAAATGGAGTGGTTTTGCCTGTTCACCACCTCAAGAGCCAACGGCCTTGCGTCAAGGTCAAGGTTGGCAATTTCAAAAAGAAAAAAAAAAGGTCAAGGTTGGCCCATCTGGAACAACACCAATCTCACGAGAATTCCCGCGTAACCAGCAGGGCTCTGCATTTTAATTTTAGAACGGGTACATGTACATGTACGTATACGTTTGAACTTTGAAACGCTTTGCTCCCTGCCTGCGTACAAACATACTGTACTAGAGTAACTACGAGCGGGTATACTTCTGTGCTCGATCGAGTTCACGGGCTCAGTGCCGCGGCGGGGTAGACGGCGAGCGGGATCCGGACGCGGTGCTTCTTGTCGCCCTTGAGCACCACCTCCCCGAAGCTGAACGCGTTCCCGGGCGCGGTGGTGTTGAGCACGATCCGCAGCGTCCGCGCCGCGCCTGGCGCGATGGCGAACTGCGAGGGCGACACACGCACCGCCACGCCGCCGGGCGCGCGCACGTACGCCATGTACGTCTCGTTCTGCGCGCCCACGCTCGTCACCCGCCGGTCCACGCGCCGCGAACCCAGCAGGCTCGCCACCGTCACGCTCGCCGCGTTCAGGTCCGTGCACCACCGCGCCGCCCCCGCCCCCGCACGCGGCGACGGCGGGGGAGGGCACGGCGCGCCCACCGCGCGCAGCACCGCGGCGTTGTCCACGCCGGGCACCGCGCACAGGAATCGGAGGTAGTCGCTGTACCCGGCGTCGAACACCAGGCCGGGGTCCAGCGCGCGCGCCGCGTTCACGGCGCCCGCGCCCATGTCGAACGGCGTCGCGGGGTCCACGGACCCGTCGTCGCTCCTCGCCGTCAGCGGCCGGCCCGAGCGGTCCGTCACGTCCGCGGTCGTCATGATCGCCGACATCACCATGGCGGGGCTCCACGTCGGGTGCCTCTGCTTGATCAGGGCCGCCACCCCGGCGACGTGCGGCGCCGCCATGCTCGTGCCGGACAGCAGCGCGTACTTCTCGCCCTGGATCTCGGGCAGCGCGTCGCTCGTCGGGCTCCATGCTCCCCATATGAGATTCCCTGGCGCCATGACGTTGGGTTTCAGCACCTCCGCCGGCTGCATCTGTGCGTTCTCCACGTCCGGCCCCCTCGAGGAGTAGTCGGCCACCACTGGTGCTTCTCCCGAATAGCTTGCACGCCGTCCCTCCGTAATCCGTACAGTCGCTCCGAAGCTGACCACATTTCCATGTTCATCTCGAACCGTGTTGTTGTTATAGTACCTAAACAGAGCCTGCACACAGTAGCAAACGAAAATTGCGATCAGGCAAAAAATTCCTAGCTAGTGAAATCAGAATCTTGCGTTTCGATCAAAACAAAGCTGTAGTGCATTCTCTTAAGATATTTCAGCTTGGTCAGGAACGTACTCGCATGTCGGAACCCCTCAGAACTATGGCGGAAGGGACTGTCGTGGGAAATGTAGGCTCAAAATCAATGTCGATGTCACCCGAAGAACGGTCAGTGATGATGACCCCAGCAGCTCCAATTCTCTCAATCGTATCAATGACACTAGCAAGGTCGGGGTCGTCTTCATAGTAGTTTGATGAGTCGAACATGCAAATAATCACCTTTCCCTGGACAAGAGGTCTGATGAACATCCTTGGATCTTGGCAATTAACAGACCCATCAGATGAATTCTCATTGACCACATCATCAGCCCATGCTAGTGGGTACATTGTTTCACCTGGTGTTGGTGCTGGCAAGACAGGCAAGGGGTTAAAACAAATTTGGAATCGAGTGAAGTATTCAAACATAGGCACATTGTGATATGGTCAATCATTAGATCTACTTGAATTTGTCCTATCCAAGATCAGGTACAGTTATGCAAGGGTAAGGCTGTCTAGAAATTACATTCCCCAGACCCCCACCATAAGGAAATACTGAAGGCATTACGCTAACAAATTGGCAAAATGCTACAAATTATTGATCAACGACCAAGATAGGTTGAAATGAATTACCTGAAAGGGCACCGCAAGAAAATACTTTCCCATTGCCAATTATGATTGATTTTCTATACTTCCGGTCTGTCGTTGAAGCAGCAACACTTAATATCCATGGGCTGAATGAGACGACTGTGTTTGCATCGGGTCCTGCATTGCCAACGGCCTGAACAACTGACACTCCAGCCTTAGTGGCAAGGAGCAGTTGTGCCTCAAGCAAATTGAGGAAAGATGCTGGCCCAGGTGAAACTGAAGAAGGAGCCATAGAAAGACTTATAACATGGACCCCATCCTCTACTGCCTACATACAAGTAACACAGTTTAGCATACAGATTGAACGATAGCAGCTTTCTGTAGAGTATATCTAAGAACCTGGTCGACTGCAGCAATCACATCTGACATGTATCCACCGAAAGGATAGGCAGCTTTGTAGATTGCAAGACTGAAAGGGCAATCAACAAAGCGTAAGATTATATACACTACTACCCTTCTTGGCTTTCAAGTTTCAACATCTGAAATGCTATCTTCCAAAAAAAACATCTGAAATGCTGAAAAAGGATTGTTCTTTCAGTCCAACTCACCGAGCTCCAGGGGCCATGCCGCTTGCATACCCAAAGTTGTAGCCTCTGGATATTAGTGGAGTATGGAAATTCCCAGCTGCAATCGATGCGGTGTGGCTGTGAAGATATTGTTATGATCAGCTGCTGATGCATTTTGAGGATAAAATGAATTAATACAGTTATCAGCGTATATAATAGAGAATTGGACAAACCTGCCATGACCATCTGGATCATAAGGAGATTCATAGTGAATAGTAGCATTGAACTCCCCGGTCGCTTGGGCAGCACGTGCGAACCACCTAGCTCCCACTATCTTACCACTGCATGAATCTGGAGGAAATCTATTTCCAGTACGACATATTCCTTTGAAACTAGCCGGTGGTGGTTTTGCTTGGCTTGACGTGTTGCTGATAGCAAAGCTTGGGTTCTTAGGGTCAATCCCGGTATCAATCATGCCAATCACCACCCCATCACCGGAATTCTCAGCACCACCCAGGAGCGGCCATACTGCACTAGCTCCAATGTAACTTGGTGTATGTGTGGTCATCTTGGCCATTTTGATGTCTTCTTGGATAAATCTAACTCCTTTTGCACCACTAAGAATTCTAACTGTCTATTACACATATAACAAATAAAAATATTCAACTATTAATTCCAACAGAAACAAATAACCAACATTAACTAATAACATCATCAACTCTTTAAGAAAACTTGCAAACACCTAGCCAGTACAAAAATTTAAGTCCAATGAATTTGCATTTGATGGTTGACATCTCCATGTCTTTCATGGGTTTCAGTTTGTAAATACAGAGCAAGTCTGGAAATTCTACTCTGCCAAGTGAGAATAGAAGCAATGTGGAACAGTTCCCTCATTTCCCAGCCCAAATAGTCAAATAACAGAGAAAATAATAAAAGCATTGTTATGCACTATAAAGTCTGAAAAAGCACCTTCTCAGATTCAGCATGGAGAGCAAATCCATTAATCAAGTGCGTGTAACTGTATAGTTTCTTGTAAGATCCCACTGGGAGAAATGAGTCCAGGAAGCTGTCATGCTTTGTTGTGGCCACCCGTTTGTACTTCTGAGCTTCGTCGCCTCTCCTGAATAAAATACTTTAGTAATTTGTATTACCCGGAGATGATATAATTCAACTTATTCCTGTGCAGAAAACACATACATTACATGCTTGCGGTTCACTTTGTAGGAAATGACTGGGTCATCCTCCATCACCACCATATAAACCTTGGCAAATACATGAGATGGACCACAGTTCAAGCTCAGAAGAGTAAGAATAGAGCAGAACACTAGAGATGGCTTGAGAGAAGCCATAACAGTGTCACTGAATGATTGTATGAGACCTCCCAGAACTTCTATGCTTGAACATATGTGCTTATATAAGTGCGAGAACATGATTTATCTAAAAGAATGTTAGGTGAGAATTAGAGGGAACTAAAAGTGAAGCATGCACCTGATACATCAGGAACGGTCTGGCTCATCTCTGAACCACCAAATGCACGCAATGAGGGCTTCCTGAATTCCATGTGCCTTTCTTTAACTGACAGCAATATAGTTACAGAGATCTTTACCTGTTTCCAGTACCGTTGGGAAAATATGAGAAGGCCTCTTGACTCTTGTATAGGTCATGCAGCTGGTGCAGTCAACCGAACCAATTTTAAATTTTGACACTAAGCATGGCAGTTTAGGTTAGTTTTGCAAAGGCATATAAAGAATCAAATCACAGGTGAGCCATGTATTTTGGTCTGTTATTACCTACAACACTCTGAAACAAGCAGAACCATTTTCTCCCTTAGCATGCTTTGCGTGGGAGCTCTGCCTAGTTTTGCAGATCATCCCCTCTGGCTCTGTACCTAAATATCGCTGTGATGTCTGATCAAATTAACATAAAGGTTGTTTCGTAACCGTGGTACCAACTCACACGAAAACACCCTTTGCGCCGCACAAAGAAGAGCAAAATGAACATCCACAACACCGAGCAGTATCATACCTCACCCCAGCGAAAGCGTAAATGCAGGTACCCGACAGGCGATAATTTTGCCTTAGGCGCTCCAAACTAGCAAACTATTATACCACGCAACTGATTCAAAGAGGAGCACAGACAAACCATCACCTCGCCGCGGCGGCGTCGCTAGGCGTTCCGAGTCCCCCTCTCCCGCTTGGATGAGGGAGGAAGTAGGAACGGCGTCTCGTGGCGCCCGCCATTCTTACCCTCTTCCTGCTCTCCTCTCCTACTTCTTCGACTGCCGCGGTCTCGCCGACGAAGTAAACGGTGTTGCGCCTTGGGCTGTGGACGTTCTATTAGGCCTAGTGGTGAGGTTCTAGTTCTTCATAGGCTAGTGGGCCAAGGCTATTGGGCCATCTTAATGCTTCTGGTCACAGGTTTTGATTTCAACCCAAAATAATAAAACTGAAACAAAACTAGCCCAGACCACAATCTCCTGGTGATGATGAACTCATGGTCCGGAAATATTCCCTGTCTGTATGCGACTCAGCGATTGACAGCAGCCAGGTCGCCGATTCAGATTTTTTTTTAATTCTGCTATAGCATTTCGTTTTTCCTTCTTTTAACATCGTTCCCAGTTGACAACAGGTGTTTATTCAGTGTTTCCACCTGAAGAGGTAAATGGAAAATGTGAAGATTTTTTCTTCCATCAAGTAAAATGCATCTTTGTTTCCTTCACTAGAACAGATTTTTGATCTTCACTTTTAGTCCTGCTCTAAATTGAGCCCAGAACTAATAAAGATTTAGTTCTAGTTGGAACCACCAATCAAGACTAGAATCTCCTGCCCAACGGATAGTGCAACAGACTTTTGCATTAAGAACCTTTAGTCCCGGTTGGTAACACCAGCTGAGACTAAAAACCACCCTTTAGTCCCGGTTGATGTTACTAACCCGGACTTAAGATCCTCTAACTTTTAGTCCCGGTTGGTAACACTAACTGGAACTAAAGGGTGACCTTTTAATCACGAATGAAGTCACCAAACCAGATTAGAAGTCTTCGACCGGAGACTAAAGATTCCCCACGAGTGAATTTAAAGGGAGAGTGTCCAAGACATTGTCATATGTGGTGTGCAGTTGAGTTGGTAAGGAAGATACGTGCGAGACATAATCACAAGAGGTCTTGGTTCGAATCTCACACACACAAGAGGAAGATTTGCACGATTTACATTATTTTTGAGTTTCCAAGATGGGTTTTAATGTTCTCAACCGGGATTACAACCCATATGTTACAACCCTTTAGTCCCGGTTGATGTTACTAACCCGGACTTAAGATCCTCTAAAATAAAGGGGTTACCAATATGCAGGATTTAAATTATTTTTGATGTTCTTAACCGGGATTACAACCCATATGTCTACTAGTGCTTATTGGTAAATTACAACCCGGATTCCCAATGTCAGTTGGGAAAACCAGGACTAAAGGAGTTTCTCAACCAGGATTACAACCCATGTGTCTACTAGTGCTTATTGGTAAATTAACTATTTTCCATTGTTTAAAAGATAGTATATGTCTTAATTATCGAAAGAAAATGCTGAAAATCCCTTATCATAAAACAATCTTGTAATTTTAAGAAATGGGGGAAAAGTCATCTAGTAAAAAACATATTCCTCTAACCAAATGTAGAGGAAAATATAGAACTTAATCCTATGTGCTCTAAATGCTTTTCTAAAAATAGAAGAAACACCACATAAAGAGAGATAGAACATCTATTAACTTCTAAAAAGTCATGGCTCAAAATATTATTTGCTGATTTATCATAAGAGAAAAATACAGTTGGTTGGCAGAAAAAATACGGTTGATAAGACAAGCGAACGGGCTGTCACATGTATACTGTACTTATTAACAGGTGCAGCCAGGCCTTGTTTTGTTCTATTTTTTTTGCAAAATGGTTACTATAATATTTTTGTTTGTATTTGATAAATATTATCTAATCATGCATTAACTAGACTCAAAAGAGTTCTCATAAATTATAGATAAACTGTGCAATTAGTTATTATTTCTTTTATTTATATTTAATGCTTTATGCATGTGTCGCAAAATTCGATGTAATAGACAATCTGAAAAATTTTACAAATTCTTTTGAACTAAACAAGGCCTAGGTGTAAGCACTGCCATGCAATACAAAATTCACAACGTCTCTGACTTGGAGCCTAAAGAAATCTCAATATATTACAGTATGCTACATGCATCTTGATCTTAGGCCTTGTTTAGTTCCAAAAAATTTTGCAAAACAGGCACTGTAGCACTTTCGTTTGTATTTGACAAATATTGTCCAATCATGGACTAACTAGGTTCAAAAGATTCGTCTCGTCAATTCCGACCAAACTATGCAATTAGTTTTTATTTTCGTCTATATTTAATACTCCATGCATGCGTCTAAAGATTCGATGTGACGGGGAATCTGAAAAATTTTGCAAAAATTTTTGGGAACTAAACAAGACCTTAATTACATCTACACCTGTTAGCGAAAGTGGCATACCCATATGGACATGGGGAAGCTAGCCAGTTTGGCTAGGATATAGTATATGATATAGTATGCATCACATATCACATATATATATATATTTATCCCTATTCCAAAGGTCAGGCTAATAGGGACCATCCTGCATGCCTACACATGTAGCATCTAATCTAGACCTCACCTTTGATTAGTAAGATGATTCCAGCTCCGTGCAATCCCTATAACAAACCAAAGGATTAACAATTGCAGAGTCGCCTCATCTTTCTTTCGAGGCCATCATTAGTGGCAGCCTATGTACGCATATGCGTGCGTGTTCTTCTTTCTCCAAAAACCCCTTATAGTGCCAGCAGATGCTACGAGGCATCCAAGGTGAATTGTTCCTGTGCTGGCTGCATCCCGGTGCCCGGAAGACCGATCGATCAATCTTTGCTTGTTCCAGCAACCTTTTAACCATCGATCTTTTCTGAAGTATTATATGTTGTGTCGTTGTGCAAAGCAGTTTTGTGTTGCAGTGCTCCTGATGCTTTCATGCAGCAGTTCGTCTGTATATATCTTTCTGAGCTTTTCAGACTAATCATTTTATGCTCTCTGAATCTTTGACTATTCTGGACATCGCCTGGCCTCTCTTTCAAGCCGTCAGATCATTGGTGCCATCCTCCTATGTTATCTTTCTACAGAGATTGCGTTCTTGGAAAAGCTCGTCGAGGTTCCCTTGGAAAAGGAAACCGATCAGGGTTGGATCAGAATACGTTTACTCACTTTCAGAACAGTTTCTACTCCCAATATCTCAATCGTCTAACGCCTAACATAGGAGATAATGGAGAGAAATACAGTCCTGCTTCATCCAGCTCCTAGGATAGGAATCAGGCCAAACTTTACAAGTTTCTCTACACTCCCAAACAAGTAAACCCAAATTCATAGTCAAGAGTCTCACCCACAAAATTACATCTTTAATCCTAAACCGCTAAACATAGAAGATCATCCATGGGAAGAGGGAAAAAAGGTATAGCCGCAGCCTCTAGGTACGTCAGGCTTGAATACTACAACGTTCCTTCTTGTCGTCACTAAGCTGTAATTGCTCATAACTGAAGCTAGTATGTCCCCCTAAACAGCACCTCACCTGTAAATACATTTTAGGTTTGCAATTGTAAAAAACAATCATTTCTCAGAGCCAACAAAGAACCCAACAGACAGCACCTACTCCTATTAGAAATACAGTATTAATTTCCTTCTCCCCTTGTTTACACCAACTGCCAAATAAATTGCTAGCACTATGAGGTGGAACAATCTCAAATATGATGCCCCTGGGGCTGTTTTTTATTTTCCTTTCTCGGCTGTCAGTATTCTAAGGTCAGAATTTTTCAAAAAAAAAAAATCTAAGGTCAGTCAGGCTTGTAACTTGCTTCTTCTACTTAATGAAATACATGTAAAGTCGTATTCTCCAAAATAAAATATCAAATAAGATATGCAAGCCATATGAATTAAGCGTAGTCATTCAGAAAAGAGATGTTAGGATGGTTTCTAAGCTACTGCAAAACCAGTACTTACTCTCATCTGATCCTCCTAGCTAGGTTATCCTAGTTAGAATAACTCCCTTTTTGAAAAAAAATAACATAGGAAAATATTTTTGTTGGGAGGTAGCTTGGCACGCCAAATTTTCCGAGTAACTTTTCCTAATTACTGGGTTCAGGATTTGGTTCAGGATGTTGCAATACTTAATGATTTTTGACATATAACGTTTGCTAATTTCTAGAGTTCATTTCTGCATTTTCTCACCTTTCAGTTCAGCTCTGGCATTTGGTGCTGTTTTAATTGAAAGTTAATTAGTAACTGCACATTGATATTGGTACTACTTGCAGGAGACAAAACTCAATATCTCCAAAGCCTTCGACACTGTTGCATGGCCGTTCCTCCTAAACGCCTTGCAGGCGTTCGGCTTCGGCGCTCATTGGCGACGGTGGGTATCCACGCTGCTATCCACGGCCACCTCTCGCATAATTCTCAACGGTCGGCCAGGCAACGCCATCAAACATAGGAGAGGAGTCCGCCAGGGTGACTCGCTCTCGCTGATGCTATTCATAATCGCCATGGAGGTGTTCGCGAGGCTAGTAGCCACGGCTGCAGCGGAGAGGTTGCTGAAGCCCATTGGAGTGCCCGTGATCAAGCACCACTACAGCCTGTACGCGGACGATGTCATCATTTTCATGCACCCAGACGTCTCGGAGGCGAGGGTGATCAAAGAAATTCTAAGAATTTTTGGGGAAGCCTCCGGGTTGCAGACCAACCTAGCCAAATGCTCCATCACGCCGATCCACTTGCCGGACGACAATCTACCACAGCTGCAAGAGGTGTTGGGATGTCGCCAGGCCGACTTCCCCATTACCTACCTCGGGCTGCCCCTCAGTACAAAGAAGATCCCAAGGGCGCGGATTCAATACACCATTGACAGCATCGAGAGAAGACTGCCGAGTTGTCATGGCCCGCTCATGGCGAGGAGCGGTAGGCTAATCTGGATCAAATCCATCCTCTCCGCCATCCCCATTTACACAATCATTGCTGATGGCCTCCCACTCTGGGTGATAGACGAAATCAACAGCATCCGCCGAAGGTTTCTTTGGACGGGGAAGGAAGGATCCGTACGGGGGAAGTGCATGGTTGCGTGGGACAGTCTGTCGACCAACGGACCTAGGGGGGCTGGGCATCCCGGACCTGCGGCTCACCTCCATCGCCCTACAAGCAAGATGGCTTTGGCTGCAGAAGGTGGATCAAACCAGGGCGTGGTCTAACCTACCCATCGCATCTTCCCGCGAAGTGCGGGCTTTCTTCAACGCCTCGACGTACACTGTGCTCGGAGACGGCCGCAACACAGCCTTCTGGACCGGGAGGTGGATCCAGGGGCAGTCAGTCAAGGACATCGCACCAGCTCTTTTGGCCTTCGTCAGTAACAGAGACATCAAGTCCACAACGGTCGCCACAGGACTCACAGCGCGAGCATGGGTGCGCCAGATTTCGGGTGGGATCACCTCCACGGCCATCCTGGATTATTTGAAGCTGTGGGACGCGGTGTCCCAGTGCCAGTTAGGTGTCGGGGAGGACTCCCTCATCTGGAGGTGGACGCCGGACGGCCAGTATTCCACCAAGTCAGCCTATCGGGCTCTTCTCGCAGCCTCCCACCCTGTGCATGGCTGCTCGAGGATCTGGAAAATTTGGGCTCCTCTCCGGGTCAAGATCTTCCTCTTGCTGGCCATCAAGGGTCGGCACTGGACCGCCGACAGGAGGCGTCGACACGGTTTGCAAGCCAACGACAGATGTTACCTTTGCGACCAAGACCCAGAGACTATTGACCACATCGTGGCCTCTTGCTCCTTTTTGCGTCAGGTTTGGTGGACCATACTATCGGTACTCGGGGCCGACACATCCATGATAGGCGACAACACCCTTCTTGCGTGGTGGGACCGTTGGAGACAGCGTTTTCACGGTGACCGGCAGAAAGGAGCCGACACCCTCTTCGCGCTAGTAGCCTGGGAAATTTGGAAAGAGCGCAACGCTCGGTGCTTCCGAAACGCACCCTCCAACAGTAACCAGCTGCTAAATGCCATCAAGTTCAACGCCGACCTTTGGGTTGCAGGAGGGGCCCGGCACCTTGGTTGTTTGTTTAGTGAGTAGTCGTTTTGTATCTTGGGGGGGAGGGGTCGGCGTCCTTCCTGTCTGTATTCTGTTAAACCACCCCCACCCCTTGTTGTTTGGGTCCATAGCGCTTAAGCGCCGCTGTAAACGTTTTCCTGCTTAATACAATGATACGCAAGCCTTTTGCGTATTCGAGAAAAAAGAAAAAAACAACATCTTCAGGCTGTTAAGGGATAACAACTTGGAGCAGCCTGCAGATTATTGGTGTTTTTGAGGTAATCACAGCCTGCAGATGACTCATGACAGTGCCTAAGGCATGCTCTCAGCGGAGGGCCAATCCCATTTCAACACGTCACCATGCTCGTGCACCACTGCTGCCTAGTACATGGTCATTAGTATATTGATGGTCTGATGGTCTCCTTGTAGGGCTCATGTAGATTTGACCTCACACTGCTTTCCAGCAAAGCACTATAAACCTTACCTTCAAGGCCAGGTGTCAATATGAGAGGTACAAGAATCTGGGCTCTACATGACCATATCCTAGTACAGATTTCATCGCCATTTATAAACAGCCGCAAGATCCATCTCCGCATTTATCTGCTGGAAGCCTGAATCCCTGTGCCATGTGTGAGCAGCATAGAAAATGCAGGAGCCGTCAGAAACAGCACATTTGCATATGTACAGCAGCAAGCTACTAGTGCGTGTATAAGATTATTGTAAATGCAGAATTGATGAGAATATGTACCTGAATCTGCAACCATATTTGATCCAAGTAAAAATGCATTCAAACGAAATAACCTAAGCTAGCATCTTTGCCCCACTGGTTTTCAAACTTGTCTGAGAAGTGGGACAAGGACAGCAGCTAGCATTTGGTGCTGCAGCCTGCAGCTAGAAAAGCCTCTCAGCAACTCCGGCTGTGTTGGCATGTGCGTGCGCTCTGCGTATAGTGTTTTTCGGGGCGAACATGCACATGCCTCACGCAGGGATGAACCGCGTCCATCTGCACCTGGCATCGGACAGGAACGCACACACACTGAGCTCCAGCGGTCGCTGCCGGGCGAGCGAGCAGCAGCAAGAGACAGGCACTTTTAATTCTGAAGCTGCTCCTCCTGTCCTCCACCATGCGAGCTAGATACTCCATTAGCCAGTAGGCAAAGGTTCCCCCCAGTTACTGACGGACACAAGCATCCATCTTCTGGTGGTGCTGGGTTGGCTATGGCTATCTAGCTCGCGAGGGTGAGGTGAGGGCAGTACGCCCAAAAGCTGGACAAGCGCAGAGACTTCATTGCCCACCGTCCGAGTGGCCAAGAACTTGAATGCCCTCCCTCTCTTCTCATATAAATAGTAGCCGAGCTCGATTCGATCGTCTCCCGGCTACGCCCACCCAGTCAGACACAGATCAAGAAAGCAAGCCACCAAGAGCGAGAGCTAGCAAAAGGAGGAGAAACGGAGCAAGCCATCAAAGGTATTAGCTAGGGGCTCGGCTACGGCAATGGCGCTGCGCGACGTGCTGCTGTCGATAGCGCAGACGCCGCACCGGCTGCGCAGGAGGGCGCTGGTGACGTGGACGCCGGCGCAGGAGCTGAACGAGGTGCGGGACCGGTCGGGGCCGCGCATGAAGCGGCGGCTCGAGTGGTACGACCTCGTGGGGCTCGGCGTCGGCGGCATGCTCGGCGCGGGCGTCTTCGTCACCACGGGGAGGGTGGCGCGCGACACCGCGGGGCCAGCCGTCTTCGTGTCCTACGTCATCGCCGGCGTCTCCGCGCTGCTGTCATCCTTCTGCTACGCCGAGTTCTCCGTGCGCGTCCCCGTCGCCGGCGGTGCCTTCAGCTACCTCAGAGTAACGTTCGGTAGGTTACTCTTTTTTCCTTCTCGCCATGGTTTCACGCTGCTATATATATAATTGTTCTTGTTGATGAAATCACGGCCGAAATCTTATGAGATTAACCGTGCTATGATTCATGTTCTTCCAGCATTTTTTTTTAAAAAACGGTGCTGCTATACGTTTTAAAAAATTCAATTGCCCCTGTCTCTTAATGAAAGGACAAGGAGTGGACAATGCAAGCAAAGCCCCTCGATCTAATCCTTTTTTGCCAGGCGAGTTCGTGGGGTTTTTCGGCGGAGCGAACATTCTGATGGAGTACGTGCTGTCGAACGCGGCGGTGGCGAGGAGCTTCACGGACTACCTGGCCTCGACGTTCGGAGTCACGGAGCACAACGCGTGGAGGATCGTCGTCGACGGCATCGCCGACGGGTATAATGCCCTGGACGTGCCGGCCGTCGGGCTCATCCTCCTCATAACCGTATGCCTGTGCTATAGGTAAATAATGCCCGTCGCTGGTCTACCATTTTCTAGCTACTGTCACATTAACCTGTGCCTTTAATTTAGTTTTATTAATTTGTTCTTTGAGACTATCATTTGTTCTTGCTTATTAGATGGGGTTCTGTGTGTTCTTACTTCCTATATTTTATGAGGAACTCATGAACACAGTATAGTAGTACAAATTCTGTGCATGACTTGCTATCAATGTGATGACACACAAGACACGTACGTGGACAAGTGCATGGTTGTTCTCTGTTGATTCTAAAGAAAGCAAAGGTTTATTTAGCCTCTTAGGGAGAAAACTGAAAGCAACGCTCAGATTAATAAAAAACACATGCTGCAAATTAAAGATATTGGCATCATTGACCATACCGATTTAATTTGCAACTGCTGCACGCAGCACCAAGGAGAGCTCGATGCTGAACATGGTGCTCACGGTGTTCCACCTGCTCTTCTTCGCCTTCATCATCGCGGCCGGCCTGTGGAACGGCAGCGCGAGGAACCTCGTGCGGCCGCACGGGCTGGCCCCCTACGGCGTCGCCGGCGTCCTGGACGGCGCCGCCATCGTCTACTTCAGCTACATAGGCTACGACTCGGCGTGCACCATGGCCGAGGAGATCCGGGAACCCTCCCGCGCGCTCCCCGTCGGCATCGCCGGCTCGGTGCTCGTCGTGTCCGCGCTCTACTGCCTCATGTCCGTCGCCCTCTGCGTGATGCTGCCCTACACCGAGGTGACCATGCATGCATACGCAGGCGGCGTCGCGCGCTCCCGGTCCCGGCCGGTCGCTCGCTCGGTGCCTGCTGTTCTTCTCGGCTCACCGTGCATACGTGCCTTGCGTTGTTGCAGATATCGGAGGCAGCCCCGTTCTCGTCGGCGTTCAGGGAGAAGGTGGGGTGGAGGTGGGCGAGCAGCGTGGTTGGCGCCGGCGCCAGCATCGGCATCGTGGCGTCGCTGCTGGTGGCGATGCTGGGGCAGGCCAGGTACCTGTGCGTCATCGCCAGAGCGCGTCTCGTGCCGCTGTGGTTCGCCAAGGTCCACCCTTCCACAGGCACTCCGATGAACGCCACCATCTTTCTAGGTACACCCAACAAGACTGCTGAAACTTTTAACTCCCCCAAATGGTTGGAATGGTGATATAATTATATTGAGTATACATGTTTTAACTCCCAAATGGTTGGAATGGTGGCATGATTAGTGTTAAGAGAACTACATACATACTGCATCATTCCCGGAAAAAAAAGGAGAGAGTGAGAGAAGAGAACTGATATACATGTGTAGAAAAAGGGACAAGCAAGTAGTAGTAGTAAATTTAATAGTTAAAGGCATAGGCTTATGAGTCTCAAGATAACTTACAAAATAAACCTAGTCTAGACCAAGTGATCCATATAATAAGTAGCCTCACTTTTGCTTTGATGCTCTGATATGGACTTCCAACATCGATGCAAAGTCCACATAACGAGCAGTGTTTCCGATGTTTGAGTTTTAAACTTATTGTTTCAATAGGTAGAGCAGGATAAGATCAGTATACATTAACTATAGTAAAATCAAGGTCTTAATGAATGTAAATTAACTCTTTTTTTTGTGAACAGAATGTAAATTAACTCTTGGCAATGATATATCCATAGTCACAGATGTGTCACTAGATGATACAGAGCCTATTTTGCAGTACATTCTTACAGCCTAGCACTTTCTTTGCCCAGGGTTCTGCACTGCAGCATTAGCACTCTTCACGGAGCTGCAAATAGTGTTCGAGATGATATCCATCGGAACCCTGCTGGTCTTCTACCTGGTCGCCAACGCACTCATCTACCACCGGTATGTGAAGATCGGCACAAACCGGCCCCTGCATGTCCTCCTCTTCCTGCTGCTCCTCACGCTGAGCTCTCTCGGCTTCTCCCTCTCGAGGAAGATCGATGAGTGGTGCCGGTGGGGGATGGCACTGTTTGGGGCGATCTCCATAGCAATCACCACCATCTTCCACTGCACAGCACGGCAGGACATCACGGGGCCCCCATTGGAGTGGTCAGTCCCTCTAATGCCATGGCCTGCTGCTGCATCTGTCTTCCTGAATGTGTTCCTGATAACCACCCTCAAGGTGAGATCATTCCAGAGGTTCGGCATCTGGAGTCTTGTGATCATAGTTTTCTATGTCTGCTATGGGGTGCACTCCACATACTCTGCAGAAGAAAATGAAATTGTCAATGCAATGATCCATCATGCAAATCTGGACATATCTTAGCAGTGGCTGGGTATGCCAGAAGTTACAATTGGAGCTCAATAGATTGGCAATTAGGCCATCTTGGAGATGGTCCCAGGCCTAAAGATGGTGCAAAAGAGTCTTTTGCTTTAGGTTAATCCCTCCTTTTTCCTGCTTTTGTGCTTTCTGATTGGCCCAAAACCATTGCCATGTGCTTACTTTTTACTCCAGGTACATATGCAGGATTGTGCAAGGCATGTTTTTGTTTGACCAGTGATTTGAAAATCTATCTATCTTCACCACAACAAAAGAAAACGCCCTAGAATGCAGGAAACTACCAAACATCAGCATGATGGGAGCTGACTTGCCCCAGCTAGAAACTACTTTCACTTGCAACTAGCCATACCAGCAGATGGAGCAGGAGTGAGGATAAAAAAACAAGATAATCATATCCAAGTTTACTGGAAAGTATATCCTAAAAAATGTACAAGCACTGGTGTAGTCTATAAAAATCATTGTTAATGAAACATGAGAAGCTAAAGTTAGTGATTTTGCTTTTCTGTGTAACTCATAACAAGGAGAGAAATAAACAGAGAAAACTAAAATGAATATTCTGTGTTCAGACTTCAGAATTACTGATGCTATTTCACTCACATTATTTCCATTAGTATGCAGAAAGGATTCACTCAGATAGCCTTAACACATGAACACATTGATACCATTCACCTTTCATGCCGTAGAGTTTGATGCCTAAAGGCACACAACTCTCCTGCGTGTTCGAGAAAAAATGTCAGTTCCTCACCAAGAACAAATAGATCATACAAGCACATCCTCTAACCTTACTGGTTGAGGAATAGATGTTAACTAGATGAGAATTTTCATAAGAAGCATAGCAGACAATTTCAGTTGAGAACTAAATAACCAGTATTCATGTTAAAAATAAAAGGAAACTCCATATAAATTTCAAAAGATACATCAAGTTCATTCCTAAGGAAGAACGGCACCATTTATCAAGACAAACTAGGACTCATGAGATGAAAATATTCAATAGACTAGGCTTTTAAATAGTGATACAGGATAACCCTAAACAATGGCTGTCATACATACATGATTGTACTGAAATTTCAAGGACCACACATGATGGAATGCAGGAGTAAAGCCGAACATCATGGAGTGTATTCATGCTTTCAAATCAGCATGCTTCATCGAATCAATGTGCATACCTCAGTTTTCATTTCTTAATGCTCATCTCAAGTGGTAACCCAATTGTCGAACAGCAGAGTGAGCCACAGGACTGGATGCCAGCATACTAAGGACCACATACTCTGATGGTGAGTCAACTACTTAAGGGGTTAGTGGTGCCTTCATCTGCACCAAATCCGCTGACAACAAACAGAACTATTAGATTGCAGTTCTGAGCCGAAACTTATAAAATACTTGGAAATTTTTGAGTACCCATGTATTGTTCTCACTGGATAAGAAGTTTCTGAACAATAACAGAACTGTAGCAGGCCACAAAATACCTAGAGTCCCAGATTTGTCATTCAAAGTAGCTAAACTTGCAGCTCTGCAGAAAGCTAGCCTAATAGATGGAAAGCCTTTCCCTTCTCTCTAAGGCCCTCTTTGGCAGGGTTTTTGTGGGGGCTTCTCCACCAGCTTAATCAAAAGCGCTGCCAAACATGCACATGCAAAAATGGCTTGGGAAGCCAAAACCAAGCAAAAAAATGATGAAGCCGAAGCCGTCTTTTCACCTAGAAGCCAAAGCCACAAAAATGTGGCTTTCCCTGGCTTCATCGTTTGGAGAAGCCAGAGCCCTGCCAGAGAGGTCCTAAGAATAAATTACATACAGCAAACATGAGTAGTATGTGACAATTTATAGTCATCATCTAAAAGTTGAATCTCCTGAAAAATGAGAAAGAAAGAAAGAAGAAAGAAAAGATACCACTGTCGGTAGTCAACATTCATGTACACAAAACATATGTGCATGCAGAAACATTGTCCGGAGATGAGAAGGATTCAAAGAAGAAACCCAACGACAAGAGAATGGTTATTCTTAGTCACACGAATAGAATTGTTAGTTGCAAAAGGAAGCACATAAAAGTAATTAAAAAAAAGGCACTACATATTGTCCACAGAAGTTATTTTCTTTGAAAAGTTGGTCAATAAAGGATAAAATGAAGGTCAGGATTACAGCCTATCAGCACTGCCACATATCTTGATGAAGGATCTGTAACCAACATAAATAATTCATGTGGCTAAGAGTCATGTTCGTTTTCTGTACCATGTAATTTTTCAAGTAGAACATGTCTGTCAAGAATAACCTCATTATACAAAGAAGAGCATCTAGAATCCAACTTCTTCAATTTTACCAGTAGTTTTACATACAAGAGGTGAGTGTAAACTTGTCTCACTTTTGAAGGGAAATCTGTGCGACCTTATCTTGAGGATTCTTGCTTTGGTACCACTAATTGTATCAAAATGTATATTTGATGCAGCAATCATGGACCCAAGGAATGTTAATGCGTGCATGATGAGTACCAACATTGCCTCCCCCTTTTTCCATCCAGTCATTGAGATATCCAACTTCAGGACAGGAAATTCTTCATAGACATATAATGCTCAGAGTATTGAGTTCCATCAATAGTTAAATATGCAGGATGCAGAATATCAGCTCCATACAGCAAACAAAAAAAAATACTACTAGAACTAAACAGATGTATTCTGCTGGGAGGACGTAGCTGAAAATGAAACCTTGACATGCAGACCTCAGTTGACAGGTTGAGGCACTAGCAAATGACTGGAAAAAAAATAAATTCTCTGAAAAAAAAACATCTCCAGTTCATTATTTTTGCTTCTTAAGTTCAGTTTATTATTGTAATAAAAAAACAGGTTGAGGGCAGCTTCAACAATTGACTTTTGAGCTATCTCTAAGTATTTTTTTTCATCATATTCTAATAGAAGAGATAGAAAAGCTAGCTCTTAATCAAGAGCTAGGCTCTTACACACAATTCTAGATCATGTGTGTCATGTGGGCCTAATCATACTATGAGCCATTGCTAAAAGCTAACACTGTTGGAGAGGTTTGCTTAGAGCTAGTAACTTGCTCTTACTATTGTGGGTGCCCCTTACAGGGGCAAGGCAGCAAAGGTTTTTTTATGATGTAAATCTGTGATATAGCAGTGACAATTGTGTTCTTTCTTTTCTAGGAATTAGAACTCCAGGGCCTGAAAACACAATTGTTATCAGAACTCAATGCTCTAATCTTCTAGCATCCTTAGGTTATCACTAGTTATATGTTACTTTCATCATCAGAACATAAAATCAATCAAACAAATTTAAAACGAAAATAAGGAGGCAAGTAGTCAACAGATGTGGAACAGGCAAGACAACTTCTTCATCCATAAGAAACTCTCCTTTTAAGCAAATACAAGACTGGAAAAACACTAAGGCTTGTCCGCTTCAACTACACATCACAGATCCATCACAGCTACTACATATAAACAGCACTACGAAACTCCTAAACTCGCAAGCCAGCATGCAACGAGGACAAGCAAGAAACCTTGAGGAGACACCTTTGTGCCACCAATTCAGTCCAAGGCATCGACGATGCGGCCGACAAGCGCGTCCATGAGCCTCCTCTGTGCATCAAGGTGCCGAAGCGCCATCTCCATCCGCATCCTCTGAGTCTCCCGGGCGGCCTCCATCCTCCTCTCCTCTGCCCGCAGGAAACCCTCCCCGATGGCCCTCAGAGCCCCCACCACGTCGCTCACACCTTCCTCATCCCCGGCATCGTCCCGCCGCCTCTTCCTGGGCGGAGATGCGGGAGGGGAAGGGGGAGACGGCGGAGAAACCGCCGGCGGCGGCGGCGACGAGGACAGGGATGTGGATCGGGACCGGGACTTGGAGAAGAAGGGCGGGGAAGGGCCGTCGAGGAGGTCGATGGCGTCGAGGAGCGGGCACGGGCGGCGGCGGTTGGATCGGAGGCGTCGGCGGAGCTTCTCGACCTTGTGGCGGCACTGCCTGGCGGTCTTGGACGGGGCGGCCGCTGCGACGGCGGCCCAGTCGGCGGAGGTCAGGTGCTCCCGGCCGACGGCGAGGCGGCGCGCGGTGTATGCCCGCGCGAGCGCGAGGGTCTCGTCGGTCGTCCAGCACGGGGGCGGCACGCGCCGGCCGGAGGCGCGGGCGGGGGAAGGAGGGGAAGGAGAGGCCATGGTGGTGGTGGTGGTGGGCCTGGAGGGGATGGTGAAGCGGTGGTGGTGGAGGACGGCATGGATGGTGCGGTGGGTTATAACGGAGGCGTTCCCCTTAGGCGGCAACAGGTGGCGGTGGGCGCACGCGGGCGGCGGTGGTGGGCGGCAGCGGCGGCGGCGCCAACCGCGGCGCGTGGGGGCACCTTGACCGACACCCCGCGCCGCGCGGCGCGGGACGTAAAATTTCGCGGTGGGCTTCCCGTCCCCCCTTTTCGGCTGCTCCTGGGCGGCCGCGATGCGTCGGGAGCGGGCGCGACGGCCGTCGGATCACGGGCGGTCCTCCTCTTGTTGGTAAATAATGTACCGGTTTCGGGGCCGAAATGGAATTTGGCTTCTGGAGCGGAGGGACGGTGAGCGGGGGTCGTCACGTCGTGCGATTGGCCGCGCACGGCGGCATGCGGCGCGTGCGACCTGCCCACCTTGGACGGGTAGCGTGCGGCAGCGGCAAGGCGACTCGCGGGGGCGCGGCTTCGGCGTGCGCGGAGGGGCCGTGTCCTTGCGTGACCAAGCGACGGGGGCGCCGACGCCGACGCCGACGCCGACGCGGCGTGGCCACAGCACAAGGGCGACGTGATGTGACGTGCCGCGTCCGGGGACCCGGTAGCCGGCAGCGTGGAACGCATCAATGCGTATAAGCGAGAGCTGCCCGGCATGTCAACGACCACAGAGAAGGATTAGGGCGATGGAACCGTCGTCTGAAACTTCTCAAGTGTGCGACGGGGCCGTCGCGCACCACCATCGCTCCCAGACGTAGGGTACCAGGTGAGCCAAGAGCCCAAGACGTAGGGCACCAGGTGACGAGGACACAGCTTGGTCGGCCATGGCCCGATGGCCATCTCGGCATCTACATGAGCATGAGCGGCATCTACATGAGCATGAGGCAGTGTAGAACCATACAGCACTGTCATTTCCCATCACACAAGAACATCAGAAACATGGGCTAAAGGCCAGATGCACAGAGGTGCAAATATTTAAATCAGCGAACAACAGAGTCGGAAGTATTTTTCTCTCGCAACAAATCAATGAAGAGTATTAGCACAAGCCAAATTTCAGCAAGACGAACATATATGTCCACAACAACCGAGAATATATAAAACTATAATACCCACATGGGCATGACAAACGTCAGTATATGTCCATATGATATTTCATATAAGCATATTTTTGTACATTCAGTATCTTTCATGCCTGCAGTGTTCTTTACAAGCTCAAATTGGGAACAAGTTGAGACGCGCGTGACAAACGTCAGTATATCTCCATATGATATTTCATGAGCAGTTAATTATATTTTTGTACATTTGGTTCCTTCCATGCCTACAGTGTTATTTACAAGCTCAAATTGGTAATCTAGAGAGCAATGCAACATCACACGAGTTGTTAAGAAATCTGGCTGCTTTTGACAGCAACCACTACCGGTTTGAACCTTGACCCACGTCTTTGGAGAGGCATGCTGGTGGCTACAATTCTCAAAGGGCTCAAAAACAATTATAGTATTGAAGCCATGTTAGCATGAAAAGCAGGTAACAGCATCAAAACAGCAATGGAAGCATGTTAGAGAGGATACAAAAGGTGCATCAACAACTGCTTTGATAATAACAATATTAAAAAAAGCCATGTGAATAACAGAATAAAAACAAAGTTATGAAATTCAGATGGTCAAATTGATATGGACTAATGGAGCAGTCTTACAATTCTCGAAAAAAAATTGATGTATTTGTCAGCTTATTGTGATTCCAAAGTATCTTTTATGTTGAATACTTTGGACTAAACTGTGTTAGATCCTTTAGTTTGCTCCAGCAATTGAGGAGAAAATTTCAAGACCCTTCAACTCAGAATTTGAATGGAGTATTCTTGTACTTAATCCTGTGCCTACTGTTTTCCAAGAAAAATATTTCCATGCCACGCTTCTTTCAGATCTATCATCCTTGCCCCATCAAGGAAAAATAATCTCCTTTCCCTTGTTTTTCAGCAGGAGCTGATTCCCACTTGCTGGCCCCCAGTAACCAAACTCATTGATGCCATTGCATAAAGTATTCCTTCTGTGCACATTTGGCAATCAACAGTTCTGCTAGATCTAATACCATCATCAATCTCCCTCATGATGTCCTATTCCAAAATAACTACTAACACATAAGTAACAAATAATGGCCCTCAAAGTACATCGATAAGCTCACAAAAATGTGTTTCTGAATACTGCAGAAGCCATCTCAGAGCAGCCTCTTCATGAAACTACATATTGATCTTTCATCCTACTCAGTGTCATCACTAGGTTATCTCCAAAAACCAATTCCAAGGACAAAATTGTCTCTGACAGTCTGACCTCAGGATCCAATAGCGTTATTATCCCTAGCTCAATTGATCAAGTAAATCCAAAGTTAGTGCATGAGGTTTCCTCAGAAGGATGACACCAGAAGTTATAAGTTAAGCTCAGGTTTAAGCTCTCTGCGGACTGTATAGCTGGGGTATTGATATTACTAGTCATCTTTCAGCTACTGGATAAAGGTATAGGGATGCCATACAGAGTTAGTCACTATCAAAACACACAACACAGCATGCCTTGTTTCATCAATCAACTTATATAAAGGTATATTCTTGGCAAAGTAATCATTTGGTAAAAATGATCCACAAAACAAACATGCTATCACAAATTAGACCGATGAGATATATCACACATATGGTGGGTTTAAAGCCTAAGTGTGACGATATTGAGCTACACGTTTGGTCCCAAACTATGTTATGAAATTATGTCATAGAAATTAATGGTGTCAGACAAATCATACTTTTTCTGTAACTTGATCAGTTAGTGTGTTACGCCTCCAGCAAGATTCTTGAAAGCTTGCAATCATCCAAAACCCATTAAGCTCAAAATTGTTAGTAATCCATACTCCATAAAGCAGTTCAATGGATTTTCATAAATGGTAGGTGATCAAACCAGGGTTGTGTTCAATACTGGCACTGCTTGTTAAATTTATCTGATGCCTTGTGCTCTATAGTCAATGCAAGGCTATACTCAAATTTCAAATGTCCTTTTGCTTCAAGTTCTGTTATCTTAAACATTGGAGAAGCCAAAGTAACTGCTTGGGAAAATTTTTGCCACACAAGCAGTTTCTCTCAAATTTTGGCAACCGATAAAACCATTTGTACCTGGAATGCAACATAGGTGCCCAGAATTTAAGTCTGACCAATCAACATTCTGTCTTGGCAGTTATTGATCCTCTAGAGAAGAGAAGGGAAGGTTTTCAGAAACTAACAGCCTTACAAGAAGCACTCCTTGTAAAGCTTCTTTTGTAAGCCTGATCTTTGCCAGCACATCACAAGATGTAATCCCCAAATACCTTGAATTGCAGAAACTACCTCAAAGCGCACTCCATTTCTGTCTCAATAACGTTATAGAAACACTGGAAGTAAACATGTCGAAACACTTAAAACACCATATCTGGCTCTTATGTTCATAACTCTTGACCAGATAAAGCAAATCCTTACATTACATAAACAAGCCAGAACATCCTCAGGACTACTGCTTCAACCAACTCGATGGTCTGGCTTCGTTGAAATGTCTTATTTGAAAACATTGCCTCACTTGGGTGCTTGGCACTTCTTTTCCAGATCTGTAGGGCTTAAATCAAGGAGCTCCATAAAATGCAGGGCCTACACCAACGTCCTATGATGCCAAATCTGTTCCACAAAGATGAGGTGATGCCAAATCTGTGTAATTAAAGTAGTTTATGGTTCTGGACTTCCCGCATCTTTGATACACAAGGGGAAACATTTCTCATCCCCAACAATAGCACCACGATGTGTGCATGTGTGATAGAGATGAGGGACGGTGCAAATAACACGATGAAACAAACTTGGTGAAAGGTGGAAGAGATTTGATTTTTGCACCTTAGTAATATGAACCGGAACCGCTACCTCCATAGTAGCCACCATTGCTGCTACCCAAATTGCGGCTCGAGGAGTAAAGCGAAGAATATGAACTCCCACCAACCTGCCCAAATGGAAAAATCAAGTGAACTCAGGAATCCCAATTAAAAAGGTAGTAGTAAAGTTTGATGTATTTCATACTCACATCAGATCCACGAGACCCATAGCTACCACTGTAACTCGGTGGGTACATACCACCAGCATCAGCACTGCTAGCAGAACCTGCAAGAGTAGAATGCAAATTGACATTATGAAAATTAAAATAAGTGCATGGCTAAAGGTGCCCTAAAAAATAACAGAGCTTCAAAGACTATATACCTCCATAACTCATGCCATGACGGCTGCTGCCATATGCTGAATCATGACCAGGGATAGATCGGCTGCTGCTATATCCCACATGTGGTCGTCCAGACCTATGAGGATAAAATGTAGCATGTTGAATAGAATAAAAGATTAGGAAAAAAAAAAGAAAAGACTTCGGTCTCGAGTCCACCAACCTCTCGCTATATGTATCTCCATACCGAGCACTGCTGCCACCAATGTCATAGTCTAAGCGTGCCTTGGACTGACGAACACCAATTTCTTGATACCGAGGCACGTCATCCTTGACAGAACATTAAAATGATTAAGTTGATTTGAGAACCAAACTTCAAGGCCTGGACATTCAAATTTAAACAAATAAACAGCACTCACCAAATCTGCATATGGACGCTTTGATCCAGAAATGGTATCATAATCACGGCCACGACCCTCCCTATAGGACGGTAAAGGCCGGTCAAACTTCCCCCCATAACTATCATCAGCATAAGCTCGTCTATCAGAAAGACGTGGAGCACTACGAGGACCTAGGTCTGAATAACCTGATCCCCGGGGTGAATAATCATCCCTCAAAGAGGGACGTCTATCAACTGGAACTCTAGGACTGTAATCAATCGTAGCTCTGCTCCTTGGAGGAGGAAGTTCATCACGCCTCCCGTATTCTCTCCTTGGACTTCTCTTCGGGTAAACTGGGGCTGTACACAAACAAATTGTGGGAGAAGTGAGACAACTATAATACATTGCACTGAAAGACAAATGAATCAGTTGCATATAAGGCCTGCAAACCTGGGGGCCTCCTGTCATAAGCTCTCTCTGGAGGAGGTAAACGCCTAGCTCTATCTGGCATTGACATAACAGGACGCCTATCTCTAATATCTACGGGCCGCTTCAATGGATGGCTCCTGATGGGTGGTAAGCGACTAACAGCAGGTCGAACAAGACGTGGCGGAGGCCTGCGAGGTGGAGGAGCACGAGCGTACGGTAAACGGACACCTCGTGGGGCACCATGCCCGACTCTAAAATTTCCTCTCAATCCATGCTTCATTCTAGGTGGTCTCTGTAGTGGTCGCGACAGTCTAGCCCTTACTTTTGCCTGAAATCAGGAAATTGCAATCATTACAAAAATAAGACATGCACAATGACATAATATATATATTTATATGGACACTGCAAATATAGTTGCAATTTGCAAAAACAGACCTTGTGATCACCTTCACCAACCTCAGAGTTACTTATCCCTTCAGCACAAGCAACAGCATTATCATGTGTATCAAATGTAACAAACCCAAAATCCTTTCTCTTGGCAGCTGGCATGTTTCGAGCAAGCTCGATTTTCTCAATAGCTCCATACTTTTTGAGATATTTTTTAACACGGTCTTCATCCCATGAGGGAGGAAGGCCATCAAGAAATACAGTTCTGACCTGAACCATAAATAACATAAATCAGGATGCAACAACTTTAAAGTTTAAACAGACAAGGTAGATACATAGAAACTATCGGATATACGAGTTAATGGGCAATTTATGATTGATTTTAAAGTTATAATTACCGTACAAAATAAGTAGTCACCTGTGCCATTATTTCGTCATCAACTTGAGGGTAGGAATCAGCAAAGGAAACCTTTGCACTACGATCAACTCCAAAGACTACATCCCTCTTCTGCAATATCCTGAAAGCATCCATCGCCTCAGGCCGAGTAGAAAACTCAAGCAAGGCATAGCCACGATTCATCCCAGGATTGTTAGTATCCTCAACCAGTAGTAAGTCATCAAAACTTTCAACTCCATAACTCTTCAGTTTATCCTTCAACTGCAAAAGCCAGAACAAGTTACTTCTTCAGCGAAGAAGCAAATGAAAATCACGAAAACAAATCTCAAGTGTCATACATGTTCTTTTGTCCATGTTTTGCAGATATTGCCGACAAAGAGTGTATCATTGTCATGACTTGGAGCAACGCCACATTGTTTACCCCGCACCTGGAGTATATATTAAATAAAACATGTAAGTCATTTGTGAAAAGGATACTATAGAAACATAAAATAGTCAATCTTAAGACCAACCAGTGGATTCTTTAGCTCTGAAACAGCACGCCTTGCTTGCTCTACAGTTGCATATCGCAGGAAGGCAAAGCCTTTATTCTTCTTTGTGACAGGGTTCATCATCAGACGAACTTCAGTGATCTCACCAACTTCACCAAAAACCTTCCTAAGGTCATTTTCTGTTGCATCTTTATCCAGCCCACCAACAAAAACTTCAAACTCCTTCCGCTTGCGGTGCTCTTTGACCATTTCATTATGCTCTTCATCATCCACGTCCACATGATGTTCTTCGTCAGCATTTTCGTACCCCTCTCCCTCCCCATCATCACCACCTTCATCAAGTTCCTCATCCACCATATCTGTCTCCACTTCAACCACATCTTCAGTATACTCCACCTCTTCATCACCATCCTCGTATTGCTCTTCATACTGTTCCAAATCTTTCTCATCATAGTCTACAGCAGCCTCCTCTTCATATTCTGGTTCATCCTCAAACTCCAGCCGTTCACCTTTGTCCTCTTCTTCATATGTTTCTTTTGCAACTCCGTCATCTAAAAATTTGAGCACAAGACATCCACATCAGCTTACTTTAAGATAAAACAGTGAACAGTATCTGACCCATATAGAGCAGAGCCCATCAGCTATAATTACAACAAACACATAATCTTCTTTGTTCTATTTCAAACTAAGTAAAACATATAGTAGTCATTGTCAAAAGAACAGAATGCCAAATGGCCACAGGTATCAAAATCAAATATCCTGGGCTTGTCGTCAATAGAATGGCCAAAATATATGTTGATGTTCCGCCAAGTATAATAGGGATTATTGGACCATAATACAACCGCCATGCTACAACTATAAAAATCTAAATCTCTGAGGCCGCAGGACAGATCACAGCAGAAGTCCACGACCTATGCACGAAATAGGAGCAGAAACAATACCTTCGCCCTGGTTGGCACCGTTGGCCGCGGCATCCGAGCCCTTCTCCTCCACCACCGGCTGTTGCGGCAGCGGAGGCGAGGGCTGCCGCTTCGGCTCCTCCACCACCTTCGGGGCCTCCTCGGCGACCTTCACCTCCTCAGCAGGCGCCTCCTTCATCTCCTCCACAGCCGGCGCCTCCTCCGCAGCAGCCTGCGCCCTCCCCATCCGCCCCCTCGCCCCCGTCGCCTTCCTCGCGGCGGCAGCGCCACCCCTCTTAGACTTCGGCGGCATCTCCCACGTCACAGCAGACCAATGGGGAAGAGATCACCTGGACACCACGAAAAAACACAGATTTAGGGGAACCAGAGCCCGAATCTGGTTGACGAGGGTGGAATCGTGGGGAGCGTACCTGGTAATGGTGCACTCGCGATCGAATTGGGAGGCAGGCGAAACCCTAGGGCCGGAGGCGAAAGGTGCGGCCTTTGGATTGCGGTGACCTGACACTGAGACCTGGCGACCTGGCGTGGCCTAGGTATATTTTTTTTCCCGCGGGGGAATCGTGTTCTTATCAAATTGGGCTCAGGAATTAGAGTTAATTACGGATTTGCTAACAGGTCGTCGCGGTCTCGCGTTGACCGCTTCCCGCGGGACAGAGGGCGTTCTGGTCTTCTCCGATTTCGACGGAAATATGGTTCCTATGTCGGTACTCCCTCTGAAATAAAAAAAGGTTTGAAGACTCGACGTATAGTTTCATGATACATTTAATAAAATTATAAACAAGGTAACCGAGCCACATAAGTTTTATAAGGATAAAACTCTTCTCTTAGATCATCCATAATGGTTATCAAATAGCTAGGAGAAATTTTATTGGCTCTCAATAGCACTTTACAAATAGCTAGCGAGATGACGTATAAAAATAAAAATAATAATAATAAAAAAGTAGCACTCTTATTGGCCATCGAGGAGAGATCAGATAGCTAGCGACTTTCTAATAGCTAGCGACTCGTAAATAACTAATTGTAACATCCCAAAAATTCACATTCAAAAATCACTCGCATTAAAAATTATTTTCAAAATATATTTCAAAAAAAACTATAAAATAATTTGAGCTCTATAATATCTCCATCTAATCCATCCTAATTATCCATTTTTAAATATAACCTGCACCACATGGCATGAGCATCATATGTCCGCTACTTATCCCTCTTGCTCGCTCGCTCTGCCCAGTACCCGGCAACGGCGCGTGCACCGACCCCACCACCATTGGCGCCGCGCAGCGCACTCGCGCCTGGCCCCCTCGCCGAGCGCACCGCGGCATGCGGGCCCCACCTCTTGCCTTTTTTCCGCTCCTCTTTTGCTGTACAAAAAGATAGCAAGCCGCAACGCACAACTAGGCACCATCTATATTTTTTTCGCGCATAAATAACAGCGAGTACCAGCAAGCTTACATGCAATAAAACACAGCAGTGCACACACACGAATATATCTCATGCATGCATGCATGAATGCATGACAAGCATGCACCGACCATTTGCATGCACCTGCATGCAAGAACATGGTGATTAGGCACCGTCCATTTGCATGCATCGTGCATGCAAATTAGACACCGACCATGCGCTACAGTAGCATTTGTAATGGCACGCAGCTGAGCGCTTTGGCCTATAAAAAGCCAGCCTCGGGTGCTCACTCTCACCACCCGAGAAGCACGTTCACTCACTCGCTCACTCGCTCTCACTTCGCGTATACCGTATACGGCCATACGCACAAGCCGAGC
>Ga0182004_10000266_pt1 | contig 28646 bp, 29 predicted proteins | sample Sormic07211540_1_FD_120479 | JGI IMG/M metagenome (GOLD analysis project Ga0182004, IMG submission 120479) | Endophyte microbial communities from Sorghum bicolor roots, Mead, Nebraska, USA - 072115-40_1 MetaG | ecosystem: Host-associated > Plants > Roots > Unclassified | place: USA: Nebraska...
CTTGTGGAGGAGGAGGTAGCAGGCGATCAGGGATACGGCGGCGGCCGCGGCGGCTGCCCCTGCCGCCGTCGCAGCCGCCATGGGACAGCGAGAGAAAGCAAACGAGCCTCGAGAGAGCCGTGTGCCCGTGTATATGGGCCAACTGCATAGGCCAAACAGACTCATCCCCCATGCGGTAGAGGAAGCAAGCATGGGCTAGTCAGTATGCTTGTCATGCTTGGGCCATGAGCCCAAGAGCGTCAAGGCTGGCTCATCGTGTTTAACGGTTCTTGGGCGAATTTTGAAATGCGAATAGAGCAAATATAAATGCAGAAAAAAAAGGAATTTTTTTGTGAGGTGTTTGGGGCTAGTCCACTTTAAAAAATTCATCTATATAAAAAAAATTCATAACGACAGTCCCCTACTCCTACTCCTGTGTCGCCGTAGGCGCGGGATAGCAATTGCATGAGGTGGGAGAAAGGGCGGCTCCAGGCTCCTTTTGAAGGAATGAAAATTAACTCATGACATATTTATTGATTTATTTTTGCTTAGTTCAAACATTTAAGCAATCCAAATATGGATGGAAAATTTTGTCATGCCAAATGATGGATATACATCATGCCACGCCTATAAAGATTATTTTTACAAAAAAAACTAGAAAACTTAGTTTAACTCTTTTTATCATTAAATAAAAAGGAACATTATAGAAAAAATCTTGATTTATTGAATATACCACAGCTGAAACCAAAAAAATGATATTTTGACCCTTTATATGGTTATTTACTTACGTTGTTCGCATAACAGATCTAGATAAATTCCTAATTTATTAGTACTCAAACTCTTATACATTTGGATTTGTGTGCCTTTGTATTAAATGGAACTCCTGAAACATGGAATTACAAATGACAATAGCTAACGGGAACCAACAACATCCATGCTTTTAGGCCAGTCTTAGTGGGGGTTTCATCAGGATGTCATGCACATTTATTAGAGCGTCATGTCAGCAAAATTGCACTTTTTGCATGAAACGAAGAGGAGAGAGAACGAAGTAGTTTCACCATGGTGAAACTCCGCGGCCGTTGTTTCCCACGCGGTGAAATGGGATGAAATCCCCACTGAGGGCTAAATCGTTTCACCATCTTGTATGTGATCCAATCATTTTGCAGTAATTAAATGCTTTGCCCAGCCTAGGAAACGTCAAGATGAAACTCATGCATTGTGGAAATTGTTTCATTATTCGTTTCATTGATGTCTTGTCAGCAGATTTGTTTTGGAAACAGTGCATTGAAACGAGCCACTGAGACTGGCCTTATTGATTCACAACCTTCACTTCTTTTCCTTCTTCCATTACATTAACAACACCTTTTATTTAACAAAATAACCAATTCCTCAAAAGAGCACAAAATGATTTCTTTGCTTTCAATAGTCACGCAAAATTACATTTATAAACTTTGAGGTATAGCTTATATGTACACGAGAGAACAGATAATAAACAAGACAAGATGATGACACCGCAACTAGTGTTGTTGTTCAAGCAATCACCCAAAACATAATAAAGTAGTTGTCGATGGGCGCACACTCCCTTTCAAACAAGTCATGTTGTATCTGTATGAAATAAAGAAAGAAAATAAATAATTTTAGAAAAATATTTTAGGTGTCATAAGGTTTATGCAAAATATTATGCAAGAAGTACCAAGCATACAATGGTAAAATTATAATGTTTACCTGTACATAATAATGTTATTTGCCCTCCACTTATGTGTCCTCATGCAAAAGTAAAACCCAAACACCCCAACTTGTGTTGTTCTAAGGGCTACTTTCATCACTGGAGCTATCCCCATTTCTCTCATTCTCCACGTCTTCATGATGTTCGCTGCTTTGAATTCCATATTCATCATTTCCGTCAAACACTTTTGTCTCTATATGCCCTTGAGGATGTGAAACAATCAAACATGTCTTAGAATTTGGGTTTTGTACTTTGTTCTCTTTCCCAGCAACAACATCCATTTTGCCTTTTGATGCCCATAGTTGATTTTTCACGAGACACTCACCTTTACTAGAAACCGTTCTCGCTCTAGGGCTATCAAATCGCTTCACAACTCTAATTTTCTCTATTGGTTTGGTTTCTGAATTAGGTTGCTTCAATACTTTCCCTGCCACTGATGCCCTTGGTTGAGATATAGGTCTTCTCCTATCAATGGCTTCATGTGAATATGGTTGAGGCAACACTCTCATTGTTTTGTGTTGCTTTGGTTGAGACGTTGATCTTCTAGGAGTGGCTTGTTTGTTGATTTCCTTTGTAGATGAGTTGGATGTTTCATTTCTCATGTCATCTTCAAGTGACTTAAGCCTCCTTTTGAGTTTGTCCTAAGAAACAAACCAAAATTAAAGAAAAGATACTTCAAGATTTGGCTGATATAAATTGCTTGAAATAGTCACTTTATATGGAAACACTAGCTTGCTTACATTAAGTTGGGCTTCGATCTTTGAAGACTTCTCCGCTATTGTTATCTTGTCACGCAGTCGTTGTATCTCTCCCTACATGATTGTTAATTTGTTAGTTTACCATGTACAATATTTGAATATCGGGCCAGTTGTCATCATTTTAAATATGACTCAATATACGGTACCTGTAGGTGCCTCCGTTCTTCTAGCCATCGCTTGACTGGCATCAGCTTCTCAGAGTCGTTTTTCCATTCATTTGCTGTTGTTGACGCGACACGATTGACATAAACCTTGGCTCGAGCTAGCTCCCTCTCAAGGGTCCTCTTTTCCTCCTAAAGTTTTAAACATCTTATAAATAACTAAGAAACTAGTGGAATCCAACATTTAAATTACTTGAGCATAGGTTTTGCATGTACATTCAACATGGTAGCTTGATTCTGATAGAAGTGCACTGCATTGGCAACCTCGCCAGTTGCAAGAATGGATTCTTCAAGTTCATTGATGGTATGTGTGAGCTTCTCGACCTCTAGCACCTTCTGTCTGTTAGCCTTCTCTAATAATTTATTCTCTTCCTGCATACACATTACAAGAAAAAATTTAGTTCCACAATGCTGCAAAAGCACACACAAAAAGGTCAGATAATGCATATACATGGTATATCTCCATCTGTTTCTTCAGTTCAATGTTCTGATTCTGAACGTCCTCTACTATTAGTGCTCTCTCAAGCGCGCTACGCAAAATGTTGCCTGCTTCAACAAGCGCCACCTCCTTCAACTTTAGATGTCGTTCTAGTGCCTTCTTGTCATCTTGGAGCACTGCAATCTAGAAAACATCCATACACAAAAAATATCAAGTAAACTATGTAAGTTTATTTGTTGTTTTGATGGTGAAAATATGTGTCCAGACTTACCTCATGTCTGTATTTTCTTATGTCTGACTCCAAGGGTGCTATGATGGCATCGAATGGAACCGATTCCTCATCTTTTTGAGAAGAGTGGATCCTTCTAAGTGTTGCCTCTGCAGCGAATTGTGCGGACAATGCTTCTTTGCGCTCATTGTTTAGTCTTTTGACTTCTAAATTCTGCCAAAATCAAATAGATTTGCTATGAAAATGATATATAGTAAGATGTAGAATGACATTGAAGCCAAGACTTGATGGAGATAATTGACCTTTTGCTCAAGTTGTTTCTCCAAACTTCTCATCTTCTCGTCTTGTTTCTTCAGTTCCTTGCTCAGCTATAGAAAATGGAGTAACATTAGTAGTTTAACAATTAGGCATCTTTATATTGAAGTTGTGTTCAATCTTTAGTGGAAAGTGGAAATTAACTTGCAACACACAATGCAAAGGAATTCAAGCAAAAGGGATGGCAAGCAGTTAGTAGTTAGGTGTTTTCTTAGTCTATGATGGCTCTGGTAGTCAGGGTGGAAGGTACCACCTCTATCATATCTATTATTGTTGCATCAAGATTTAAAATTAAAGTATTGTCCATGGCCAGCATAGAGCGTCATTAGTGCCTAGGGTTAGGGATCCAGAATTTCTTTTGGAACTACAATCACTGTGGTCCTAGAAGGGGGGGGGGGTGTCAGGAGTCATGGTTGCAAATGACAATGGACCATAGTTTGACTAGTGATAAGCCAGTCGGTTCTCCACCAGAGCTACTAGCCTACTAGCAACAAGATGGTAGGGGGAAGAGGTGTAGCATTGCGAGTCATTAATTATTGGAGGTTGGGGTAGGAAGAGGCAATGACAACCTATGAATAACACAAACACAATCTCGTCATCTTGGGCCTTGCACCATTCGAATAAGGATGGCACGTTCTACTACGCCTTGTTTAGTTCCCTCCAAAAACCAAAATTTTTTCAAGATTTCCTGTCATATCGAATCTTACGTCACATGTATGGAGCATTAAATAGATAAAAATAAAAACTAATTGCACAGTTTGCCTGTAAATCGCAGGATGAATCATTTGAGCCTAGTACTCAATGATTGGACAAAGTTTATCAAATAAAAACAAAAATGCTACAGTACCCCAACCCAAAAAATTTTGAGAACTAAACAAGGCCTCAGACTATAAATTTACTTAGTGGTGAGACCTAAGATTTAATTAATTGGATGGTGCATATGTGTTTTGTATTCCCCTTGTGGAGTGTCCACCTTTGGGGGTGATAGAGCAATTCTAACAGTTTTGCAAATATGTTTGGCATTCTTGTTTTTTGTCAAAACTCTCAAAATCTCATATTCAACAGTTTGGCAATTAGGCTTGTTTTTTAGCAAGTTGACAAATTCTCCTCATTTCTTGGCATTTATACATGTCTGGAATAGGCTTGACATACTGCATGCGCGCGTTTTTATAGCAAGCTGACAACCTGATGCTTCTTCGTTGATCTCCGAAACCAGCAGATTTTTTTTGCCAAGTCAAAATTGTCAAACCCTTGGAGATGCCCTTTTTGTTCCCTCCCCATATCGTTTTGTGAGTTGGCAAATAACAATATTTGCCAAACAAAATTCGTAAAACTGTTGGAGTTGCTCTAACTTTTAAGATATATGTACTCCTCTCTTTTAACGAATGATTGGAGTCATGCTTACCCTTTTAAAAGGAAATAAACTCGAGCTAGAAGCTACATTGTGAAAATTACCTCAGCAATAGCCTTGTCCTTAAGAGCTTCCGTCACCTTCAGGCCTTTGATTTCACTGTATGCATGTCCTAACTCCCTTTCCTTTTCTGCATGAAACACCAAACATTAGTTTCAAATAGACATGACAGCCACTTTTTTGTATTTCTATAAATAAATTTTAGAAAAAAAAATCTTCAGTCTAAGGTCCACAAAATTTCTTTCACCATCCTTTCGGAGTGACTGAAAAGTAATTTGATAAAAATGAAGTGGTTGAATGATACATCATACATGTCATAACTAAAGATTTGGCAAAGAGTTTCTGGGCTTATTAAATGTCACAGTACGGCTATTATATTATTGTATAAAAAAGTAAAGTTAGACATGATGGTTCATTCTTGCAGTTCAATAATTAAGAAAAGAGACCGGGTGAATCCGGCCACCATTGTAAAAAGGGGCTAAAGTCGGCTGTCAACAGACACAACTGTCCTCAGTTCTTGATGATAACTAAGCTACAAACTATGGTTCCAGCCCGTCACATTTAATAGAAAGAAAGGGCCAATTAGAATGGGTACTAATAGACACCCTACCAACTATGCATATGCTTATTCTCCGTTCAATTCCTTGACGTCCTACCAACCACAAATGCACTGAAATTTTCCAAGGTTTTGTGATTTTGTCACACCTGTTACTTAGAATCTGAGCAAATCTCTCCACCTACCTACAAGAATGCGGTTACTTGTACCACTCTTTGTGTTTCCTTCTCTACAGCAGAAAAGGTAGTTTCATCTGATTAAAGTTGATTAGTACATCTAAAAGCATCCAAGATAAGCCTTTTTTTGTGTGTGGATAAAGTGATACTACTTCTAGAGTACAACTGAATTTTTCACTGAAACATATGTACTCCAAATTTATGCATCGTTATTTCCAAATTTATTTGCCGCATGCCGCAGCACCCTAGCTCAGATCACTGCTAAGTTAATTTCAATAGCTATATTAAAGAGTAATCCAGGTGAACTGGAACGGCATATGGTATATTTTTAATAACTGTAGTGTTTTCCCTGGAATAAAATTAAGCGAGTAATTCATATCAGGCAGTTCAATCGATCGTCAATCAGCTAGGTAAACTCGTATATTTTAAAACTGTGCACCGCTTGTTTTAATTAGCCTTTTTTTCACAAGAGGTGAAAGCCGCTTCTTCCCAGACTCTAACCTAACTATAAGACTTGGGTTTTTTTGAGGTAAAACTATAAGACTTGGTCATATATATAAAGCTGTATTAATGCAAATTTCCATAACAGAAGAAAAAAGAAATCTGCATGATGCATATGTTTTTCCCCGCCTCGGCCTTGGGGGGGGGTTGGGGAGGGGTGTTCGCAAATCGATAGCTCTTAAACTACTAATAAGGCCTTGTTTAGTTTTGAAAACTGAAAAGTTTTCGGAACTGTAGCACTTTCGTTTTTATTTGACAAACACTATATTATAGAGTAACTAGACTTAAAAGATTCATCTCAGTTAAACTGAGCAATTAGTTTTTATTTTCGTCTATATTTAATACTCCATGCATGTGGCGTAAGATTCGATGTGACGGAGAATCTTGAAAAGATTTTGGTTTTGGGGTGAACTAAACAAGGCCTTAGAGTATGCAAAATTCAACGTGTGTATGCACTGTGATCATACGACTATATACTAGCACGATCTGTAATGCTGCAATATATAATCAGGCCATAGTAATTGGAATCACCGTAACTTATCCATGATTCGAATTGCGCAATGCAGCATCATCAGTGTTTGTTATGGAAGAAAAGTGTAGCCTAACTGAAGACGAGGTATGGGTTCACTGATCATCCTAGGTCTAACAACGATCATATATGCATGCATATGTGCTATGTAAAACATAAACAAACCTCTGAGGAGATTCTGCAGACGGTTGAGCTCGTCGACGACAGGATCAGAATGGCCATGGCCATGGAACATCTCCTTGCCATGATCCACCTCTCCCAAGCTGCCCATCTCTTTCTCTCTGTGGCAATGCTAGCTGCCACAAGCTATAGCTACACCTCTAGCCGCTATAGCGCTAGCACTGTGTCTTCTGTTCTCACCTAATCAGGAGAGGAAGAAGAACTGCACACCCAAACGAGGCGGTGTGGTTGGGATTATATGGCGCTGCAGGTTTCTTCAGGATCACCCCACTGTCCCTTGCTTGGCTTACGTGAGGAAATTGACCGTGAAGTGGAGTCCGGATGAGTGCTGTTGAAGAGAAGGCACGGCCCGCGGCCCGCGGCCGGGGCCGGGTGACAAATGGAGCCATGTCCCAAAGTCACCTCACTAGTAGAGGCAGAGCACACACAGACCGACCTGGCATGAGAGCGACGCAAATTTCGGCGACCTTTTCTTGGAGCCGTGTTGCGCTGCAAACAAACATTTGCTCCAAGCAAGCAAGTGAGCTGTTGAGACAGGACATCTTGAATTCTCGATGCGCTAATATGCACGTTATTTTAAACATATGCCATTTTCAGTTTCCATCTTTTACTGCAATATTAATTATTCAAGAAGAGAAGGAGGAGGTCGGTAAAGTGTGGCATCACACCGAACTAACTGTCCTTGGTTAGATATTTCAGAAAAAAGGTATCAAGCAGTTAAAAGCCTGGTATGATTAATCGAAGGTGATCAATCTTCTCTGTGAACACGCAGGGTGACAGGACAATGTGTTAAATGCAACGTTGATTGGGCAATGGATATTGTTAGGGATTAATTAGCTGAGCAGAAAAGGATCTCTTCTAAGGTACACTGCAAACAATGCACCTGATCAGAACCCAAAAGCAGCTGCGCCGCATATCGTAACCGTCGGTGAGGAGCAACCATGGATGTATTGATGCACACTGAAGCGTGTAACGCCCCATTACTGATGTTGACGAGGGAAGGAGCCTTCCCTTTGTCGTCTGCTTCGCCACAGAATTACTCATTGGATTGGATGAGCATGAACTCCAAGGTTCCAAATGGCAGAGGAGGGACGAAGCACCGGGGATTTGCGGGCATAAAGTCTTTTAAGGTAAGGAGAGGAGGCTTTGCTTCTCGTATAAAAAAAAATAGCATCAGGACACTAAAATACTCTTAGCAAAAAGGTGGAGCCAACCAAGTTCTAACCTACCCCTTCCGTGAGATAATCTTACTTATCAGTCAGTAGTTCATGCACATATTTTATTTCTGAAGGGAGCCAGGTCATGCCCATATATATATTAGATATTGAATACTTTTCAGTGATAAAAGTATTCAATATGGTTTGGAAATATCTTTTTTCTTGAGAGGGCTGATGAATAGGTCTCTCTGCAAAGATATTTTTTTCAAGATAATGTTAGTAACTAGCTCACTCACGGAAGTCGAAATAGTTTGGAAATTTTAGATGAAGTCTGGAGAAATCAATCAATTCTGGGTGTTCAGACGCGTGGACCTGTTCTTGGGTCTCTGCTCTTTTCCAAATTCCAATAACTTCCGCCTTACATATCCCCTAGCTAGTTAGTAGGTTATAAGCATATTTTCTTGTTAAAACATGTTTAGAAGACCGGATAGTAGTAGTAGTTGCTTTAGATTTACTCAATACTCAATAATCAAATTATTGTGAAAGCTCTGGATAAAATCTATGCAAATCAATCTTTGGGTCTTAGAAACGTGTGGAACTGTGTTTTTTTTTTTGCCTTCTTCCAGTATCCTGTGTTAGTTAGTGGATTGTCGGCAGCAAGGATAAGAAGTTAATTATTAGAAACTGGATTTTCTGACTAGTCTGATCAACATAGATGTGGTAGGATTGGATACTTTTGAGCTTGGTACTAGCTGATTTATCTGATCAGACTAAGAAAATAATTTATTATAGCTTTTCCCACTTTTTGGTCTTGTTCATTTCTACCTCAAACCAAGGGGGTTGGAGGGGATTAAGGGATCCAACCTCCTTGGATGGGGTAGAAACGTTCACGGTGCTAGCACAAAATTTATCTTTCTTTATAAGCCTAGCTACTCTAGAACCACCTCTCTTTTGCGAGGAAAATGACAATAATCTTTTCCCACGTGATCAATTTGTTTTTAGCTAAAAAGTGACACTAGGTTTGCGGTGCTAACCCCTAGAAAGACTCCTTTGGTAGGCGTAGCGCAAAGGCATAAAACACGAAACAAAGATGTTGATTATTCAGTGAAATGAAATTTGTTGCTTCATTTCAACCCCAAGCGGAGCTGATACAATTAGCCAGAAATAGGAATAATATAATATACTTTGCATTATTACCACCTATTGAGCTAATGGTGATGCATGAATTGGTTGTTGGAAACATAGATATGGGGGTCAGAATTCAGGATATGACGACGTCAGTGCTAGTTGTTAATAGTCAGATCAAGATTAACCCACTAATCGTGCTTGTCTAGAGCCAATAATTTCAATCATAAACATGATTTTTCTGAATTTTGGACGCAGACCTAACCCCGCATGATGTAGTGATGTTCTGAGCGTCTCGGTGCATTTCCTTTTCATTCCTTTGCCTGTGGACATTAATGTTGCTGTAGTGATTACAAAGTGATAGCCCACACCAAGGTTAATTTGTAGGTGAAGCTGCAGAGTGCTCATTGTGTCCTTACTATGGATCAGGGACACATGTGCTCAGCTTTTAGTAATGTGACACGAACCAAACAACACGATGTACTAGCGTGTTAATTGCTTGTACCTTTCCTTCTCAATCCAATGTGCAATGGACTTTATTTCCTGAGTGCCCCATGATTATGAAGTAATGGTACTTGACAATGGTACTAAATTGTAGGTTAAGCTACAAAAATGTGGTTCTCAATAATCCTTTTATCCATTACCATCTTGGATCTTTTTGTTTGGAACTCTTAGTATTTTCAGGAAGCAACAGAACGTGCCTACAGCAACAGAAAAGGAAATCTAGAATACATAGAAGGTTAACCACTAAAACATGCACTCTACCGCTAGGTATACATTAGTTGATCAGTGCGTCACAGAATGTGCTCGTTTTCTAGAGGCCACGACCTAATCTTTTATAGTTGTTTCAGTTTCACAAAAGGCTCTGTTGTTATCTTTGACAGTTCCCTTTTTCAACAAACAGAGAATAAAGTGAAGTTCATTAAGCAGCTTTTGAAAGTACCGAAGACTGAACGAAGTGCCCTTCGTGTCATAAGAGGATAAGTGAACAGTATCTTGTTGTGGACGCCTGCATCAAAAGCTTGGAGTCCTCTGTATTAAATGCTTTCAATTCCAGGTTAAAGTCCACCATCTGATGTCATACTGGCAAATTCGAGCACAGCAGTCGCGCAAAAGGTTGAGTTGAGTTTGAAATTCTTCAGGTTTCAGTTACAAAACCTTGCTCGGTATGATCAAACCACAACCAAAATTTCTTAAAATTATAGTCACTGAGGATGAGATCCAACGCATCAGCCGTCGACCTAGAAACGCCATCTTTGTTCTGAGTATGCAGGATCATTTTTGATCCGACCATGTAAAAAACTCTGGTAAACCACGTTCTTTAATTTCGTTCTTCGACCCGTCTATCTGGGAACTTTGTGACTATGCTTCAAACTACACACCAGGATACCAACCAACAAGATATTCAGAGTTGATATTTTCTCTGTCCTGAAATGCTCAAAGTTCACTCGATGACAAAACACGTAATCGAAGCACCAAAAGGCGCTGTGAGTCAGCACTTGGCAGCCAAAATAAACGAATTGATCAAAACACGCAAACTGCCAACTTTATTAGGAGTTACCGTACTAAAACTTACCCACAAACAAAGGTAGCCCTAGTTAGCTGCATCTTACTATTCCCTAACTTTTTCTGATCGGTAGGATTGACGGAGACAATGGAGTCATCGATTACGCCCAGGTGTCGGAGCCGCCGGCGCCGGCGCCGGCGAGCCGGGGGCAGTCGGGCCGACGACTAGCGCGGTTGCGTCCGTGCCGCCGCCCGCGGCAGAGCATATGTCATCCGATCATCAGAGGATGTGCTTTACGATTCGAGCTATTACTGACAGGTGGGACCCGTGGCCAGAGGGCCAGGACGTTTAACGGGTCTAGGCTTGAGACGAGACAGAGTGATCCCACTCGCACAACGAACCATCCTGTTAGCCCTAAACCCCCTCCTATCCCGATGGCGCCGCCACCGCCGCCGAAGCTGCCGATTCCCGGCCGCCGCAACATACTTATCACCAGCGCACTTCCGTATGTCAATAACGTCCCCCACCTCGGGAACATCATCGGCTGTGAGCATCCACCGGCCCCCAATTTTTTCTCATCCGTTTCTCTCCCTTTCCTGTTTTTCCCTCTGATGGGGATTCAATTCGATGGTCGTGTGCGCAGGTGTGCTCAGCGCCGACGTGTTCGCTCGATACTGCCGGCTCCGGGGTTACAACGCTATTTACATATGCGGGACTGACGAGTATGGCACCGCCACCGAGACTAAGGCCATGGAGGAGAAGTGCACGCCCAAGGAGATCTGCGACAAGTAAGCACGCCTCTATTTGTCATCACCTTTCCTACTACTTGTTGACAAATTTGTTTGGTTTAATTCCTCTCGAGCTGTCTTATTTGGGGTTTAGGTTCAGTGCAACCTGACGGAGTGGGTGGATTTCTGAATCTGTATGTGACATAAATTACTTGGAAATTCCTCATGTGTTGTCTAGAAATTTAGTGTTATGAAGTTGCAGTAGAACGAAATTATGTTAATGTGCAGCTACGATACTTGAGAACTATAGTAAGCTAATAAGCAGGGACTTAGGGTGCGTGGCCTCTTAAAGAGAGAGAACAAATGTCACAGCCTTAAGCTTCTCTGCAATAGTCCTAGGCTACAATGGAACTAATCATTTGACAGGTGCTTAAATTTAGGAGCTTGTTTAAGCATTTATCAGATTTCAGTTATTTATTTTCGGCGCTCGGGTAGGTGTCCGACAGTTCAGTCTTGATAGAAGGCCAGGCCGTGGTGGCTTGGTCCCAACACCTGCCCGAGCCCCTATTCGTCATGCAACTACCTGCACTCCATCGCAAGAGAATTTGATAGAAGGCCAGGCGTTGGTGGCTTGGTCCCAGCGCCTGCCCGAGCTCCAATTCGTCATGCAACTGCCTGCACTCCACGGCAAGAGAATTTGTTAACTGCTCGTAATGTCTGTTAAGAGCCATGAGCTGCACCTGCCCTTGTGAGCCAGAATGATAAATTATTTGCATATCAGTAGATTTGTTTGCTTAAACTGATTCTATTGTTGAATTTTGGTTAGACTTTTCCTGAATCACATTTAACAGGACTAGCAGTGCAATAGCTAGTTGATGCCTAGATTTCTGTTGTTGAATGATCTGATTTATGGAATACTAACTCTGATTCGAAATGTAGGTTGTTTTAGGATTCTATGCAGACTTTCTTAACTTGGACCTAGTATACGAAAATGAAACTAGCATAGATTTACTACATGTGGTTGATGTTATTATATTCATTATGGAAAACATTCATAACACAATATTCCCTGTTTAAAATAGTATATTTTAACAAAATTGCAAGTCAAAGCGTTACATTGAAACCGTGACCCTGTCCCCCTGTTCTAAACGACCTATATTTGAGATTGATAACTTAATTATTGATCATGTGATTTTTGTTGTGTGTGTTCAATATGGAAGTGCTCAATGCATGTAATGCTGCAATTTTGTTAAGAGTTCATCAATTATGTCTTCCATATATTTGAAAATTGGGCTTCTATGGTATCCACTGTATTTACTTTGTTTTGTAACTTATACCCATAAATGTTCCAGTTGTGCTTTGCTATATCCATTTCCTGTAAACATGCTTATATTGCATAATAAAAAAAATTCGCTTTCTTCATAAGAAGCTTTCCCTTCTGAAAAATGTAGGTACCATGCTATCCACAATGAAGTTTACAAGTGGTTTAACATAAAATTTGACAAGTTTGGGCGGACATCTTCTCCTGAGCAGACAGAAGTCTGCCATGCAATTTTCCATAAATTGATGGAAAATAATTGGCTCACAGAAAATACCATGCAGCAGGTATAACTTATTCTTGGTGCTGTACTTGTATATTTATCTTTGTATGTTGTTTCTTTTATACGATTCTTACCTGCATTGCAGCTTTACTGCGATACGTGCCAAAAATTTTTAGCCGATAGACTTGTTGAAGGAACATGCCCGAACAAAGCCTGCAACGCATCAGCACGAGGAGATCAGTGTGAAACATGCAGCACCTTGTTGAATCCAACTGAACTTATTGACCCAAAGTGCAAGGTAAGCATGTACAGTACTTACTGTGCTCTGCCATATTTGTCTCTGTCAGCATAATTGATTTAAGCGTATAATGTGTCATAAAATTGTGAATTATAAATTGCCTTCTTGTATTGTGACTTTCCATGTAGGTTTGTAAGAATACTCCACGTATTCGTGACACGGATCACTTATTTTTAGAGCTTCCTCTATTGAGAGACAAGCTGGTAAACTACATCAATGAAACTTCAGTTGCTGGTTCGTGGAGTCAAAATGCTATTCAAGCAACAAATGCATGGCTGAAGGAAGGGCTAAAGCCACGCTGCATCACCAGAGATCTTAAATGGGGTGTTCCTGTTCCTCACGAGAAGTATAAAGACAAGGTTTGGGCATAGAAATTATGCATTTCTGCATTTACCAGATTATCCAGTTTTCTCATTTTGATTATTTTCAGGTGTTCTATGTTTGGTTTGATGCACCTATCGGCTATGTGTCTATTACGGCATCCTATACACCTGAGTGGGAGAAGTGGTGGAAGAATCCTGATAATGTAGAATTGTTTCAGTTTATGGGCAAAGATAATGTGCCATTTCACACGGTAAAATGACTATGCCATTGCAGCAGTTTTTTTCTAACTTTGATATTGTTTTGTCATGACAGGATCTCTAAAAATAACGAGATCCTTTTGCCCTTTCATGATATTCCTATAGCTTCAAGGACAACTATGAAAAGTAATTGCTCTGTACAGATTGCCATACTCTGGGTACAGTTTGGTTGGGTTTCGACATATAACATAGCGTGCATATTAAACTCTGAATTCTAGCCAAAATTAAATGGTTGACCAGTCTTTATTCAATTTTGTTCTATAATTCACCAAACATATAACATAGCATGCATATTAAACTCTAAATTCTTGCCGAAAGTGAATGGTTGACCAGTCTTTATGCAATTTTGTTCCATAATTGATCAAATTCATTTCTTTATTATCATTAAGGGCAATTTCACCTTACCTTAGATTCCAGCACCCAATTAAGGATTTGAATAAAACTAATGTCCATGCTTTTAAGTTTGTCGCTTGCAGTTTTGACTAGTGCAATTTTTTTCTTATGCCTGTACTTTTGGATCAAGCTTCTATTTGATGAAATGCTCTTTCTAGATCATGTTCCCTTCAACGCTACTTGGAACTGGGGAAAAGTGGACAATGATGAAGACGATAAGTGTTACTGAATATTTAAATTATGAAGCAGGTACATCATATGGTGGTTACATATTTCTTATCTAAAATGTTGATTCATGCTCAGTTCATGTGGGTCATTAGTTCATGTGGTTACATCATATTTTTTGTTCCTTTTTTTCCCATATGTTTGTTTAACTCCTCATTGAACTTATGGTGCAAGAAAATAGTGGCATGAAGCTGGATTTGTGCTTATGCATCAAAATTGCCGGATATGTTAAATTACTGTAGCTTTTCATTCTCCTTGCTGTTCTGGCTTTTGCCTTTAGACATGCTTCTCGTAGTCTTCATTTGTCGTACAGTTGTACCAAGCTACCAATTTAAACATTGCTTCTGATAAATATAATTTATAATGGTTTCTCTTAAATGCCCTACTGCATAGGAGCATGGCTAATTCGCTATGATCCAATGCGCTTTTGAATTTTTGTTGTTCTTCATAGAATTGATTCTGTAAATGTGTGAGTTATACTGGTTAGAGCAGTGTGCTTGGGGGTCTACCCTTGTCGGTCTGCGTTCGAATCCTGGTACAACTACTTATTGTAATGGGCATTGCCCCTCCCCCCTCCTCGGGCAGTCGAGTTTTGTTAAATCCATATATGGTACACACCATACAGTGTCTATTTAGCCATTATTTCTGATCATCAATATATAGTTTATGTTGTTTCTCTTAGATGGCCTACTGTATAGGAGCATGGCTAATTCACTACTGTCTAATGTGCCTTTGAATTTTGTTTGTGCTTCATAAAAAAAATTCTGATGTATATGCATGGAAATTATTGTATCTGTAGGAAAATTTTCCAAGAGTAAGGGTATTGGAGTCTTTGGTAATGATGCAAAGGATACAAATATCCCTCCTGAAGTATGGCGATACTACTTGCTTATGAATCGCCCTGAGGTCAGTATAGAAGGTTGTGATGTTCAAGTTTATGATAGTACACACAACTTTTTGACATGTAACATGTTTGATCTGATTTACTCAGGCATCAGATACACTCTTTACTTGGGCTGATTTGCAAGCGAAATTGAACAGCGAGTTGCTGAATAACTTGGGAAACTTCATTAATCGTGTGCTAAGTTTTGTTGCAAAACCAGCTGGTTAGTCACAGTCTGAATCATACATCTTTATGTGTACGTGGATTATTGATAGATTAATCATCCATGATTCATCATTGTTCTTATTTGACATTTCTGTTTTTGTAGGAGCTGGATATGATTCTGTTGTACCCGATGCTCCTAATGCGAGCACACACCCATTGACAAAGACGCTTGCAGAAAAAACCAGTAAATGGGTTGAGCAATATCTCGACGCAATGGAAAAGGTACCTTATTTTGAACTATTGACAGAACAGTTCCAGCACTGCATGTTTAGCCACCTATAGTCATGCAAACTGCTAGGTTTTATAAAGTGTGTCCCTTCATGACAGGTTAAACTGAAACAAGGACTGAAGAGTGCAATGGGCATTTCTAGTGATGGAAATGCGTATCTGCAAGTAAATCTCGTTCTGCCTTTGTTTTTGTTTATTTTTTCCCCTGTAGACTATACTGACTTTTAGTTATCTTTTGTTGCTTAATCAATGTAGGAGAGCCAGTTTTGGAAACTTTACAAGGAAGATCCTGCATCATGTGCGATCGTGATGAAAACTTCAGTTGGTCTTGTCTACCTGCTTGCCTGTCTTCTGGAGCCTTTCATGCCCTCCTTTTCTGATGAAGTATGATCCTAGTTGTCACTGTATCTTGCCCGACTTAATTGGACTAATGTTTGTCACTTGAATCTCATGATGTGATCCTTTTGCAAAGGTGCTGCGTCAATTAAATTTATGTCCAGAAGAAAATCTGTCATTTAGTGAAGAAAAGGGAGAAATTGCAAAGGCAAAAACTCCTTGGGATTTTGTACCAGCTGGGCACAAAATAGGGAAGCCCGCACCTCTGTTCAAGGAATTGGTGCGTCTTTGCTTTTTCAGAAATATTTTCACCACTGGGCCATAATTTTACATACCTTAACTTGATATTTGAATGCAGAAAGATGAAGATGTAGTTCTCCATAGAGAAAACTATGCAGGGAGTCAAGCTGAGAGAAGCTCAAAAGCAGCAGCTGATGCTGAAGCCAACAAAGTTGCTAACAAGCTCAAGGGCACAAAATTATCTGGTATTAATCTCGATGTTTATTCTCCTTATGCTGGCTAGGGTCATTTGGAGAAACTGTTTTTTTCGTTGCACATATGGGGACAAACAGAAAAATCCTTGTTGCTGTGCTACTCATTGGTGTATCATGTACTCATATATTTCCTTAAACTACTGCGATTGGAATGCATGTTTCCATGGCAGATTGCAACCTTTTTCTGTTTGAAGTGATTTGACTCCTATTTGGATTACATTCTCCAAAGCTATTTCCAAATTTCAATGAGTCAATTGTTTAGCTTTCCTCTCGTCTCTTTCAGATGGAGGAACAAAAAAGGAACCAAAGAAACAATCTGGTGGCTCAAAATCGAAGACAGCTGAGGCTGACATTACAGTTGCAAAATTGGATATTAGAGTGGGGCTTATCAGAAAAGCAGAGAAGCATCCAGATGCTGATTCGCTTTATGTGGAGGAGATTGATGTTGGAGAGGGCGCACCAAGAACAGTGGTCAGCGGCCTTGTCAAATTCATACCTCTTGAAGAAATGCAGGTTGCCTTTTCTAAGCATCATTTTGATCTTTCTAGATACTGTCTTTTGATGTATTGTATCACTTAGCATCTGTTATGGATTAGCAGAACCGGAAGGTTTGCGTACTCTGCAATCTGAAACCGGTGGCAATGCGTGGTATAAAATCGCATGCGATGGTTTTGGCTGCATCCAATGAGGACCACACGAAGGTGAGAGCATCTATATTAACCTTCTTATCCAATAAACTTTACACGTAACCGTTTTAAGCCCTCAACTGGAAATCGTCAATGCAAGACAGTACCAGTCATTTTGATTTCTGTTTATGCTCGCGCTCTCTGTAAAGGTTGAGTTGGTGGAGCCACCCGAATCTGCTGCCGTTGGGGAGCGTGTTACCTTTGCTGGGTACTCGGGGGAGCCCGAGGCTTCCCTCAGTGGCAAGAGCAAGACGTGGGAGAAGCTGGCCGCCGAGCTGCACAGCAACGGTGAGCTCGTGGCGTGCTACAAAGATGTGCCCTTCACTACCTCGGCTGGAGTCTGCAAGGTCAAGACAATAGCAAACGGAGAGATTCGCTAGGCACACATCACCGAACTGCAGCCAGCTGACCCAATCTGCGGGTCTGGTTTCACTGAAAGCTATTGTTCCTGATTTTCATTTTAAAAAATTTTGGTATTTCCTATGTAGTTTTTGTATTTTGAGTAAAGATCAGCTCAAATACTGCAAAGCAGCCATGATTTGGAAAAATGCCGAGAGTGCCCTTTGTGCATCCTCGTATTAGTTACTTGCCTCCGATCGTTTAACTCCAAGGCTCCACCATGCTTCTTGCTCCATTTGTATTCCCTTATTCTTTGCCTGCTCTTCTTTTTAGTTCCATATGAAATAAATGTTGTGTATGAAAACATCACTTTATATAGGACAGCCTGCCTGGTAGTGTCAATGCATGGAAAGGAGCAAGCAAGGCAGCTTGAATGCTGCGAGGAACTGTAAACGGAGCTTGGGCAATGGCCAATGGGCAGTGCTGCTGTGCTGCGCAAGGCCCAGTGCCCAGTGCCGTCACGGATTCACGAACGACCATGATTGCCGGGTAGTTGCATGGCGTACAAATGTCATTTGTTGCGCGCCCGATGGAGCCGAAAGCGCGGGGCATCTAGTGCTGCACACTGTTCACGTATGGGGTCGCGGGTCCCTCCTGCCCTCGTGATCCTGGCCCCTCACGCTTTATTATTACTTTTGCCCTCTTGCTGCTATTTTTGCTCTCCGACTGCGACGGCCTCCTCACCGGCTCGGTTGCCCCTGCGCTTGGGGCTGGCGCTGTGGGCTGTGGCGCACACCATACTGCTGCAGCTGCACCAAGCGAACACAGGCTGGAACGCTGCTGCTGTGCTGTGCAGTGCCTGTGCCAGGCGCCAGTCACCACTCCACGAGCCTGGTAGCTGTTGCTCGGGGATCTAGGACTGCTGGACTGGGCCTGTCCGCCTGTGTCTGTGGTGACTGGTGAGACCACTGATGCAACAGCGAGTCAGCGACTGCATCCAGCCAAGTACTTCCCCCGCCCACGCAAGAAGCAAAGAAAAGAGAGAAATGCTTCCCCGCGACCGCGAGACCGCGGCAACAAGTACTCTTTTGTCTCCTCACAACCTTTTCCAGTTTTTCTCCATGAATTAAAGACGATGTGTATGCGATGTACTACTGGCGTGCTGCTGTGCATTTGATATTTAGTTACCTGGACCAAATGTTTTGGTACTATAACACTTTCGTTTGTATATGTCAATTATTGTTCAACTATAGACTAATTAGGCTCAAAAGATTCGTCTTACAAATTACAGATAAACTATACAATTAGTTATTTTTATATATATTTAATGCTATGTGCATGTGCCGCAAGATTTGATGTGATATAGAATATTGAAAAATTTTTAAATTTCAAATGTAACTAAACAAGACTAACTGAATTCAGAAAAACACTGGCTGTGCAAGATATTTAACTGAATTCAGAAAACACGATTACCTACTTTGAGAAGGTCCTGCAGGCACTAGTGCACACGGGCCACGGGCCGTTTTCTTTGATAGCTGCCGGGAGATGACCGGAATAGTACGCGCGCATGCGGCGCCAAGGTAAACATAGTGGATAACATTTAATTTCTTTATAACAGTTGCGAGTAACAACACAAGTACATTAGGAAATGGAAAGATATATTACTTTGCAGGTGGCATTTTGCGCGAGATAATATATTAGTTTGTTGCATGGTGTTTTATTTGAGAAATGACGACGCCGTCGGATTTGAAATGGACCATCCTGAAATAAACAACAAATGGTTTACCCTGACGAAATCATACACTGCACATGATATGAACTATGGGGTATATTAAAAATTGGTTATTATATTCTGAATTTCTGATACCTTTAGGCCTTGTTTACTTCCAATTTTTTTTGCAAAATAGGAATAGTAGCACTTTCGTTTGTATTTGACAAATATTGTCTAATTATGGAATAACTAGGCTCAAAAGATTCATCTCGTCAATTCCGACCAAACTGTGCAATTAGTTTTTATTTTCATTTATATTTAATACTCCATGCATACGTCTAAAGATTCGATGTGACGGGAAATCTGAAAAATTTTGCAAAATTTTTGGGAACTAAACAAGGCCTTAGACTAGTATAGGAGAGGCTAACTCGTCGTTTTCCTCTGGCAGGAGATTATTTTTATAGTCCTGTCGGGATAACGTATGGCTTCATTCTAAACGGTGTGTGTGGATCTCTGCATACCGGCAATGATGCATGTATATTGGGACATCCTCTATATGTGTACGTGAGAGATGTAGATGCTGTTATATGACCATTAAGTTGCAAATCAACACAGAACATAAATATATTTAATTTTATGCAATATATGGCCTGAGACAGGCAAACAATATATACATCGTTTCATCATGTTTTACTAGATTTTGGATGACTACTAGCTAATTACACGCATTGAACTTACTGGCGTAGTCACACAAAATTTATACAGGGCATGAACATATCCGTGGGCAAAACTTGGTGCAATTGCCAAGTTATTCAACTTCTGCCCCCTGTTTTATTTCTACTACCTAGTAAATCAGTACGTTTATATAAACCACACTACTCGGTCTTATGAAAGGGAGCTGTGAGCATATGCATGAGGCCACCACCTAGCAAGCATGGTCATAGCTAGGCCACCATGCACCAAGCTAGCAAGCATGGTCATAGTCCCTTTGCTTAATAAAGTCCCCACCAGCGGCCATACTTAATTGTATTGCTGTACAACATTTGGTGATGGACCGCACTGCAGAATTAGCCATTTTAGACACGTCACACGGCTCTCATTCTCGTATCATATACAAATGCAAGCTACAATAATGAACACCCATACAAGCTAAAACAAACTCTTTGGGATCTTCACTACTAGAAAACAGAATTCCCTCCTATTGATGCAAAATTGGTGGGAAAATTAGAAAGTCATTTCCATGTCGATGTGCACAAACAAAAGAATACCGACATGACTAAAGCGATAGAAACTGATTTTTTTTCTTAAATTTAATTTTATTCATTCGAATAACAACTCAAATCATATTATAAAAGGATCATAAGGTTGGATTCAAATAACATAATGGGCATGTAACAATTGATTTCCAAATGAACCATACACTTAGTGTACATATATGGATTGAAATAGATCTATCATTGCATATATATTACAAATATGATATCTTCATGCCCAGCATGAATAATATATTCAGTGTCACAAATATGGATTGGAGATGAAAAGAAACTATTTCTCTAGTTCAATCAAATAGAAGTGATCTGTTTGATCCATTCCTCAACTACCTATAAATTCAAGAAAGCAAAAGTTAAGCAAAAAGATACATAAAAACCATAGTGAAACAATTACTATTAATATGCTATAAATTGCAATAAGGAATGACTAGTTCGGAATTACTAAAACGAGTGAATCATGATAAGACCAAAAAGTGCATTACACTGAACTAGTGAATTATAAACTTTTCACAAACACAACAGAGATGCACTATATGTTACTTTCAGTTAAACAGATAGATACATAAGACAATAAAATTTATGAAAAGCAACCAACCTAACTAACATGTTTTTGAATCTATCTTTCATGGGAATTGATCCATGAAAGGCGGACAGATAGATACATAAGGTGGGTAGGGTTTGCAATCTATTTACCATCTTTCAGTTAAACAGATAGATACATAAGGCGGGCAGGGTTGCAGCCACCTTGGTTAATGGTAGGCATTAAACGAGGCGGTTATAAATAATTGCCTCGATTAATCAATTTATCGAGGCAGGCATTGTAGAACACCCGCCTCGGTTAATATAGATTAACCGAGGCGGTCATCCTAATATATGCAACTATCTTGGTAAATAATTAACTGAGGTAGTTTATTGTAATGCAATTGCCTCGGTGAATCAATCCTAGCCCGCTAGCCCACACAGCCCATTACTAGCTCTAATATATAAACCTCATTACGAACAAAACCTAACTCCCTCACTCTGCCTCTCAGAGCCCCACCTGCCCTCCCTCGATCTCTCAGACCCGAACCCCTCCTTCCCTCACTCCCATCTCGATCCCCTCCTCTCTCTCTCTCTCTCCCCTCCACCCTCTACCAATTCCCCTCCCCTCCCTCCATGGCGTGGGAGGCCTGGCCTCTCCCGGCGGTGGCCCGGGGAGGCCTGTCCCAACGATGACACGTGGCTACTCGGCTCTCCATTGGCGGAACACACCTCCTCCTCTCACTCTATGGTCACGGGGCGGACACAGCGGCAGCACACCCCTCCTCCCCTCCCTCCACAGCATCGCTTCTCCGACCTCCTCAGCGGCAGATTCGGCGTCCCCGATGGCAGATCTGCCCTCCCTAGCGATGGATTCGTCCTCCCCGGTGGCGGATCCTTTCTCTACGACGGTGACCTTCCCCTCTTTTGGTGGCACTAGCGAGTAGCACGGGCCACGGCGGGGACCACCCGCAACAGCCGCGGCGAGGCGGGATGACAGTGCTCCTTTGGCGTGGCTGCAGTGGTCGGATCCGGTGAACTGCAGGCGGATCCACGAGCGGCGGCGGCTGCCCATGGATGGGCTCGACAAGCCCATAGATGGGCTCGGTGGGCCATCTAGGGTTTTCCTTTTTATTTTTATTTTTATTTTATTTTATTTTATTTTATTAACCGAGGTGGACATCAAATTGCCTCGGAAAAGGTTCCATTAACTGCGACCTCTCATCAGAGGCGGTTGGCCAAAACGCCTCGGTTAATGCTTTTTCTGCCCATCTCTGTTAATCTTTTGAGTAGTAGTGACAATGAGTTTGTGACTCTATCAATCACGAGATCTAGTGATCTCAGTCACTAGGAAGTGTCCATAGGGATAAAATATGCGTTCAGGGACTAAAAATTCTAGTTTCTCTATGACATATGCATAAAATAAGGATACATTTTTTAGGCTTACTCGAAAGAAGACTAGCCAAGCCACTTTCTATAAGGGTGTATTTGGTTCATGGATGAAGGTTGTATCGTATATCCTAGTCGAGTGGATGCAAGTTAAGTGGAACCGTATTCTAGGAAAAGAAGGTGTTTGGTAAGGTATGTGTGGATGCAAGAAAACGAGCAGATGCAACTTGAATGTCGTGTGTGACTGACACGTGGGCCCCTCTAGATCATCATGCATCTGCGGAACTTAGCCCGAGAGTGATGGCTATGCCAGCGTATTTCTACATTGGTGGATGTAGGGCGGAACATGTGAGCAAACCAACTAAACATTCTTCTCTTATAGTTTAAACCTACAGCTGCAGGGAACCCTTAGCTAATGGGCACTAAATCTGATTGAAGCCGCAAAACAAGGCCTTGTTTAGTTGCAAAAAAATTTGCAAAATGGGTACTGTAGCATTTTCGTTTGTATTTGATAGATATTGTCCAATCATGGACTAACTAGGCTTAAAAGATTCGTCTCGTCAATTCCGATCAAAATGTGCAATTAGTTTTTATTTTCGTCTATATTTAATACTCCATGCATGCATCTAAAGATTCGATGTGACGAAGAATCTGAAAAATTTTGCAAAATTTTTTGGGAACTGAACAAGGCCCAAGAGAGACATCCAACGGAATACGGATCGAAGTTGGGTAAACTTCACACGCATTTTGAAATTGAGCTACGTACATAACCGTGGAGGCTCCAATTGTTTCCCTAGATAAAAACAAGGGGAAACACTGTAGCAGAGAGCAGCCAAAAGAAAAACCCTGACAGGAAAGAAAGCCGAAGTCCTACAAAGCCTAGAGCCGAAGTCCTACGCCCCTAGACCCAGCAGGGCATGGGGTCAGTCCTGTCGGTTCCAACTCTCTCCAGCCGCACGCGCGTCGACACGCGTCGCTCACTTCCTGACATGTGCTCTGCTCGCCTGGCTAGTGCTCCTGCCTTCCCCTCTCTCTTCTCTCTCTCCGACTCACCCGCGTACGGCAACCTTTATTGCATCCGCATGCGGCATGGCTCCACGACCACGGTCACAACGGCTCCACCTACGGTCCTCCTCGCAAAGATAAATTGCGGTTTGGACGTACGCCAGTCCGCCAGCGCGAGCGAGCAGCAACGGCCAACGGGCACCGGCACGCAGACGCAGCGAGGCCGAGAGGGGCGCGCGCTGGTACGGGCTAACTGGCGGCACATCAATCGGCTATCGCTCTCTGCCCCGTCCCCTCGCCCTCGAGGGCGGCCCCCACCAGGCCACCATGCACCTCGCAAAAAGCAACAGCTCCTCGTGGTGCCGTGGTGGGCGAGTGATCGGTCGCTAGCTGATGGATGTTTACTTCACGACAAGAAAAGTTTTCAAGTACTGCACCATATATTTATAACTATTATTAACAATTAATATCTAATTATAGATTAATTAAATTCGAAGTTCCATCTCATAAAATATATGTAAACTATATAATTAGTTATTTTTATTTTTATTTAATATTTTATGCATATATCTAAATATTTGATGAATGAGTTGAAGTTTTTTTTGAGTGGAATCATCAGTATCACGACGTCACTGCCAAGTAGATAGATCGATAAGGCCTTGTTTAGTTCGCAAAAATTTTTAAGATTCTCCGTCACATCAAATCTTTGGTCGCATGCATGGAGCATTAAATATAAATGAAAATAACAAAACTAATTACATAGTTCACCTGTAATTTGTGTGATGAATCTTTTGAGCCTAGTTACTCCGTAATTGGACAATGTTTGTCAAATTAAAACGAAAGTGCTACAGTAGCCAAAAAACAAAAATTTTACAAACTCCGTACTTGAGAGTTTGAAGAGAGAGAGAGAGCGCGCGAGGCAGAAGGTTGGAAAAACTCTCCAAATAAAAGCGTTTAGGCCTTGTTTAGTTCCTCCCAAAAACTCAAAATTTTTTAAGATTCTCTGTCGCATCAAATCTTTAAACACATGCATAGAGTATTAAATACATACGAAAACAAAAACTAATTACACAGTTTGTCTATAATTTACGAGATGAATCTTTTAAGACTAGTTAGTCTATAATTGGACAATATTTATCATATACAAATGAAAGTGCTACAATGACTATTTTAAAATTTTTTGAAAGTCTAAAACACACACCTCGCCCGGCCCCAAGGGTACGATCTATCGCACAATAAGCATATATCTCTCTGCTGCGGTGCTGCCTGCTTAAAGCAACCCAGGACTCCGGAAAGAGCTTTAGAGCTAGAGAGAGAGAAGAGGGACGCAAAACAAGCTCGCTAGGAAGATATGGGTCGCGGCAAGGTGGAGCTGAAGCGGATCGAGAACAAGATCAGCCGGCAGGTGACGTTCGCCAAGCGCCGGAACGGGCTGCTCAAGAAGGCGTACGAGCTGTCGCTGCTGTGCGACGCCGAGGTCGCGCTCATCATCTTCTCCGGCCGCGGCCGCCTCTTCGAGTTCTCCAGCTCGTCATGGTACGACGCACACGCATGCCGCCGCCTGCACCTGCATGCATCCTGTGTGATCTATGTATATTCCGCAACGCATCATGCATCTATCCCCAAATTGAACGAGAAATTAATTAATATACTAAAGCACAACACACCTGCACTTTGGGTCTTTTTTCCCCTCATCTTCCCGTGCGCTTTCACTTTGAGCATACGTTTTTTATTGTCAAAATTTGCCCTCTAAATTTATGGCTTGGAAGATTCGCAATTTGCTCACAGATCTTGTGTATCTCTCTCTTTGGAAAGCTTTCTCTCTCTTCTTTCTAGTCTTTGGCGGCTTTGTTTTCATGCATTCATGCTGTCTGTCTGTTCGTCCTCGTTTGATTTGGAATTTATGGTCCCTGAGCTCAATCTCTTTGGGAAATTTTCTATCTTCCTTTTGGTCTGGGGCTGATTTCCTTTCCCTTCTTGGCTGCTCGTCATTTATTTAACATCTACTCTTACTACGTACCTCTCGTGTGATCACTGCGTGGTATGGGGTAACCAAGATCTGGCCACATGAACCTAGATCTCCCTCTATTAATTGTGTTCTACTACTTCTGTATGGTACAAGGAACAAGATATTATGGCCATATTTTTGTTCAAAAGAATCAGTGGAGTATATATCCTCGCTTTTGCTTACAGTTCATCATCAAAACTTAGGTTTTTTCTTCACCACAACTACGTAAAATTATATACATATGCATACTACAGTTCTTCCACTTCCCAAGGTAGATCTCGTGAGCTTGATGGATAGTAGACCTGTACCTCAAACAAGATTTGTGTTTTTCAACTTGTTCTCTTGCAATAAGAGGCAAGAGTAAAAAACATCAGTCCATTATTTACTGCCTTCTTCCTTCCCTTTTTAGCATTGTTTCTAGACTGCCGGCCAGTTGCCAAATTCCATATCCAGTTATCCACTCCCAAGTTTTATTTTTACTGCATGCGTTGTGTTTTATAACACTGTGCATCTCCTTTGTTTTTGTCAACTCAATTGATCTTCCAAACGAGCTGATGTGTGTGCTTAGCTCACTGGTTTCAGTCACTAGAGAGCTGTTTGAAGCCCTCATCTGCTGGTCTAGATGCTACTGTTCCATTATTCTCTACACAAATCTTCTTTACTGTTCAGATCTCGAAATGCTATCTCGCATCTTTCTTGAGTCCCGTGTACAGTCATATCAAGCAGCTCAGAATATACAGCATGCAATATTATGAAGTCTCAACGTCATGCTTTCATCCATGTGCGTAAGCAGCATAAACCGATGTGCAGTGCATTATTTAACCGCATGCAGAAGCATTTCATTTCGTAGTTTTTTTTCCTGAAGAATATTCGTCTATCATATCTCAGTGTTTTCTGGAAGTTGTAGCAACTATAGAATATATACTGCCTCCTCCTTTTGCCTTTTCGATCTCATGCATGGAGGATTTTTCGCAGTCTTCAGTTCAATATTATTGTTTCTCTGATTTTCTTTGCCATTTTCACAGATTTTCCTCCCTTTTAGTGACTCCATAGGTGGAGAATTTATGGTTATATCTCTGTTGATATAGGCGAGTCGTTTGTATATTATCTTTTCATCTAGTAAAAAATTCTGTATGTTTTAAGCAAAGATTCAGTCAAACTCTTGAAAGAATTTCCATCAATAAATTTAGAACATTTATAGTCTAAAATGTAAAAGTCACAGATTTTTGCTTGAAAAGGAAATTCATATTCTCATAAATTTGTAGAGATATTAAAACATTTTAATAGAAACTATAATAACGATCAAAGTCGTAACTCAAATACTTTGAAATGTCAGTGACCTTGACTACTTTTGATTGAACGAACTACTCCATATATATATACCTTCTAGTCACTGTTTGGGGTCAAACTAATTTTAAAACTTTTGACTATCAAATGTTTTACTAAATAAAAACATGAAAATAATTTGCGAAAATTTATTTTGAATACCACTTTCATGAAACTATAAGTTTACTAGATGTTTTTAATATATTTGAATATATAACATGCATAGTCAAAATTATATTTTATAGACAATATGGGCAATGTCGTTGTCCAAAACATCAAGCATTTTCCACATTAGAGTGTATACATCTAGAAGTGTTTACATAATTAAGTAATAAAAAGTAACAAATAAAAGGAAAAAAATTAGCTATAGTAGTACCGGCGACACATGGAAATATGTATGTATATATATGCATGTACAACTTTATTGATACAACTAGATAGTAATAGTATGTATGGGCTTGTACCATCATTAAAATTTTCATATTTTATTGTAGTTCCCCTATGATTGTTAAATTCTAGTGTGGAAGCGGCACAAAGAATGTTATATATATACATCCACTATGAATGATAGGAATTCGACAAGATCTTTGAAGAACCATGCTTTATGTTGTAAGATATAATTTGTAAATTTTAAAAATGGAGTAAGTGTGCACATTTGTACAAGTGTTTTAATTAATTGTTTAAGGCAATGTTGGCATAACTTGGCATATATTATGTCATCAACTAGGCGGCAACTGAGCTTAACCAAAGGACTAGGGGTGCAGTCTAGCTATATAATTGAGGATTAGAACACTAATGAACATAAAATATCACTATTTAGGCCTTGTTTAGTTCACCCAAAAACCAAATTTTTTTGAAGATTCCCCGTCATATCTTGCACAGTTTATCTATAAATCGCGAGATGAATCTTTTGAGTCTAGTTAGTCTATGATTGGACAATAATTGTCAAATAAAAACGAAAGTGCTACAGTACCGAAAACCAAAAAGTTTTCAGAACTAAACAAGACCTTAGACAATAGGGATCACATTGAGCAGGGGTGGCCATGGCCTAGCTTGGTCTTAACCAAGCTTCGCCTTTGCAATTAGGTGAAGGGGCTACTGACTAACTACATCCTAGTGACACTAAATATTAGGGCTCTTTTGTTTCAACTTTGTTTTTTACAAGTTAGAAAATAGAATTGTCCGAAACATGTTTAATTACATTGGTTTATAATGCTGATGAGTCACAACCTTACATTATCATGCATTAAATCTACAAAAGGAACTCCAAACTAACTAATGGATTCTAGTACAGCCCCACCATACTTGGCATTACATGGCCTTCCACATTTTGCAATATGGAGACCTATTTGAACACTGGCCGGACTGCATGAACATAAGCATATATGGTATACTATTGTGATTAGAGTAGCAAAGAACCATATCCTAGGAAACAATTTCTAAATTACAGTAATTTGTTTCTTCTTGTTTCCAGCATGAAACACATTTGATTCTTAAATTGGTTTCCAAAGTAAAGTACATTATTTTGTTTTTGCTGGCATCCTCATGTATGTTTTTGTTTTCCCTCATGCACACTTAACAGTGAGAACCTCAAGAATTTTGAAAAGATACTTTAGCATATATAGGACCTAAAAATAGATGGAAGCTACTACCGTTTGAAGAATACACATGGTTATATTAATTAACCATGCTATGGATCGTGTCATATTAC
>Ga0182004_10000267_pt1 | contig 28630 bp, 20 predicted proteins | sample Sormic07211540_1_FD_120479 | JGI IMG/M metagenome (GOLD analysis project Ga0182004, IMG submission 120479) | Endophyte microbial communities from Sorghum bicolor roots, Mead, Nebraska, USA - 072115-40_1 MetaG | ecosystem: Host-associated > Plants > Roots > Unclassified | place: USA: Nebraska...
GCATCCAAATGAGCATTGATGTGGGCAGCTGCTGCTAGCCTAATCTGATTTGCAGTCCAAGTTTTTCTTTGGAACCTGGTATCATTACGAGCTTTCCAAATATACCAGAGAAGAAACAGTTTATTACATAAATCATGGTCAGTTATATCATTTTGGAAAAGGAAAGATAAAGATAGCTGAACCCCATCCTCTTCTTCTAAAATGTGATTAGTGAGGAAGGGAGGGTTGGCTGAAGACCATACCTGGGCTGGCACAGTACATGTGAAAAAGAGATGCTGATCTGTCTCCTGCTGCCCACAGTAAGCACAGTTCATATCTATATGGATAGAGAAAGTACCAGCTCTTACCGAAGTGGCAAGAGCTCTTCTAATAAGTCTCCAAGCAAAGGTTTTGATATTTGGAGGGATTAACTTACATTTCCAGATGCTATGAAGAATTTTGTTGGCTTGCTCCGATATGCTTCTGGGTCCTTGGTTTGGAAGCTGGTGCATCTACAAAGAAAATAGATGGGAGTATGCAGCTTTAGTGGTACAAATTCCATCTTTGGTTGGAGCCCACCTAAGAATATCATTATCAGTATGAGGGACAATAGGAGTAGATTCAATATTGTGAACAGCCTGGTCACAGAAGGTGGTGCTTAGAAGATGGTGGTTCCAGGTTTGGGTGTTCTGATTCTAGAGATCAAAAACTTTGGCTGGCAAAGGGTTGTTAACAATAGGCAAGGATAGGGAGTCATGAATATTTTCCCACATGGAGCACCAAGGTTGAGACCAAATAGAGGTGTTGCCATTGTGAATTTGGTAGATGACATTGGAGTTGAGGTGTTGTCTGACTTTGAGAATGGAACACCAATATATGGATTTGGAGACATTAGCACTGGCTTTCCAGAAGGAAGTAGAAGGGTAGTATTTGGCCTTAAGAATATCAGAAAGCAAAGGGTTTTTATCAGTGGCAATGTTCCAAGCAGAGTTAATGAGAAGACTCTGATTAACCAGTTCCAAATCCCTGATCCCAAGACCACCTTGCTGAGTAGGTTTGCAGATGTCCTCCCACGAACGAAAGGGAATAGGAGTGGTTTGATTTTCCTCCTGCACACCTGCCCACCAGAATTTTCTCATAATAGAATTAAGTTTTTCAATAAACGTTTTGGAGAAAAGAACAGTGGACATGTAATAAATAGGGATAGAGGAGAGGACTGATTTAATATATTGTAGCCTTCCTGCATGATTGAGAGTGTTAGCTTTCAAAGTTCCAAACTTAGCAAAGAATTTATTTGTAATAAAATTGTAGGCCCTGTTTTTGTCCTTGTGGCTAAAGACCATGGGGTGGCCCAAGTGAAGGGTATTCAGTTTTAATTTTTGAACTGGAAAAACCAAACCCCACGAACCTAATTCTTAATAATTGAAGGGACATTCTTGCTGAAGTAAATGTAAGATTTATTAAGATTGGGAGTTTGGCCTGAGTTTTGGCAAAAATCATCAAGGATGTATTTTATTACCTGAGCCTCTTGAACATCCGCTTTTGCACAGATGATGAGATCGTCTGCAAATAATAAGGAGTGCAGTCTAGGTGCGTTGGGAACCCATAGAGATACCATAGAGGTTGTTATCTTGGAGGGCCTGCTGAAGTCTGATAGATAGTTCATTAATAGCAATCACAAACAGATAGGGAGATAAAGGACAACCCTGTCTCAGACCTCTCTGAGGAGCAAAGGAGTCAGAGGGCTCACCATTAGCAAGAACTGCAAAAGTGGGTGAGGATATGCAAGCATGAATAAGATTAATAAAATGGTTATTGAAGCCTAGCCTTCGAAGAGCATGTAAGATAAAGTTCCATTCTAATCTATCGAAAGCCTTAGCGAGGTCTAATTTAAGAATAAAAGAGTGATCCTTCCAAGTATTTAAATTGAAAGAGTGGATGATTTCCTGCACAATGATAATGTTTGCTGAAATATGTCTGTTTGGAACAAAAGCAGATTGAGCCTTTGAAATGAAGTTCGGAAGGTGACCTTTTATTCTATTAGCTAAGGTTTTGGAAATAATTTTATAAATCACATTACATAAACTGATCGGTCTGAAGTCCTGAGGGACCACAGGATTTGTTTTTTTTTTGGATAAGAGTAATGAATGTGTGATTAAGATCAGAAGGCATTTGAGCATTAGAATAAAAATGAGTCACCAGAGCGTAGATGTCTTGAGAGGTCCATTCCCAGGAAGATTTGTAGAATGCAGCATTCAGACCATCAGGTCCAGGAGCCGCGTTGCTCCTCATCTGCTTAATGACAGAGTGAATTTCATCTTTAGTGGGAATGGAGTAGCTGTACCTGAAAGCTGTGTCATTAGGAAGATGAACATGATCTCGCATGACTAGATTATGATGAGAGGCTGTTGCATTAGTGCTATTAGCAAAAGAGTCAGAATGTTGAACACCTGCAACACGCTGATAGGAGTTCTGAGAAGAGAAGATGTTAGTGAAATAGTTGATAAGAGTAGTGTGAATTTGATCTGGGGAGGTAGAGTGGGATCCATCCGGATTAATAAGGTGAGTAATACTATTTTTCCGGTTTCTCTTTACAATGGCCTTATAAAAGAAGGATGTATTTCCATCACCTGCAATGGCCCAGTGCTTCTTAGCTCTCTGGAGGTGGTAGATTTCTTCTTTATCCATGAGGTCTTGGTGTTTGTCTTGTAGGTTTTTCTGAAGAGTGTGGTCTTGCAGAGACGGGGGTAAGTTTTGTTGTTGAAGAATCTGATTTTCAATTTGTTGCAACAAATCGCTGTTCCTGGGTTTCCTTTTCCTCCATTTCCTGATATCTGCAGCAAGGAATTTAGTTTTTTGGGAGAAGTCACGGTTAGTGGAGCGTTGCCAACTTTGCTTGGCAATGTCCTTATATTCATTTTCCATTAACCACCAGTTTTCAAAACGAAAAGGTTTGCAAGTACGCCTGCGCTGGGAGTTTGGAACCGCCAGAATGGGAGCATGATCACTGTACATCATCGGTAAATGGTAAATAGTAGTGGTGGGAAACTTCAGACACCAGTCCGCATTACCTAGACAACGATCAAGTCTTTCATAAGTAGGAACAGAGGAGAAACGTTTATTAGTCCATGTGTAAGCCGGGCCATTATAACCTAGATCGATAAAGCCGCAGTGTTAGACATAAGCGCAGAAATTACTAATACGTCTAGCATCAGCAACAGTAGGACCTAGTTTTTCATTGGCACGCATCAGTTCATTAAAGTCCCCCATACAAAGGATAGGAAGATTACTGTTGGAGGTAACAAAGTTCGATCCCAAATTACATCCAAAGTCCTATGGTGCGGGTCACCATACATACACACTAAACCATAGTTTTGATTAGTAGATCTAACAGTACATATTGCGAAGATGAAGTGATGGTTTTGATCAAAGATATTCACATCAACTTCATCTTTCCAGAGAAGCCAGAGGCCACCTGAATGGCCAACAGAGGGAACAATATGAGCATCTTTTAACTGGAAACGATTAATTAAGAAAGATTTAGAAATAGAAGAATTGTGGGTTTCAGAAATAAAACATACCTAGGCCTTAGTTGATACTAGTAGCCGGGATAGATGGTTCATTGTGGAACTGCGCAGGTCGCCTGCCCCCCTGCAGTTCCACGCAAGGTGTGTCATGGCTGACGCGGCGCCCTGTTGGCCGGCGCCGTAGCCTGTTGTGGAGTAGCTGAAGCATGTGGAAGATGGATGTCGCCATCGTGCTGCATATCCTGACAAGCAGGACCACCTTGATCCTGAAAAGTATCATGGGCCTGGACGTCTGGGTGCAGATTGAGTACACCAGTACCCAAGCTAGGCCCCCGGACGACAGGCTGAGTAACAGAGATAATTATATATGGCCATGTAGCCCGAGGCACGACGGCCCGGCCCACGGCACGGCATTTTGGCCCGGCCCGAGCACGGCCCGGCACGGTAACTCGTGGGCCCGGGCCGGCCCGGCCCGGTGGTGCGGGCCGTGCTTGGGCCGACCTCTGAGCCCGCGGGCTGGCACGGCACGGCCCGAGTTTTAGGGGTTGGCATTATATTACATGTTTTTATATCATTTCTATGATTTACGACTGAGATTGTGAATCTGAGAAGTTGAGAGTTGTAAAAAATTGATTATGGCATTATGTTGGTGAAGTGATCATTGTCATTGTGTGGTTATTTTGTTTTTTTTTACAAAACCGGGCTATGGGCCGGACCGGCCCACCGGGCACGCGGGCCGGCACGGCACGAAGTCAGCCCGTGGGCCCGTGCTTGGGCCGAAGGCCAGGCACGCGGGCCGCTGAGGCACGGCACGGCAGGCACGTGGGCCAAATCGGCACGGCACGCTACGGCCCGTGCCCGGCTCGGGCCCGGGCCGGGCCGGCCCGGCCCGGCCTGGTGGCCATCTATAGAGATAATCTATGTTGGCACCAGGTGCTGGAAAGGAACGAGCTCACTGTGCTGAAGTCCGAGCGGGTTGTATTCACGGTTGATGCCACTGTGCTTGGCCCCTGGCAGTCAGCGCTTTTGAGTGGATACGGGTTTTTCCTTTGTCGAGAGGCTCTAGATCTAGCTCTTGGCAAAGTTTCTTTTTCTTTTTTTTTAAAATTTTTAATTTCCGGTTTTCATTTTTAAAAATATATATTTCCTTTTGCCGAGAGCCAAAGTTTTTTTTGAAAAAATATTTATTTTCTGTTTTATTTTTTTAAAAAAAGTGCTATTTTTTTATTAATAAATCTTTACTCTAATCGTATTTTTTTTTAAAAAAAAAATATTTATCCTTTGCCGAGTGTCAGTTGCTATAGGGCACTCGGCAAAGCAACTATGCTATTTCTTTGCCAAGGGCCTACTCAAGGCACTCGACCATATATTTTTTTTGCCTTCAGACTTTTTTACAGACTTTGTACTTTATTTTCAAGGCTATGTTAAAATTTGACACAATTTTTGATATTATATATATATATATAATTTATTTCGATTAAACGTATTACTCCTAAAAATACAATATTGAACTACAGGTGCATCCAATCATAGAATACGATGATTGTAAAAATGATATTTACAATATTTATTATAGGCCTTGTTTAGTTCACTCTGAAAAGTTTTCAAGATTCTCCGTCACATCAAATCTTATGGCACATGCATGAAACATTAAATATAAACAAAAACAAAAACTAATTATACAGTTTAGCTGTAAATCACGAGACGAATCTTTTGATCCTAGTTAGTCCATGATTGGATAATATTTATCACAAACAAACGAAAGTGCTACAGTACCGAAAACTTTTCACTTTTCAGAACTAAATAAGGCCATAGTTTGAGACCATTTCTTTAAGCACGTCTAAAATTTCAAACGTCTTATACATAAAATATGGTGATAAAGTTGCGAGAGAAATACATTTTAATTATATAAATTACAAATAACCTCCGAAAATCTTAAAACCTAGCGACATGTCTTGACATCGCATGAGGAGACTATGATAAAAATTTGAAAACATTTCACGAAAGTTGTTATGTACGATAGTGATAAACCAACGCCTCTCACTTCATTTCACATGTGATCACATATGAGAGGTGTACGTTTATAACTAACGTACGTGATAACTTTTGTGAAACATTCCTCAATTTTTATCATAGCATCTACATGTGATGTAAAAACATGTCGTCAAGTTTAATGATTTTTGGACTTCATTTGTAATTTATATAATTAAAATGCATTTCTCCCACAACTTTGTCGCCATATTTCGTGTACAAGAATTTCGAAATTCCGGGTGTACTCCTGGAAATAGTCTCAAACTATAGTAAGTATTATGAATATCATTTTTCCAACCAACTAATTCTATGATTGGATGCACCTGTAGTTTAATATTGTATTTTCGGAAGAAATACGTTTAATCGAAATAAATTAAATATATATATGAAATATATCGAGAATTGTGCCAAATTTTAACTTAGGCTTTAAAATAAAGTGTAAAGTTAGTAGAAAAAATTTGGAGACAAAAAACTAAAAAAAAATTCTTTGCCGAGTGCCAAATTCCTAGCACTCGGTAAAGACCATTTGTGCCAAGTGTCAGACTTCTGGCACTCAGCAAAGACTAACTGTGTGTACCACCGTCACCTTTTGTCGAGTGCCTTGCTTTGCCGAGTGTCCGACACTCGGCAAAGACCATCTTTGCCGAAGGCCGGGCTAAACACTCGGCAAAGAGGCTCTTTGCCGAGAGCCATGTTTTGGCACTCGGTAAAGAGGCTCTTTGCCGACTTTTGGCACTCGTCAAAGCAATAACACTCGGCAAAACTCGGTTTTCCTGTAGTGTATAGCCTGATGGCCGCCGTGCTCATGGTGGCCTGGCCTGATGGGAGGGCTGTGTCTGGGCTCCTCTCTTAGCACGGCGTACTGGCCCAGCACGACTCAATTAGCAACAAGCCCACTAAGGCATACTCTAGCCACCTCCAACTCTTGTATACATTGTAGAAAAAAAAAGTCCACATTAGCCCTACTGGGGCTGCCGAACGGCAGCGCGCCTAGCCAGCCAATTCAGTCCTGCCAAAAAAGGTAGTAATCGTCACCAGAGAAGCTAGCATCTCTTCTCTCCTTACCGCTGGCGCCGAACATGAGCATCATTTCGAGATCGAAGTCGCCTGACTTAGATGGAAGATGACCTGTTATGGACATTTAGATCGAGCAGTCACACGAAGAGTGCTTTAAAAAACCTTATTCATCCTCTCAGTGCAGGATTGCAAGGACGAAGCTTCTGTAGACGTGCTCTCCCGGTCGCCGGTGTCCATAGGCGCTTGGGATCAAGAGACTATGGTGACAGCGCAACACTGAGAAGAGGCAAAAACCCTAGTTCGATTAGATGTATTTTGGCATTGGCGGATAGGTTGTATACACTACTACAGAAATATTTTCGAGGCGGGCAAAAATAGTTTTCCGAGACGGGCAAGATACACGCCTCCAACAGAAGGTCATAGTTAATCAAGCGTTAATGGAGGCGTTTGTTTGCCCGCCTCGGTAAATAATTCAGAAAAATAAAATAAATGAAAAAGCCCATCGACGAGCCTGCTGAGCCCAATCCACCGCTGTTGCTGCCCCACGCCTAGTGTGCCGTCGCTGAGACCACCGACCTCGCTGTCCTCGCTACATGCTGCGGAGGAGAAGGGCACCCTGTGTGTCGCTGCCTACTGTGGAGGAGGGGGAGGTGAGGCGCCGCCGGGAGAGGGGTAGGGTGCCGCTGCCAGATGTAGAGGAGGGGGATGTGGGGCACCACTGAGAGAGGGGTAGATCCATGTTGTCATCGCTGTGGATCCGCGCTGTCTTCGCCAGATCCGGCCTCTCATGCCGGAGGAGGGGGGAAGGCTGCCGTCGTGGACATCCCAGGCGCGGGGAAGAGAGGGAAGGGGCGCACAAGTCAGGAGGGGAGGGGTGCACACGTCGGGGAGGGGAGGGGGCACGCGTCATGGACATCTCATGCACGGGGAGGAGTGCCGCCGTCTAGGAGCGGAGGGCGCGCGCACGTTAAGGAGGGAAGGGGGTGCGCGTGGAGAGGAGGAGTCGGGGAGGGGCGCGCACGTTGGGGAGGGAAGGGGGCATGCGTGGGGGGCTACGCGTGGAGGGGAGGAGTTGGGAAGGGGACAGGGGCGTTGTGCGGTTGCAGAGTGGAGTGAGGAGAGAAGGCTGGTAGGTTTGTGATTTGTTTATATATCGAAACGGTAGTGGGCTATTGGGTTGAGCCTAATTTACCGAGACGGTTGCATTACAATAAACCGCCTCGGTTAATGTTTTACTGAGATGGTTGTGTTAGATTGACCATCTCAGTTAATCTATATTAACTAAGGCGGGTATTTTAATTTGTCCGTATCAGTAAATTGATTAACGGAGGTGGTTACAATAACCGCCTCGGTTAATAAAGGTTAATAAAAAATACCCGCCATACAGTTAATTCGAGACATTTACCATGGCAGCTGAAAATCTTGCCCGCCTCCGAGGCCTTTTGCAAAACGCTTTACAAAAGAATTTTTTTTTTTGTAGTGACATATAGGAATGTCGGACCAGATCTTATTTTACGATCACAATCTAAACCGTTTAGGACTCCTATATGCAAACTTAAAGGCCAAATAACCAAAAACTAAAACTGCAAAAAGAGACAACCGGTCCTATGAGGCAAGGCACGTGAGCGGGTGCCTTTGAGCTTCCTTTCTCCTCATCAAACTAGAATAAAAAAAGCGGAGTGCACTTTCATATTTAAGTATGACTACTTCCACTTCTACACACAAGGTGGGACTAAGAATTCCCACTCCCACTCTTTGCACACATGAATAAGTCTTTGAGATTTCTTCATGGAAATTTTGGAATTTCTATTGGGACAATCCCATTTATTCTAACAAAATCAGTACGGGACGACGATACAACCATTTCATCTGCACACACTAGACTCATAATTTTTTTTTCTCAAAGTTGATATAGCTTTGATTTATTACAAATACATAAAATATTTATTTTTAAGGACCAATAAGCAAGCTAGTACAATACAAGGTATGATGGCATACACAACATATATATGTTTACATGGCGGCATCATGTATATGTATGCCTTATTCTGGATGGATGTGCGACGACATGATATTCATACACCGCGACGAAGCACATCCTTACTATGAGTGTAACAAGTACATGAACGAAGATGCAAGCAGAGTATAATTAATTAATAAGCACATGCTTGCTTATTAATTAATAAGAGAGCTACTTTAATTAATCACTTTGTGAATTCATGGGCCCAGACGTTGGCGAAGATGTATGTAGCCGTGTAGTCTCCAGAGAAGCCGGCCTCTCTGGCGAGCTCCAACAACTCCTTCTCTGTTCTCTCCTTACCGCTGGCGCCGAAAAACAGCATCATGCCGAGATCGAAGTCGAACGCTAGTTGCGATGCTAGTGTTTCTTCTGGTGTCTCCGGGAGGATGTACTCCAGAATGATAACCGTCCCGTTCACCGGGAGAGCTGTGTAGCAATTCTTTAGGATCTTGACGCACTCCTTGTCGCCCCAATTGTGGAGAATCCACTGCACGCAGCACCACGTATACATGAATATTTGTTTATAAATATATAATTAACTATCTTCAACGCGTGTGCATTATTGTAGTTTAATTTAAATGGTTATTATTAGCCGGTTGTAGTGTGTGTCAATGACAGTTGGAAAACAATTGGGCGTTTAAGCTGCCAACAACGTATCGGTTGATGCTTTTAAGCCACTGGGTGAAATTATAAGGCTAGTCTCAGTAGGAGGGCGAAGAACCAAAGTGGTGCTTTATTTCAAAGTAGTGCTAAAAGTAAAACTTATATATGATGGGTGCCTGTGATTCTTTTTTTTAATGAACAAATATGACTATAAACAGTTTTTAGAAAGTTTTTTGTATACAAATTAAAAAACAAGAAATCGACCTTTAGGATAATTGCATCTCCACGTGGAATATTATCAAACATATTGCCAGCAACATGCTCCACACCTGCATGAATAGAAAACCAGTTATTCAAAATACTATGTCTGTACAAGAAAGAATGCAATTCTAGGCACGCTTTTAGCTAACGTATCTACCAAAATATATATAGATAGATAATAAATATATTATTTTTATGACACCTAATAAGTACATTATGAAAATATATCTCATGACAAATTTAATGATAATTATTTATAACATTAATATTCTTTATTTATAATTAGACAAGGACAGAGAGAGTAGTAGAAACATGGCAATATAGCATTGACATTGTGTGCATATGAGCAGTGTTTTTTTTTCTCACAACAAATCAATCAACAGTAATTTCTGTCATAGTTTATCAGCCAAACGAACAAGGTATAGGATAGCATATCTTATGTAGGATCTGATCACTGAAAATTATATATTATGTCAATTTACCATATTTGTTTGTTTTGTTGCAAGGGCCCTGCAAGGAGAAAAACAAAGCACACCTATAGTGTGCATTTTTCGTACTCCCTAAGAGTAATTACTTCTATATCTTCAATAAATTGTATTACGCACAATGTACACTTATTTATCAGTTTGAGTACATCTATATACACATATATTTATGATACTAAAAATCCTAATATGTTTTTGCAAAGGAGCCTAGATTTTATATATTATTATAATACCATTACAGTAGTATATAGAAAAAGTATAACCATATATATATATTTATTTATTTAGATAAATAGACAACATATGTAAGGTCTTTTGTTACTATGTTTTTCCAACATGATTTTAGTCTATTTGGAAGAGGTGGCCTTTTGTTAACTTTTTTAAAGTGAACAAATTTGCCCAAAAAAATTCTAGAACCATATTGTTTCAGTTATTTAGATTTTTTTGATAAATGTTTCAGTTACTTAGATATATACAAATATTCCAACTGAAATTTTCTTACAGATAAAAATAACTTTCTTAAATCTCATCAAAAATTAAAAAGAGAAAAAGAATGAACTGACCTTCAATTGGAGATGCCTGCGCAATTACATGAGGAAGGTCGTAGTTGATGCCACTAATATTCTCATACTGACTTCTAATCATTTGCATCGTGGTGCCGTTGCCGCCGCCGACATCGACAAGCACACTGTAATTTTCAAAGCCACGGAAGACCTCGAGTAGCCTCTTCGTTATGATCATCGAATGGCTCGCCATTGCCTCATTGAACAACGTGTTCATTGTCCCGTTTGCACCAAGGTACTCAAACACTGGCATGCCGTATGCTTTGTCAAACGGTGTTTCTCCCGCTAACACTCCATCTTTTATGTTGTGCCTACAAATTGATTAATGTAAAAACGTAAGGTTTTTTTTGGAAAGTTTAGTCAATTGGACTGCATGTCTATGGACCAGCAAGGTGACCAGAACTAACAGTGTAATATGTAAATATTTTCTTACACACAGTTACGGCTATACTATATATACTATTTTTAAGGGCGGCTAAATAGCTTTTATAGAGGTATTTTTAAGGGCAGTTAAATAGCTTTTATAGAGGCGGTTTGGCCACATGCACCTACTAGGGTGTTTCTACAAATACACCATTTGTAGGGGGTGGCCCTTCGAACCCACAACCTTCTGCTCACGTGTACCATCCTCTACTGCTGTACCTCTTCTTTGTCACTTATGTATATATAAGCCATTTTGGTTCTCCAAATATTATACTAAATCGAGTTTAATTAATTGTTTGAGGCACTAAACATTTTCAAATCAAAAAGTTATCAACTATAAAGTTTTATAATTTTTTGAGATCTACAACTTTTATTTAAGTAGTTTCTCCATCCGAGATCGTTTACAAAATTTGAATTTTAAATTTGAGAAAATCAAACAAAGTTTTGCATAACAAGATGATTTCAAATCAAAAGCTTGTCAACTATAAAGTTTCATAAGTTTTTGAGATCTATAGTTTTATTTTTGGTGGTTTTTCCATTCAAGGTTGTTTGAAAAATTTAAATTTTAAAATTCAAATGTAGTTTTATATGACAAAATGATTTCAAATCAAAAAGTTGCCACTACAAAGTTTCATAACTTCTCAAGATCTACAAAGTTTATTTTGGTTGTTTCTCCATCCGAGGTCGTTTGAAAAATTCCAATTTCAAATTAGATAAGTTCAAATGTAGTTTTTCTTGACAAAATGAATTCAAACAAAAAAGTTGTCAACTACAAAATTCTATAGCTTCTCAAGATCTACAAAGTTTATTTTGGTCATTTGGTCAAATGTTCATCCGACATGGTGGGTCTAACATTGATCACAAATCTTATATATTTCTATTGTAATTTATGTAGTTTCATAAACTAAACTACAAGAGAGATATGTAAGATTTGTGAACAATATTACTTTCAGTTTATCATAAGAAAAAAATGCCCAAAACAAAAATTATACATCTTGATGAGCTACACACTTTTATGTTCATGACTTCTTTAGCCAAAATCGTTTGGTTTTAAAATATTATTCGAAGTTGTCATTTTTTAAATTTAAATTTTAAAATATAAACAAGAAAAGATAACCAAAAGCATGGCAGTAAGAACATAATATCTTGAGAGACAATAATTTTAGAAACATTTAGAAAAAAACCATCACATTTGGAGTTAGTATGAGAGAGAAAGACTAGTTACAAGTTTTAGCCAGAGATAAAAAAGAGAAATAAGTGTTTATCAATAATTTGAAATTAAATTTCAATTTTTTTTGAAGCATCCAATGTCATTTTTGAAAAATTCAAAATTTAGTACTTTATTTTAAATATTCAGCGTTAATTTGTAGGGGCGCCTCAATATAGAGCCGCCTCTACAAATCAATTTATAGGGGCGGCTAGATATTGAGCCCCCTACAACTAGATACTATTCGTAGGAGTAGCTAAAAACACCAACCGCTCCTATAAATCGATTTACAGGGGTGGCTTGTTTGAGAACCATTTATAGGGACAGCTCAATATAGAGCCACCCCTAAAAAAAGAGTAACATTCCTACAAATCATTTTTCACGTAGTATACCACGATGTAGAAGAACCCGTGTGGTAGAAACAAAAGGAAAAAAATACTCTATCAGAACTACTACCTTTAGGCCCCCTTTGGTTTATAGGATGGGCATAGGAATTTTGGAGGATTCACATTCCTAAGGAAAGTTTCATAGGAAAAACGAAGAAAATCATGCGATTGGAGTCCTATAGCTGAATTTCAGAGGGAAAAAAGCATGAGATCTGAGCTCTTGGAAACTTTCCTGGCGAGAATAATGAAATGGCGCGCGTGTATTAGCCACGTTGGTTCGCATGTTGATTTTTTTGCCTGGCGGTAAAGAGCAGGCTCTGGCGTGAGTTGCATCTCTTCTGGTGACGACTATGTGGGCTGTTAAGCAGCCACTGGTGCAGCCACTGGTGCAGTAACCTGGTGACAGTCTGTCGGCTTTCAATGCTCTCTGGTGTAGAGTTGTTTGATTTAAAAAATGGAATCACAGCTGGTTCCTTTGTTTCACCCAAGCACCAACAGGCCTTGTTTAGTTCCTAAAATATTTTGTAAAAATTTTTAGATTTCTCATCACGTCAAATCTTACTGCACATACATATAACATTAAATATAAATTAAAAAATAACTAATTATACAATTTGTGTATAATTTGCGAGAAGAATCTTTTGAGCCTAGTTAGTTCATGATTGAATAACATTTGTCAAATGCAAACGAAAGTGCTACAATATTCATTTTGTAAATTTTTTTTTTCAACTAAAGAAAGCCCAAAGGCCATATCAGAGAAGCATGCCATCTGGTTTCGAGTTTTTCCTGTTCCTATTCTTTTCCTATCCTATAATCCAAAGGGGCAGAAGGCCAAATATGTAGTAGTGAGCTAGCACCCGTGAAGGGGGCCTTAGGAGAGTATAGTCATCGTTATCGAACTTGGACTCTTGCCATGGCTCTACGTTTGACATGATAGTCAAAGTAAGGCAGATGACATGTGGAAGCCAAACGATCTACAAATAATTATTCATATTACTTTGTATAAACTTGATCAAATTTAAGAAAATTTGACCCATCAAATCAAAAGGCTTATGGGGTCTAAATGCTAGAAATAATAAGAGGTAATAGATAAAGGGGGTGACGTATCCGTATCAAATCCAAAGGAGACTGTCTGATCAAAATAAATAGACGGCTCACAGTTATTTAGGGTACCATAGCAAAGCCTGATAAGTTTTGTTTGAAAAGTTATATATAAAAGTCACAACAACACGGAGCAATAAGGTCTTGTTTAGTTCTATTTTTTTTTTGCAAAATGGGTACTATACCATTTTGTTTGTATTTGACAAATATTGTCCAATCATAGATTAACTAGGCTCAAAAGATTCGTCTCGTAAATTATAGTTAAAATATACAATTAGTTATTTCTTTTATTTATATTTAATGCTCCATGCATGTGCCGCAAGATTCGATGTGATGAGGAATCTGAAAAATTTTACAATTTTTTTTGGGAACTAAAACAAGGCCTAAGTTGTATAGGCCGTCAACTATTTGGTTATTATCCCACCCTCCATCTTTCCTGGCCTGTTTTTTTATACTAGCAAATATGCCCGTGTGTTGCAACAGTTAACTAAAACCTAGTTATTGACAACTTCCTCCTACATTGTAATTATGATCTTTCATATAAGTAAGCCAAGAGTTTATTGCTGATATATTAGGCTAAGATTAGTTTGTCCATAGATGATTATGATGAGTGTCCTATTTTGATTTTCCATGTTGCGCCCTTTAATAAGGATTGCACTAGTACATGCATATAACTTAAAAGTATATTTATTTATTTATTTATGCCGATCTCGATGATAAACTGTTAGAAATTACTTAGGATTAAAATGCAAACATGATTAGGATAGATAATCTAAGACTTAGATTAGTAGACCTCTTGAGCTTGGCTTCATTATTAGAGGAGGAAGTCATTATGCTTTATGTGCCGGGACTGTGTCTATTTGGAGTAGGCCCAGACACATAGAGCCCGAGAAGATATATCTCATAGTTGTAAAGGTTGTTACTGGTGTTCTTCTATCAACAGTGATTCCCTTCTTGGTCAATTTGATGGTGATGACGATGACCTCGTCAATGAGATCGGAGAAGAAGACATGGGGCAGCCATCCCTTTACTCCTGTGCTTTGGTTAGATCGGGTGCTTAAGGTTTGGTGTGGCTAACCTTTCTCGTTCGCATCAGCTATTGAGATGGTTAGGGAATCTTTTTTTTATCAGCACCGGGTAAAGGAAGGCCGTGTTTAGTTTATGAAGGTAAAAACTTTATGACACTATAGCATTTTCGTTTGTTTGTGGTAATTATTGTCCAACCATGGACTAACTAGGCTCAAAAGATTTATCTCGTAAATTTCGACAAATTATGCAATTAGTTTTCATTTTCATCTATATTTAATACTCCATGCATGCGTCTAAAAATTCGATGTGATAGAGAATTTTGAAAATTTTTAGATTTTTTTTTGGGTGAAGTCACAACCAAAGTTTAGTTTTGCGAACCCAGTCAGGTCACGTGCGTGGGGGTGTTGCCTCGCTGGGGACTCGGTCACGTGACTCTTTCCGAGATCATCCCAACACAAACTACTCAAGATCTCAATTCACAATTTGATCCGTCATCTGAAGCATGTGCAAACATAATTGCTGATTTTGTGTCAAACGAGAAATGCAATAGTGATGTGAAGTGTATACCTTCTTTTTTTTAGGAAGCGCTAATGGTTCAAATGCCTATTTTGTTGTCTTTTTTACTTTCTTTTTTAATTTCACACTTATTTTGTACTACTAATTTTTTAGGTGGAAAAAACATAATTATTTTGAAGATGGGAAACCATCGACTCATGATTCTGGCAGTAAAGAAGAGGAAACTTGAAAAAGGGGGAAAACGATGGCTTCATCCGTGGCTTCCAAGAATCGTGAATTGAAGTTGAAAAAAAGAATCGTGAATCGCAAACCCTTTGGCTCTTTTACTTAAGATCGCAAAGGTGGGTCACCTAGGTATCCCGTGTGACAGAAATTATCATAGCAGAAAGAAAAAACGTGTAAATAAAAACGGCTACCCATCTTGCTACTCTTCTATTTAAGATTAAAAAAAGTAGATATTGTACGTGACAGAAACAACCTATATCCTCTTGTGTTGTAGACATCTCCTAGCTATAGAGATGAAAACTTTTATACGGCCTTGTTTAGTTCACTCCGAAAACCAAAAACTTTTCAAGATTTTCTGTCACATCAAATCTTGCGGCACATGCATGAAACACTAAATATAAACAAAAATAAAAACTAATTGCACAGTTTACCTGTAAATCACGAGATGAATCTTTTAAGCCTAGTTACTCCATGATTGGACAATATTTGTCAAATAAAAACGAAAGTGCTACGGTCCCGAAAACCAAAAAATTTTCGGAACTAAACAAGACCTAAGACTCCCTAAAGATAGATCATTTTCCAAAGAGTTCAAACAAACCATGAGATATGGGCTGTGCAACCAAACATCTTTTTTGGGGTTGTGTAATCAAATATTTTTTTGTGGTTTGGCTTTTTATTATTAGTATATTATAATTGTTAAACTAATATGGATACGAGCTGGAGAAAAAATGGAACGGAAATTAAAAAACAGACCATGAGAAAATCGTATAGATCTGAGAAAAAACGACGAGAGAAAGAATTGTACGTGAAAATAGTAGAAAAGATAAAAGATAAGGACAGCTTAGGAATCTATTTTATCTCTTTTTTTTCTGTTTCTATTTGAGTTAAGGCCTATTGATAAGGATTCATAGCTATTCATGACAATCTTAGAATCAAACTCTAGACGTAAGTTATTCTAACTCATGTGAGTAGAGGTTATATATATAAGTCTGGATGGAAGAAACTTCACTATTCGGTAGTTAGAGGGAAATGGATCAAAAAAAATAGATGGACAAAAAAATAGAGTGAAATGTTGCCTCTTTAAAAAAAGGGAAATATTTGATTAAGCAGTTCGAACATATATATAGTACACAACTTAGAAATAAATTCAAAACAATATGGGTCTAATCAATCATTAATCAAAATTCAGTTTTAGGACACAACATCAAGCAATTGTATGCACGGACGACGTACCATGTCTCCATGTTGGTCGTGCTTGTCATCCAGAACCCCATCGGAACCACCGACTCCACACCGCCGCCCCTTGCAAACCACTTGCACACCGGCGCCGCCGCGTAGCGCCGGCAGCTCTTGCCATCATCGGAGCCCAACTCCTCCGACTCGGTGGCGCACCTGACCACGCCGTGCGAAGCTAGGAACCGGAGCATGCGGTCTACCATAGCAGCAGCAGCAGCCGGAGCAGGAGCAGGACATAGCAACGCTGCCGTGAGCGCCTCCGCGGTCATGGCGCGGTCCGCGGCCAGGAGAAGGTCCATGATGCCGAGCTCGATGACCGCCTTGATGGTAAAAGGTACGGCTAATCCGCCAAGGAGCTTCAGAGCATGCATGCACGTCTCATCATCTTGGTTCGCTGCAGCTACTTTCCCTACGGCGAACTGGCTACTAGTACTAGTATAGCTGGCCATCAGTATGGATAATTAAGCACGAGACAGCTATATGCCTTCCGTGTGGTGCTCCGATCCCGGCCCTGTTATTTATAAGTGATGGTGAAGCAGGATGTGGGCTGAACGGTACATCCGCCCATCGTTGACCAGTTTTGGTGAAACCGGTAATGGTGAAACTGGTTCACATTGTTACAGCTAGCAGGCAATCAATATGGGATCTAAACCGTGTACCAATGCTCTCCTCATCGTCGGCGAACGGAACGCCTAGGAACTCGGCGAGCATCCCACTCGTAGCTCTATTTATCGTGCGGCAGTGCAAAGAAAACGATCAACCTAACTCAAAAACCACCGGTGTACACTGGTGGTTGGCGGTTCACTTAATGGAACCGCAAGTGTAAATAGTGCATTTTTACTAGCGGTTCTATTAAGTGAACCACCAATGTAAATAGATTTACACTAGTAGTTCATTTAAAAAAACGCCAATGTAAATGCACAATTTGCAGTGGAGGTTTCCTTAAGTAATAAACCGCTAGTGTAAATGTGTTTTCACTCGCAGTTCCTTAAGCTAGCCACCAGTGAAGTTTCTAGTACAAATACTCCCTCTTCTTCCGTGACCAGAACTGTTTCTCGCAGCCACCTTCCATTAGAGGTTATTTTGGAGTTCTAGATTTGACAAAATACAAAGAGAGAAGTTTTGACCTTCATTTTTTGAAAGAGGTTGCTAAGAAAGCTTAGTTTATGTCTCTCTTGCCACTTTTTGTTCATTCTTGCTCAATTTGAGATACTTTTTGGATCTAGGGTTTCACCATGCGTTAGAGAAAAAAGTAGCTAGGTTATTATCTTTATTTGCTCAAATGAGGTTGCTTAAGATGGTGAGATGATGTCTCTCCTCTCTCCCTTTTTATTTTTGTTTTTTACTTTAGTTTATCCAAGATATATTTAGTTATTTCCATGAATTGTGTGTTCTTGTGTACTTATGTAGAGAGAGAAATATAAGTTATTTTTTTTATTTTTTAAATTATGTAGTTTTTGTCTTCATTTCTCAATTTGATTTAATTATCCAATATGTATTTATGTTTCATGGATGGTGTGTTTGTATGGAGAGAGGAAGATAGGTTTCTTAATTAATTAAGATTTTTTATTTATTAATTGGAAAATATGAAAGAGGTTTTTTTTTGTTTACCATTGTGTTGTTGACTGAGGTTATTAGGGTTAATTTCATTCTTCTACCTTTTAGCGAACCTTGCTTCGAGGTCTACAAGTTGGAAATATACAAGTGGGGAGATTTTTATCTTTATTTTTTTGAAGGAGGTTGGTGATCAAAAGATTAGATAATAAATGTCTCTAGACAATCATACTTGTTTTGCATGGATTATAATTAATTCATTATATTTTTTATAGGTAATGATGGAGAGGTCATTTTGGATGTATAATTTATCAAGACTAGATCTATCATATATACACGAGGTCTATAGGTTTATTGATGCCGCTAAGAAACATGCTTGGAGATCAAAGACCAAGCACATATATTGTCCATGCATAGACTATAAAAATATTGTATTTAATGACACTGAACCAATTATTTCTCATCTGGTCTGTCGAGGATTTATGGAGGATTACTTGGACTAAGCATGGAGAGGGTAGCTCTGCGCCTTATACAACTAGAAATCCTACGAACACCAACGCCGATGGTCCAGATATGATTGTTGATGAATTTTGGTTCGTACACAAGACACAACAACGTCTTCCCTAGAGCGAACATATTGTGCCAAATGTTATGGCTATGGAAGATGCAGAATTCTTAGAGGTGATGTTGCGTCATCATACGGGCCATCAATGTTATCAATGAAAGATACGGAGGCCCTCATAAAGGCTGCTGAAGAGCCTTTGTATGATGAGTCTAAGAGTTGTACCAACGAGTTTACAATGCTACGGTCTGTGCTAAAGTTATTGGTGTTAAAAGCTAGATATGGTATGTCTGATGTTGGCTTCGATGCGTTCTTGAGTATTATCGCAGACATGCTTAGGAGAACAAAGTGCTTGCTAACACATACTATGCAAAGAAGCTAATCAGTCTGCTCACTATGGGTGTCGAGAAGATCCACGCGTGTAGAAATCACTATATTCTATATCACGGTGATGATTATAAGGACTTAGAGAGCTGTCCAAAGTGTGATATAAATAGGTACAAGATGAATAAAGACTATCAAGAGGAAGAGTGTGCTGCCTCTGTGTGTAGAGGAAGAAGTGAAAGAAGATGCAACAGAACAACCAATAGAGTTCAAAACCCACCAGGAAAGTAAAAGAAGTAGACTATTATACGTAGAAAAAAGATTTCTGCTTTAGTGATGTGATACCTTCCTGTGGTCGATTGATTGAGGTGTTTGTTTGATAACCTAGAGGATGCCAAACTTATGAGCTGGCATGCTTTTGATGAGCACAAAAACGATGGGGAGCTTAGGCATCCAGCTGATGGCAAGCAGTGGAACAATTTCATTGACAACCACCGAGACTTTGTTGACGAACCAAGAAATGTTACGTTCGCACTGAGTACTAATGGAATGAATCCATTTGATGAGAGGAGCAACAAGCACGGCAAATGGCCAGTGATCCTCACCATCTACAACCTTCCTCCATGTTTTATGCAGAAGCGGAAGTACCTTTTGCTAACCATCATTATTTTTCTGGACCTACACAGCCTAGAGTTGACATGGATACTTTTTGAAGCCATTAATGGAGGACATGAAAATATTGTGGGAAATAGTTGTTAAAATGTTGTATGAGTATCACAAAGATTCATAACGTTAAGAGAAATTATTTTTGTTATGATCAATGATTACTCTACTCTCTTCACATTATCAAGGCAGTTCAAGGGAAATATTGGTTGCACATGCATAGGTGGAACCACTTACGTGTCCCTTGATGTATCTAAGAAGATAGTGTACATGAGGCATATACACTTCTTATCGAAAGGACCGCCTGTTGGTATTTTTTAGCGTCGCCACTAAAAATAGAGTTCCAAATCTATCCTAGCAACAACGCCAAAAATGTTTATTGGTATTTATTAATGGTACACTTGGATTCAACTTAGTCACCTACTAACTACATACCCCTTCAGCTAACAACTAGGTTATCATCCCAAGTAAAAGAGCTAAAGATGTTCTAAGGATTTATAAACTATTATTTCATGTGACTAAAGAAACATAAAGATAAGAAGAAATGAATCTGCAAGCGCATAGATTAATCATGCCATTGTAGCATTTTACCTAGAGTATTACCAGGTTATTGATTTATATTTATACCACTAGGAAGGGATGGCTAAGAAATATGATTAACACCTAATACCTATCACTTGCACACACGATGGAGATTTAACAATATACTCAATAACAGAGGTGTCACATGTCATAAATAATATATGATAAATGATAAATATCCAAGTCATGAATAATAATAATTGCATCCTAGAGCATTCCAATCTAAAGCACATAATGTCTATTAAGTAGATCCGAGAGGAATAGATTCCTAAGTTATTCTAACTATAAGTCTATGAATACTATAGTTAGTGCAATTACACCTACAATCATTGTTAGGACCACTATTATATCTATGTACTAGAAGCATATCCTGCGCGTTGCTGCGTGATTGCAGATTGGTAGGTTGCGTAGTATAATGATGTGGAGTATGTTTACTTGTCATATTGATGTGGACATTACAGTTGCATGTTCTAGTGGATTTTAATTGTATGTTGTAGTGCATTGCCTAGTTGGATAGATTACATGTTGCGATAAGTAGTTATTGGGGTTTTTCTTAGTGGATTTTAATTGAATGTGGTAGTGTATTGCCTAGGTGGATAGCTTGCATGCTTAGATAAATAGCTAGTGGGGTTTAGGATTATAAGAATTATAGATAAGAAACATTACTCTAGGGAGGTCTGGGATCGTAACAAGACAACCCAAGGCAACCACGTTCTACTAGTTCTACATACGGGGAGTAGACTACATAGGACTCAATGGGATTATTATCACGCCTGTAATCTACCACATGGCCTGGCATATAGGGTGCATTCGTAGGTAAATACCATCTAGACACCATGTCTACATGGCACCCACCACCCATCTAGTGTACATCTAGACGAGCGCTATATGAACATATACATAAAGATAATACTAATCCGACTATATTAAGCATATAACCAACGTAAGCAAAGAACTAATTGAGAATATAATCAAGTAGAGTAAAGTCATAACTATAGTCTAAATAATAGTATATATAATGTAATACAAGAGAGAGATTACAAGGTATTACCCAGCAACGCTCCCAATAGATCCGGAATCTGGCGGAAGTGCCTCCTCTCTACTACTATCCTATGTACTCCCTCCATCTCAAATTGTAAGTCATTCCAAGAATTTTGAACAGTCAAAGCATTTTTATGTTTGACCAAAATTATAGAGAAATACTAAGAATTGTAAAGTAAGTGAGTATACTATGAAAATATAATTAAGAAAGAATCTAATGATACTTAGTTGGTATCATAATAATAATTATTTTATTATATAAATTCGGTCAAACTTAGAAAAGTTTGACTCTCCAAGATTCTTGGAATGACTTACAATTTGGGATGGAGGGAGTAACTAGGTTCTAGAATTTGTGGAGCTCTAAGGAGACTAGGGTTTTTAGCTCTGATAACTTGAATCAAATAACTTTATCCTTTGCTCTGGGGGAGGGGCTATGTTTATATAGGCCGATAGAGTGAACCACAATCCTTGGATCAAACCGACTTGAGTGGATAGAGGTGATCAATTCTTAAAGGCGGTGGAGCATCATCGTGGCACAAGCTGGCTGGCAAGTGGGTCCCACCTGGGTCGGACACCCTAGGGGATGGGTCAGCCGACCAGGCCCAGTTCCAGGTGGGTCCTGACTTCACCGACATGTCTTGTAGATTCTTCTCCATTTGGTTTCAATAAGAAATATTCTTTTTAGCCCGATATTCTTCATATCTCCTCCGTATTTCCTTATACACCCCTACAGAACACAGATTCTACAAAACTGTGGAATTTGGGTAGATAACCCCCTATACTATGTTGATATTATGTTGTATGGATCCATATGATTGGTTGATGGATCGCTTTATGATAGTTAAGGACCATCAACAAGCTCCCCCAAACTTACCCGTTGCTAGTCCCTAGCAAAGCTAATTTTAGCAAACTTGGATTAGGAGTTGCTGCAACATACCTTCACACCTCAAAAGAACACATGTGTTCAAACAAAAATTCTCCTTTGGATTAGAATAAATTATTCTGACTTTGAAATTTTACCCATATTACCTATAAGGCTATAACCAAGGGGCTTGTAGATATCCCTTGGGTCTTGAGTAGTTGAAAGACAGAATAATCAAGTCAAGCACTATGTCTTAAATTATTTTGCTCAACTATTATTCTAAAGTTTTTATAGATTTTCGAAATAAAACTTAGAGTTTCCTTTGTATGACTCTCTCAAGTCTCTAAATATGTGGCATTTATGGATCCTTACCAAGGCAATAATAGTGGTATGTCTTCTCTCTCTCTCTCTCTCACCCTACAACTAATAAAGTATATGTGGAGTTCATAGGTGGGGAGATAGCACATACATACTTGCAAAGCACATATTGTAAAGTCAAACAAAGGATCCAAACAATACGAGTCATATAATCAAATCTAGATATAGGTATGTATGGGGACTGAAGTGGATATATGGTGAAAAGAGTTGTAAGTGGTATTTTAGGTGGTAATGGGGAATCTTAATTCTACTTTTGCTCCTTAAGGGGAATATTTCTCTCTTATGAAACTAAACATTTGCTAGAGAGCATGGACTATGTTATTTCTCTCTTTTTCTTTTGGACACATCCATTTTTCTCATACCTTTTATTTTCTCTCTTTTCTTGAATACTTTTACATAGCCACATGTCTCTCTTTTTGCAATAGAACCTTTGAGAGATAGGAAATGTACTTGGAGCATTTATTTGGTGGCTAGAATGTTGACAATAGGTTAACAGGGAATATGGAATATATTTGTGGTGTTCACTCTTAGTGTAAGAGTGGATATTTTTCATTGGTAGCAATGGGAAAGGATGGTATAGGTACGTACTTCCTGGGTAGAAAGCATATATGGTTGGATTGTGTGATCTTGATTTTAGAAGCATGACAAGTCTCTAAGGGTTAGCCAAGCTTGACAACACTTAGTGGAAATAGAAGCACTAAATATATGTGAGTGGGTTTCCTAATCTATCATGTATGGTTATGGTAGAAATTCAAGCTCTATCACATAAGGAACTTGTCATGTAGCATTTTAAAATTTTCAAAAGTTAAATATCTAGAACTCTAGTGTTACTAGCAACAAGATAAATAGCAGCTCAGACCTTCTTATATCATATTCATCAATTGTCTAGACTTAGATTAAGCATTTATCTCCACAAGTTTTAGGTTTAGAGTAAATCTTAGATCAAAACAATTGTATCCAAAACTCAGGAGAATTCTAGTCTAGGCATTACAGTGGAGCAACTATTCATCATTTCTAAACAGCTAAATTTGACTAGAGCTTTATTTAGACACATTATTATTATTACTAGTAAATCTTTTTTTTTTGTTTTCAAAGTTTTATGATCACATTTTATGACTATCTAAGACATTTATTTTGATTTTGACATTATTCATCTTTTCATTTCTCTCTAGCAAATAGGAGCATACTGAAAAAGGATAATAAATCTATAGAAGGTAAAAAATACTTAGCAAGATATACATGGGGGATACTCCTCCCCCAAGCTTGATGTTGACATAGTCGTTCATCTTTCACGGTGGCAAGTGGCAAAGTGGTTCGTCCTTTATTAGCAGTATAGTAATTGTCATGCTAGCACTCTATCGGCACACAGGGTGTCCTCTAGCTTGTCAATTTATTTTATCCCTTCAAATCTGTAGAACTCAAGTAGACAACAAAACTAGTGAAACTTGATTAAGTGTTAGTGATTGTCTATCTAGCCATGTCTTGTGTCTAGAGTTCTCGATTTAGGCACAATTCTAGAAGGATCCTTTCTCTCTCTTTTTTTATTTTATCATGCAGAAGAAAATGTTGAGCAATTGAATATTTATTTTTGTGCCTCCGTAGTGAATACTTCTGAGGGGTTGCCACAAGGTTGTTTCACAAGAGGCTTAAGGCTTTATAAATGCAGAAGATAATCATATTTGATGTGTTATAACGCATCTACATGTGTGATTTTTTGGTGAATTTAGACAACTTTTTTGCCATGGTTTGCACAGGTTTTCATGGAGGTTGAATCCTAAACCCTAAACCCCAAACCCTAGACCATGAGAAGGGTGGCACCCTTGTTTGAATTTCAGCCAACAGGCTCATTTGTATGCTAACATTATTATCTATAACTCTTATAAAGCTAAACCCCACTAGAAGAATTCTCTCTTCATGCAAGGTGTCCACATCATTCCCCACTAAGTGACCCACTAAATATTTTATCTCTTCATGCAAGATGTCTACATCATTCCCCGGTTCTTAACACAAACCGGTGCTAAAGGGTATATATTTTTTATCTCTTTTTCTAACATATATGCAATAAAGTAAATGTGTACTAGCTATACTAATGTGTGAAATTAAATATGCTAAAGGAAAAATTATATAATGCTAAAAAGGGAAATATTGATAACTACGAGATTACCTTTTGATGAGGGTTCATGTTTTTAAGTCCTCCAAATAGGACTCCTCTCATTTATTCCTCCCATGGTGCATCACTAGGCTAGAATGGCGACTCCGGTGGCACCTCTTGTTCATCAGTTTTGCACTGGGGGTTGACTCCGATCGTTCCTCTTGCAGCGGTGTAGTGGATGATGATCCCTTGAACTTCCATACTTGTTTGGTTAGTAGGCTCAACGTTGATGGAGATGATGTAGGGGACTCGTCTCTTTATGGCTCTTATTTGTACTTCTCTCGTTCTTCATGGAATCTTTCCTCCTCCTTGGTTATTAGGAAATGGTTCTAACGGTGTTGTTGTGCATGATGTCTCCTCCTTGATTTGTTCTTTCTCGGTTGTTCATGGTCAGTGTAAGTTTTGAAATAACAGCGTACCTTTTTAGATGGAAATTGGATGTGGAGCTTCCCTGATACTATGTAGATGATTGCTCGAGTGGTGTTTAGAAGGGCCTTCCAAGTACTATTGGTGGATCGTAGTCTTCTTCTCCCATGTCCAAGACCATAAAGTCAGTGAGGATGAAGTGGTCTTTAATTTGTACATTTACGTCCTTTGCTATCCCCTTCGAGACTGTATGTCTAGTCCGCCATCTGCTCCTAGACATAGGTTGGGTATAGTGGTTCTTTACTAAATAAATATTCATAAATTACCTTACCAATATGTTGACACTTCACCTAGTGTTGTAGACAGTCTTGTTGAAGAACCAATGGTTGATGACACATTTGATGGTTGGCTTGCCTGGATCTTGTTTCTTGTTAAGGTACGTATGGTGACTTGAGGAGGTAGTCATACTCCGTACGAACGGAGTTGATCATCTTGCATGTCTCCACTAGGGGCTGCTTGTTCTTTTTCTTTTTCTTATTTGTCTTCTTCTTTGCAGTCTTGTTCTCGTAGATGTACGCTGACTGAGGGTGTGTAGAAGATTGCAATTTCTTACCCTTGAAATTGAATCTTTCCTGGTTGCCATTGATGTTGAAATAGATCTTGGCGCTCTCGGTGTAGATGATAGCCTTTGTTGTGCTCAAGAAGGGTCGTTCCAAAATGATAGGTGCCTTCTCATTGCCACCTGTCTCAACCACCACAAAGTAGGCAGGCACATAGAATTGTTCAAGAACCGCCCTGTAGAAATCTATTTCCAATGGCGAGTGTCTAGCAGAACCACCTGTGGAAATCGATTTCCACAGACGGTTCTGAGTTAACCACCAGTGGAAAGATTTATTTCTACTAGCCCCTAGCACTGGCGGTTCTGAGAAACACCTATAAAAATGGCTCACGAACTACCTGTACAACGCTTCTCTGTACTAGTGTCTTGTAATGCTTGTCAGGCTGCGCCATCATCTCCTCATACTAGAGCTTGTTCGTATGACTAAAAAGCCATGACTTCACTGATTTGTTGTGAGAGAAAACTACTACTAAATGGTTAGCAGATTTAGTAGATAAACTCAAGCGAATAGGCTCGTGTAAGGTTCTCTGAAGCTTCCCTTCCCGTACTAGAGATAGAGCTTCTTCCAGTACTCTCTTCATCCACAAATAAATGTATGTCTCGCTTCTCGAGAAGTCAAACTTTTTAAAGTTTGACTAAAAATATATGAAATAATATTAGTATAAATAAGTATATTATGAAAGTATATTTTATGCTCAATCTAATGATATATATTACATATGATAAATATTAGTATATTTTTGTATATATTTGGTTAAAATTTAAAAAGTTTGATTTCTCAAGAAATGAGATGTGTATTTATTTGTGGCCGGAGGGAGTAAGTGTTAGTATGCATGATCGCTGGCAGACATATTGACAGGGCTATTACTATTTTGTAAGCAATGGTCATTGACACTACAGCCATCTCATGGCTGGCATTATATTATACGGCTTCCGTGCGTAACGCAAGGATAGAAAGAATATGTAGTTTATGTATATGTGTATGACGTACTAGTCACGTGAATCAAATATTGGAGTTCGAGTAGGAGGAAATTTAATGTACAGAAGATTCTATGTGACAGTGACATCTCAAAAGGTATTGAAAGGAGGCATCACAGCATACCCTGCTACGTTGCTCAGTGCTAAATGTTTTGCCCAAGTATTTTTTCGGACACCTTTTTACTGAAGTGCCAAATAAAAAACTCTTAATAAAAAAACACTCAGTAAAAAGCTTCTTTACTGAGTGTTATTTTTGACACTCGACAAAGAGCTTCTTTGCTGAGTATCTTTTACACTCAGCAAATAATTTATTCAAATCACATTTTGAAGTAGTAAATTAATTCAAATGAAAAAGTTTTCTACTCTCTTTGTCCCTAAAAGCTTCAACTTTTAGAGTTTTACTAACTCAACTTTTAAAAGTTTGACCGGATTTCTAAGAAAACACTAAGATTTATAGTATCAAATTAATACTATTAGATTTATCATAGAATATATATTTATAAGATACTCATTTTATATTATAGATATTGATACTCTTGTCTACGTGTGCGAGTTCATGAGAGAGAACAGATGATACATCAATAACCCTTCTAAGATAATAGTCATTTATGTAGTTTTGTCCTTGAAATTACAAATGTAGTATCAAGTGTAATAAATATATGATGTTTATAATGTTCCTTTCTAGAAATATGATATAAAAAGGTAAAGCACATGACCAAAGGTACTTATACAATATAGTTGAGGACCTATGCACATTCATCTTAAAAGAAGTCATTCCATACGAAGGGAAATATCACGATGCTACAAGCGTCTTAGCAATGCCAGACTATAGTGTTAATAAAGATCAGTAGGCTAAACCTTACTTGAGATGATTATTAGAGCACAGGTCAAAACTTTGTATATAATGTGTGATGTATATACGTTTAACTTTATGTTTGTGAGCACAAACTTTGATGTATGTAAATGTATGATATAATTAAGTTGTATATTGCTATAGTTGACATGATCCAATAGGGTTTACTAGTTTCAGTATAAATATATATAGAATAGAGTTTGGTGGGAAAATTTGAAAAAAAAAGTGAGAAAATTTGAAAAAAAAAATATCACTAGCCATTGGCTTAAGCCAACCACTGGTGAAAATCGATTTCCATTGGTTGGCTTAAGAGAATCATACGGAAATCGATTTCCACTGACGATTGGTTTAACAGAACCGCCTGTGAAAATCTATTTCCACTAGCGGTTGTCTTAGCAGAACCACCTATGAAGATTGATTTTCATAGGCCGTTCTTAGTTAACCTTTAGTGGAAAGATCTATTTCTAATGGCACATAGCGCTGGCAGTTATGAGAAACGCCTATAGAGATGGCTTACCAACTGCCTGTACAGAGCTTCTCTATACTAGTGTCCTGACATGCTTGACAGGCTGCGACATCATCTCCTCATACCAGAGCTTGTTCGCTTGGCTGAAAGTACTATTTGATGATTTGTTGTGAGAGAAAAATACTGCTAAATGGTTAGTAGATTTAGGAGATAAGCTCAAGCGAATAGGCTCGTATAAGGTTCTCTGAAGCTTCCCTTCCAGTACTGCAGATAGAGCTTCTTCTAGGGCCTTGTTTAGTTCCCCAAGGGAAAAATTTCGCGACACTGTAGCACTTTCGTTTGTTTGTTGTAATTATTGTCCAACCATGGACTAACTAGCCTCAAAAGATTTGTCTCGTCAATTTCGACCAAACTGTGTAATTAGTTTTTATTTTCGTCTATATTTAATACTCCATGCATGTGTCTAAAGATTCGATGTGACGGAAAATTTTAAAAGATTGCATGATCGCTAACAGAAATATTGACAAGGCTTTTACTATTTTATAAGCAACGGTAATTGACATTACAGCCAACTCATGGCTGACATTATATTATTGTAATACCCGATTTTAAGGACAAAAC
>Ga0182004_10000268_pt1 | contig 28593 bp, 19 predicted proteins | sample Sormic07211540_1_FD_120479 | JGI IMG/M metagenome (GOLD analysis project Ga0182004, IMG submission 120479) | Endophyte microbial communities from Sorghum bicolor roots, Mead, Nebraska, USA - 072115-40_1 MetaG | ecosystem: Host-associated > Plants > Roots > Unclassified | place: USA: Nebraska...
ATGAGTGGCTGCTGCCAGGGCTCGAACCCAGGATGCAACGCTCGAATTGCTAGGCACTAGCCAGCGGAGCCAGTTCATTTTCTTATATAAAGAGCCTCAGCCACCTTATTTATTAGGGGTAGACATGGAAAACTAACCTCTAATTAATCACTCCTTGGTTAGCACAATTATGTCCTAAACGTCAAGAATTATGGGTATGGAGGGAGTATATGCTAAACGTTAGCATAACTGAAGAAGTTGTCTTAGAGCTGGTAACTAGCTTGTACCTTTCGGGTGCCCTAACAAAATAATTAATACACCTTTATCTCATAAAAAGTATCATTCTCGTTTTCTAAAAAGTCATATATTTTTAACTTTGATCAAATATATATTAGAAAAATTAATATTTATAGTATCATCAGATAGATCGTTGAATATATTTTTATAATAAACTTCTTTAGAGATACAAATATTACTAATATTTTACTACAAACTTAGCAAAACTTATTTTTATTTTGACCAGCACAAGTTCCATAATGACTCAATAGAACGGAGTACTACCTTTGAACAAGCGTGCATCCTGTACTATCCTCGAAAAATAATGTTGAGTATGTTGTAAAACAGTAAAAGTATATCCTACAGTATAGCCTGTATGAGAACTCTATGATGAGTTGATGACTAATTACGAAATAGGGGAGGCAGTTTGAATCTTGAATGACGATTTTCTAATTTCTATGAGAGTGACGCAATCAAGTGTCCTACGGACAGCCAAAAAGAAATGAAATTTCGGCCGCATGGATCCGTGATCCAGTTCCAAGATGCACGCGTGATGCTTTATATAATTGCCTCGGCCTGTTTCTTGTATCTGAAACAACAAACTGAGACCAACAATCCTGAGCTCAAGAAGCAGGAGCTGTAACTGCAACTGCAAGCCACCATGCTCATCCTCGTTTTCCTGCTCTTCTCCAGCGTGGACCTCCAAATAAGTGGAGCAACCGACACGCTCACCTTGGGCCAGTCTCTCCCATGGAACCAGACGCTGGTCTCCAAGGGCGGCAACTTCGAGCTCGGCCTCTTCTCCCCGGGCAACTCCAAGAAGCACTACATCGGCATCTGGTTCAAGAAGGTCTCCAAGCAAACCGTCGTGTGGGTGGCGAACCGGGACCGCCCGATCCTTGACCCGTCGGCCTCTCGCTTCACTCTCAGCGGCCGCGGCGAGCTCCTCCTCACGACGCCATCGAACACCCTGCTGTGGTCATCCAACGCGTCCTCCCCGTCGCCGCCGCGCAGCACCGTCGCCACGCTCCAGGACGACGGCAACCTGGTGGTGCGGAGCAACGCGTCGGCGTCGGCGTCGGCGTCCGTGGCGTGGCAGAGCTTCGACCACCCCACGGACACGTGGCTCCCCGGGGCTAGGCTCGGCTACGACAGGGCCCGCGGCGTGCACAGCTTCCTCACGTCGTGGACCGACTCGGAGAACCCGGCTCCCGGCGCCTTCTCCATGGAGATCGACCGGCGCGGGCAGGCCAAGTTTGATCTGCTCGCCGGCGGCACGAACCAGTACTGGACGACCGGCGTGTGGGACGGCGAGGTCTTCGCCAACGTGCCGGAGATGCGGTCGGGCTACTTCGACGGCGTCCCGTACGCACCCAACGCCAGCGTCAACTTCTTCAGCTACAAGAACCGGATACCGGGCATCGGCAACTTCGTGCTGGAAGTGAACGGGCAGATGCAGCGGCGGCAGTGGAGCCCGGAGGCAGGCAAGTGGATCCTCTTCTGCTCCGAGCCCCACGACGGGTGCGACGTCTACGGCTCCTGCGGGCCCTTCGGTGTGTGCAGCAACACCTCCAGCGCCATGTGCGAGTGCCCCGCGGCGTTCGCGCCGCGGTCGCAGGGGCAGTGGAAGCTGGGGAACACGGCCTCAGGGTGCGTCAGGCGGACCAAACTGGACTGTCCCAACGACGGCTTCCTCAAGCTGCCGTACGCCGTGCAGCTTCCGGTCGGCTCTGCAGAGTCGGCCGGAGCCCGGAGCGACAAGATGTGTGCTCTCTCCTGCCTGCGAGACTGCTCCTGCACTGCCTACGCCTACGAGGCAACCAAGTGCTTGGTGTGGAACGGCGAGCTCGTCAACCTGAGGACACTCCCTGGCGATCAAGGCGTCGCGGGGGCGGTTGTTCTTCACGTCCGTGTGGCGGCCTCGGAGGTGCCACCTCCTGCGCCGCATCATTCTTGGAGGAAGTCAATAGTGATCCTTAGCAGCTCAGTGTCCGCCGTGGTCCTACTCCTGGCGGGCCTCATAATCGTTGTCGCGGTGGCGGTGGTTTTGCGGAAGCGGCGGGGGAAGGGCAAGGTGACGGCGGTGCAGGGCTCGTTGCTGCTGTTCGACTACCAGGCCGTGAAATCGGCGACGCGGGATTTCACGGAGAAGCTCGGCAGCGGCAGCTTCGGCTCGGTGTACAAGGGGACGCTCCCCGACACGACGCCCGTGGCCGTCAAGAAGCTCGACGGGTTGCGGCAGGGCGAGAAGCAGTTCCGTGCCGAGGTCGTCACCCTCGGCATGATCCAGCACATCAACCTCGTCCGTCTCCGCGGCTTCTGCTGCGAGGGGAACAAGAGGGCGCTCGTATACGACTACATGCCCAACGGCTCGCTGGATGCGCACCTGTTCAAGAACAGCTCGAGCTCCAAGGTCTTGAGCTGGAGCGAGAGGTTTGGCATCGCAGTTGGCGTGGCCAGGGGTCTGTCTTACTTGCACGAGAAGTGCCGGGAGTGCATCATTCACTGCGACATCAAGCCGGAGAACATCCTGCTCGATGAGGAGCTGGGCGCGAAGCTCGCGGACTTCGGCATGGCCAAGCTTGTCGGCCACGACTTCAGCCGCGTTCTGACCACCATGCGGGGAACGATGGGTTATCTCGCGCCAGAGTGGCTCGCGGGCGCGCCGGTCACCGCCAAGGCCGACGTGTACAGCTTCGGCCTGCTCCTGTTCGAGCTCGTCTCGGGCCGCCGGAACAACGGCTCCTCGCAGGCCGCCGTGTACTTCCCGGTGCACGCCGCCGTCAGGCTGCACGCGGGGGACGTGGTCGGCCTGCTAGACGAGAAGATCGCCGGGGATGCCAACGTGAAGGAGCTTGAGAAGGTCTGCAAGGTCGCGTGCTGGTGCATCCAGGATGAAGAAAGCGACCGGCCGACCATGGGGCTCGTTGTGCAGCAGCTGGAAGGTGTTGCTGATGTCGACCTGCCGCCGATCCCGTCGCGGCTTCACATGCTAGCGATGATGAATAACGGTAGCAAATTAGACACCGAAGTGCAAGTGTGTAACGAGTAGAAGTGTGAAGGTACTACGTAGGTCCGACAGGTAATTGTACTTTCAGCATGCGTGTTCATCATGGGTAGTATCCTATCCTATGGCCTGTTAAGCGTAGTTGCCAAACTGTTTCTTCGCAGTCTATTCCGTGAATTCCTGATCAAACCATCGTTGCGACAATACCCACCGCAAAGAGGTTCTGAACAAACATTCCGCCAGCTGCCAAAACTGCAACCCCATTCATTTACACTCCTACTCGCTCTGTTCTGTACAACTTCTGGCTGGGAAAACCATACTACAAAGAATACAGGAAACACAAAACTAGAACCTAACTATCAAACTGTACAGATTAACAGCTACATATACAAACCCCAAAAGAATGAATGAAATCACCGTAGAACTATAATAACCGACATTATCAGGATATACACTTTACAGGTAAAGACGAAGCTGCTGCTGTCGAGTATAGAGCCTTAAGTACAGAAATAAACTTCAGAGATGCTTCTTCAGAGAACCACTTAAGTTTCCATGTATGTACTGTGCCGATTTCATCAGACTGCTTGTTTTGAGGATTTTGGATGCTATCCTGAAACTCTCCTTGCCTACGACTATCCAAAATCAATGTCAAACATTTGTCGTTGCCCTGATCCATGACCTGAAGGTAGACATTGCAAACAATATCAGCTTTTTGAATACCTCGCACAGTTTGTGGGGCAATAAACAAAACAAGCACAAGCACCCTGTGCCCATGCCATGAATATGACAAGGACTAACATCAGAACTATAAGATTTCAAGATAAACTCATTAAGGTACTCCCTCCATCCCAAATTATAAGTTATTCCAAGAATGCTGGAGAGTCAAACCATCTCAAGTTTAACTCTCCAAGATAATAATATTTATGGTGTCAACTTAGTATCATTACATTGTTCATTAATTATATTTTCATATTATACCTATTTGATGTTAAAAATCTTTGTAATTCTCTCTATAATTTTGGTCAAAGCTGGGATGCTTTGACTCTCCAACATTATAACAGCTAGCAGAAAACCATATTATTCCTTGACCTCTATTGTAACAGAAGATCCACTAACCATGATGGATATAAAATCTATGCTTGCTACTATCACTATCAGCTCCATGACACCTAACTTTGTCATCTATGTTCTTCCAAAACAAGTTATTTCTTTTTTTTTTCTGAGCAAAATGCAAAAAATATACAATTGCTTTCATTCAATAGAAGTGACATTGCGCCTATCCCCCAAAACATGATTTGTCTCTATGATGTCCACAGAAACACCTTTTTTTTTCTTTGTTATTTCCTTCTAACCATTTGGCAATCCTGAATGCATATTTGCATCTGTTTGACAAGTTTACCATAATTTTCACATATCTTTTTTTGAGAGGATAATTTTCACATATTACATGCAATTAATGAGCTTGCTTGAATTACTTCATGCTCACCATAGAGCTTATGAGCTACAATGGACTAAAATATGCTGTAGTTTCCCCCCTTTAATTCCGATAATGATTAGACAGGTAAGAGCAGCAATACAAGACCCTTGTATTAGTTGATAATTTGAGTAGCAATCGAAGGCGAAAAGTTAAAGTCTTTTTAGAACACAGTACATAATGGCAAGAAAGTCAGAAAGCTATCATTCCTAAGTACAAAGTTAATCAAGACAGAACTGGAACCATAAGAGACTGTTCTAGTATAGCGACTGTCTTAGAAAAGTCACTTCTGCTGAACAGAAGATGGTGTGCATATTAGGCCTTGTTTAGTTCCAAAAAATTTTGGGAAATCGACACTGTAGCAATTTCGTTTGTATTTGACAAATATTGTCCAATCATGGACTAACTAGGCTCAAAAGATTTGTTTCGTTAATTCCGACCAAACAGTGCAATTAGTTTTTATTTTTGTCTATATTTAATATTCCATGCATATGTCTAAAGATTTGATGTGACGGGAAAGTTGAAAAATTTTGCAAAATTTTTTGGGAACTACACAAGGCCTTAGATATTAAACAACATATATGATTTTAATTGACGGAGTTAAGAAAGGGTATATGAAAATAACAATGTTGCAAATTATCATGTAGTGAACCAGAGAATTTGGAATTGCAAAAAAACAAATTGCTACTTACCACTTCTCGGATATTGCTAATAGAACAAGATGCATCAAGAGAAAAGTATGGGGGACTTGAATCATAAGGGATACCACCAAACTGATCTAGGTCCTCAATGCACACCAATATGGAGCCTTCAATGACAAAGATGGATCTAATACAAAGGGAGTCTTCTGCAGAAGAAAAATGACCAATAAATGTTTCAGCAACTTGTAAGAGTAATCAATAATATAAAGTAGGAAATGATCAATTGGAGTTAAGAGTGAATATTTGGGACATGCGACAGCCAGGAGTTTGCACTGAAAGTTCACATGATTGCACCCATATACAAGTATACGGTAGAAAAATCTACTTGATTGACTAAATCTATCATTTAACGAACAATTATATACACAAATAATTGCCCTTGGATAGGAGTACAAGGAAAGCAGCTATTCACGTGCCCAAACTATGGACAAGCTTTAGATCCCCCAATAATATTGTTATTGATGCCTTGTATATATGTCTCTTTCTTTTCCCTTTTTGCTGGTGGATCATATTGGGTTTCAACTCTAGCATACCCCAACTTTCTTGGGACTAAAAGGATACATTGTTGTTGCTGTAAAGAATAATGACTTATTTGAGATGACTTAACATTGGGCCCAAAGTTAATATAAGGCTAAAGAAATAAACTGAAAACCCTGACCAATGTTTGCAGCAAACACCTAATTCCAATTTAGTTACAATGAAGACTTCAAAGAATGGAAAGGTGATTCTGATGTGTTCCATGAATAAAATATAGGGACGTTCATCACCCAGATTGCCAGACAATGGTACCTTCAGCGTCATTCCTCCAGAACATCAACATAGAGTAGAGAAAAAATCCCATATTTGCAGTTCTGCGTATAATACATTTCTCGAACAATTTAACTTGGATGTTCTCCCAACTGCCATTTAAATTGCACAATAAACATAATAAGAGACATGGAAATGTAAGCTTTTAAAAAACAGGATAAGAATTCTTCATTTGGCTCAAAAAGAAGATTATTAGTTTGTGGTGATTGTAGAAACTACCAAGACTATACCTTTGAAATTGTATCTTGTGGTTTAATTTGGGGAAGTTGGTTACACTCAAGAGCCAAAGTACATCTTGTGCTTCCTTGGAAGTCCTTGTGAAGAATAGATGAGTTGTATCATCTGACATGTGTACTCTGTCACATTGAAAAATAAAAGTAAGCCCCAGGTAAAATAAGCCACCACTGTTAATGAATAACGATTGATATGCTAACACACCTCAGTGCCTGTAGTCCCAGCCCAATCGAAACTTTTTCTAGACTTTCCAGACTATAGCTGCCCAAAATTCTTGGCATGGTTTCTGTAAATTAATCAATACATTAGAAATTACGGCAATAACAAAGGTCCAAATAGAGATATGGGTAATAAAAGCTTCTATCAAGCAAATGATTGTGTAAATGACCTGTCACAGTTATCAAATAAACGCAAGGAAACTAGAAGCATGATTCAGATGGTGAAAATAAACAACATGTAGGAAATTAAGTAGCTATACCTTGTCCATCAAAAACCATATCAAGTAGTAGAACATACAATTTGTTTTGAGAACTTCGCAGCAAGGCTACCTCTCTACAGAAGGGAAAAGAAAAACTATCAAGTATAGATAGACGGTATAAACCATAATGTGAATACATACTAACTGCATGTCCAGGAAATTTCAGTTTCTTCAGACTTGAAGTGTCATTTAAGCAATGTGGCTTACAATAAAATACAGCAAGCATCTGGTTAGTTAAATGAAGGTGGCTATTTTGGTTTCAATCGAGAGGCTATTGGTAACTGCTTCATGCATTAACGGATGGAAATGGCTGCATGCCTGTTACCATGCAATAGAATTGATAAAGCATATATGTAAATGGTGCATATATAAAGGGTAGCATCAACTACCCTATATACAACAAGTCCACAACAAGCACATTTCTTCTTTAACTAATCTGCAAATTTGAAGATAAAGAAATGCAATTCACAAAGTGCTGCAGAGGTGTATTCCTTTGGGTTAAAACTAACTCTGGCAGAAAAAGACATGATTACATTCATCCGACATATTGTACTCAAGCCCTAAACCTTCTTTTTCTCTTCATTTTTTTCCTTCCGAGTACTAAGTCCTTAACCTTTAAACTTACAGAAAGATACTACTCTACATAGTACTCATAGTATTCACAGAAGTTCTACAAAACATTATTCTCAAATCTTGTAGCCCAACAAAATATTTTTTTTCATTTAGCTCATTCATATGGTGCATTCTAATTTATTAGCCAATGCAAAATCAGTTCATCAATATGGCGCATTCCAATTCATATGGTGCACTCTCTTATAACATTCTCAGGAATGGAGAACACAGAGAAAAGAACTCACCTTTGAACTAAACCACTAGAATCCTGAAACATGTATGCACAACAAGCTATTTGTTCACATGTTTCAGACCCATCCTTGTTTGCTATTTCCAAGTTGAAGAAATCCTCAAGAGTCTTGTGTTCGCCAGTGTCATGAGAAATTATATTTGTGCCAACAGATGAATTGTTCTTATGCAGGATATTAGAACTTTTAGAGTCTTCCTTGTGAGTACTTTTGCTTGGGTTGCATGTCAACTGGCCATTTCCTTCAACTAAAATATGCTCAGCCACCAGATCACCATTCATTTTTGGAATTTCTTTTTTGGTACCATTATGATTCTTGAAAGGAAATACCCTCCACTTAAACTTCTCCTTGCCTTTTTGCCCAATTAAATGACCTAAATAATGCCCTAGATGTCCATTTCTCTGGTTACTGTCATGGAACTCCTCAATATCAAACTCTCTGTGATCTGAACAACTCGCACCTTCTTCTGAGTGGTCAAACAAAGTATTCTCCCCTGAAAAATGCTCTAAGTTATTCTTTGCCTCATGATCATCACCATTTACAAAAGGAAATAAAACCATCTGGCCATTACAAGACAACTCCATCTTTGTCTGAATTTCTTCACAATCATCTTCAGAATTGCATGAACCAAAATCACTCGAAGAACCATCACTGCAGCTGCTACCACTACCAAGTGAACCAACAGAATGAAGATGTCCTGAAATCTGCAAAAATTCTTCCTCCAGAAAAAGTCTGCGATGTAGAATGTCCTCCTTGTATTGTGGAGGTGACTGTGGACTTGGATATGTATGGGGTGGACTTGATTCTATTAACTTGCTCATTGTATTGGATGGTGTCCCATTTGCCAGCATATTCCTAGAGCCATTTTCCAACTCAGAAAAGGGGTCAGTTTGTGAAGTGGCTACTAACTCTAGGGGAGGAGGTCGTTGAAAAGAATTCAAGTGCATCCCTAGATGATCTTGGTCAAAATTAAGTTCATTTGAGGATTGTTTGATGACTCCATTCGAACCAGAAAATGCATTATCCGTGAAAGATGAATCTGATTCCAAAAGGTTTGAGCTACTGCCACCTTCTGATACTTGTACCAAATCCGACATGTTATTTGAAGTCTCCTTGTGTGCTTTCTGCTTTTTCTTTTGTCTGACATACTTCCCATTGCCATTAGTTAAGTCAACAGATAGGTTGTCATCTTCTGTTTTCTCTGCATTGTCATCCATCCACTCCTTAAATTCACGAAGCCAATTACTTGACTTTTCTTTCTTCAGCAATTCAGCGGTGTTTATCAAAGAAGCAATTCTTATGTCATGATCAACAGCTGCAGTTTCATCCTTCTTAGAACTGTCACTATCACAGTGGGTTGACTGCTGCTCTACACCTTCATCACAGAGATTTTTCTCTTCCTCCACTATGCTCACAAGCCGGGAAATTCTTCTCTACAGTAAATAAAAGAGAACCAATATAATTTAATCGCGAAAGTAGTCGTGCATGCTCAGACTGTGTATGCAAGGTCCAAGGCTAGTTCACTGTATCATTTTTGCAAAGAAGGATGTAAGGCAGATCTTGCACTTTTAAAAATGAGGATCACATCCACCAACATCTGGGATGAACCAACTAGAGACCAAATTCATGAAAGTAAGAAAAGGACCTTCTGCGTTGCATGTGAAAACTAAAAAAGAGTGTGCAAATGGAACCAAACACATGCATAATTGCTATTCACCATAATATATGTGCCAAATCACCTATACTAAAGAAGAATAGTAAGGAATCTTGATATATGGTGGTACATGCAATGTATCAATTTAGTGCAGCTGGTATAATGGAACAACAGATACATACCATCTTCAAATTTAACATGTCTTCATCTTCATTTTCATGATCATCAATTGCAGGAAAATAAAATCCATAACCAGCAGGTTGATCTTGTCTACATGCAAACAGCACTTGCTTTTCCCAGTATTCTTGTGTGTTCATACCTTTATCATCTAGCTTCAACTGAACCAGAAAAAGCCAGGGAACAGAGCTGTCACTTTACTCCAGTACTGCGGAACAAACTATTATGATGGGGGAAATTTAAGAAACAAAAATATTTAATACTTTGAAGTCAAATACTTACATTCTCTGGATTACGAAAAAAACTGAAGACATGTGCTCGATACCACCGGGCACAGCAGATTGGGTTGCCTTCCAACCAGAGGTTTTGCAACAGAGATAGAGTACCAAGCATTTCCAATTCTGAGAAATTTGAGATGATATTGTAGGAGAGATCAAGCCCCATAAGTGACTTGAGATTTTCAATCCCATTTACTGTAGTTAAAGCGTTATTTCTCACAACAAGTTTTACGATTCGACTGGAAACCTGCAAGAAAGCACATGTAACTGTAGATACCACTAAATGAGTGTAAACGCAATAAGCTAATCTGCAGCGCAAGTTCAGGATTATAAAGGAAATGCTCACCTCACTCAAGGATGAAATCGAACGCAAATGATTAAATCCAAGATCCAGATTTCGCAACTTTGTACATTTCTGCAGATTGTCCACCTTTGCAAACTTGTTGCGACTAAGATCCAAGGTTTCAATTGCAGGTAACAATTGCAATGACTCATCCATGAGTACTACACCATTAGATGCACATGAGACATATGAAAGTTTGCTCCATACAGGAGAGTCCTTGATATCCATGATTCTACTCGCGAAGACATGCCTAAGAGCATCCTGCGGTAGCATGAAAGTCAACTAATGTGAGTTTGGCCAAAATATATTCACATAACATGGAAGTGCTTAGAAATGAAGGCTGGATCCAAATAACTACTTGATGAAGAGATGATTAATGCTACTACTCTTTCTAGATGGATTATTTGGTGCTTGCTGAACATTTGACTGTATCCATTATAAAGACTATAAGTATCACAAAACCCAATCAAGTTACAGCCACCAAAGCTGCAACTAAATACTAGAAGAGTTCTCCACATGCATGTTCAATTTCATTCCATATTTCCGTCAGCCAATAAAGAACATTAGAACGCCATGTACAATGGCTGATATCTGATACCTGCCCAAGCCACATGGAACAGGGGAAAACAGAAAAGCTAGAGGAATAGATGCTTGATAGTTTTTAAGGGGACTGTAAATCTCAAACTCTCAGATAGTAAATGCCAGCCAAAATTTCCTTCATAACTTGCAAAAGAATGTAGAAGAAGATACATGCAACTATGCATGTGTTGTGTGCATCCATCAAGAGGCCACGTGGATGAACACTTTTTTAATGCCAAAGCTTATTAATTAGGCCATGGAATAAATATATCAAGCGCAGCAGGGATGGTTGCTACAGTTACATATATGGTATCTGCAGCACAAGCATTGATACAAATAAAGCCCTGCACTGCAGGTGCTAAGAACTTGAGATTTGAGAAGCTCTGTAAGACGCCAAAATCTATTTAACTCTGAGAAACTGCTGAGCAAATACGTTCATTTCGAATTTAGTAAAGAGTGCTTGATTATGACTTAAAATAGCATTACATTAAATCCCATTAGCATGACCTGAAACTACAATAAACATAAGTACTAGAAGGTATCTTAACACGAATATCAAATTGATTGACGAAATGGCAGAAACATGCTGAGTAAATACTAAACAGGATTCGATCAGATCCTAGGAATAAATCAAGTGTGTGACCATAGTATTGCAGCAAACAGGCTAAAACCATAGTGTTGAAAAAAACATACTAAAAGCCATGGCACTTTACTAACTGTAGATGTAGATGAACCAGAAGAGCAAACTGTAGGTACAATTTGATAGTTCAGAATAGCCCACGGCAGTTGAGGATCATAAGTAGAGACTGTGGTCACCACCGCGCGAATTGTCGCAAAAACCGAATTCCAAACGAAATTGCACGGCGGATGGCGGAAACGCACCGTAGAATTGAAACAGACGAGCTTCTCGAGGGTGTGTCGGAGCTCGAGAAGGCCCCTGGCGGCCGAGGTGGAGAGGTCGCAGCCCCGCAGCTCGAGCACGCGCAGGCGCGCGAAGGGCAGGAGTGAGAGCGGCGCGGGGTCGCGCCCGGGCCCCGGGGCGACGACCTTGAGCGAGGTGAGGAGGCGCAGGATCCGCCGGAGCTGCTCGAGCGCGCGGTGGTCGCCGAGGTCCGCGACGTAGGCGCGGAGGTAGTCGACTGGCGCGCCGGCGCCCACGGCCTCGAGCTCCCGAAGCGCCTCGAGGCGGGAGGCGACGTAGTGCAGGCCGACGGGGTGGAGGCGGAGGGTGACGGTGCCGTCGAGCATCGCGCCCGCGTTGCGCTCCACGAAGCGGACGAGCAGGTCGAGGTAGCGGTCGCCGGTGACCGGGGACGCCGGCGACCCCGAGCGGGGAGTGCCCATCGGGATCGGGGCTAGGGTTTGGGGGCGGGAGCGCGCCGGCGCATCCGCGAGCGGCGGGGCGGGCGCGGGAGGGGGAGAGGGAGAGGGAGGAGGTGGAGGGTGGAGGCGAGGGAGGGAGGGAGGATGCAAGCGGACACCGTCGCGGTGGTACGTATGATTGGGGGACACGCGGGCTAGCTGTGGTGTGATGTTGGAGAGGGAACGGAAGGCGACGCGACGCAGATGTGCGAAGCAACCGCGGTTTGCGAGTCGCGGTTAACATTCTCCAAAGACTTGGTTTGTTGGGGCTTAACGGACGGGAATCGCGCGCGCCGCGGGCGGCACGGTGCCGTCTGGCTCTGGCGTGGGTTTGGCCGTGTTTTGCAGTTTCCGGCGCTGGCATTGAGGTGCGTGCGCGGTTACGGCTCGGCTGTGCGCGAGTTGGCGTTTTTGTTGCGGCCTGCAGCGAGCGAGCCGGGAGTTTGGAGTGTGGTGGCTGGCGGCATGGAGCGTTTTCTGGGTCTAGACTAGACCAGACGCGTGAGATCTGGCGTCAGGGCTCAGGGGGGGGGAGCGCGGAACGCCAGCGCCGTCGTCCGATTCCTATAGCCCTGGCGGCCTGGCCTGGCTACTCCTGGCCGGTGAAATATTCCTTTTAACAGTCTGTGTCAGTGGCTATGACTATGCGCTGTCAAGATTTGGCGTTTGCTCCCTCCTATATTCAACAGCACTCCAAGTGGCGTCTTCAGCAATCAGCACCGGTGTTTGCACAATATTGTGCTTATGCTTACGGAGGAATAAGGAATGGCTTAGAATATCGGCGGTCGGCGCAGATGGTGCAGACATCGCTGCCTCACCTAGGCACATTGATGCTAGCCCACATGTCCTCGTTCTGGAAAAAAATATTTCATCGGAGTAGAGTACACTGATAGATGCAGGCATGCAGAGCGACACGTTAACATCATAACATGATCACATGGATGCCTCAGGTCTCTGTGTCCTTTTTATTTATAGTTTGAGACTCATGTCAATCTCAAGTCCCAGAGAAGCCAAAATGTCAACTTGATCGTTGGAGGTACACGTTAAATTGCTAATCTGGGTATCCAAGGAACCAGGGAGATGCCCTTTATTCTTGTTTTTTAAAGTACTTTCTCCATCTTAAAAAAAACAGATTTAGGTAGATCAAACTCTTAAACTTAGCTAGATTTGTAAAATAAAAAAACATCAACAATATTTATATTTTTCATATAAAATTATTATAATAATATATTTAATAATTAATCTAATGGTGCTTATTACTCCCTCCATCCCAAATTATAAGTCAAAGCATCTCAAGTTTGACAAAAAATATAAAAAAATACAAAGATTCAAATAGATATACTATGAAAATATAATTAATAAAGAATCTAATGATACTTAGTTGATGTCATAAATATTATTATCCTATCGTATAAATTTAATCAAACTTGAGATGTTTTGACTTTTCAAGATTTTTAGAATGACTTATAATTTAGAATGGAGAGAATGTATCATAAATATCAATAATTTTTATATGTATTTGGTTCTCGAAAATAAGAATGATATTTTGTGTGGGACAGAGAGGTCTTGTTTAGTTCACTCCGAAAACCAAAAAGTTTTCAAGATTCCTCATCACATCGAATCTTTCGGCACATGCATGAAGCATTACATATAGACAAAAATAAAATCTAATTACATAGTTTACCTGTAAATCGCGAGGCGAATCTTTTGATCCTAGTTAGTTTATAATTGGATAATATTTGTCACAAACAAACGAAAGTGCTACAGTAGCGAAATCTAAAATCTTTTCGCATCTAAACAAGGCCAAAAGATTAGACGAGAGTCTTTAGAGCCGCTCCGACTAGATCGCCGCCACCATTAGAGCTGGCGGCTTGAGCGCAGGAACACCAAACACAACTTCATTTCCGTATATGAAAATAACTCTAGCTTCTCCTTCGTGAAAATGACTCTAGCTTCTTCCGCGCCGGAGCACCAAGCAGGCCTAATAAGCAGCAAGAAGCATCTAAAATTTATTGGGCCAATGTTGCCTTGTCGGTACTAGTACTGATCGAAATTGGGCAGGTGAACAGCCGGATGTTTATTAGGCCTAATCAGCCGGATGTTTTTCTTAACCAGTCGAACGATTATTTTGTTTTCACACAAAGTTTTGGACGTTTCTCAAAAAAAAAAGTTTTGGATGGTCAGGATTTTTATGATGCGTGTAGCCTTTATCATTTTGAGATTTGATTGGGGGAATTAGTAGCTAATAACAGGCTATTTTACTTCCAATTGTATTTTTTGGTCAGATTGAAAGTTGACTAAAAATTCAGAAAAAGGAAAATAGTAAAAGTCGAAAAATGATAACGCCAAATTTTGGTCCAGCCAATTATATGTGTCCCATCAATTTGATACTCTTCATTGTCCTCCCGGAGACCAAGACCAAAAGGTTAAGGGGCATTTAGAACAAAGGAATTTTGAAGGAAAATCGTAGGTGGTAACAGATAAAGGTTTAGGCTCCGCGAAGTTAATTAAGAATTAATTAGATTTAAAAATTTTGTCTCACAAAATACGGGTAAACTGTGCAATTTAGTTATTTTTAATCTATATTTAATATTCCATACATGTTTCCAAATATTCGATGTGACGAGACAAAAAGTTTTTAGGGTGAGATTTAAAATTAATGGTAAATGCACTCGAGGAGGCGCTAGTTTCAACTTTGTCTTTTGCCAATCACTAAAAAGTATAGAGTATGATTAAACATTTAAACAAAAAAAGTGTAATACAACATACTAACAAGGAGAAACATGGCACATTTTTTTCTGAACAAGTAAATTTGTCAAAGCAAATCATAACAACAGCGTAACAAATGCTGGGAAACATAAACTCTCCAATTCACAAGTCCTCTCCGCTAAACGCCATGCAAACTCCTAAGATGGAAGATCTGCTTCCAATCCTATACCAAAATTGTTGTGGGTTGTGGCGACATATATACTTCTATATAGTCCCTCTCTTGCTCCTGTTGATATACATAGTACAAGTATATATAGTGTGATATATAAAAGTACTAAAAGTTGCAGACGAACTCCCCAGGTAATGGAATTGCAGTGCTGCATCCTGAACGTAACCGGCTGCTCACGAACAAACGCCATTGGCAACTGGCTGCCCTGGCCTCGTCATCGAGAAGGACGGGTCCAGCCATCCTTCCTTCTTGGCGCGGTCGATGCAGCAGCCGAGCTGCTTCGCGGCGTCAGGCACGTCGAGTGCGAGGTCGTCGACGCAGTCGGCCACCCTGTCGAAGCCCTTGGTCATCTGGTTGGGCGTGATCAGACCGCGGCCGTAGCACTCGCTGAGGAGCCCCCAGAGGCGCTCGTCTTTGCCCCGCTTCTCGATGATCGCCACCAGCGCCTTCTTCACCACCTCGTGGTGGAAGAAGGGCATGCCGAGATCCTTGATGCATCGGCACGCCTCCCGGATGTCGCCGCCGCAGTCGTACTCCTGCAGCAGCTTGCCGATCTTGTCCTTCACCTCGTCCAGCTCCCAGCCTGCTTTGCCGCTGCCGCCGCCGCCCCAGCACCGCAGGATCCGCTCCGCGGAGAGCTTCGCGCCGAGCAGCGCACGGGCGTTCCGGAGCGCCAGCATGCCGGTGGAGCCATCTGCCTTGACGCGGCTGGCGTCCTCCTCCATTGCCTCCAGGTCCGACGGCGCGATCACCTCGTCAACCACGGACCTAGCAAAGAACATGGTCAGGTCCTCGACTATGGCCGGGTTGTCCAGCGCGGCGTCCTCGGCGGCCTCGATAAGGAGGTGGAACCCTGCCACGACGTCCTCCGGCGGCATGCAGAGCGAGGAGAGCAGCACCGACGCCATCTCCTTCTCGCGGCTCTTCCGGTCCATCGCGGCGTTGACCAGCTTCTGGACGAAGATGGCATTGAAGGAGGGACAGCACGAGAAGTTCTCTGCCTCCAACCAGCTCAAGACCTCGATGATGTCGCCGGTCAAGAAGTACTCCTTTATGATCAAAACGGCCTTCGCCTTGAACTGCCGCACCGCCGCGTCGTCGACCTCGCTGCTCTTTTTGGGCTCCGGTGGCAACGGTTTCAAGCACGACACGCACAGCCAGCCCTCCGACGAAGCCTTATGGATCACCGATTGCACAAGGCACCTCGCATTCGGCACGTCAAGCGTCAGATCGTCTAGAGAGTCGATCAAGCGGTCGAACCCTTTAGCGATCTGGCTCTCGTTGATAACCCCTTCCTCCGACGCCGACTTGAGCAGGTCCAGGATATGGGCCTCGGACGCACCGCCGCGCTCCACGGCGAGAACGAGCGCGCGCTTGACGACGTCGTGGTGGAAGAAGGGGATCTTGAGGTCCCTGATGCACCGCAAGGCCTCGCACCTATCTCCGGCGGCGAGGTACTCCTCCAGGATGTCGGATATCTTGGCCTTGGCCTCCTCCACCGTGATCCGCTTGCTGCCGCCCCACCTCTGCAGGACGATCTCGCCGTGGTGCGGCACGGACAGGTAGCTCTTCTCCGCCCTGCGGAGGACCTCGGCGCCCTTGCACCCGTCGGGCAAGCACGCGCTCTGCTTGGCCAGGAACGCCGGCGGCAGCATGTCGTCGACGACGGCGCGGGCGACGAACACGGCGAGGATGTCGACGGCGTCGGGCGTGTCGACGGAGAGGTCGTCGCAGGACTCGGTGAGCTTGCAGAAGCCCTTGCAGAGCTGCGGCCGGTCGACGACGTCGCCGTAGAGCGAGGACAGCAGCACGGCCGCCATCTCCTTCTCTCTGTCGTGGCGGTCCATCGCCACGGACACCAGCTTCTTGACGAAGTAGTAGTGGTAGCACGGCACGCGGAGCTCCCGCAGCTCGTTCGCCGTCGCCGCGACGTCGTCCGTGGAGAAGTACTCCTCCACGATCGTGGTGGCCTTCCTCTTGAACTGAAGGAATTCTTCAGAAGAAAGCGTCGGGCTCTGCCGGAGCCACCATTTCCTCGGGGTCGTTAAAACGCAGAGGAAATCAAGCATCAACACGACAAACTGCGGCCAAATACCTCGCATTTGAGCGGCGCCTGGTGTTCCTGAGGCCGTGGAACAACGCAGTCGTGGCCGCACTCCATGGGGACCCTTCCGCAGCTCATCTATGGCATCCGACCGAGAGCTGTAGGCAGCAGACGTCCCCTGCAATCAGCTGCAGACTGCAGGGGGCTTTCTTGTCATGAGTTGGAGAGGTTCAAAGCATGGAGCAGCACCGGAGCTTATTCGAGACAGTCACCGAGAGGATCGAGGGGCTCCCTTGTTTTTTTCTGAGTTATTTCTCTTCTTGACGACAGCTCTAACTCAGGGAGCGATTGAGAGAGAGCTGTGAGGAGCCAATGCATCAGATCGAATGGTTTTTATGTGCTTGAGCCTCTCAGTCAGCGTAGGAAGGAAGGGGCAAAGGCTGTAAGAGGTCTAGGCGCGCCACGTCATCTATGGACCTTGTCACCGTATGGTGGGCCCGGGTGTGGGAGATACGGCGCACAGGCTTTGCGGTGTACCGAGAATTGGTGGACGTAGAGCATGCGCATATGGCGCTAGGTAACTGGAGCCGATGAACCGGGTCCTGGCCCGGGAGACCCGGGCAAGCGGTGAATACTTTTTTGGTCCTAATCCTAAACATAGAAGAAAACTGCAGAACCCAAGCCCACCGTCCAGAGTTTTAGATGCGATGAATGAATAGGAGGAAGTGCATACATGCCGCGTACGTGGGGAGATTTGCGTGGAGCGCGGGATAGCTTCGTGAGTTCAGCGGACTTGATGATCAGTCTTGTTGTGGCAAAGGCTCTACCTCTAACTATAAATGTCTATGTAACCCGAGGCACGACGGCTGGCACGAGGCACGATATTTTAGCCCGGCACTAGCATGGCCCGGCCCGGTGAACTGTGGGCCTAGCCCAGCCCGGCCTAATTCTACATGCCATGCTTGGGCCGACCCCCTAGCCCGCGGGCTAGCACGGCACAGCCCGGTGCACAGAGGGTGGCCCGGTAGCGGCCTGACCAGTCGGCCTGCTAAGAGCCCCAACGGCCACCCTAGCTCCCTATTCGGCCTGTTAAGACCTCAATTGGCCCACCCCTCAACCCTAACTCCCTTTTACTTCCTCTCCCTCCTTGTCTCCCACGCAGCACCCCACGCTGCGCCGCAAAACCACCACAAAGGTCCTCCTCCCCACCCTCCGTATCGATGTTGCAGAGTGCAGACGCAGACACCCCTCTCCTTCCCTCGCGAGCTCTCTAATCCTTGCAGTTGCAGCGCCGCCAACCGCCGCCTGCCCCTTCCTCTCCTCGAGACTCGAGTGAGGCCGCAAAGGGAGTGAGGGCACGAGACCGCTGCAGGAGCGAGCGTGCCGCCCTGACGCCGGATCTGGTGACCGGCACCAAGGGCAAGCTCGCCGGCGGGCGGCGACCACTCCGGCATGCGCTCCTCCACACCCCCAACGACAGTAGTCCTCCACTCTCTGTCGTGGGCCTCGTGTTGGCTCGGCCCGTTGGCCATGGCGTGCTTTTCGGGACGACACAACACAAATTTTGGCCCGCAGTGTCGTGCTTGGGTCGAATCCTAGGCACGAGGCACGAGGCACGTGGAGGCATGGGCTAGGAGGCACAGCGTGTCGTGCCGGCCTGACACCTCGCGGGCCATGCCTAGCTCGTCCCCATGCCAAGTCGGGTCGGCCTGATGGCCATCTATACCTCTAACTCCTCAGAAAAATATGGATTCTTTAGTAACCAAGCCGTTTATAGAAATATATTTAGCAAAACAACTCCTCATCATATTATATTTAGAATGAAAGGCAAAAGAGATCGTCCATTGTGCTCTCGTACATTTAGTTTAGTTATTGTTGACGAAAGCTGGTCGGTAGTCTACCTTAGGGTATACCCACGGTAGTAGTTTATCGGCAGACAGGTGCGCAAGCTACAAACTTGATGGTGACATAAGACACAGACAATGATTTTATCTAGGTTCGGCCGCCGTGAGGGCGTAATACCTACGTCATGCGTCTGAATGTACTGATGCGAGGTGTAATGAATTGATCTGAGAGGGTCCCTTGTCCCTCTTTATATAGTCGAGGGGACAAAGTTATAAATCTAGAAACTAATCCTAGTCGGTTACAATTGTCATATCAATCCCTATTCTAACTGACCAAGATCTTGCTTGATCTCCACGTCGAGTTTCCTTGTGCAGAACTCCAAGTAGATGGATCAAGCTACGAATCATTTTGTAGTGGGCTAAATCTCTCGGCCCAAGTCTAGCCGTAAGGGTATAGGGGTTTATACCCCCACCGTTATATACTTTTTTTACGAGATTAGCTACACCGGATGCTTGCATAAACTAGGGTTAACTCACCTCTATGGACGTCTGTGCCGCATATCCTACCTCTATGGATCTCTCAAGAATTAAGGGGGTGTTTGGGACTGCTCTGCTCCACGTTTTTCACCTCCGCTCCACGTTTTTTAGCCAAACGGTTTCAGCTCCACGCACTCAGTTCGAGAAAAAAGGTGGAGTTGTGAGAGCACCTAAAGAGGTACTCCACAAACTCTAGTTTTTTGTAGAGCTGCTCCACAATGGAGTTTGTGGAGCAGAGTTTGTGGAGCAGTCCCAAACACCCCCTAAGTGGGACGGACAAATCTCGAGATTGACAAAATCGAGTCTCGCTGTTGATGCGCATATCGCCTGTCACTGTAAAAATAACGTCCTCAAATCCTAGATTAAATTAGAATAATGACAAATACCTTTGTTGACGGAGACATCGCCTATCACAGGATAGCACTATTAAATCTAGGAAAATATAATAACCCGTGTCAAATTAAGGGCTTTTAGGTGGACATGTTTCACCATAAAGATCCAACTAACTAAGCTCCGCATATACGTTAATAAGAAACTATTAAAATACACAAGTAATATAACTGTGCTAACGCCACGTCACTACTCAGACATGCAAATTAAAATAAATAAAAATTCAGACATATACAAATTAGAACAACTAAAATACGAGCTGACAAACTTAAATTTCATTAAAAAATAAAACAAAAACCCATGTCTTGATACATGTACAAATCGGTAACCTCTGAAACTTTGTATCCAACCTTTTCATTCCAATTGTTTTCTTTTTCATTCTCTTATAGGCCATTCTCAATTGGAAACTGGAATTTTGTAGGATTTTTTAGGCCATTAAATAAGATGAATGACATAGTACATATAGAAAGAGATATGATGAACATTTTATTGGCTGAAATAAGTTTTATAAAAATAAAAGAGTAAAATCCACCGCTGGTCCTTGAACTTGGCCGGTGGTGTTATATAGGTCCCTAAACTTCTAAAGTGATATATATGAGTCCATAAACTTGGCAGATTGTGTCATCTAGATCATTAAACTTTTAAGGTAACCACCACATGTTCCTGAACTTGACCGGTGGTGTCATTCCGGTCTCTAAATTTTTAAGGTGATCACTGCAGGTCCCTAAATTTTGCAAGCGATATCATCCTTATCCAAATATGATCTAACCTACTCTATAAGTTGTCATGAATCCAAAATATGTCAATTAATCAAGTATTATTTATCTAATATTTATCATGAAATTATAAATTATATAAAATAATTTATATCAACAAAAAATAAATTAAAGTGTCAAAATAATTTACACCAACAAATATATTAGGTTTAAACTAAAGTATAAAAATAGTACAATTAATTAAATATTTATGTATCATTGATAGTATTATAAAATAATATTAAAATTCCTATATATAGTATTAAAAGTTTTCTCTATTAAAAGTTACTCCTAATTTTAGTACTATTTTTAAAATTTTAATAGTATGATTATAAAAGTAACTTTTTCTCTGTTATTAATATTATTACATTATTATTAAATATTTTAATACCATAATACTACTATTAAAAGTTTTAATACTATAATACTACTATTAAAGGTTAACTTTTCTCTGTTATTAGTACTATCACATTATTATTAAATATTTTAATACCATAATACTACTATTGAAGTTTTAATACTATAATACTACTATTAAAGGTTACTTCTATAATATTATTATTAAAAGTTTTGAAATAATACTAAAATGAGAAGTAACTTTTAGTACTATAGGAATTTTAATATTATTTTGTAATACTATCAATGATACATAAATATTTAATTAATTTTACTATTTTTATACTTTAGTTTAAACCTAATACATTTGTTATTGTAAGTTATTGTAATACTTTAATTTATTTTTTGTTGATGTAAATTATTTTATATAATTTATATTTTCATGATAAATATGAGATAAATAATGATTGATTAATTGACACATGTTGGATTCACGTTAACTTATAGATTAGGTTAGAGTATGTTTGGATAGGGATGATACTGATTGCTAAGTTTAGAGACCTGTGCTGATCACTTTGAAAGTTCAGGGACTAGAATGACATCACCGACCAAGTTTAGGGACATGTGGTGATTACCTTGAAAGTTCAGTGATCTAGATGACATAGTTTGCCAAGTTTACGGACTCACAGATATCACCTTAGAAGTTTAGAGATCTAGATGACACCAGCGGCCAAGTTCAACAACCGGCGGTGGATTTTACTTAAAATAAAACTTATCTACACTGATTTTCAATATATAAAGACCCTGCTAAGACTAGCCTTACCGAAAGTATAGAATGCAAGATACTTTGACGTCAATAAATATTACTATATTCCATTAGCTGCGCAAAATGTACTGTAGTATAAAAGACAAATAATTAAGTCATAGCTAGTTGTTCGCCATTTGTTAGAGCTAAATCTAAAACACATATACTCGCAAAAAAAAATCTCAAACACATATGCCAGCAAATCCATATCTCCGGGGGAGAAAAAAGATCGGACAAGGGCACGAGGTCAAGTTCTTGATTTCACCATGGTTATCCATAGAGCAAAAGTAAGATATTTCCCCGTAAGTTAAAGAAAAAGAAAGATATTTTTCCCCCACTTAATGGATAAAATCTTTATATCGTCTCTTTTTTGTTTTCTCCTCTCTTTGCGTTGCACTAGATTCTTTTAACTGAATCATAGTAATAGAGACGGATGTGTGAGTCCTAAAGACATTCGTATCAGATATGAACACGTGGATTCGGTCTTCGTATGAGAACCTAGTAGGATATAAACGCGTAAGCTCTAAGTGAAGGTTGATTCGTATTAGGATGAAGACTGATTCTCGGTTTACTCGTTGGTGATAGATTTAATCTGCACAGGATCAACTAGTAGTAGATCTAGACGGGTACAATCTTTGATTGGTAAACAAAGAGTACAAATTGTACACAAGAGCAGCATGGGCGGCGGAGGTCGATCCTGAAGCCATATCGTCGCTGGTGAAGGAGATCCACAACGGTGTGACGACGGTGGCGATGTGGACGTCGGGACGGCGCGGATCCAGCGTCGGAGAGTCTTCTCGCCGCTTGTTGCGCTCCCTAGATCGGATTAGGGTTTTCTAGGGTTTTGGTGGATATGTCGGTGGGGAAGAGTGGCGACTGTTCAACTCGTGAACAGTGCCGCCCCCACCTCTTTATATAGCGCAGGGCGACGGGGGCCCACCAACCATGTAGTGTTGGGCGCCCCCGATTAGGGCACGAGTAAGGCCCAATAAAGCCGTTGGACCATATTGGTAAGAGATCAAACCAACAGTTGGAAAATATGGAATACACAACCGCAAGAAGGCACACAGTTGGATTATATTCCCTCTCATGATTACTATGCAATTCCTCATCAAACATATATACAAGTCTTGTTGATTTGTTGTCAGCTTTGTCTTTTGATCCTTATGGATATGGATTACGGATACTAGCTAGCTAATCTCGCCTACGGTGCAGGATCGGAGTACGTGCTAGTGCTACCGTGCTAGCTTCTGCACGGGCAGCACGGCCGCGCCGGTTCCCATGGCCATGGCGGCCTCGGCTGGAGATGTCGATCGGATCAGCGCCCTTCCCGACGATTTGCTTCACCTCATCCTGGGCTTCGTGCGCGACGCCAAGTCCGTCGTTCGCACGGCCACGCTGTCCAGGCGATGGCGGCGCGTGTGGATCTATGCGCAGCAACACCCAAGTGAGACCCGGCGCTGACCCCGGCCAGTTCGTGGATTGGGTGTTGGCTCAGCGAGGTGATGCTGATTTAGAATCTCTCAGCATCAGCTTCTCCAGATCTTCGCTCGTGTACACCTCGCAGGAGAAGGTCAACGGGTTGCTCCGCTACGCCATGCAGCGCGTCGTCAAATCTTTCCGTCTTGCCCTCCCAGTCCTAAGGGTAAGGGCAACGTCGTCGTCGTCCCCTCTCCGTGTGGATGGACCGCTGGCTGTCGTGTTGCCCGACCATGGGAGGATGACGTCCATCTCGTTGTCCCTAAAAGCACGCTACAGGATCCAGCTTCCGGTGTCCGCGTCGGCCATGTACGAAGCGCTTACAGAGCTCAAGCTTACCAATGTGTCCTTCTTCGGCGACGAGGACGACTGCAGCGCCGCCGGGCGTACCCTTGGAGACTTCGTGTCGTCCTGCTGCCCTCGCCTGCGTAAACTTGACCTCCTCTTGCTCAAAGGATTGGCCCAGCTTGCCATCCGCTCCGAGACGCTCGAGACGTTTAAGCTTCGATCTGCAGAGGACCTCCGAGTGCTGGACGTCGCCGCACCCAACCTTGGCGTCCTCGAGCTACACGACTGCTTTGGCGATGGCAGCGACGACGTCGACAACGACGAGCACGTCACTGTGGCCAGAACCAGAATCATCGTGTCGTCGTCGAGGCTGCAGGAGATTGGGATACGCCACCTTTACTGGTGGTGTCGCCGTCCGGACCTGGAGATACAAGACCTAACAAGTGTTTGCCGGATCAGCAGTCTTCGTGTAAACATGCACGGGCAATACTATGATCGCGCCACGGACGTTGGTTTCTGGCTGTTGGAGAAGTGCCCTAGCGTTGAACACCTAGACGTGGAGCTTGAACATCAGCCGTCTCCTAGCAGTGTCATCGAGGGTCATCATCACGTTATTGCTGATTTGACGTTGGAAGACGCGGCGCCATTTGCCAGTGTTAGGAGCATGGATATCACCATGAGCGCACATCAGTTTCAAGATTGTCAACTAGTGTCGAGTATATTTGCGCTGCTTCTGAAGTGCCCACGCCTGAGATCGTTGAGTATTAGGATCGTTGACGAAGATGCAGCAACAAGCTGGGTAATAAGCTTCTTTATTTTTAAATTTAAAATCATCTAAGTACTACTTCCCATGGAAAACATGCACACCACCACCTATATATCTACATTATTACTAATAACAAACTAAACACGTACGCCTTGCTTTGTTACTTACGGTTTTTCGTCTGCAGATGCCAATGCCACGGAAGTGTTTCTTCTGTGATGATCAGTATGCGTGGACAGATCACCGGGCGATCTCCTTGGAATCACTTGAAGACGTGAGATTAATCGGTTTCGGAGGAGCGGATGAGGACATGGACCTTGTGAGATTGTTATTTTCAAGCTCCAAGAACTCAATCAAGAGCATGACTTTAGAAGAAATAACTAAGACTTCCGGTACGGTTTCTTTGAAACGGATGACGGCAGAAGATGATGATGGCACGGAGACGATTGATCAGAAACTAATGAATATCCCTGCGGTTGATCGCGGGCGTTGGCATTTTGGGGACGCCATATACACTTGGACGTGCTAGTGCTATGCAACAGAGAATACAACACCGCGGCCGGCCGGTTCATGGTGACGATTTACTTATTCAGCAAAAGATTAATTGTTACTTCACGAACTGTATTATTCGAATCAAAATAACTTTTTTGTAAGTGTGTGACCCCGTTCTTAGCGTTAATTAATTAGGCTGTTAATAAACCCAAGCTGAAAATTCAAAAAATAAAAGCTAAAAACCCCTTCACTATTTTTAATACCTTTTTTCCTTTTCTCACCTGAGCCATATTGTAGGATTATGTTCGTTGGCATCATCTAACTGGACGCAATCAAGTTGCCATCTACAAAAGCTTTGATTTGCGTTTTATGTCTAGATTAAGTTATAATTTCTTTTCTTGTCATATTGGCTACAAATTGAATTGAGTTATTTATATTGTCTTTGACATGGATACTCTATTTATTCTCAACTATTAGACCGCCGTAAAATCCAACATTGGTATTTTTTTCTCCTTTTCCCCCTTATTGATCTCGTTTCTAGGCCTTATATTTTACATGTATATTCTATTTATTCTTAGCCATTAGATTATCATAAAGTCTAATGACACATATTCTTTTTTCCTGATTAATCTCGTAATTGTTGGGTCTTTTATTGACACAAATACTCTTTTTGTTCTCAACTGTTAAATCATCATAAAATCCAACAATGCATTTTTCCTCCTGTTTTCTAATTAATCTCGTAATTTCTAGTCTTTGTATTTTACATGAATACTCTACTTATTGTTCGTCGTACGTCACCATAAAAATCCTACTGTACATAATTTTTTTTTCCCAATGGATCTCGTGATTTCTAGACGAGCATTTGATAAGGATACTCTATCTGTTCTCGGTTATTAGATCCTCTTAAAATCCAACTTTACATGGATACTCTATTTATCCTCAACCTTCATAAAACGGTCTATATTCTTTTCCTTTTTATCTACTTTATTTACTTATTCTCGGTCATTAATAAATCATTATAAAATCCAATGGTGTATTTTTCTTTTTCTGATATTCTATTTATTCTTGGCAATGATCGTCATTAAACAACGGCAGGTAATTTTTTTCTCAATTAATCTTTTACTTCTAAACCCTCTTAGAGCAACTTGCTTGACTATTCTTGTTATGAAGGCTATTTTAAAATTTACATAGCAAAAAGTAGGCTCTAATAGATGTGCTATTTGATTTTGTAAAATAGAAAGTTGGCTATTTTTTGATTTTTGGTGACCATATATAGCCAATCACTTACATTAGCTATCTAATTTTGTAAAATAGCAAGGTTGTAGTGGATCTCTTCATTTTTAAGAAGTTTTCTATTTTATAAAATGATTAAACAATGAAATTTGGCTACTAATTTTAGCAGAGCTCTTGGAGTTGCTCTTAACAAACATGGGGGTGGGGCTCCTTTTTATTTTGTTGTATTAATATAGTAAAGATATCTTCAATGACAATGCAACATATCAAAATCATGGTAATGAGATCTTTCAAAAATCATGGTAATAACTATTTTGACATGTATAAAATATACATAAATCTTTTACAGATCACGGTATGCAAGACGCTTTGATGTGAACAATTATTCTATTCCCTGTCTACACAAAGAAAATGTAATGTAGCATAAGACAAATAATGAACTAATAATAAATTGTTCGCCATATATTTGAGCTAAATACCAAAATAAACCCGTGTGCCAACAATTGTTCTCCGGTAAAAAAACGAACAAAGGAAAGGGTTTTCTTGGGTTCACTCCATAGAAAAAAAAGTAAAGATACTTCCTTAGAAAGCATTCGATTATCCTGGATTTGAGTCGAGAACTATTCTCACTTATCAAAACTATACAATTTAGTGAAGCAAGTTCAGATGGAATAGTTTCAAGGACTCAATCCACGTTAAACGAATGGCGAACCAAGTCTCTTAGGAGTAATCTTTATTTGAGCGGAAATGCTGATGGACGGACGTCCGATGAGTTTCGACGCACGTCACTGCATGAATGGACCACCGCTCGGTGCCTTGGATTTATTATCCACCCGCACGACTTCTCCTTTCTTCTTTTTGCTCGTTGCTCTTCCACCACTCGACCAAACCGCTCGCTGCTCCTCTTCTTCATCCTCTAGCTCCTCCACTTTCTGCTCGTGCCCACGCCTCTGCTCCCTCCCTCCCTTCCACCCTTCCTCCCTCCGTCCATGTACAGTGACCTCCATGCCATTGGAGTCGAAGTCAGGGCGATGCCGGGGGTTTCCGGCTCCAATGAGCCACGTGGCTCCCTTCTCCTTGCTCTCTCTCCCTCGCGGTGTTCCACGACTTCCATGGATGCCAGCGACACTCAATAAGGTAGGTGGGGTCCTCGTCTAGATCTCAGCCTTTTTCTTCTTCCTCCTCCTCCCTCTAGACCGAACTCTTGTCTACCTTCTCCTCGTCCTCGTCCTCCTCCTACACCTCCTCTGGTCTTGATCTGACGGATGCGGCAGTGGCTAGGATTCCGGTGAGCTCTCGGGGTTAGATCTCGTCATTGTTAGAATGATTCTGTTTTAATGTTGCAATAGATGATTTAGAATATTGCAATGATTTTTTTTGTTGTAACAGACATTTTCTGATGCTACAGTAGTAGTGTGTGAGATGTTGTAATAGCACTAAAGTATTATGTTGGAGAAGTACATGATCATTGCCAAGAATGGCCACGTCGTGGTGGAGAAGTACATCGCGGAGCAGTTCGGGAGCTGGGCGTCGTTCCGGCCGCAGTACATGATCGGCTCCAGCAACAACAAGGACTGCGAGGAGTGGTTCTTCGACAGTAATAATAACAATCAGCAACCCGTCACTCCATTCAATCCAGTTGTTTTCTCTTCTCTTCCGGCCGCAGTACATGATCGGCTCCGGCAACAACAAGGACTGCGAGGAGTGGTTCTTCGACAGTAGTAATAATAACAATCAGCAAACCGTCACTCCATTCAATCCTGCTATTTTCTCTTCTCTTCCCTGACGAGGCGACGACGATCTCCAATTCTCCGATTGCAGGGATCGTACGGAACCGGCCGGTGCCGATCCCGGGGAACGGGATGCGCAGCTGACGAACATCGCGCACGTCCGAGACCTGTCGCGCATGCTGTCTCTGTCCGTGGAGAAGCCCGGCGCGGCGTTGGGCAAGATCTTCAACTGCGTTTCCGACCGCGCCGTGACGCTGAGTGGCATGAATAAGCTGTGCGCGGCGGGCGCGGGCGTGGAGATCGTCCTCAACGACCCCGCCGCCGCCGGCGTCGACGACAAGAAGGCCTTCCCGTTCGGCCGTTCCGCAACATGTACTAGTAACTACTGAAATAAGCGATCAACTGGTTCCATCTCGCAATTATTAATGCTGCTGACTGAACTGAATTGCGCGCCGCGGCGGCGCAGCATTTCTACTCGGAGTCCCGGGCGGCGAAGGCGGCGATGGGGTGGAGGAGCAGCACCAACTTGCCGGAGGACCTCAAGGAGCGGTACGCCGAGTGCACCGTGATAACGGTAGCATGCAGCCCGAGTCTTCAGCATCACGAACGGCGCCCATCTGCAGACGCGCGTGGAGTATGCGGCCACGCCGTTGCATGCGCGCGGAGCGCGCACACGTTGTGCATGCGCACGACGTGCGGCTGAGCCTGCCTGGTCCTCCCTGTATGTAGGATCGTAGAGACCAAGTGCTG
>Ga0182004_10000269_pt1 | contig 28483 bp, 20 predicted proteins | sample Sormic07211540_1_FD_120479 | JGI IMG/M metagenome (GOLD analysis project Ga0182004, IMG submission 120479) | Endophyte microbial communities from Sorghum bicolor roots, Mead, Nebraska, USA - 072115-40_1 MetaG | ecosystem: Host-associated > Plants > Roots > Unclassified | place: USA: Nebraska...
CCTGCCGGGCGCCACGTGGCGCTTCGACCCCGCCACCATGCATGGCGGGGTGCAGTGTTTTTGCCCCGCCATGCATGGTGGCGGGGCCAAACGGCCTAGATTTGAAAAATCTTTGCAAACCGGCCTAAATTTGAAATTTGTTTTAAAAATGGGCTAAAAATAAAAAAAGATTCTGCATGGCTGCCGTCTCATCATGCAGAGCTGTTCCCTCCGGTCTCAGCGTGTGCAGTCATATTGTGGTGTGTGTGCACTTGCACGTGAGCATCACCAGACCAGTGAAATGATAATTGAGGCATGAGACATGAGTATGCAATTATAAAATAATGCTAAGGCCCCGTATATAGACTAAGGGTCTATTGAGATCCAATTCTTTTTATTTGGGCAGTGTACCACTTTTATTTATATTTAGTAAATATTGTCCAACCAAGGTTTAACTAGGTTTAAAAGAGTTGTCTCGCGAATTACAGACAAATTGTGCAATTAGTTATTTTTTATCTATATTTAATGATCCATGTGCTATAAGATTCGATGTAATGATCCCGCAATAGTTCAAAATTACTATAGAATAAAACTGTGCTATAAGTTCAATTAAAAATTGCGTTCATTTTAGAACCTAAGCAGTAGAACTAGAACAAGGAAAGGAGTCGTAATTGTACCACTTTCTATTGCATCACATATATAAGCTTTTATGCGATAGCATAGAGCAGGTGAAATCTATGGGTATTTTGATTCAAATTTGGAAAATAGAGATAAAACGATAGAGAAATTCATCAGAATAAAACGATGGATGCAGCATAAACCAATCCTTCAAAACAACACATGTACTCTCTCCGTCAAGAAAAAAAATACAATTATCATTTTTTGAGAAGTCAAATGCTTTCAAATTTAACAAAAGTTATACAAAAAGTACTAAAATTGATACAAAAAAAATATCATCATATTTTTAGAATAAATTGATTTCCAGACATATACATACTAATATTTATCATATGTAATATGTATCATTAGACTGAGTATGAAATATACTTTTATAATATATTTATTTACAAATACAAATATTAATATTATTTGATATATTTCTAGTCAAACTCCTCAAAAATTCCATCTAAAATAAAGTACATATCTCGGATAGATGGAATATTTTAAAACATCACATCCACTAAAATAAAGTACAGATGGTGCACTTTGAAAAGTCAAAGATATCTCAACTTTAACTAGGTTTACCTCTAAATAGGATTACTATAAAATGTATGTCAAGATTAATCTAATGGTGATTATTTGATAGTATAAATCTTAGTATTTCTTATGTAGATTGTTTTTAAGGAGTCAAAACACAATTAGTACCACTAGATAGATTATTGAATCTATTTTAATAATAAACTTAATTGGAGATACAAATATTGTTAATATTTTTTTTATAAACACAATTAAACTTAAAAAATTTTGAACGGCACAAAAAACAACACTTATTTTAGGACAAAGGTTTTAATATCCTCCGTTTCCAAATATAAGTACTTAGTATTTTTTACCAAGGCACGTTTAATAAGATGATCTAACTTTTTTTTAATGAAATGACCAAAACAACCTTATAGAGTTATATTTTAAGTGTTTTAGAACCTTCCATCTAAGGGGTAAAAGTGGAAAGATAGTCTAAAAACATGAAGTGTGGAACAAAAAAAGTTGCTATGGTTTTGTGTCAATCAAAATTTTTTTAAGTTTAACTAGATTTATAAAAAACATTAGCATCAATTGCATCTCCAATTAAGTTTCTTATGAAAATAGACTCTATGATCTATCTAATGATACTAATTATGTACGTGCATAATTATTAATATTTATTTTTTATATTTGCTCAAAGCTAAAAGTATTTGACTCCTTGGAAAGCTAGAACGACATTTATTTTAGGGGACCAAGGAAGTATACCCACAATACCAAAATAAATACATATCTCATACTTTTAGGAGTCAAACAAACTTAGGCTTGACCAAATCTACATAAATACTAAGATTTATAATATCAAATAATTATAATTAGATTAATCCTATCATATATTGTTTTATACTAAACCTATTTAGAGGTACAAATGTGGAACCTTCTTTTTTAGAAATGTAGATAAACTTAGAGTTGTTTGACTACTATTAATGCATAATATGTACTTATTTTGGAACAGAGCGAGTGACTACTAAGATTTATATTATCAAATAATTATAATTAGATTAATCCTATCATATATTGTTTTATACTAAACCTATTTAGAGGTACAAATGTAGAACCTTCTTTTTTAGAAATGTAGATAAACTTTAGAGTTGTTTTACTACTATTAATGCGTAATATGTACTTATTTTGGAACAAGCCTCATAGATGGTACAAACATCATGTTAGTACATCCACAGTACCAAAATAAATACATATCTCATACTTTTAAGAGTCAAACAAACCTAAGTTTATTCAAATCTACATAAAAAACTAAGACTTATAATATCAAATAATTATAATTTGATTAATCATATCATATATATATTTATACTAATCCTATTTATATACAAATATCAATATTACTTTCTATGATATTTGTTTGACTTTTCAAGGTCACATGATGTGTACTTATTTTAGAATAGGAGTACAATAAGCTCATGGACACTACTGATGTGATGTTCTAAAATACTGCCTCTCTTCCAAAATAAGTATTGCTATGGTTTTTGTGTCGATTTTTTTTTAAGTTCGACTAGATTTAAAAAAATATATATTAGCAACATTTATATCTCCAATTAAGTTTGTTATGAAAATAGATTCAATGATCTATCTAATGATACTAATTATGCACTATAATTACAAATATTTCCTTATTTATATTTTGTTTTTGTAACAGAGAGAGTGCACGCCTGTACCAAAACAAAAGCATATCTCATACTTAAGTTTGTTCAAATCTCTATAAAAATATAAGATTTGTAACATCAAAAAAATTGTTATTAGATTAATTATATTGTATATTTTTATGCTAATATGTTTTTAGAGATACAAATATTAATATTATTTTCTATAAATCTAGTTAAAATTAAAATTTATTTGAATTCTCAAAGTGCGTGATATGCACTTATTTTGAAATAGAGGTAGTACAATTAGTTCAAACATGGTACTGATGTGATGTTCTAAAATACTACACCCACAGTACCAAAATAAATATACAAGTACTTTTCAAGACAAATTTTTAAGACCTTGTTTAGTTACACCCAATATTCAAAAAATTTCAAGATTCCCTGTCACATCAAATGTTATGGCACATGCGTGGAGCATTAGATATAGATAAAAAAGATAACTAATTACACAGTTTGCTTGTAATTTACGAGACAAATCTTGTGAGCCTAGTTAGTCCATGGTTGAATAATAATTACCAAATACAAAAGAAAGTGCTACGGTAGCAAAAAAACCTTTTCACCCAAGGAACTAACACCTTGTTTAGTTCCCAAAAAGTTTTGTAGCACTGTCGTTTGTATTTGGCAATTATTGTCCAATTATGAACTAATTAAGCTTAAAAGATTTGTCTCGCAAATTATAAATAAAATATTCAATTAGTTATTGGTTTTATCTATTAATGTTTTATGCATGTGTTGCAAGATTCAATGTGATAAGAATCTTGAGAAGTTTTTTGTTTTTAGGAGAAACTAAACAATACCTAAGCCTCATTATTCCATGATTTATAATAGGATCTGCAGCAGATGGCAGAGAGGAGCTCAGACAGAGGGAGGGTGAGGGAGAAGTGGTGGTGTAGGAGATACAAGAGAGATAGGGAGGCGACCATGAACAGGGTGAATAAAAGCCGAGCAGCCATCAACAGTCTAGCCAGTGAAAACGAGCCAAGAGCATTGAGCCAGTTACATGCATGTATTTTGGTGCAATGCATGCAAAAAGTGTGCTGATATACATGTGCTGATATACATGGACGACCATGGTCGATTAATCGACCTAGTCGACGATTAATCACGATTAATCGCCTAGTCGGTCCCTAGCCGACCTGAAAACATTAATTGTACCAAAGCTGCTAGTTGATGTTTATGGTGTAGTTAAAGAATTATCAAGAAGAGGTACATTCACTGAACAAGTACATATATAAGTAATAGGCCAATAGCCAAGAAGAGGTATATTACTAGAATATGATAACAATTGTACCAAAGTTGCTAATTGATGATCATGGTGTAGCCAAAGAATTATCCAAAAGAGGTACACCCATTGAACAAGTACATAAATATAAGTAATAAGTAATAGGCCAATAGTCGAGAAGGAGTTCATTACTAAAACATGATAGCAATTGTACCACCACCTGGAATCTATTCTTATTTGGTACAAAATATTTTTTATTGAAAGTACATAAATACTTAACAACACAGTGCTAGACAACAAAATCAACTAAATTAAGATAAACATATATGAGCATTTTTGAGAGAATACATGAGCTTTGAAATAAAAGCATCAACTAAATTAAGATAAACATATATGAGCTTTTGTCTAAGATGTCTTCTTTGTTAATTGAGAGAATTTGGCTAAAGGAAATATTTTTTGGATGCAGTATCAACTAGAAATTAGTTGATCTAATTGAAGGCAGTGAAGTATTGTTCGACAAACTACTCTTTTCTGGTCCAGAGAACAGTACATAGGGATGAAGAAAGAGGACTAGCTCTGTTTCAATAGTTGTCACCCAAGAAAGAACTACTAAAAAATATCCTACTTTCAGATGCAAACAATAAGCTAGATTTGCGACGACACAATATGGATTTTACTTGCAGGTAGTACTCAAGAATTAAAAATAAAGATGATTAAACCTAAAATTTTGGTTAACATGTGTGTAGCTTTTTAAATATTTAAACTATGCTAGGAAAACGCTAGAGTCCAGTTAAAAATTATAAATAAAACTCAATAGACATTATCCCAGGAAATCAATAAGTATAACTAGAGTATAACCAAAATATTAGACAAAACATTATGGTAACCGTTTGGATTGCAGCCACATGTTAGGTCAAAAATGCCTCAAATTCCATTTATTAGGATGACAGTTACAAATATTTGACATGTGACAATCAAACTTCTTATGTACTGCCTTTATCCAAGAAAAATATATGATTTTATTGAAATGAATTTTTAGATTAGTGTAGAAAAAGTATAGCAAACAACAGTGTAGGTAATTAATCATAGTGTTAAGTATGTCAAGAAATTATAGAAAACAGATCATCAAATATTTTTTTAAAAAAATCATTCAATAAAATAAACAAAAATAGATTAATATTGGGGAGCTACAGCGCCTACAGAGGCTTCTTCACAAAAAAAAATTGTTTGTGGTCCAGCGCTATAAAGGGTCTTATCCATTCCCTATTACGGCTTTGAGCCATGGCTCTCCGCCATGGAGCCTTCAAACTTCAGTAGAGCTTCACTCAAATCAAGTAGGAGTCGCACCTTGGCCATGGACGACCCCTATGCTCGTTGGCCCGGTGCTTGGCCACCACTGCGTGGATGGAGTAGGTAGTCATGCTCAGCTGGTAGGACAACGAGAGAGGGAGAAGCCACGGAACTAGGCCGGAGAGAGGAATTTGGTTTTTCTGTCGCACATGCTTCCACTCTTTCATACATTGTATTCATATTGAGAAGTGTGCAAACACACATCTTAATATAGTTTTGTATTAAGATATGTGTTTGCACACTTCTCAATGCAAATTCAATAGGTGGGAGAGTGAGAGCATATGTCCTCAAGGCAAAAAAAACTTTACCCGGAGAGATCGAGATGGGTCTCTGTGAAAGGATAGAGGAGTCATGGAGAAGCTTTTTTTATTGCGATGGCACGCCACAGAGTGGTGTGATAGCGAAAACACCCACCACACACTTTGTCTAAAGAAATCTAGGGCGAGATGATTATGTGGCTATGGCGAGTCATGTCTGTGTGTTTAACAAAAAGCTACCAAAACAAACGTGACAAGCCTAATGTTAGGCATGGTGACTTGTGACTGACATCCAAACATCCTCTGAAGATCATATACGTCTTGTTTCAAAAGATATCTAAATCTTTTCAGGACCATTCTTACTACTACTATCGAGTGTGTTAGAATCCATTGCATCATACTCCCTCTTTTCTAAATTATAAGTCGTTTTGACTTTTTTTGATATATCTATTTTATTTGCATCTATATATAATGTATGTCTAGATACATAGCAAATTCTATGTATCAAAAAAAACCAAAGCGACTTATAATTTGAAATGAGAGTAATAAATTAGGCCAACTATAACTATATTAGTTTGAAAAAAAAATATTGGTATATTGATGAAAAAAGCACTCCAACAAATTCTAAGTTAGATCTCCAAATAATGTTATCTACTATTACTTTTTTCTCGCTAGCCAAATATGGAGAGCGAAAATAGCTCTCCAAAGTGGACATAAGATAGAAAAACTGAAAAAAATTTGAGAAAATATGGAGAAGGATTCTTATTTAAATGACTCTCCAAATAAGGATTTAGAGGATATGTTTAAAAAAGACTCTTGGAGATACTACAAGAATGGACGATTGGTTGAGACATTTTAAAATGTGAATATCTAACTAAATAGGGGCTCAACTCTCAAGAATACTGATACAAGAGAGATCATTTTAAAATTGTAAAATATAAATAAACATGACATTAATCATTACCATGCAAACATTAATTGCATAATATAAGGAAAAATATTACATGATTTTTCTCATTCAAAAAATAGATGAAGCATATAAAACACAGATAGATGAAGTATATGAAACACAGATAGTGTAGAGAATTATGTAAAACTTAATTGCACCTTAATGCAATTCAAGACAGCTTAGTATTCTCATCCTGCCCGCAAAAAAAGTAGCATCAAGATCCTTTCCTCTCTTTCTAAATAACTCACTTAAGAATGTCCTAAGAAGGGCACAATTGAATCTGTCCCATCCCCTTGTAGCAGCCAATTTAACCATTGTCGTATATGAAGACGAGTGACTAAGGCATTCAAAAAGATTTACCATTTAAAAATGTGAAGAAAAAAGTAAATAGGGGCTGTCAAGAATCCTGAGATAACATGTATCATTTTAAAATTGTAAAGTATAAATAAACATAACATTGATCTTACCATGCAACCGTTAATTGCATAATGTATGATTTTTCCATTCAAAAACTAGATAAAGCTTGTAAACGTAGATAATGTAGAAAATTATGTTAAAGTTAACTGCACACTATTTAGATAAACATATCGTTAGTCCAATTCAGGACTGCTTAGTGATCCACATAGAGAAATAGCAAATAAGCCTATGATCCATTACTTGATGTCCTTTCATGTACTTGCATATGCTTGTATCGTATTGACGGTCAAACATAAACTGGCACTACATAACATACTTCAGTACTTGCATATGCTTGTATCGTATTGACGGTCAAACACTGTTTCAACGCTAGATAACATGCTCAGCAAATCGTATGTGCTGACTTCAGTTACAGATCTGTCGGCCAATGTTTCTAAGTATTTTATAGGGGCGAGAATATATTATTGGTGCAGCTCCGCGCAGCTTCAGATCTCAAAAAACAGCTTCGCTCCATATTAATAACTCCACCACAGATCTGCTCAAAAAAACAGTCGATCTATCCCAGCTCCATGGAGCACCTTAGGGGGTGCTTACGAAAACCAAATTTCGTGGAGTTGGAAGAAATTACCCACTGCCACTAATAAGTGGAAATTGACCGGTTCATTCTATTTTCTGTTTCATCATGTAGCGCCTCCGAGGCTGGCTGCCGCGCCCCCGAGGCTGACCGCCGCGCTGCCCTCTCCGCCCGCCGCGCTGTGCCTGGCCGGCTGCAACCTCTGCCCAACCCGCGACTACAGCGCTCGGCCACGCGCGGACGGCGGCGCAAGCTCCGCGCGCGTGCTGGCGGGGTCGGGAGCGGTGGACGGCGGCGCTCCGCCCTAGCCCTACCCGTGCAAGTCCGCCCCCGCGTGGACAGCGACGCTCGGCCCCAGCGTGGACGGCGATGCTCGGCCCCAGCGCGGGCCGCGCAGGTGTTGACGGGAGGAAGAGGATGAAAGAGGAGGCAGAGGCTGACGTGTGGGCCCTAGATGGAAGTGAGGCAAATGAGAAGAATAATGAAGCTAGAGCTCTACCAAACGTTTTACTGGAGTCCGGCTCCGTGGTAGAGCTGCTCTGTGGTGGAGCAGCAGCTCTAAAGCTGATTTGGCAGAGCTGAAGCTCTACCAAACAGGCCCTAAAGCTGTACGGCGTAGTCGACATAAACTGGCAAAGAAAAGGGCGAGGAAGAGGCCGAAGAGCATGCATCTTCGTCCATGAAAGGACATCAAATAAAAGTAATAATACTCCTTGCTTTCCAAACAAATTTGGTTAGCATGCATCTTGGTCGCTGTGGCTGGCTGCTAACTGACCCGTGACGACCATGCTGGCGAAATCGATAAAGCGAGGTCAAGAGTTCCAGACGCACATGTATCACCGGCAGCCACAACATACCCGTCAAGACGGCCAGGTGCAGAGATGCAATCGACAACTCGTGCACACTTTGTCTCAAACGAAGCTTCCCGTGTACAGTCGATCAATCAAATGGCAACAGCTCACTGCTCTCATTCCTTCTTCTTTTTTCCCCTATATAAAGCCCATTGCCCCCTGGCACACTTAAACAGGCAGCACCACAGAGAAGCCAAAACACATTCTCCCGATCCTCATCCTCTGCGTTCGTGCATCTCGTCGTGCGAACAGAAGCCAAAGCTATAGAGCTCTGCCAATGGCGGGAGCAGGCAACGCCGACGACCCGAAGTTGCTGGGCGTGTGGACGAGCCCGTTCGTGATCCGTGTCCGCATCGTGCTGAACCTGAAAGGCCTGGCGTACGAGTACGTGGAGGAGGACCTGGGCAGCAAGAGCGCGCTCCTCGTGGGCTCCAACCCGGTGCACAAGACCGTCCCCGTCCTCCTCCACGGCGGCCGCGCCATCAACGAGTCCCAGATCATCCTGCAGTACATCGACGAGGTGTACTCCGGGACCGGCCCGGCCGTGCTGCCGTCCGACCCCTACGAGCGCGCGACGGCGAGGTTCTGGGCGGCGTACATCGACGACAAGGTGAGGTCGGCGTGGCTGGGGATGGTGTTCACGTGCAAGGACGAGGAGGAGAGGGCGGAGGCCGTGGCGCGCGCCGGCGAGGCGCTCGACACGCTGGAGGGCGCGTTCGGGGAGTGCACGGAGGCGGGGAAGAAGCCCTTCTTCGGCGGCGACGGCATCGGGTTCGTGGACGTCGTGCTCGGCGGGTACCTGGGGTGGTTCGGCGCCGTCGCGAAGATCATCGGGCGCAGGGTGATCGACCCGGCCAGGACGCCGCTGCTGGCCGCGTGGGAGGACCGGTTCCGCGCCGCCGATGTGGCGAAGGGCGTCGTGCCGGACGACGTCGACAAGGTGCTCGCGTTCCTGCAGGTCCTGCTTGCTCGCTAGGTAGGAGCGAGTACCGAGTACGTACTCCTGCAAGTGAGATCACGTTAATTTTCGTCGCGTTACTACGACGTGTGTACGACCGACCTAGTACGATGAGCTCGTCTCGATCCCTTGTGTCACTCAGTTTTGCTTTGTTCGTCCGTCAATAATCGGTGTGCTTAATAAATGTACAACAGCTGTTGTTGTCTTGTAACAATGGCTGATTTTTATTATAATTTTGCTTCTTCTTCTTCTACCTTTTTTTTGGATTTGTACTGCAGAGTTCAGTCTCAGTTTGTTGAAGCTGGACACAAAATCTCAGGCACAGATACGAGAATGTGCTCATAAACTGGTTGGCAGGCAAGAGACCACAAAGAATCCTTTGCGGGCTTTGGAACCTCTAGTGACGAAAGTGCTGGCGCAATCGTTGCCGCCGGTGGTGGCCTGGAACATCAACCCTGCAGGTGCAGTGCCGTGGATCGTGATGCCCTGGCCTGACCAACAAAGTCCTGAGTGCTGACCACTTTTGTTGTCGGGGCCGTGATTCGAACAGATCACGTTCATCCAGAATAATAACCACGTCGACCTCTAGCAGTCAATCCTAACCCCCGTCACGATCACACCACAAATCAATCGTCAGTGAACGGTGTGCACAGTGCACACCTAACTTACTTGTCACGGTGCAGCGTCAGTGTCAGCAGCCGGTGGTGGCAGTGCTGGGCGTCGGCGCGTCGCGCTCTGCATCTGCGTAAGGCGCGTGCAGCACGTTTACGTCGAGGAGGACCTGGCGGATCACGCCTTGTTTACCCGAAAAGATTTTAAATTTCGCTACTTTACCAATTACGTTTGTTTGTGGCAAATATTATCTAATTATGGATTAACTAGGATTAAAAGATTCGTCTCGCGATTTACAAGTAAACTGTATAATTAGTTTTTATTTTCGTCTATATTTAATGTTTCATACATGTGCCGAAAGATTCGATATGACGGAGAATCTTGAAAACTTTTTGGTTTTCGAGGTGAACTAGGTCTTGTTTAGTTCGCAAAAAATTTCAAGATTCCCCGTCACATCGAATCTTTAGTCGCATATATGGAGCATTAAATATAGACAAAAATAAAAACTAACTACACAGTTTACCTGTAATTTGTGAGATGAATCTTTTAAGCCTAGTTACTCCGTAATTGGATAATGTTTGTCAAATAAAAACGAAATGCTCAAAAACAAAATTTTTTGCGAACTAAACAAGGCCTAAACAAGGCCTCAATGGCGCAACTCAATTCCAGCCTTCGATGGCGACGGGTCGGCTACGTCGTCGACACTATGCTCAGTGGGTTCCTGCGGCGGTTACGTACGTGTGATTGATGAGAGATGGCCGGAGGCGGCGACGCGAGACACCGCGCCTGGCCGCATGGGCATGTATGGACGGGAGGGAGCGGCCGACGCCACGAGGGTGGTTGTGCCGGTGCGCTAGGGGCATGCTGGGGTACTTTTCTAGCGCTTTAAGAGCATTTCCAAGAGCTTTTCTAAATCTCACTCTCTAAATCACCATTTGAAGAGTTATTTGTATAAAAATCGCTTTCTATATTTTTGTACTTTCCAACAGTATTGCTAAATCTCATGCGCACTCTAGAAAGTCTCGTCTTCTATATTTGGCTAGCGAAAAACCCGAAATAGACAATGGCTATATTTGGATGACCATTTAGAGAAACTGTTGGAGGATAGTTTTTCACCAAAATTGTTATTCCTAGCATTTAGGGATAATATACAAAGTCTCTTGTAGATGCTCTAAGCACCAGGCAACGGGGGGACTAGTAGTGGCACCCAGTCTTTTTTTTTTTACTACACCGTGCAGTTTCATACTTCCTCCATGCAACCTTTGACTTTTTTTACTACAAGTTTAACCACTCGTCTTATTCAAAAACTTTATACAAAAATTATTAATTTAAATCATTCTTAAAGAACTTTTATTAATAAACTAGAGCCACGATAAAAAAAAGTAATATTTTACATAAATTTTAAAATAAGATGAGTGGTCAAACTTGGTGTTAAAAATTAAGTCAAACATTTTATAATTTGGGATTTATTAAGTACTTGTCATGGGCGGGCATTTGCCAGTCTATAACACGACATAAGCGCCTAGGCGTGCCCTTGTGAGACTACCTTTAATATTGAATTAGCAACAAAATATGTTCATGTGTTGCAACAATAAATACATACGCACTGTTGTGTGGTCACATGATCATGACTTATACATGTTAAAAATATTACCAATACATCTCGGAATCTGACTCCATACTGTCGTCAGGTACACGAATACGCACGATTCTAGCTCGTATGAATACAGATTGAGAGTCTAGGGTCACACATAAGTAAGGTAGAAGGAAAAGCGTGAGGGCAATGTCATAAGTGAAAACATGGGTGGAATAATCCATTTAATCTGATATTACCAAAATGTGTCTTAAACTCCTTATAAGCGTTCGTGGAGAGTCAGACAATATATCACTCTGTATTCTAAATGGGCTAGGGAGCTAGGACGATCAGACCAATACATGAAAGAGCCGATTAAAAATAGAAATCAATTGCTGGAATAGCTCAGTTGGTTAGAGCGTATGGCTGTTAACCATAAGGTCGGAGGTTCAAGCCCTCCTTCTAGCGGATATTTTTTAATTAATTTGCATTCTTCTTTTTCATTTTTTTTCAACATTCAAATAGAACTATGAGGAAAATCTTCATTATTTCCATTCTCCGCTTTCATTTTTTTTCAACATTCAAAAAGAACTATAAGGAAATTCTTCATTATTTCCATTCTCCACTTTCATTTTTTGCATGCATTCAAAAAGAACTATAGGGAGTAAGTTATTTTGCATTCTTCATTTTTTTTTGCATGGACTCAAAATGAACTAGAAGGAAGCCAAATTTGAACAAAACACCAAGTTCAAAACTTAAGAGACCATATGTTTCACATGGAAAATGGAACTTTCAATTTTTTTTAAAAAAAAAGTGCACTCTAAAAGAACTATAAGAAGCAAGCCAAATGTGAACACAACACCACATATACTTCACATGGAAATGGGAATGTTTTCTAGTTGTAATCTCCTAGTGGTTTCCGCTATTTTTTGCTTCCTTCTATTTTCAGCTTTTTCTCCATGCATTCTAAAAGGAATTATGGGATGCAAGCCAAATTTGAACAAATCAACAAATTCAGAACTTAAGAGGACGTATATTACATGGAACATGGGGATATTTTTTATTTGCAATCTCCTAGTATTTTTCGAATTGTTTGACTATAATGAAGAACACCATGTAGCTGATAGTCCTTTTTCCTAAGAAGTAATACCTCCACCCCAAAAAAGAGTGCAACTTTCATGTTGTTTATAGTTGTCCTTAAATAAATATATTTCTAGAATTATCTTAAGTCAAGCTTTTTAGACTTTAATCGAATTTCTAGAAAAATATATATCAGAATTTATGATATCAAACAAGTATCATTAGATGTACCATAGAATATATTTTCATAATGTGCTTATTTTATGTCATAGATGTTGTTATTTTTCTATAAAGTTAATTAACTAAAAACTTTGACCAAATTGTTAGAAAAAATATCAAGATTTATTGATTTATTCGGGGAAAATATCAAGATGAAATTGATAGTTGGAATCCAGTCACTTGGCAAATACCAAATCATGTTTGGATGTAGAGGAAATTGCCATTTGGAATCGGCCAGGGGAAGAAAGGTAGGGGATGCGCCGGACACAAAGAAGATATCGAGGTCGCATGCGAGCTCGCATTGCCGCTTACGTCACACTACATCGCACGCTCGCGCTGCCGCTCACCACACCTTGCCTCGAGTTGACGGGGTTGCAGACGCCCGCCTCGTCCGCCGGACTTGAGGTAGCAAAGGATCTGGATGTGGGTCAAGATGGCAATGGGTACTCGAAATCTGAAATCTGATGGGTTTTTACTCTATTAGGATAAGAGTATGGGTCAATTTCTCTACCATGGCTTTGTTAATGGGCAAAAGTTCAAACCCAACGGGTTTGTGGGTATGGGTCTAGAGATGTAGTACCCAAACCCATATACCAATGGGTTTTTAAAACCCGATCTATCATAGTGAAGCAATCATATCAGTCCATATTATCCTAAATTTTTCTACTAAACTACTACATTTAGAGACATATATAAGATGATATGTCCATTCAAGTGAAAAATGAGAAGAATGAATACAATTTCATGTTTGGAGACATGATTTTCATGTTCTGTTTTTCTCTTTGTTTTTATGTGGATGTGCTCATGGGCAACCCGATGGTTACCCGTGACCCGATGGGCACAGGTTTGGGCACCAAATTAAACCCATCACGGATCATGGGTTTTTAGCGGCCAAATTTTATGTTCATGGATATGGGTTTAGGCTAATAAAACACAGCAAGTTTGTATTTGTTGCCATCTCTAGATGTGGGTCTCCAAGAAAATGGATCTCCAATGCCAAATCTCAATTCCACATGCATCCAAACAACAGCACTAAGGAAACCTAGTTCCAATTCCAATGTCTGGGCTCCAATATCGATATCCAAACGAGGTATAATAGACAAAAACAGCAGCACTAAGGAAATCTAGTTCCAATTCCAATGTGTGGGCTCCAATATCGATATCCAAACGAGGTATAATAGACAATACCTTAGGTCAGTCTCAATGGAAGTTTCATGTGAGTTTCATTTGCATTAAATAGATTGCCACATAAGCTTTTTTGATGACATGGTGGTGTATTTAAGAAGAGAGAGAAGAAATGAGTTTCATCTAGATGAAACTCTCTTGGCACGATTACCAACTCTTTATGAGTCTTGGAATTAAATGTCTATGAAACTAGGTGTTTCATCCAAGTTTCATTTGATTTCACATGACATGGCAGTCTTCGAAACAATACCATAAAACTCTATATTAAGACTGGCCTTAGAGATAGGAGACAGGGAATCACAAAAAATTGTGAGAAAGAAAGCAACGTGTTGAATAGGGGACCGAAAGTTATTGGGACAATGAGAGTATGCTTACGTTGGATGGATAGTGGCTTAAAATTTTCATTCCTATTTAGATCCACCGTTTTTTAATGAAGTCACTACCATAATGTCTGTATTGGTCATGCCTTTAGTTCAGGTAAGCACCTCTGCATCTGCAGAGCGTACCAGTGTTCAGTCGACAAGGTAAGATGTGGCAGTGGTGTGATTTGGTTCAGACCTGCATTGCTTGGTTCTCTCATGTTTCGTGTTACTTCGGGCCGTGACCTCTAGACCCACGAGACCCGTTGAGACTTTTCTAGCATACCTTTGTACCGTACAGCCTAAGTATGACCCTTAAAATATCTATGCTTGTTTTTATATGTACCATTATTATGAAAAGTTTCAATGATTTTCATTATCTATTCAAGAATTAGATAATAGATAGTACATACCAGAAGATTATATTATAATAACAGTGTGCCCAAACGAATTCATAAATGACAGTACTACAAAAGAATTTGAATTCATTACATTTTTCACCAGCTATGACAACTCCAGCGACAACCATGGTTCTGAGAAGAACATAAAAAACATTCAGAAACGTACGGGGTCCCTGCCGGCCCAACAAACATAGTATACTACTGTATAAACGAGATCACAGCTTCAAGATAAATGGGTTAGGAAACTTAATTTCCATATCATCTATGGGACTAAGGTTTTTTTTTTCTGTATAATCACCCAGTGCAGGTAGCTGAGGTACCATCCTCATTTAGGCTCATGGTTCCTTGACGCGCCGTTCTGCTCCAGCTGGTAGAAGGGTATCTGCTCACCCTGTTGCTGCTGTTTGTTCAGTTCCACCATCTGGTTGTTCTGGCAACGGAGCTGCATTTGCTGGGATAGATTATTGCCGGACGAGCCTGTGTCGCCGAGTTTCAGGCGCTGGACTTCACCTGTTAGAGCCTCGTTCAGAGCTGTTCAGTGAAACAGAAATTGTTTGTGGTCAGAACAAAATGGCTGCATTTCTTGAAAAACAAATTGCTTTCTATACGGTGCAGCACATGTTTGATGTATGCTACATATGAAAGGAGTGGTTCAAATGGTATTGCAACTGACAGTCTTAATAAAAAGATAATTGCTTCGCTTGTATTATCCAAAGAGGGGCCGGCCTCTTGTGACAGGGGTAGTGGCCACCAGCATGGGTCCACGAACTAAGCAACGCGGTGTCAGTTTGCATTGACAAACACTTGTTATTTTATTAAGTATATATGTTATTGATACGAGAATCCAAAACAAGGGCGATGTCGCCAATGCCTGACGAAGTCGCCGGGGAATTTGATCATTCAGATTTCAGGCGCATTCTGATTTTGGACGACATGCTGGCAACTAACAGCATCAGAGAACAAAGGTTGTCCCCTTAAAAAAACAAGCAATTTGTAAGGCGAACTGGTAAGCGTATCGATCGAGCACTACATGACGACGACTAAGTGCCAATGCGCAGGCGCCAAATGCCGCATCCATGGCAACTACCTATGGCAGTGCGGCGATCACGTCCAGCTAGCACTACGATCCTACGAACACATTGGGAACTCAGAACAAACCGCAACTGAACTGGAATTTTGAACACGAACAGAGTACTCATTCTGGGTTCCATCAACCATGCAACTGCTATCCAAGAAATGCTAGCGGAATTGGTTCTCACCGTCACGCAGCTGCGCCTGCTGCTCCATTGCCTGCAGCCGGAACTTGAGCTCGTTGTTCTGCGTGGCGAGCCCCGCCGAGTCGCGCTGCGAGCGAAGAAGAGCACGATGATTAAGAACACACATCAAGCTCTGAACTTTTGAGCACACCACCGCAACATTTCCCTCGGAATGCAGTTCATGATCATACCTGTAGCAGAGTGAGCTGCGCGGACAGCGTGGTGGCCTCCGTCTGCAGGATCTGCACCTTCTGCTCGAGCTCCGCGATGTACCGCATCCGCCGCTCCTTGGACCGCGCCGCCGACTGCCTGTTGGCGAGAACCCTGCAGCGCGCACGGCGCACCCAGCAGCAACGATCACAATCACGATCACGATGGAACGAAACAGCATTGTGATGATTATTAAGATATTTGCGTTTGGCGGTCTCTGGAGGTTGTAATTGAAGGAGGATCCGGCTATTATGGGATGATCGATCGGATCCGGGCTTTTATGGTAGGATAGAATTTGTTAGAAACGGTGCGGTGGCGGTGGTGCGGTGCCTACCTCTTGACGCGCTTGGGGTCGGCCATGGCCATCTCGGCGAGCTTCTCGTCGGCCATGATCCGCTTCATCTCGGCGGGGGTAAACTCGCCGCCACCGAACTCGAGGCTGAACTTGCCGGGCTCCCCATTGGCGGACGAGAAGCTCAGCTTCCCCATGATGCTGTCCATGGAATGGCTCCTGGCGTGCCTCGCGGGCGGCGGAGCCGGCGCGGCGGCGGGCTCTCCAGAGGCATTCCTCTTCTTCTTGCCACCACCGTCGCCGCCCCAGAGGAGGAACTGGCTGTCGCCGCCGCCGCCGCCGCCGTAGTCCTCGGACTCGTTCTCGCTGCTGTCGGCTCCGTTGGTGCGCATGCCGCTGCTCCCGCGACTATCCCCGTCGGAGTTGTTCAGCCCGTCCATACCCTCCATGCTCATGTACGCATTGAACAGATCGTCGCCACCGCCGCCGGCGCCGGCAGCGGCGGGGGCAAGGACCCACCCACCTGCGGCCTCCATCTTGGGCGACGGCGGCGGCAGCGGCTGGAAGTACCCGTAGGCGACGTCGCTGCGGGACCTGCGGTGCGCCTTCCGCGGTGGCAGCCCTCCCGCGCGCCCCGCCGGCGCCGAGCTGTCGTCCATGCACATGCTGTCGGCGTGCAGAGACTGAGAGTGGGAGGCGGGCGCGGAAGGCGGCGTCGGCGGCAGTCCCGGCGGCCGCTGCTGCTTCTGGTGCTGCGCCGCCGGTGGCAGCGGCGCCGGAGGCATGGACGCCTGGACGTGGTGGTGGTGGTGGTGGTGGTGGTGGTGGTGCATCAGCCCGTGCCCGTTCGCGGTGTTCATGTCGACTGTCGAGTCGAGGACGCCGCGCCCGCGCCGACCGTGTCTCGCGTCGCGCGCGCGCACAAGCTGCTGCTGCTGCTGAAGCTGCTGCGCGTGGCGGTGTGGGTGCCGTGCGGTGGAGTGGCGGTGGCTGCCTGCCCGATCGGGTTTGTGTCGCGCGGTGTTTCTACGCGGTTTTGAAGGGTGGTGCGTGGTGGTATTTAATTGCTGCTTGCCGAACGCTGAAGAGGAGAGGGAGAGAGCCTTTTGGCAGCAGCGTGGCGTGGGGTGAAAAACGGCACTGCAGCACTATCTTCGGAAAAAAGGGTGAAAAACAGCACTGTAGCACTATCTTCGGAAAAAAGAGTGAAAAACGGCACTGTAGCACTATCTTCGAAAAAAAGAGAGAGAGGCCCATGTCTTTCCGGGATTCGCAGCGCGCCGGCAGCAGCAGCAGCCGCCGCAGCCGCAGCATCATCTTCGGTCTGCTCGCCCGCCCGGGGGGAGGAGCTAACGTGCTGCCTGACAGGATTGCACGGACATTTGGGCCTTGTTTACTTCCCAAAAAATTTTGCAAATTTTTTCACATTCTCCGTCACATCAAATCTTTAAACGTATGCATGAGGTATTAAATATAAACGAAAATAAAAACTAATTGCACAGTTTAGTCGGACTTGACGAGACGAATCTTTTGAGTCTAGTTAGTATATGATTGGACAATGTTTGTCAAATATAAACGAAAATGCTACAGTGTCAATTTTCTAAAATTTTTGGGAACTAAACAAGGAACCATTGCGTATGCCCTCTCTCTCTGGAAAAAAAAAAAAGGGGGGGGGGACCTGAGCTGCGTGCACAGAACGCAGTGTAGCGTAGAACAGCAGAGTTCTGCACAGGAAACACCGTGGTGACATGTCAGAAGGATCAGTTGTGTTTGTCAACTGTCATCACTGCGGTCTGCGGTACTACTGTAGTGTGTTGTACTACTGCCGGACCATTGAAAAGAAAATGCAGTGCTGATTTTGTTTTAAAATCAAACCATCTTTAAGTTTATATATCGAGATTTATGAAAAAATTATCAATACTTAGGATGCCAAATAAGTACCATTAAACTCACAATGAATTGCACTTTTATATTGTACCTAATTATTCTCTTCTTATTTAGATTTGTAAGATAGTTTGGTTTAGGACAAAGACCATAATTTGTATTATTTGTGGAACTTTGGTGAAAAGTAATACTACTATGTACTCAATCCATCCCAAATTATAAGATGTTTGACTTTTTTGACATCAAGTTTGACTACTTAATTTATTCAAAAATTTATGCAAAATATCAATTCTTTTGTCGTGGCTTGATTTATTAATAAAAATTCTTCAAGAATGACTTAAATTTTACTATATTGCATATTTTTTTTGAATAAGACGAGTGGTCAAACTTGAGATAAAAAAAGTAAAACATTTTATAATTTGGGATGGAGGTGGTACCAAGCAGTAGCATCATGGATTGTGTTGATGGGTTGATGAATAGTGGCAAAGCTAAATAAGATACATGTGATTTGCGGATGCAGAGACTTGTGCTTCAGAGGTTCACATATGCTAAAAATTCAGGAGATTATTCTCATAACTTTTTTTTCTTGGGGGTGGGTGGGGGGGGTGGCCGGTGCTTGCACCACTTGGAACTACCTAGGTTCGCCCCGGTTGATGAACCACTTGGCCATTAACATGACAAGTTTTCACCCCTAAATATCCCTATAAGGACAATGATTAGGCTGTTCATTCTCCTTTCCCTGGTTATGAGAGGTGCTCCTCGATGAAGCTGATTAGAACACATAATGCTACCCACTGGAATCTTGCGCCTTGATTCGGTGGATCAAGTGGGGTACTTATCTGACTAAGTTGTAAATCGGCCCAATAATCTTAAGGAGAGCGAACATACATGCCTCATGGTTTTGTAGTGTGTAAAATTGACCATGTGGCTTATATACTAGCTGCACCAGTTGTAGCGGTCTTAAAGTACTATGGTTTTTCTCTTTTTTTTTTCCAAGCATAGAGATATGTATTTTATTAGCTAGCCATAGCCAGATTGCAATTAGCATTCAAGAAGGACCAAGCGCAAACTGGAGCTTGTCCTCACTATGCCGCGGAATGTTTACACAACGTCTAGCTAATAAAGTTAAGGCATTTGCTACTTGATTGCAGCCAGATCTCTACTAAAGAACACTTCCAGTCATTCATCAGGCTGACTCAAGCATCTTGCCCCTTCTATGATTTGTCAATCTCTACTCAAGGACGAAATAATTCTTACACAGTCAGATTCAACAATCACCTGTGAGAGTTCCCAATGGGATGCCCAGTGCAATTCTCCCATGTCTGTTCTATATATATGATCCATCGACATTGATCTTGGACCATCCTTCAACGCTTGTTCCTGCATCTGTTGCAGCGGCTGCTGCTGCTGCTGCTGAAGGCTGTATATATCTCTCCCATGGTTCGAATTATTGCATGCTCGAGTCCGTCTTGTTAGAACTCTAATAAGTTAGGCAATTACTTTTGTAGTCCAATTAATATATAACTAGAGAGGAAATGTTTCCTTATTCGGCCGTGCATCCATGTTGTCTCGAGCGACAGATCACGTGCCGAACTGCCGATGCTACGGCAAAAGCTCCTATCTCAGCACACTGGAAAAACGCCCGCCGAAATGCAATCATCTGGCATCCGGCTTTGACAAAAACGAGCCGGGCTTCAAAGCTAGCCCAGACAGCACGTAGCTAGCGATGAAGATGTGTGTACCCAAACAGCACAAAGCCAGGCAGCGCAACTGATCCCTCCCATTCACACTCGACACCTCATCACTGTGTGTAAACCTGTTCGGGCGAACATACTCCGTGGAACTGGAAGGCACGATGCCACATTCAGCGGATCAGAGGAGCCGGGGGGAGGGACGCAGGATTCTGGGCACGGCCGGTACAGGGCACAGTACTTTCATCGTTGGAAAAGGCAAAGGGGCACCAGAGGAAAAGGTGCCTTTGAGAAACCGTGTGGAGCCCATGACGTCCGCAGGCAGGGACGGCTACGTACTCGATGAACAATATGATTCTGCAGCTCCCTATGGGTGCAGATTACTACTACTGGAGCACAAGGTGACCTGTAGCTCGTGACGCTTTGCACAGTGCTGGCACGCTCTGAAGTCTGAAGTTCTGAAAGTCTTGGGACACGACGACGGTGATGGATACCGGGGTGTGTGTAGGACGCGCCGGCCGCGGCCGGGGCCGACGCGGACCAGGACAAATCGAGGCCCCTGCACATGCCTGGCGGACCGTCGTCCTCGTCTGTGGGCATTTTACTAACCAGCTGGATTTTCTTCTAACAAAGAAAAAAAAAACTAACCAGCTGGATGGACGGGTCGGTTCCTTCGTCACGGACAACGGGCTGGGGGTGACGCGAACGGACGTAGACGAGGGCGTGCTCCGTCCCGCGAATGGTGGAGCAACCGATGCGATGCGATGCTGCCCGGCCCTGGCCCCCCCCCCCGACCCGAGCGATCGAACGAACGAGCAGCGTGGCAATCATCATCAAGTCCAAAAGGCAGGGGCAGCGGGGGCACGATGACAGCGACGCGTGCGCGCGGGCAAATCGGACTCGTCGCCGCAAATCAAGGCGGGCACGGGCAAGGGCACGGGGCACGGGGCCGCGCACCGGACCAAGTCGGCAAGCCAAGCCGGTGCTGCGCTGCGCGTCCCGCGTCCGGAAATCCTCGCTGGGAACTCCGCCTCCGCCATTTGTTCGTTTGGCCGAGGACGAGAGCCAAGACGGACGGACGGACGGACGGACGGGCCGGTGTGTGGCAGGGCATGAAAAGCGTACTCCGACGGGGCGCGCACACGGCGGTCTAGTCACGTGGCGTTCGGTGCGGATCGTTCAGGGTGCGCGAGCGTACTGTACGTACGATACGACCCCATGCGGTGGTCATTCCTCATGAAGAGTCCCGTCCCGTCCCGTCCCGTGCCTTCTCTTCCCTTCCCCTCCCATCACATGGAGGACCGACGGACGGCGACTCGGCGTACGGGGGCACACGGACGTGACGCGTGACGGGGACTCCCTCCCGATCCATTCATCTCAGCCGGTGTGTCGTGTCGTGCGTGACGGTGTCTCTCAGCTTGGCCATCGACCTCGATCCATCGCCAATGGCAATGGGATGGCTGGACCGGTCCGCCGTCGTCCGTGGAAGCTTGGCCGGGGATCGACAGGCCTCACTCACTGTTGCTCATTTAGGAGGCGTGTCAGTGAAGTGCTCGTGTGTCGGCCGAAAGGATCGGTCGGGCATTTGTCATTGATAATTAATTAACAAAAGGACCCTTATACTATATATATATATATATAATAACAAAAAAAATAAAATAGCGTGAGCCGTGTGCGGTTTAATTTTGGCGAGAAGGCGAGCGCGGTTCACGGGCTGGGATTCGGGCCTTCTGGGAAGTTGTGTATGCGACTCCGGCGCGGCGACGGTGACCCTGGTGGGCCCTTCCATGCTTTCAGAGGGATATTTTGTGTCCATGGGCTCTGGGGTGTGGAAGCAAAGAACAGTTTGGGCCACTTGGACAAAGCCCAATACATATGCTCCGGGCTTCGTGGCAAAATAATTAATTAAAAGCACGATTTGAAAAGTTGGAGGAGATGATTTGTCTGGTTTTTGAGTTGAGGGAGAATAAATGGACTTTTGTGAAAGTTGGAAGAGAAAAAGTAGAGACTTTTTCCTACTTATTTATATATGGGACGTGGTTCTCAATCCTTTTCTTCCTTTTTTTTTTTCTTTGTTTCCTGTGTTCCTCTACCTCATGCCCTTCCTGACATCGTGAGCCGTCAACTTACGAGAGGGGAAGAGTGAAAGAAAGGCAGCAGAGAAATGTGCATGGGCATGGCGAATAATTACCGGGGCAGAGGAGTCGCAGGCAAGAAAAGCAGAGCGTGCGATCAGCGTCGTCACCATCACGATTTGGTGCCATACGATCGGTGATCAAAAGGTGAATAATTGACCAGTTGGTACAGCAGTAGAAAGAACAGAACATTACGCGTATCGGCCTGCACGCTGCACGCGAGGCTCCAATCACACCCGTCGGCACCATAAACTGCATGCAGACTCGAGTTTAATTCTCTTCGTCTTTCGAACGCGAAGATCTGTGCTCTCTGTCGGCAGATATATACATATATGTATATACCATGATCATTCACTGGATGGCTGCCCTTGCCGCGATCATTCGGCAAGTAATTGGTCCAGGGATGTATCGATGCGTAGGCACGGCGTGCACGCCGCCCGATCAAGCTAGCACGAGAGCCGGCCGGCCCTTTGCATGGTTGAGCTGAGACCTTGTTTATTTGCGAATTTTTTTTTAAGAAAAATTTAGTTGTGAATTTTGTTTGAATTTTACTGTCATAGCATTTTTATTTGACAAATATTATCTAATTATAAAATAACTAGATTTAAAAAATTTATCACACGATTTTGTGTAATTAATTTTTGTTTTTATCTATATTTACTGCTCCATACATATGCTGAGAATTTTAAAAAAAAATTATTTTTGTGGAAACTAAACAATCCCTCAGTGTGAGATCGACTGATCCTCGACATCGACAGCAGGTCGTGCGTACAGAGCGCGGCGAGAAGTAATGATGATTGCTCGCCGGCCGGCCGGATGGCATCGCCGTGCGTGCACAATCAGCGGCAGGGGAGGAAGAAGGAAGCCTGTCCGTCCCTAGCAGCTCACATGGTGGTACAAGAGTGTGCAACAAGCTCCTTATACAATGATGATGCATGCTGCTATCCGGCCGCCCTGTTTCATTTCAGGACTTGCTTTGCCACCTGTATACGCACGCGCGCGTTCTGTGCTTTTTTTTTCCCTTCTCCATGGTGAACGGCAACGCTGCCTGCTGCTGCTAATGTCCGTTTTCCTCCCACAGACCGTCTCCAACAGTATATGCAAACTGCTACCTAAACCTAAACTGCATCGCTCACAGAGAATAAACGTTGTCCAACAGAGCAGGCAAAGCACAGATCTATTTTGCGTGCGGGGCGAGAGGAAACCGAAATATGCGTCATCTCTCTATCGTCTCTGTCCTCGACGTAAATATCCGATATGGGCCCGTGCGAGGCGTGCCGCCGCTGTTGGGGCCAGGGAGGAGGCGCACCACCGCTGTTGGGGCGGGAGAGGAGGTGCGCCGCCGCTGCTTAGGGCCGGGGAGAAGGTGCGCCGCCGCTGCTTGGGGCCAGGGAGGAGGCACGCCGCCACTTCTTCAAGGCCGGGAGGGCGCGGCGCGGCGCGGCGGCTTGGCGGCCAGGAAAGGGGGTGTGCGGCAGCTACGATTCCAAATTTGCGTCTGTTGTTGAAGAAAGCAACTTTTAAGCATGGAACTCTTTTGCACAGCGCGACCTATATCTTACAATGGGTCTCGAGTTTAAGGTCACATTAACCCATCCATCCATGGTTCGAATTGGTTTCATCGCACAATTCAATGAAACAAAATCGATATGATGGTCATGTAATAATTAGATCTCTTTGGACGCCTATCCTACGTATGGGAACGAATCAACCGAAAACTTCTGAGTATTACTATCAACGTAAATGAAGCAAATTCCATGTCGCTCCAATAACTTAATGTGTGGATGCCCTGTCATACTAGTGCTAGTAGTATCACCTAAGCATAGAATCGAATCGTACACTGCTTTTACTTTTATTCTGGAGCAGTGAACTGATGAAGCTTGAACTTTTTATGTGGAAAGGGTGACAGTGCCACACCGGCCGTTACTGCTGTCTGTCATATACACACACATGTCACTCCGATCCATACAGCAGCAGGCACAAACGTGACTGTAGTAGCCTTTTTGCCGCTTACGCCAAGGATCTTCCATTCCATATGCATGCTAGCTAGCTTGCCACGCACCGTACCTTTCTGCACCAAACAAAGGTGATATATGTAGCTGAAAAGGGCATCCATTTTCGTGACTAAATAAATAAAGAGAGAAAGGGATCGCGTCGACGAGCTAGCTAGGTGAACAACTGAACTTCTTGCTTGCTTGCTTGCCGTAGCTAACCCGGTTGCACATACGCCAACATGTATCCACGGTCGCAAGCCAAGTAACCTCACTCACTCGCGTCGCCATGTTGGGGCGGCGCGCGCGCGAGCGCATTATTAGCCAACCTGCGGCCGCCCAGTGCACCGCCGGCGCCGTCGCGCATGGCTCTGGAACTCGCGAACCATCGGGCGCGCGAGTTTGCCGGGTTCTGCACCGTACCCACCGTGCCGCCCCGGGAGAGATATGCTCGGGCCCGGCCGGCCGGCGAGCCGTACGTCGACGTCCGTGCCCCGATCGAGCACCCGACGGTCCGGTGGCCATGCACCGCCCCACTTCGGGATGAACAGCAGGCAGGCATGGTTGCCGCTAGCTAGCATCCATCGAGACGTTCGCCGTCGCAGATATTTTTTCTCTCCCTGCTTCCGGACTAGTGGTTGGTCGATCGATCCATGCATATACGGTACGCAGTGGCATGAAACACGCTGAAATGGGGGCAGCAATGAGCAGAGAAGGCCGCCCCATTATATACGTACGCACAAGTTCAGCTGTCATCAGCCAAGCCCTGCTCTTTGGAGTAGTCACCTCGTCGGCCATATCGTCGCCACGAGTTTTACTGACACGACGCCACTTAGCTAGCTAGTGGGATTCAGCACCTGGAAATGGCTGGAACGAATGGAACGATTCAGTGTAAATCATGGCGGCTCCATGTGGAAGCCGGCCCCCAGTTTCGTGCTCATCGAGTACAGTACAGGGTATTTGCATTGACTTGTGCTGCTCGATCGATCGCTGCCATCGATCACAGTGTATGATGTCCCGAGATCGGAGATGGGTCCAACAAAGTGATTACAAAGAGCAGTGCACCTGAAAGTTCAGTTGCTTATATAGCTGCATGCGTTGCTTGATTGACTGAAATTGAAAGAGTAGTGTACCAGCTGGAAGCTCAGTTGCTTACTCCCTCCGTCCCAAAAAGAGTGTCGTTTTAGAATTTCACACATCTTGTTTGATCATCTGTCTTATTTAAAAATTTTACATAAATATTATATATTTCGTTAAGATCTATTTTATCATTAGAGATACTTTACTAATGATTTATTTATTTTATAATTTACATAAAATTTTTGAATAAGACGAACGGTCAAACACGATTTCTAAAAGTCAAAAACGTTACTCTTTTTGGGACGGAGGGAGTAGTTTGCATTCGCTGATCACTCACTGTTGTGTTCAACTGACACATGTTGTTCAGTTCTCACGCGCGTACACTGAATTACGTACTGAAGTACAAACCTGACACGTACGTACAGTGTACCTTTTTCATGATCGATTAAGTTAGTGAGCCGTGTCGCTCGGATAAGAAAAGTGATCAAAGGGTAATTAGAGTGTGTGTGGGTGCGTCCGGGTCTGCGCAAAGCAAAGCAAAGCAGTAGGCCTCGGGATCAGTGCGCGTGAAATCGTCTCGAGGACGCACGATCATTAGCAGTAGCAACTGGAGACTGGTCGATCGAGAAAAAAGCTTTCCCTTTTGACATCGCCCAGCAGTAGTTATGAGCAGAAAAAGCCACAAAGAACGACGCACGCCAGGCGAATAGTCCTGCAGTGCTGACCCTGATCCTAGGGGTCTCCACCAATCCTCTTATGTTCGATTATTATTCCTTTTCTAGTTGCATGGTTACATTTAGGAACTAATAATAATTTGTCCTCTGGTGTGTAAAGAGTGGTGATCTCTGAGTACATACACCTTTCAGTTTTCATTTGAACTTTTGGTTCACTGTATTATCTTTGTCTTTTCTATATACAAGGAACAGATGGTTCTACATTTCTCATGTTGGAAAACTATTCCTATTCGAATTAGGTCTTGTTTAGTTCACCCAAAACCAAAAACTTTCCAAGATTTCCCGTCACATTGAATCTTGAGTCATATACATGAAGCATTAGATATAGACGAAAACAAAAACTAATTGCGCAGTTAGTCTATAAATCATGAGATGAATCTTTTGAGCCTAATTAATCCATAATTAGATAATGTTTGTCAAATAAAAACGAAAATGCTACAGTACCGAAATCCGAAATCTTTTCAGAACTAAACAAGGCCTTAATTATTGTCTAGCTTCCTTTAAAATCTTCAAACTACTACTTCTTGTTCTGCAACTTATATAGGCAAATTTAGACTACCTTTCCAATCTTATTACCTCTCTTAATTGCACCATTAATAACTGGCTTCTTTTCTCATTCATTCATACTACTTAAGAGGATATTAATATTAAGGGTAAGATGATCATTTTAGCTATCTCTGTAATTTTTCTGCTAACTCAAACAACAAATATTGTGAAGTACTACTAGTAGCTATAGTATATATGAGCACAAGTACAATTTGCAATGTATGCTTCATTAGAATTATTTTTGGGGAAAGGTGGAGTTGTGTTGCACAAGAATTTGACCAGTAATCAGTACAAAACTGTAATGTATTGTTTCTAGTAATCATCCTTAATCATGCCATTCTATATGCACATTATTTCCGCTCGTGCCTTTTTGGTCCTTTACATGTTCATTATACCGGTTGTTATAGTTGGATTCTGGTGTATAAAGCTAGATATTACTAATGGAGTGCACATGCAGTAAATTTCAAAAGCATCTACAGCGATAAATATTATGAGTGGTTAAGACTGCAACAGTTATTCTTAAGGAGTCATTGCTTTCATCTCATCATGATTGTCTGAAAGTGTACTTTTATTTTTATTATCAGAGATAAACAACAATGACAGCACATGCAAGTGCAACTATGCAAGGCCAATCCCATATAGATGGAAATGGTTGGAAATTTGTCCAAAAGAACAAAAAATAATTTAAGATAAACAAGCTTAACCTATCCCCTCAGGTTCACTCATTCTTGGTTGCATCACTGTAAGAACTTGCAGACCTAAGGAGGTGGAGTCATTCACTTCACTGATGATGAAGACTTCCAAACTCCATTCACTTCACTGATGATGAATGAATTTGATAGCTAGTTGTCGCCCTAAGGAGAGGTGTCATCCGTAGCAGAAACCATCCCCGTAGTTCAGCTTCAATATGTTATATTTTGTAGTGTCGATTTCTTCAAATTTCTCGAAAAGCATTCTCAATCGTCGACGATATAGCACACAGTCATGCAGTACCTTCACAAGCACAGTAGTATAGGTATAGGATTGGAACCGTGTATACTGTAGTGTGGCTTATGAAGGAAAGAAGCAGAAGAGGCCTCTGCCGGGAAGACAACGTGACATCAGCTTGGTGGCCAAAAGGGTCCCCCTAGGGCCCACGGGCTTCATTTCCCCAACCCACGCGCGAAGGAAAGGGAAGCCCTCCTCCCTCCTTTTTAAACACCCTCCTCCACCTTTCTCATTCCCCTTCAACTAGTTATTTGTTTCTCCTCTTCTTCACACCTCCAGTCTCCAATACAGGCTCACACGCATGCACTTCCTCTCCCTCCCGGCCTGCCTCTTCATGATCTCAAACTAGTTATTAGCTAGCTAGCCTGAAGAAAGTACTCCCGCTGTGTGTAGAGTATTTGATCCCTTGAGGTCAGTTGGAGACATTACTATTTACGGCTCATGAAAATCATCAATTTTGTGCATAATTAAGTAGAAGGATCTATGTTTTTGGATCTGTTCTTGCGTTTCTTTTATTTCCTTTTTTATGAAAGCATTGTTCTTGCAATTTTTGGGGGGTTGTTTGTGCATCATGTTTTGTGTTATCAGAGATTTGGAGTGATCTCTCCTTCTTTTCCCCCCTTTCTGTGGGTAAGGAGATGCATATGAGATTATCGATTGTCGGGTCCATGTCCACGAGACCTTTTTGTGTTTTAGTTATTTAATTGGATGACTGGATCACTGTATTCGTCTCGTATAACCCTAGTATTTCATTTCTCTTACGTTCTCTTGCTGATCTCGTACTGGCCAGTCAG
>Ga0182004_10000270_pt1 | contig 28456 bp, 23 predicted proteins | sample Sormic07211540_1_FD_120479 | JGI IMG/M metagenome (GOLD analysis project Ga0182004, IMG submission 120479) | Endophyte microbial communities from Sorghum bicolor roots, Mead, Nebraska, USA - 072115-40_1 MetaG | ecosystem: Host-associated > Plants > Roots > Unclassified | place: USA: Nebraska...
TAAAAACTAATTACATAGTTTGGTCGGAATTGATGAGATGAATCTTTTGAGCCTAGTTAATCTATGATTGGACAATATTTGTCACAAACAAACGAAAGTGCTACAGTACCTATTTTGCAAAAAATTTTGGAACTAAACAAGGCCATAATCAGCTGCCGGGCCAGCAAATCTCGGCTCGTCTCTTTCGTCTTTCGTGCGAAGAAGCGGCCAAAGAGATGGATGGAGCAAAGCGATCGACGCGGTTGCTGTTGCTAGCCTTGTCTGCATTCTTCTCTGACGAAGCTTAAAGTCAGGCGCGCCATTAATTAGGACTTGGCTCCAAAGCAACCTCACCATGCATGGGGACGACGACGAGACAGACGTCTGATAATACGTGCTTTACTTCGCGTCTGCGTCTGCGGGTGTAGGGAGATAAGCATTCATGATCCTCCTTGCCTTGCCGTAATCACTAATCACTACATTGTGATGTGTCAGGAAACCATTTTCAGCGTTCATCATGCATGCATGACTGGGATCGCAAGGCTCCGTTTTCCCCGGCCCCGGCGATCCTGCGACGGGTTACCTAAATTTTACTACTAAGGCCTTGTCTAGTTCTAATTTTTTTGAGAAAACGACACTATAGCATTTTCATTTTTATTTAACAAACATTGTTTAATCATAGAGTAACTAGGCTTAAAAGATTCGTCTCGCGATTTACAGACAAACTGTGTAATTAGTTTTTATTTTCATCTATATATAATTTTCTATGCATATGTCACAAGATTCGATGTGACGGAGAATCTTGAAAAAATTAGGTTTTTGGGGTGAAGTAAACAAGACCTGTTTTGGATGCAAATTATTCTCTCTGTATAAAAAAAGTTATAAAAGACTTGTTGGAGTAGCTCGATCATTCAACCAAAACTGCTGCTTTATCAGTGCTTTTTCTATTATCAGCATGTAGAAAAGTGATGAAGATCGTTTTAGAAGAAGAAAAGATTTGCTAGTTTGTACTAGCCACTAGGCTAGCTCGAGATTAGAGGATGCCATTATGCACAGATGGCCCCCAAACTGCCCGTGAAGCAACACGTACGCCTCCACTGTCATCTCTGACAGAGAAACGATAGCATGATTGAGTGACACTAAACAGAGATCCTCTGACGGGTGGGAATCTCGAAGCTAAGCTCGGGCAGGTTAATCAATCAATTCCTAGTTCCTACTAGCTCATTTTTAAAAATTAAAGCATATTAATCAATCGATCAATCAAATCTCAGGAGGGGAAAGGAAAGGAAAAGGGGAGGGAGACCAGACAAATGGGCTCATGCTTTGCAGTGCAGGAGTGCAAAGCAAGACACTTCGGAGACCTGTCCACCAGCAACTTCCCTATTAAAGAAACCGTGTAAAATGAGCACTATGGTCACCCTCCATCTTGTCCTAGTGTCGGCTGGTTAATCTGTCATCAGCTTAGGGAAAGGAATTACAGTTGCAAAAGAGGATGCCATGCAAATCACAAGTTTGTAGAGTATATTTGCAAATACATCAGGTTTGAGGGGCTCATTTGTAAATATGCATGTATTTTTCCAGGGTACAGAAAGTCAAATACCAGAGCTAGCTGTCCAGTAGAAGCAGAGTATATACAGATGCAGCAGGGTTATGTTATGTGACACTGACAGGAGTGGGGATTAAACTAGTACTAGTATTTGAGAAGCTGCCAATCAGAAAGGCCAGGCTGATTTGGCAGGGGGTGTGAATGGATGCAAGATAATGGAAGCAGGAGCAGACTGCTCAGCTGTACTAAAGGATGTCTTAGCCCTTAATATTGTATCATTAGCAGTGATGCATGCTCAGCTGTACTATTGTACGTTGCTTGTCCTGTTGACCTTTTACTATGGGCTGTGGTGTTTTCAACTCCGTCCAACAGGTGGGGTGTGTTTATTTGTTGGTTATTTTTGTTTATTTGGTTGCTCGGAATCATCTGCCATTGCTATGTGGAGAGATGCGCCACCGCCACGGTGCCACCTCATTTTAAATGGCGAGATATGTACTACTGTTTGAGTCCTTTGTTCTTGAGAAACTTAACCTCGTGAAGAACACCATGTCCCCTATTTTAATCATGGAAGAAATAAAGGTTAAAATATTAGTCTTCCACTAGGTTTAAATAATTTCGGACTTTGGCCTCTGTGCAGGAGGACACATGTTCAATCTATGGCATTTAGTTTGAACTTTGAAGGGATTTAATTTGTTACCACACATGACCTGATTCATTTTCGGAACAAATAAATGTACATTATTATAACTCATGAGTAATCGACGATATCTATATCTGTTTAGCAAGTTCGGTAAACTAACACGTACCCTCATGAGTTCATCATAATTGCACTTTTGTTCGATTTGGTTTTGTTGACCCGTACACGAGTAATGAGTTCATCATTGCAGTTTAACAATGCTAACAAGACACTAGTACTCGGCAGCTGATCGACCCAAATCCTAGTGTTCACCTACTCTGCAGGAAGAAGAAAATAATATGAAAAGGTGGTGAAACATTGCAATCTCATGAACACAACTAGCACCTAGATCAAGCCCGCACTTGCACTGTTTTTATGGAATTGTGGTGCAGTACTGGCGCCTTTATATGCATCACATCGGTACAAATCATTGTGACGCCAGCGCCACAGCATAACACTGTACAAATGTCGGTTTCGTTGCTACATCAGCAACGAAAAAAGTTTAAGAAACAAAAATTCCACAAATCATAACAGACACCACTTAATGTGAATATGTGTTAGGATTCAATGGATTAGAGAAGGATGTGATATGTAATTACATCACATAAACTAATAAAACAAAATGTTACTACCTCTACGAGAGACCGTCGGCCCGCTTTCTAGAATTTCATCACCAATACAAGCAAGTCAAAACCGCTCTCCGAAGGTGGCAAGCCTAGCTTTGCCGAGAGATGTGAGGCGAGCTGGCTGTGCAAACCTACTAAACATATACTTATATTGGTCATCTTCTTTGACCATAAAGGTCTTTTGTTTAGTGGAGGCCCTATGTAATACTTTTACTATCTTTGATGAGGTGGATGGGTTGCTATGTATGCGGACGGATCGTGTGGTCGGCACGGTGACGACCAGAGGCGGCTCCTCTTTGGAGACTAGCCTTGCATAAAAGGGCCTAGTGCAAATGTGCAATACAAGATATTATGGAGAATCCGTGCAGATGGATCTAATGGCGTGACCATATTAAGGATGAAGATGTCCCTCCAAATAGATACTAGCGGTTTTTCTCTAGTGTAATTAAATAAACTAAATAGACATTTTCTTCTTCCATTTTTTCATTTAGTTTATTTAATTATACTAGAGAATAACCGCAGGTACCTGTTTAGAGCGCCGTCATCATCTTTAGACCAGATACAATCGGCGTCTCTTCCATCTAATTTGTTTTTAAAAATTCATTCATTAAACAATACTAAAGTAATGGATAAATCAGAGTTTGTTAGACATCTTGAGGCAGAATCTAGTGAGTCGAGGTGAAAGAGACTGCGTCGGGTGATCTGTGAGCTTAATGTGCCAACTACCCCGGTCTTCTTCTTCAGCTAGTACCACTATTACACTGTCTCAGCTTTTCCGTTTCCCAACCTGTCCATATGATTTCAAACAGTACAAAAGTAAAAATTACCGAGCACATGCTAGTGGAGGTAAGATTAATTAGTTAGTGAGTGAACTAGAGCTTTGAATTTATGCTGTTTTTTTAGAGGTGACATGAACACGTTATGCATGCCATTGGACAACACTGCTTGGATTGGATTTCACAGTTGTTTTCACCGACAAGGGAGATGGGAAATTAGCATCGGAGTTGCGTCACCATGATTTGATATTCACTAGTTTGCTCATACGTACAGTACTGTTTTTCTTAAGCCTCCGTACGACGTGCAATTATATATATCTTTTTCCTCTCATTGGTCCACTCGTTTTCTCCGCAACAATCAGTCAAAAGCAAGGCTTAGATTTTTGGGAATTTGTTTATAAACTAGGAAAGGACTATGAGAGAAGATACTATAAAAGAAGTTTGGTGAAATAGCATTTATTTTTCAACTATTAATACTATCAGTTAATTAAGCATGATTAGGTTAGTCTAATAAGCTATATTTGGAAGGGGGAAGGGTGTATCACTGTTTAGCTCTTTGGGCCCCGGTCTGTTCTAGAACAATCATCCGCATGATGAATCTCGTGTTAGAGATGGCTTGTTTTACATGCAATTGCAAAAAAAAGGATTTTTAAATAAAGATAATAAAAACAAACGATAAAGTAACTTGATCCTTGCGAACGGAGCATCCGTTAGTTTGTTAGATTTCTTTGGTGATGTACTTCTCATTTGACAGAAACTATGATGACTTCGTCATTATCAAAATCTATCGATTCAGTCTTCATGATGCTCATAGGGATGTATGCAAGCATCTACGGAAAATAACTTAATCACACCTTTCAAAAAATTTGCACCGTTGTTCATTGTACAGGTTATATTTTCAAGAATGTTGCGAATGATAAAGTTAGAGTTTTTCATAGGCTAAGAAAAAGTTATCAAATAAATTTATCATAAATATAAATTTAACAACCTAGCAGTACTGTAAAAGCTTAAGATAACTCTCATGAAATCACCTAGTAGTACTATAAAAACTTATGGCCAAAGCATAATTAATGTAGCATAAACTACCAATGCTTCCGGTTCACTCGCTGCACGGCACACTTCATTATTGATGCATCATGTTCAATAGAGACGTTAAACAAAAGTGGAATTTGCTAATTTAAAATTTGGTGACCACTTTTTAACAAAAGTGGAATTTCTTGACCAATTTAAACACAATTTTTTACACATTTAGAGCTCCAAGTAAAAAATTTACAATACTTATTTAACCATAGCAATAATATATGTACCACCAGATGGTTCTTGTTAGTTTCTTTTATATCATCAAATGTGGTCCTTCTCAAACAGAAATCCCTCCAACAAACTTCAAAAGCCAGGCCTACATCTTCTCCTGGAGCTGGAGGGGCAAAATGGTAAGCGCTGCAGTCCTCTTGATGCCGTTGCCGTTATATCCTCGAAGAGAACCCAAAAGTAGCTGCCCTTCAGCTCTCCATTCCTTTGTCCGTATTCCAGTCTCAAAAAAGAGACTAACTCCTATAATGACACACGCACTTCAACCAAATCTCCAAAATTAAGCCAGTAATATCTCTCAAATAGCCCCAATTTGTTTTCTTTATTTTAGCTTCTCCGTTCCTCTGCAGCAGGCCACCAGTGAGGCGAGTCGAGTCCACCACCACCACCACCACCAACACCAGACACGCAGTGCTGCTCTCTAGTCCTCTCTTCTTCCACTCCGCTCTTCCCCCGTCGCACGCACGCGCGCTCATCGGATTCAGCAGCGTGCCGGCGAGATCCGGGCCGCCGCAGCACGGTCCGGCAGACGCCGCAAAGAGCGATCTCGTCGCCGCGGGAGCTGCATTGGCGCCCCACGCGGCCGTTCCGGCGTTTATTGGGGGGTTGCGGCGCGGGGTGGAGCTCGTGTCCGGGATCCGCCAGATCCGAGCTCGCCGGCGGCGGCAGCAGTGGTGGGGGCCGCCATGGAGGCCGAGGTGCCGCTCGACTTCGCGCTCTTCCAGCTATCCCCACGGCGTCAGCGGTGAGAAAGGGAGAGGATCGGAAGGAAAATTCCACCCATTTGATGCGTTCGTGTGGTTCTTGTGCGCTAAATGCAGTCCCTGCGCAGGTGCGAGCTGGTGGTGTGCGGCAATGGGCGGACGGAGAAGATCGCGTCAGGGTCGGTGAAGCCGTTCGTGGCGCACCTGCGGGCTGCGGAGGAGCAGGCGTCGGCACAGCCACCGCCGCCGGCCATCCGGCTGCAGCTGGAGCGGCCCGCCCCGTGGTTTAGCAAGGGCACCCTTGAGAGGTCTGTTGATTGTGGCTTATCGGGCGGTTCATGTGTTGGCGGTGCCGAAAAGATTGGATTTTGATGGATTTTTGGCCGGCCTGTGCCTCCAGGTTCGTGCGCTTCGTGAGCACGCCGGAGGTTCTGGAGTTGGCGAACACCTATGATTTAGAGATGTCGCAGCTGGAAGGGGCCAGGAAGATTTATGCGCAGGGAGTAAGTGCCAAGCAATTGTTTCAGATGCTGGAGTGTTTTTTTGCATTCTATTTCTTGATGTAGCTGTTCCCTAAAATTTCTGTACCTTGTTCAGGGTACTGGAGATGCTACCTCAGGTGGAACTGGTATGTAGGATGATTATGTTTTGTGTTTGGATTGCCCTTCCGTTATCAATTGGGGTTTAGATATTGTTATCTTAGTTTATCTATGTTCATACCTGATAATGTTTCTCTGCATTTTTTTTTTATTTTGGGAACTGAGTCTATGTTGGCTTGAGTAACACTGAAATTTCAAATATCTAATTGATGGTGAAAATAAGAAGCAAAGGAGGAAAATATAGATGGGAACACACTGGATAATTGATCCCCATGGAGCTTTAGGAGCTCTTGACTATGAAAGAATGCATCGGATAGCACCAACTTTGCATTGGAAGCAATCTATATCTAATTCAGGAAAGACATAAATACTGTAATTAATTGCTAACTGTCTGTGGTGTTAATGAATATTGATATAATGTTGCATTGTTAGTACGATCTGGCATATCTTCTGTTTCTGAATCTAGTTTATGTAATCTCTGGCCATGCTTATTGGCAGCTGAAAACGCTACAGCCTCAGCGGCGGCGGCGGCAGCAGCAGATATTACAAAGTAAGTCCCTTTGTCATGTCTGTTCTTATTCAATTGTTTCTTCTTTTCCACATAACTTGATTTATCTGAGTCAAGCATGACCTATCGAATCAGTTTGTTGTTACATCATAAGACATGCCGTGTTCTTCTTCTTGTAGGTCTGCTGCCCATTTATGGTTGTTGGCTGTTGCACTCGTGTTTTGTAATTTAATAGTTGCCAATTTACAAGTTCAATTCTTGACTTCTTCTTGTGCAGGAAAGAACTTCTTAGGGCAATTGATGTGCGTCTAAGCGCCCTTAAACAAGATCTGGCCGCAGCTTGTTCTCGAGCATCCTCTGCTGGGTTCAATCCAAACAGTGTATCTGAACTTGTTCTTTTTGCTAACCATTTTGGTGCCAGTCGGCTGAGGTAATGCTTAAAACCTGCCAGTCTCATAATTCTGGTATATAGTTATAGCTTAATATTGTTGCTTATAAGTATTTTTGTACCTGAATGAAATTAATAGTCATATACGAAGCTAATCCTTTAATGCAACACAACACCCCATTTTGGTTCTCTAAGAGTTGATGGAATGTTAAAGAAGCTGCAGGTTTTGCATAATTTATATCCTGTAACATAAGCACCTAAGCAGGGAAATGTCAAGCCATAATGTGTAAAAGTTACTCATTTTCTAGGTCATGTCAAGCAGGGAAGTTTCATTTAGGATATGTACAACCTCTAGTTGCATAGCAAAGGATAATTTTGGTGTACAACTTCCTTGTATTTGGAAATTTGATAGCCATTACAGCGTTATAAATTTTACATGATTAATTTTATAAACAGTATGACATAATTAAGAAAGTAACAGTCTATATTTGGCGAGATGTAAAGTGTAAACTTAGAAAATTTACATTTTTTTGGGAAAGTGGGGAAGTTTGCATGGAGAGGAGATTCTTTTAATTGGGATTACCAATCTGCTGTGAAATCTGTTGAATCTCTGTAGGCCCTCAATCCATTGTTACACTGCTGGCTGTGATGGCAACACTGAAGTTATTCAGTTCCTACTTTACTTTATTTTTTTCCCTTTATTGTCTTTCCTGTTGAGTAATATTTGGACATGTATAACAACTTAAACTTGTTATGTTCAGCGAAGCATGCACAAAATTCATGTCACTTTGCCAGCGGCATCCTGACATCAGTCCTCAAACTACACAGCCAGCAGTTCCACACTGGAAGGTCTTTGACGATGGGAATGTCCGCGGTTCTTCCAGTTCAGACATGTCTATAGATGAGCCACAAGTTGATCTTGGTGAATCCAACAACAAATCTACAGTCAGTGGTAGTGGCTCTCAGGTCCACAGACTAAGCAACAGCCAAGGTTTAGAAGCCGCTGCAGAACAGCAACCCAAGCCAACCATCCAACAGGCAGTAGATAAACAAGAAGCAGAAACAGATGCGTCTCCTGCACCTGCTGTAGGAGGGCTTTCAAGGCGGCTGAGTGTGAAGGACAGGATAAACATGTTTGAGAGCCAGAAAAAGGAGCAGACTCCAAGTTCTGGTAACAGCAACTCAGCAGGTACTGGTAGGGTGGTTCCAGGGAAAGGTGAGCACCGCAGGGTTCCTTCTGGCGCCTCCATGGAGAAGTTAGTTAGAAGGTGGAGCAGTGTTAGCGACATGAGTATTGATCTCAGCAACAATGAGAGCGGTAACTTAAATGACAAAAAGGATAATGGAACTCCTGTCGGGACTCCAACATCTACTGATTTGGAGGCCAACTCTAAAGTAAGAGCTAACGAGGATTCTAATGGACAGAAGGATTCAGTCACATCACACTCTTGGCCTTGTCAAAAGGATAATGTACCAATGGATCTGGCCACCACAGATTTGTGCCCACCCTCAACTTTAAATAATACACCTGCTCCTCATAAAGAGAGTATATATGGTGATGGTGCAGAAAACGACATGGTTATAAACTCTAGCATTGAGAGTGAGTCATCCTTTGGGAAAGAACCGGGGGTTATTCAAGGAAACACAAGGATGTCAAATCATGTTACTTCAAATGTTTCCACTCGAAACCGTCTAAAATCTTCTGGAAAGCAAGTTGAGGAAGCCTTGCTGAAAAATAAGGATAGTTTAACTAGCGCATCGTCAGAGGAGCATGTCCGCATGATAGATAAGGAAATCACAGGTGTTGCTCATGAAGTACCAGTTGCAAGTGAACAGATTCCCCAGAATGATATTAGAGGTCTCCATACAAAAGATATTCACACTGAAGCAGAAGTGACTGGAAGGAAGGATCAGCGTTCACGATCATTTGGAAAGGTATCTGGTGGTGTTAATCCTAAACCAAAAGCGTCATCCAATTCCCGAGCTAATGTTAAAGGCTCATCTGGTAGGGATGAGATTACCTCTACAGAAACTGAGTTCCGTGATGTTAGTTTGCAGCGGAATCGTCTAGTGCGGAAGGCAGAGGATGTAGGGAGAAAGGTTACAGCTGGTTCTGATTCAGATTGTTCTGGTCGTCAGGGAACAAATTTGAGCAGGCAATCATCCATTACCGATCAGGAACTAAACTTGCAGGCTAGAGTGATGAGACCAGGAAAAGGGAACCAAGATCGGCATGGTGAATTGCAAATGAAGGCAAATGAGTTGGAGAAATTATTTGCTGAACACAAGTTAACATCCTCCCGACGAGGCAAACCTACAGATGTGCAGGCTGATAGCACACCTACGGTGAGTGAGGTAAAGCAGACAATGGTTCTTCATGAGACAATTCATACAAAACAAGTTGTAAAGGAGAGTGTAACAACCAATGATTTTGATGCCGGTGAGCTTCTGAAGATGGTTAATAATCAAGGATTTAACATTAGCACACCACAAAAACTTGGCATTCTAAGTTTAGAAGAGTCGAGAGGGAAGTTTTATGAGCATTATATGCAGAAGAGGGACGCAAAACTGAAGGAAGGCTGGAAACTGCAGAGAGAGGAGAAGGAAGCAATGTTAAAGGCTATGCATGAGAGTCTAGAACGGAGCAAGGCCGAGTTGCTAGCTAAATTCTCTCGGTCTGCTGATGTCCCTGACTCAACTTATGTTGCTCATTGTTCTCAGAAGATTCTTCCTTCACGATCAGGAAGAAAAAATAAGGATCAGGTATTGAATTATATTTAACTCAATACACTTAAGAAGCGACTAAAGACTTTTTTGGTAACTGAAAATGCTTCACATGCACCTTGTGTGCTGGGAGTTTCACTTTACTTCAAACGTTGCTTTGAAGTTCTTTGATCTAGAAAAGTAATGCCTTACAAATTATTCGTTCAAATTATTCACTATTTAAGTGCAATATGCAAATCTTAAAATCTTATAGTTACATACAATGTTGTGGAGTACTCGAATAATGCAGAATATGGACTTTACTATCTTGCATTTAATTTTCTTTGCCATTTGCAGGGGGTTGACTCATTCTTGGTTGAAGAGGAACTGAATAGTGACTACCTATCTGGTGATGGTTCTTCCAGGAGTGCTGATTCCAGGAAGCATTTTTCAAATAAAGTTGCTTCCACCCAAAAGGCATCTGCTGGTCCTATCCATAAGCGTTCATCAAGGATTGCAAGCTCCGGTTATGCTAATCGCAGGAATCCACCAGAAAATCCTCTAGCACAGTCTGTCCCCAGTTTCTCTGACTTAAGAAAAGAAAATACAAAGCCTTCACCTGGGCTCAGTAGAGCGACTGCAAGAGTTCAGCAAAAGTCTTTTGCCCGTAGCAAGAGCATTATTGAAGAGTCAAAGAGTATATTGAAAGAAGATCAATCGAGGAGGTCACAATCTATGAGGAAGAGCCAAATTCCTGATGAGTTGAAGGACATTTCATCAGGGAATGAGGATATTTACAATTGGGCTCCCTCAAGAATTTCCAAGAACCAATCGGAGGGAGCTTTTGCTCACAGTGCCCGTCGAGCGGGTCCACCAAAGCCTTTTCTTAGGAAAGGCAATGGGACTCACCCTGTTATAGGCATAGCTGGATTTCAGGCTGCAGCTGCCATGATGGCAAATGCCCTCCAGCATGGTGACAGTGGTGATTTTGAAGATCAGCAAGAGGATTCCCCTGATGATGCCAAAGAAGAGGAAGAATATGAAAGCATTGAAGAAAATCTTAGAGAAAGTGACTTTCCTGCTGATTCTGACAGTGAGAACCCAAGAGTGAGTCATGAATTTGGAAATTCAGATGACCCAGGGTCAGAAAATGGTGATGCTGATTTTCCAAGTGAATCCGCAATTGGTGGTACTAAGTTCACTGCTTTTACAGGAAATGTTCACAATCCAACTGGTGATGTTCCAGCCCCCTGGAGTTCCCGTCTTCCACAGCTGTTCCCTTACACGAATGATAATTCAGATGGTGACGCTTTCGCCGATTCACCATCGGGAAGTCCATCACCATGGAATTCTCATTCACTTGATGAAATAACAGATGCTGATGTATCTCGGATGCGGAAAAAGTGGGGCAGTGCACAGATGCCTTTTGCTGGTGTCAATGCATCTCAACAGCCACGCAAAGATGTTTCCAAAGGATTGAAGAAACTGTGGAAATTTGGTAGGAAGACGAGAGCCGGTGATGGTTCAGTGAATGATTGGGTATCTGCTTCCACTGCCTCAGAATGCGATGATGACATGGAAGATGGGCGAGATCTGGTAGTAGGATCTTCTGATGATTTCAGAAAGTCTCGAATGGGTTATCTTGCTTCATATGATGGTTTTGTTGAGAATGAGGTTTTTGCTGAACAAGGTATTTGACTTTCTATTTTTCTGTAAAAGGTCTTTTCGCTGTCATTAAATTAGTTAGTATGATTCTCAAAATACTATTCCCACAATTTATTTGCACTAGATAAAGTTTAAAGAAATGGGTCCTTTCTAATATGATCATCATAGTCCTAAAATTTCAAAAAAAGTACCTGAAGGTTCCAACCATGTCTACGATTTGGCAAACAATTATCTTATATTTATCTGAGAACTTTAGATTTCTGTTCTCCATGTATCCAAACAAAATTGTAACTGTTGAAAAAACTATTCTGAGCACTAATATTCTTGCTGAGGTATACCTAGGATAACCTATTATTCTTGTCTCATGTTATGCACACTAACCCTGGGCGCATTGGTTCTGCCTTATGGTTTGAGTAGTTAATTATGTTGTCCACACTTCAATTTGTTGAGGGTGAGTGACCTAGTAGATGTTCCTCTGTTAATGCACTTGTCTACATTAATCATGCACATGTTATCTCGCTCCCTAGATCATGTTAGTGGATCCACACATTTCGAACGTGTGAATTTTGAAAAAGAAAGGGAAAGAGGTATAGAGCTGTAATGTTTCCTATGCAATTCCGGCACAATGCTATCCGAAAGAATCCAGCAATTTCTTTTTGTGAGGCATGGCTTGAGGATATGCCCTGCAATGGCTCGCGAGGAGTGAGATGGAACCTTTGAAAACTGTTGACCCTAGTAACCAGGCCCAAATATCAAAATTGTAATCCCCCAGAAGCAGTAATTTCAGTGGATCATATTGAGGCCCAATGGCAACTATATATAATAGAGTACATGAGAGACACAGGAGGGAAACCCTAGACTAGGAGATTACACTAATACCCCTGGCCAATTTTAGCTCTTGCCACACATTTTCCTTATTCAAGCACAAAGGCTTGATAAAAATTCTTAATTTGCAGAACAATCACTACGCAGCTCCATTCCGAACCCACCTGCAAATTTCAGATTGAGGGAAGATCAACTGACTGGAAGTTCTCTTAAAGGTATAGAACTTCTAAACATGTATATGCTTTTGTTAAGTTGCTATGCTTATAATATGAAGATCTTGGTTTTTCATACTCTTATTCCTGTGTATTTACCACAAATTTTTACTTATTATTCTGGAAGTCACAATCTTCTCTAAAATGTGTTATCCCAAAATGCAGCGCCACGTTCTTTCTTCTCCCTGCCAACATTCCGAAGCAAGGGAGGTGATGCCAGGCTCAGGTGATCCTCAAAAGACGCCAGGGGTGGAGTGTATAAAATATCTTCCGAAGTTAGGTATGAGTATCAAATTTTCAGGGTGGTATGCAGACGCTGCTAGCTTGTGATTATATATATATTTGTGTATCTATGGCAATTCATATAAGCTGCCAGTCGAGCTGTCCATTGTTGCTGTTTGATTATTCTTTTTCTTAATATTCTTTACCTCCTGTGTAGAGTTGGACTTAAAGATGTTTTGCAATCTGTTCTTTCAACTGGCCTAGAACTTCTGTATTTTTTCATTGTTTTTGTGATATATCTGTATCTCCCTCTCTACTTGTTTCTTGGTTCACATATATCACAAATTCAAGATATATAGTAATTTTGCCAATTAGAGCATGGAAACTGGACTTGTAGCAAGTCGCTTGTTAAGTGTGATGAGTGTATCTGTCATTTATCCCCGTCATTTATCCAGTTTTCTGAAACTTAGCCTTATTTACTGGTGACTGCACCACACATATCTTTGATGTATGTTGCAGCCATTTTTTTGGAGTATTTATGGCAATAGAGCTCAAGCTCCTGTACTTGGTTTCGGTTGATGACCGCGCTACCAGTGATGATCCTCTGTACCTCGTTCTCTTTATCTTCATTTGAAATGATTCTGCTCCTGATTCAATTCTTTTCTCGTAGCCCTTGCATACCAATGAACTCTTTTCTCCTAATCCCCTGGTTCTGAAAAAAAAAACCAATAAGATGAATGCAATGGATGTTCAGTTTCTCTGAGCTTATAGATGGACAGAATGCCTTCAAGTCAAAGTTCTGAAAAGGCTTGCCAAATTGTGCTACTGCTGATTGTTTTGCTTCCCCATTGAGAATCATACTCCATTCAAATCTTCATTGAGCCCTGGCGGTACAGCATCTGAAATTTATGGGAGAGTATTGCATCCAGGGTAACTGTCTCACTGAACATATGGTTGTGTTGGTGCTACATGCTGTAGTCTGTAGCTGCATGCATTGGGCAGTGGCTACTGCTACTGTGAACAAGAACACTATCCTGCCTGGCTGCCAGCCTCTCTGATCCATGCAGGTAGGTGTCCTAGGTTGAGCCCCAACCCAACCCAGTGGAGGCAACTGGCTAGCGGCCTAGGCCCTATCGTAGGCTCTGTAGATTGATCATGCTGCGCCTTGCCACCGTCCATCTGAACCAATCACATTGCTCTGTCCTTCTCCTAGTTTTGGCCTTTGCATTGGAGCCAACGGCCTAGAGACGAAAGGAGCTGTCAGTCTGGCATGTTTCAAGATCGCTGTCAATGCCTTCCGTCACTGGTTGACTCAGCACCGTACACACATACGGTCAAATGTTACAGTTTACAAGCTGTTTATATAATCAAAATAAACTAAAGTTATAAGCTAAATGACCTTTTTTTTTGCCGATGCGATGCTTCTCTCCAATGCTTTCATTTATACTAAAACCATTGTTTTAAATCTCCACCTAAGGTATTTAGTAGATTGATCTCTAAAGTAGCTAATAGCAAAGCTAAATGAGGCTACAACGGGCTATAGTGACTAAGTTGTATATAAACAGAAATAGCTTTATCTGTCTCGAACAACTATAGCAGCTATAGAGATTTAAAACCTTGACTAAAATGCAGAAATTGGATGAAACCAATATATACCATGTCTTCGCTATCATTGTCGTTAGAGCCCTCGTATTCGGGCTGAAAGTATGAACAGATCGTTTGCCTGTCCTGTCTTCGCCGGTTTGAGCTTCAAAAACTGATGGTTAAAGTGGCTTTTGTCTTTTGCTTGTTCAGCTCTGAAATCTGAATGAATAATAAGTATAGCTCTGACTTGCAATCAGCGGTGGCGGAGCTACGTATACAGCTGCGGGTTCAGACACACCAACAGCAAAAATATAAAAACAATAATTATGTTCAATTTTTTACCAGATAGCATCCAGATAGCAAAAGCTTACACACCCACAATTGTCTTTTGCAAGTTAAGCGCCCCTCTTTGAATTTGCTTTAGCTCCGCCCTTACTTGCAATGCCAACTTCCCTAGCAGGTAGCCTAGCCTTCAGCCTACAACTACAACTGCAAGGGATGGAAGGGAGTGCCGCAGCGGCCGGCATCCGGCATGGCACTTGGTGTCGTCATCTGCTTATCACTCTCCCCTATGAAATGAAATGAAATGGAGTGAAACTGAACGTCAAGGAATGCATGCCTAGCTAGCTAGCTAGCCACTTGTATGCGAGTAGCAGTGCATCACATTTTCAGTTGCACTTGCACACAAATGTTACAAACTTTTTTCTTCAGTCAGAAATGCACCGTCTTGCATACGTACGTGTGGGTGATTGATATCCAAGGTAGTGTCAATGTCACTCGAGTACCGAAAAGATACTCAGGCGACGTTTTGTGCAGTCAGCCAACGACATCAAAATGTGTCGATGTCTAAAAAACTACCTACTGCACGAATGACTACCCCATATGCCATATTGCCATGCAAAGCCATCTCCTCAATACAGAGTATACACTTCCTAGGACCACCCCTATGGTCCTATATATTAACATTATTACATTCCGATCCAAAAAAAGTAACTTTAAATATACTCTTTATTAAAGTATGTAAAGTTTAACTAAATATATAAATAAAAGTATTAACGTTTATAACACCAAATAAATATATATACTATAAAAATATGTCACGTAAAAGATCTAATAATATTTATTTGACATAATGAATATTATATATATATATATTATTATTAGTCAAACACACTCAAATTCAAGATATTTTTACTTGCCGACTCAATCTTTTGAAGGTGCTCATAAGAATAGAGTTTGCGTATATGTGTTCATAGTGATAAGTGTATGTATATGTTGTGGGCGTCTAAGTTGTACTGTGTAATTCTAAAAAAATGTATTCTTTCATCATAGATAAAGGATAGTATACTCCTATATAAAAGCAAGACTAATAAAGTAATACTGATAGAGCAAGTGTTTGGTTACAAGTCAATTTATAGTCAAACTATACAATAGTTGTCTCTTACTTTATCCATACACATAAAGAAAATTATTTAGGACAACAACAACAACAACACGGTCTCCAAAGCCTAACTTTGACTCCTTGTTTCTATAAAAATATTTATCAAAAAAATGGTATATGTATATTTTTACAAAAGTATTTTTGAAGACAAATCTATTCATATAGTTTTCATATTTTCAAACTTAACAACTTAAAGTTATTCATGATTTATATTCTCAATATTTGACTTAAACCTTGTCCAAAACGACTTTCTTTATGGGTATGAAGAGAGTATTTCTCTAAAAAAACTTTTTTATTATTATTAGTTATACCCACGTTCCACATTCTCTTTTCTAATCCTTCTCACATTCACTTGATGTTTGGGGCCACCACTGTATGGGATCCTTTGGTCAAATTGTTGCTTCCATGAGAGCAAGTACAATAATGGTCTTATATATAGTCAAGTAAATGATGATGTGAGGAGAACTTGACTTCCATACAAGCAACAAGATGCGCATATGTGAGCCTATGCAGTGGTTGGACTAGACATCAAATGAGTGTGAGGAGGCTCAAGAAAGAGAATGTAAGACATGAGTAAAAGTATAGCAATGAAAAAAATTAGACAAATGAAAGACTAATATTGTATAACTTGGCTCTTACAACTTGACTAATAACTAATAAACACTTGGCTCTATTATTGAGCTTGCTCTAAGAGAGTTAAGCTCATCTCTTATCTTTCTTTTCTCCTTCACATCAGTACTAGGATGATGAGTACTTCCTGTGTAAGCTCTCTAGTGCCAGCCGAGTTTTACTAGGATGAAACTCACTCTAACTTTTGTTGTTGCCGGCTCATACTTTTAATGACATATGTCATCATAGTACGAAACATCCACTGGTGGGATGGTTCTAGTTCTGACGCACTCGTCATATAGCCTCACAGTCATGGTGCATAGATGAGGCCTGAGCCCTGAGGAGACGAGCCTGATCACAGCGCTTACGATGACAAGCTACTCATCCAGGCACACAGACTAGACTAGCTGCAACTTCTTGACCTCCTTTCTCCTCCTCTTTTAGGAACAAACCAAGAAGAACCACCACACCTCTCTCTCTCAGCTGGGGCATCCACAGCAAGATCTATCCCAAGATATATCATCACCGATCAACACCATGACCAATAATACCATACCACACGATCATCGTCATCATCACCATCGGCTGCGGCCGCTTCATCAGGAGATGGATCAGCTGCAAGCACTGGCTGTGAAGCCGCAGGCGAAGAGGCAGGCGAGGAGGAGGACGCACACGAGCAGGCCCTACCAGGAGAGGCTGCTCAACATGGCGGAGGCGCGGCGGGAGATCGTCACCGCCCTCAAGATCCACCGGGCCAGCAGCACGAGGCATCAGCAGCAGCAGCAATCCACCTACTACCAGCAGCATCGTCAGGAGGAGCCACCGATTGCGCAGCAGCTCCAGCAACAGCAAGAAGACGAGCAGCAGCAGGCGCAGCAAGTGGCGTTTCAGGATCGTCGAAGCCAAGCGGCGATTGACGAAGAAGCATCATCTCTGGCGCATACGCCGTCGACGACGATGAGCTACGCCGCCGCCTCCTTCGCCAATCCGTTGCGCAACCCTCCACCTGCGCACTGGATTGCTGCCGGTAGTAGCTATAGCTACTGCTCACCGCCACCCATCCTTCGTCTTCCTTGTGATGATCTCACGCCACCTGAACTGCCACTACCCGTACCCGCTGCCGCCATGGGGGGATTATTGGTGGAGCTGGAGCACTACCAAGCCGGCTTGGAGCACTTGGTTCGCAGCCTGCCTGCACAGCCGCTAGGACTGAACCTTAGCTTCCAAGGTTTTGGTGTCTCTGTAGACGACGGTGCCAAAGACGACTGTGAAGATCTCTTTGGCAGCCTTCCATTGACCCAACCATCACCGGCTGCCTCGTACTCGTACTCACCTCCGGCAGTGGAGACGACGGCGACCGCCCAAGCCTATGGTCATGGATCACCAGTAGCAGCGGCGTTGGTCCCGGTGCTTCTGGACGGCGGGGAGATGATGGCGCAGCCATCGACCGGCGGCGGCGAGATGCAGGGCGCGGAGTGGAGCGAGGCGGCGGCCGCGGACGTGGCCGAATGGTGGAGCAAGATCCTCGAGAGCGGGCAACGCGCGCCCCCAAACGCGGAGGACGTGGCGGCGACGGCGGCCGGTTTGCCGGCAGAGTGGCGGTGGTTTTGTTGTGAAGACGGTGTTGGTGTCGCTGCCGCCGAGCAAGGAGCGGTCACGGGGGGAGTCCTGGCGACGAGGATGCACGTCGAAGACGGCGACTACACCTGCTGCTACGAGGGGGGTCGCTGCGACGACGGCGAACACGTTACCTTGCCGTGGTAAGACCTCCGTCCGGAGAGTTCATTCCTACTTCTCCGTTCGAAATTATAAATCATTCTAAGAATCATAGAGAGTTAAAAAATTTCAAATTTAACTAAAATTATAGAAAAATCAAAGATTTATGACATTAAATAGATATAATATAAAAATATAATTAATGAATAAAACCTAATAATACCTAGAATGTTATTATCTTATGATATAATTTTGATCAAACTTGAGGTAGTTTGACTTTTTAAAGTTTTTAGAATAACTTATAATTTAGGATGGAGGGAGCATTATACATGATGATGAATTGCGATATGCATTTCAGCTGCTTGTTATTTGAATTTTTTTTTCAGCATGGATGATGGCATCGGCGACGACGTTCAAGGGTGGGATGGGGAATGGTTCTCAACTTCTCATGCTCTTGATTAACTGCACGATCGCCATGTCTACGTCGACCGTGCATTTCTGTACACCTGACCCAACTCGAGGTGTTCATGTATGTGATTTGATTTCGATATAAAAACGTGATGCTCAAATGAATTAGATTGCTTGTACGTACGAGTAATTATATATTGGCATGAACTAGCGGGGCCAATTCCATCGTGATGCATCCTTTAAGTGACTTGTTCTTCACCTTGTTCATCATTTGTGCAATAAATAGTCTGCATACACATGGCACAGCCCAAATAAGAAAAAACAAGGCCCAGAATTGTTAATTTTCGGCAGCGAGGCAGGAAATCAGGAATCAAATACCAGATTCAACTGGGGTGAAGCTACAACTTTATCAATCTTATTTTACTATTATACTAATTAAAAGTCCAAACATAGCCTCCATGTTATAATTGTCATCAGGCACGCAAGAAAAAAATATAAACAATATAAATTTTTATAATAATCAGAAACATCTAATATTTGATTCGCTATACTCTAATCACCATTGCTGATATGAAAAATTGAATCTATTGTATTTTATAAAAAAAACGAACGTCTACATTATTTTTTTTAATGAACGTCTACATTATGAAAGATATATAAAATAACTCCCTATATTTACATCTAAATTATCCATGCCATTATGGAGATAATTTAAAATAATCCATAAATTTACAAAAATCCACGTTTAATGTTATGAAAGATAATGCAAAATAACTCCATATTTTCTATATAAACTACTTGATATTATATAATTTAAAACAACCAACCCAATTTGCATCTAAATTAAGATAATTTAAAATAACCACCTCAATTTGCATCTACATTACCCACATATACATTATGAAAGATAATGCAAAAATAGTCCTCAATTTAGATATAATTTACGCACATACATCATTATGGAATATAACTTGAAGTAATATCTTCAATTTGTATCTAAATTTTCCATCTACACCGTCATCAAAACAACCTAAAATACTCCTGAAACATACTTATAAAGACTAATACAAGCGCTGTTATGTAAAATATTTCGGTACATGCAACTTAATTTGTATAAAGTAAATTGTCTGCCTTTCCATGTTTGGTTCTGAACCAAGCATACTAGCACAGGCACTCATCTCAGGGGACTGATTTTGAACACCTGGGTCTGTAATTGATGCTTGAAGATGAATCTGTCTGGGAGGCTCTAAACCAAACAGGCCCTTAAATATATGGCTGATGAATTCATCTGTGTATGCCTACACAGAACACCCGAAATAGTCACAGAATGTGGAGTTCCCTCCGTGACACTCAAAATAGTCCTCCTCCTACTCCTACTCACCATACAGTACCTCTTCACTGACACCAATATGATCAGACATTGGAAATGGAGCTTGCTCAAAATTAGAGAAGTTTAACTTGGGACATATAAAGTAACTTAATGATTTGATACGGAATGAACAACTTAGAATGTACTTGATGCCTTGATGGAGATAATACATGGACTGTATGTCGAAGCACAAAAATTACAAGATGTCTTCTCGTCTCTTGCAGTGAACTCCAGTAGAATAGTTATTCAGGCAATACATAGCAGGCAGGAAGAACAGAGTCTTGGAAGCAAAGCACCAAAGGCTATTCAGAAATCAGAACACATTACGGATGATACTACCATTTTGCTGGCACTGTATAATTGCCACCATGCATAGCTGGTGTTACCTCTGATCGACGGCTGACAGTTGTATCGTCGTCGTCCATGGCAATAGTTTCCAAGAACCTTGCAATTGCAACACAGAACCTGCCGGAGCCAAAAAAAAAAAAAAAGGGAATGGGTAACCGCATTCCAGCCACCCCTCGGGCGGGTCAAATTCCTTGCAGTCCCCCTACGAGCTGTGGCGAGGATACTTCAATTCATCTTCATGTAAATTGAGAATTGAGATTCATGGGAGTTATTTTGTTGACTAAATAAGGGCACTCACAATGCAAGACTATATCACAAAGTCCAAGACACTTAATTACATATTATTTATGGTATTTTGCTGATGTAGCAGCATATTTATTAGAGAAAGAGGTAGAAAAAATAAGACTCCAAGTCTTATTTAGACTCCAAGTCCACATTGTTCGAGGTAATAAAAACTTTAGACTCTATGATAGAGTCTGTATTGTGAGTGCCCTAATGCAGTTGGTATATCGGTAGGCGTGTACAATGTACTTTCCGTAATAATAATAAATACGTGTGATTTTTTTTTCGCGACCGTGCTCAACTGAGCCTGTTTTTCATTAAGAGGGTATAAATACGCGCGATATGCTTCTGAATCTTATACTGTATTTGTTTGCAGGCAGAAATATGTAGTCAGTTGAACTGAAGCATGCAGATAAGATGGATCATGCATGCATATTATCCACCATGGAAAGGATGGTAAGAAGCTCCATCAAATCTCGAAAGCATCTTTTCCAGTCCAGTTGTCTTTAAAAAGAAGAGTTCGTCCCTAGTCGCCATCAGCGCCCATGAGCATCTGAAGTGATGGATCATGGGCTCATGGCCTTCATTATCCACCATGGAGAGCCAGGCATGTAGCTCTAAGGATATGCGTTCCAAAAAAAAACCCCCCTCTAAGGATATGCAATCGCTGTTGATAGATCTAGCACTGCAGCTGGTTCTAGACATCATCTATGGCCTTGCGCTTTATGTAATCAAGAGTTTCTCTTAGCCACAACACTGACGCACAAATTCTCCTTATCATGCATGGTTCATGAAAGCAGTTAAGCTCACTGGCATAGCATTATTGAATTGTCTTCAAGTTCCTTTGGAACATTTCATCACATTTTGTTTTGTGCTAAAGTGAATGCGCGTTTTTACGACTTATATTGGATTTTGATCATACATGGTCTTCAGCAACAATAAATTTCATCGATATATTGCCATAGCAACAGTAAATTGGCTGCTTGTACAGTAGTTATGTGAGAGGCATTCCAGCCGTAGCAGCGCTGAAAGCCAACCTTTATAAGCAGCCGAACAGGCTAGCAAAACGTACTATGCGTACTGCCAGAGCAGTAGCCTGATGCCTGGCTTCAGTAAACTCACAATGCGTACTGCCAGGCTAGCTGTCCTTATTTGCTGCTCCCGGGGGCAAGCTCATCCGCTCCTGGTACACACATGAGAGGCCGAACAGCGTGGCCATTTACAAATCTTTAACTCAGTTAGGACCAGCAGAAAAGCAACCAAAGCAAAAACGTCCAGCGATGTTTACAGTGGAACCAGCAATTCATGGCTAACAACATTGTTGACAACATCAATACAACATAAAATCCCATCACCTCCACAGGGAAGAGGATTAGCTACGGGACTACTCCAAATCTACGAAATAGTACTGACAATGGGCAGGTATGGTGATGGCGAAAACACTGGCCCAGGTACGGTAAGTCCTTTGATAGTTACCATATATTTGCAACTTTGTGATATAGATGAAACATGTAGGGGGGCTGATGTTTTGTTCGCTCAAGTGTATGGCATAGTATAACCTCGGTTTGGACCTCCATGTAGTATGTGTGGAACGGAGGAAGTTGCAGAGTCCACTTGTCTTCTATGTGGAGTCCCAGATATATTAAGCCATTTGGACGATGAGGAAGATGGCAGTTCGTCGGTCATGTTCACTTAAAGGGGGCAAATAGAATTGATGAGTTGTGCCCACCAAATCCAAATGAGTTGGATAACGCCACCTTCACTTCACATCTCTCCTTCTGTGATCCTACCAAGACGCCCACATCCTGTATCAAAATCAGCATTAAAACATCATTCAACATATAGATTTTGCTCTTTCATTCATATCTAGCTTATTTAGTAGAAGTAGAAAGAAGGGAAAAATGACATTGAATCATGCATCACAAAAGGAACTTACCACAGTATCCTCTGGATTTTCTAAATTCAAATTTGGATGGACCCAACCAGTTCTTATAGCCTGCAATGAACAACAAAGAAGAACTTCCCAGGATGAGCCGATTTTGCAGTGAAACCGATAGCAAAACACATGCTCTGGTAACAACAAAGAATGAGATAGTTCATGACTACATGAGAATGAAACCCAAATGCCAATGTTCATTGCGAAAGAATAACTGTCTGCAATATCACTGTTGCTTGAAGATAAAGAAATGAAAGCAAGATAAAGATACATGTATCTGTACATAATTTCAGCCAGAGGACCACAACATAATCTAGAAAAAAGGCAGACGTAGGTAAATTTCATTTTAGAATAACTTAGCTCTAGTGCCACTATGTTCAACAAATATTTCAGTGAGACATTAAAGGGTAATACTGTGTGATGTGATTATTTTTCAAAAGAAAAGTAATAGGTTATGTGCCGAAACTTTCACTTACAGAGTTCATGTCCTCCAATAAATTACTAATTGCACTGAAATTCACTATATTGGACATACAGAAAGATACAATGAACATGAAGAATTCAATGCTATAAATGCATAGTTCATATTCAGTGAAGTAAAATTTGTATTATTAATAGAATAATGCCAAGTAAATATGTTCCCTGTAAGGCTTTGTTTGGCTGCACACAAATCCACCCCAATCCACCTGGTTTAGGAGGGATTGAGGTGGAATTTAGTTTAAGTCCCACCTCAATCCCTCCCAAACCATGTGGATTGGGGTGGATTTGTGTGCAGCCAAACAAGCCCTAAGGGTACTAAGAATTCCTTACTTGTACAGAAGCAACTGCTTCTATTCCACCAGCTGCTCCTATAAGATGCCCGGTCATTGATTTGGTCGAGTTCACCCTCAGCTTCATAACAGAAAAAAGGGATTTAGATGGTTCACAATATGATGGTTTGCAATATAAATTTGCTGTAGAATTGCTTCCATCAGGTGGCATACTTGAGGGTTCTGGCGAAAACAGCGCACGATAGCCTCGTACTCCTTCAAGTCACCTGCTTGTGTAGACGTTGCATGGGCATTCACGTAGTTGATTTCTTCCCTTGCTACCCCTGCATCAGCTAGTGCCTTTTCGATGCAGAGAGTAATCCCTCTTCCTGATATTTAATTAGTGAAGACAAGTGAAGAAAAGAACAGAAAATGGCAAGGCAGTGTCAAGATATACACTTCACCTTCAGGATGTGGCTCAGTCATGTGGTAAGCATCACATGTGAAGCTTCCACCAAGAAATTCAGCATATATTGTTGCACCTCTTTCCTGGAGACGGTGCACAGATCTCAGGAGGAAGTAATGTTTGAACATAATCACAGATTCACAGGCCATTAAACTGGAAACAAGCAGCTGAAAGATCTATAAAGAGGGGCAACTGAAATTGCATGTTTAAAACCTTGGCGTGCTCAAGTTCTTCCAATACGAGGACACCAGCCCCTTCCCCCATAACAAAACCATCACGACCCTGTAACGTAAAGATCAAATATCTCACTCTAGCACAACAAATGGGTCAAGCTAGTAAGTTAATTAAACCAACAAGGTGCTGATGTGCTTGTACTAGATGATGATGATGATTACTTATCCAGAAAAATGTTGTTTTGCACAATAAAAGATACTAACCATGTCCCAAGGGCGAGAAGCTTTCGTTGGGTCACTGTTCCTCTGTGAAAGTGCTCTGCAGGCCACAAAACCTCCCAATCCTGCATGTCATGGTCAAGACACTTAGACTGCAAAGACCAAGACAAACTGTGGTAAACTGGAGGCAGAAGAACGAGGAATTGGGGCCACAAACCGATTGGGATAAGAGGTGCATCAGAACCACCACAGAGCATAACGTCCTGAAAGATTATGAATAAGGTCACAAATAAAAAGTTACTTTTCAAAGAGAACATGGAAGGTTGGAGTTACTTACAGCTTCACCTCTTCTGATGTGGTTTGCTGCATTAAGAATACAGAAGTTACTGGTAGCACAAGCTGTGGAAATAGAATAGTTTGGTCCCATCCATCCCTGTAAGTCACAGAAAGTATGAGCTGTGGTAATCACTGTTATCTAAATAGAAAATTATAAAAAAAGAATCAGATCATGTCACACCAGATCCATTGCAAGGATTGCAGAGCCCATATTCGTAGTTGCAAAAGGAACACAAAATGGGTTCATTTTCTTGTAAGAGACCCTCAGTGCTTCAATTGCATCATTAAAAACCTGCTTGACAGTCCATCATAACTTGTATCAGGATAAGGGAAACAGGTTCCATGGATAGTTGTAATTCATCAAGATATACAACTAAATGTTAGTATACTGTGAGAATACAAACCTTCATGCCGCCCATTGCAGAACCAATGAGAACCCCACACCTGGTTTTGTCCAACTCATTCCTCAGTTCCTCGGTGAGTCCACCATTTTCTAATGCCTTCTTTCCAGCAGTTATCAGATATAGCATAAACTTGTCCATCCGCTTTGCAAGTTTAGGTGCAACCCAACCATCAGTTGAAAATGATTTTATCTCTCCTGCAATTCTCTGTATTAAAGTCCAATATCAATCACTGCATGGTAACATTTGACCAAATTGCAAAACCAGCCCAAGCACCACTCCCAAAAAAAATTGAAGGTAAATCATATGCTCTGTATTACCGTGGGGAAGTTGGAACAGTCAAACCTCTCAATCTCACTTATTCCGCTAACACCATCAAGAAGATTGTTGTAAAACACGTCAGGATCATGGCCCAATGGTGTCACTACACCCATGCCAGTGACAACCACCCTCCTTTGTTTGATATCGGGTTTCTTCTTTTCGATGACACTTCTTTCAGCTTGTAAGGCAACAGCCATAGCCATTCCTGCAAACCACAACCAATTTGTTGAGACCCTTGTCAGCTTGAGTGACAAACAAAATGCAGCCTGGAGAGGGTGAACAAACATGCACACTGGACAAAACTAAAGAAATTGTTTGTTTGATGCAAGATGGGCCATGACAAATGTGACCCCTAATTCTTTGATTTATTTTGGGCGTTATGGAGTCTTCCAAAACCACCCTTAATATTTTATATTAGGAATGAGAAAAACCCATTCTATCCGGATTCTCAAGTCAAACTGAAAGAAAATGATGTTGAAGACACCAGTTCAGCAGCAGCCAGAAGCGAATGCATCCCAAGCAGAAGCAGGGGAACCTAAAACCCACGCAGACTAAACTACTACAAGTCACTACACAAGATCCTCAGCACAATCCAGAGAATAGTCCTCGTCCTGCAGACGCATTACGCTTACGCATCGCAAACGCAGAATATGACAGCCGAAAACAGGATAAAAAATCGCACATTTACCCTGGGCGATACTACCGATGCTGAGAAACTACACTAGGATTACACACGTATGTGCATGCAAGGATCTAACAAAGCGAACAAAGGACATGAGACAACCAAATGCTGAGTGTATCTCGTCTCACCAGAGCGCGCCAAGCCGCGGCGCCGCGCGCCGAGGCGGCGGCGCTGGCCGAGCATGACGCCGCCCCCAGCGCCGCTTCCGCCGGGGCAGCAATGCTTCTGCTTGTACTCTTCGGCGTCGCATGCCGCAGATAAGCACGCGGCGACGAGCCACGTGCAGAGTGGGCCTGCCACGGCCGCCATTGCCCGTCCCCCCCGGTTGTGTGGACGCCGCCCCTCCCGCTCACGGCCTGATGGATCTCTCCCACCGTACGGAGCGGCACGAGGGAGTCGGATTCCGCGGAGTGGGCACCGGCGGCGCGCCCCTGTCCAAGAACGGCGGAGGCCAAGGACCTGGGTGGGAGCACGACGAGATGCGGGGGGCGGCCGCGCGATGGCTGGCTCGGGGCCGAAGAAACGAACGAGGAGCGGGAATGGAGCACGAGAGGAGGAGGTGCGTCGATCTCACGAGGAAAGGAGGTGGCTTGCGCGCATCGAAGGGGTGTGGGCGGGAGCCGCCATTGGCAGTGCCAAGTGCTCGACGGGAGGAGTGGAGGGACGGGGACGACTGGAGGAGGAGGGGGGTTGGGGGAGTTTAATATAGGAGGAGGAGAAAATTGGGAGATTTTTGCTGGATTTTTAAATTCAACGGAGTATTTTTGTTGTAAATCCTTTTTCCACTGTTCCTCTCAACATTTTTGTCCCTTTTGAGCCCTAATTGTTTTTTATACCAAAGATGGTGGGCCCCATTTGATTTTGGTTTTGAGATGTTTAGATTTAGAACCGGAGAGACCAGTTACTCAACACTCATCAAGCCAGTGGGGATCTCTCGACTAAATTTTTTATTTCATTGTCTTTTTTGTTTGGGTTTGGTTGGTGAGACTAGGGAGTGAATGTGTAGGGGAGAGAGAGAGAGAGAGATGGGAACCTTTTTGTTTTCTTTTGTTTTTTTTAAGTAGTCATTTTGGAGGGAGGGTGAATGAATGAGGACAGTTATTTTGGAATTTGTTACTATGGCATTTTGGCTAGTCTCACACAAGAGGAGGAGATTTGGGGCGAGAATGAGATTGGAATTCGAGGCAAGGAAAATAGAGGCACCAAATATGCTTGGGTCACCAGGTGGGACCGCAAAAACACTATGTAATAATTATATTTGTTTTGTGGACACCAGTTTATGTGAGCATAAAAAATGGAGGTCCATTTATATATATGTGTGTGCTGTGTGCATGTCCACGTCTGCACCAAATAAAGCTTTTACCTTTATACTAGTATATATACCTTTGCCGATTTGATATGAATAACCGAGTTAACCTTTTCAAACGCCAAAGTGTACTTGAGGTTGGTTTATACACGTGCTGACGTGCACGCATGTTTCCCTTTCGCTTCATCCTACGTACAGTCGTCGGACACGTTAAAAGTACTGTATGGCCTAGGCGGCTGCCTGCTACTGGAAATTATAGACTGCAGGTGTAGCTAGTATTTCTTTAACTTGTAATAGTTTTATCCTTTAAACAACGGCACGTCATTTTGTTTAGTTCACCCAAAAACTAAATTTTTTTTTAAGATTTCCCGTCACATCGAATCTTATGACACATGCACGGAGCATTAAATATAAATGAAAATAAAAATTAATTACACAGTTTGTCTGTAAATCGCGAGACGAATCTTTTAAGCCTAGTTACTCCATAATTAGATAATGTTTGCCAAATAAAAACGAAAGTGCTACAATGTTAAAATAAAAAAATGAAACTAAAAGGCCTGAGTTTCATGAATGAGAAGGGGTCAAACTTATAACAGAAAGTATTGTTGACTGATTTGTTATGAGAGAAAAAACACTAATGAAATGACTGACAGATTCAGGTGAGATCTCAGCGAACAAGCACCAATTGAGAAAAACAAAAAGGTGATAATCTTTTGTGAAATAAATCATACAAGATACAACCAAACGGAATCTATTTCTGTCCACTTGAACTTACGAGCATTCCTTTTAAACTATAAAATAATTTTTTCTCAAAATAAATCAATATCAGCCGAAAAACTAATCATCGAACAGGAGTAGTACCCAGTCATTGTTGCAAACTGGTAAATCATCATTCATACACACGATTGTTTTGCTCCGTTGCAAACAGGTGGTACATTGAGAGTCAGACACGTTCAAAGTCTTGTTTAGTTCAAAAAAAAAATGTAAAATTTTTCACATTCTCCGTCACATCAAATCTTACAGTACGTATATAAAGTATTAAATATAAAAAAAGAAATAATTAATTATACAGTTTACCTATAATTTGTGAGACGAACCTTTTGAGCCTAGTTAATTTATGATTAGATAATATTTATTAAATACAAACGAAAGTGATATAGTGTTTATTTTGCATTTTTTTTAACTAAACAAGGCATGGGCTACGCTACCAGTGGTGGAGCCAGAATTTTAAAATTGGGTATTCCTACTTTCACAAAGTTAATCTATAGGTTGAAAATATAGTCAATTGTACTGCAAGTTAGCAACTTTAAACTAATATTTGCTTTCTAGAATATAGACTTCTAATTGAAATGCTAGTTTTTTACATGTTTTGA
>Ga0182004_10000271_pt1 | contig 28452 bp, 12 predicted proteins | sample Sormic07211540_1_FD_120479 | JGI IMG/M metagenome (GOLD analysis project Ga0182004, IMG submission 120479) | Endophyte microbial communities from Sorghum bicolor roots, Mead, Nebraska, USA - 072115-40_1 MetaG | ecosystem: Host-associated > Plants > Roots > Unclassified | place: USA: Nebraska...
AAAAAATATTTTTTTTTTTTTTTTTAACAGTTTTTTTTTTTCTTTTTTTAAAATCTTTTAAACCCCCCCCCCCCCCCCCCCCCCACACACACACACCCCATGGATCTAACATGAAACTGTGTTGTTGATATTTTGCCCTTGTCTTTTATTTACCAAGGTTAAAGGCACTGTTGATCAGCCTGTTGTTGATGGGTCAGCAACATTTAATCGAGCAATTGTGAATTCTCCCTTTCTTCGGACACCATTGACGAATTTTGCGGGTACAATTCAAGTCATATCCAACAGACTATGCATCAGTTCAATGGAAAGCAGGGTTGGGAGGAAAGGGAGATTGTCAATGAAAGGGACCCTACCTCTTAAAAATAGCGAGCCATCTGCCAACGATAAGATTGATTTGAAATGTGAAGTTCTGGACATACGAGCAAAAAATATTTTGAGGTCATTGTTGTTTCTTTATCCTTTTGTTTATCAAAATAAATAATTGCATTGTTTCTAAGTTATACGTATATGCTCTAAAATAGATACTCCCTCTTATTGCAAAATTTAGATCATTTTGGACCTGTGCACAAGGATTAAGAAAGTAGGTCCAATAGTCTTTTTGCCGTTCATTTGTACTAATTGGAAAATGTGAGAGACTGAGAGCAATGAAGGAAGAAAATAGAATTAAAAAAAGTACCTAGGAGTACTAGGATGATTTTAGTTTAGAGAATAGCCAAGAAGATTAATACAGCATCTTTTTAGGGCAAGTGTTTTCTCTGAATGCTCCTACATATTGCTTACTGGCAGTGGCATTAAAGAGGGGTATACATTACTAGTTATACTTATTTCCGTATTAGAGCTTTTTAGCCTATGAGGTTTTCAGAATCCTGGGTTGGGCATTGTAATAGTGTAATTGGTACTGCCTTCAAGATTTATGTAATGCATTTACAATAATGCTGTCCTTACATGCATCTCATAAATTGATAGGTGAATCAATGCTGACTGTAGAATATGCCCTTAACATTTGTGACTAGATGGAGTAATACGTAACACGCAATGCTGTGGAGTTATATGAGCCTTAACATTTGTTTTGTTGTTTTTGTGCTGACTTATGCAGTGGCCAAGTAGACAGCCAGCTGCAAGTTACAGGCTCAATTTTGCGACCAGATCTTTCTGGGATGATCCGGTTGAGTCATGGTGAAGCATATTTGCCTCATGATAAAGGCAATGGTGCTGCTGTCACTAGGTTGACTTCAAACAAGTCGGGTTATCTTCTTTCTGGTTTTGACCAATCAACCACTTCACAGGATGTCTCACGAATTCTGGGGTCACTGTCAACATCTGCAGACAGTATGTATTCAGTTAAATTTGAGCTTCACTCATATATTCCACCAAATACTCTTGGCCAACATGTTTTGCTTGACTACTTATGTTGTTGCACTTGCACATCAGTATGCCCAACCAGAAAATTCAGTTTTGCCATGAAATAATTGGCATATTCTTTGCTTTTTATATGCTATTTTCTCCAGCATTTCTTCTGTTTCCTTCATGAGCCAACTAAAGCTTTCCATCTCTATATACTAGGAGATCAATCAGACACAGAAAAGACTCTTGAGCATGGAAGTTTTAAGCCAAACATTGATGCACGGCTAAATGATCTGAAGCTCACCTTGGGACCAGAATTAAGGATTGTTTATCCTTTAATTCTGAATTTCGCCGTCAGTGGTGACCTAGAGCTTAATGGGATGGTTCATCCAAAGTATATAAGACCTAAGGGCATCTTAACATTTGAAAATGGTGAGGTCAACCTGGTAGCAACGCAAGTAAGCCCTTACTTCCCTAAGCCCTTGCTTAGAATATCTTCATTTTGTCAAAGTATACATTCAAGTTGATATGGTTATGATGGTTTTTTACTCTCTGCATGTACTCAATTGCAGGTTAGACTTAAAAATGATCATTTAAATGCAGCAAAATTTGAACCTGATCTTGGTTTGGATCCTGTTCTTGATCTCGTTCTTGTTGGATCTGAATGGCAATTCAAAATCCAAAGTCGAGCAAGCATGTGGCAAGACAATCTGGTGGTAACCTCAACACGCTCTGTGGACCAGGATGTTCTGTCACCTAGTGAGGTAAGACTACTGCAGTGAGTTATAAACCAAGTCACTTTACTGTAGGATCGATAACACCTTGCTTTAGTTTCAAATCTTCAACTATTGCAATCTGGTGAACTTTCTTACGTTTTATGTACCTTCTGCTGGGTGTTTGCTCAATCCATTTTAGAGTAGACAAGCGCATGACAGGCAAATAGCCTCTAACAGATCACCGGGAACTCACACAAATACACGATCACATTGGTTTTGGTGGCTGGAATGACTTGAGCTTTACACAGTGCTGACAGCTACAATTGTGGCTGTGATAGCCTCCTAATTGATGCAGAATATTACCAAAATAATCAGCCTATTACTCCATGCTGAAATTTAGCTAAAGTAGACTCTAAATTTAGCTAAATTTAGCATGCACTTGGGCACAAAGGATTATCTCCAACAGTGCACAAAGTATTCAATCATTAAAAAATTGGTTTGCTGCATTCTTTTTCTATCATATATTAATATCTAGTTCTTAGATCTGCTTTCCTTGTCTTTTAGGCTGCCAAGGTTTTCGAATCACAGCTTGCAGAATCATTATTAGAAGGTGACGGACAGCTTGCATTCAAGAAGCTTGCAACTGCAACGCTGGAAACTTTGATGCCAAGGATTGAAGGCAAGGGCGAGTTTGGACAGGCACGGTGGCGACTGGTTTATGCTCCGCAGATCCCAAGTTTACTCTCTGTGGATCCAACAGTTGATCCACTAAAATCTCTGGCAAATAATATCTCTTTTGCCACGGAGGTTGAAGTGCAGCTCGGAAAACGCCTTCAGGTATACACTCTTTTCAAAAAGGAAACAAGTTAAACCTTTCAGCCTGATAAGGTGCAATGTGTTGTATTGAATAGGAATTGACCTAAATTCCTGTCATCAATGTGCAGGCTTCCGTCGTCAGGCAAATGAAAGATTCAGAAATGGCGATGCAGTGGACGCTGATATATCAGCTAACTAGTAGGCTCCGTGTTCTCTTCCAGTCTACCCCATCCAATAGGCTTCTCTTCGAGTACTCAGCAACATCGCAGGATTGATTCATTTTTGTTATTGCGCACAGCAAGAACTGGGCGTAGCAGCTGTCATACAAAGATTAGGTGGCCTGATGAATTGTTTTTGTAGATATGCAAGTTTCGCCAAGGAGTTGTACGTGTACATTGGCTCAGTTGTAGTTGCATTCTTTCTCGGAAACAAAGTTTCTGAGCCTGTAAATAATAGGTAGCGATCTTAGCCTCGGGTGTAGAGAGAAGTGTATAAATGAATGGACGTTTCCGGTCTCTTGCTTTGCTGTAATGCTGTTCATATGTGGAATTTGCTTTTGTAATTTTATGTAGCCAGTTAGAGCAACTTCACCAAGAACCTTTCAATCAGGATCCCAGTATTTTATATTGAATAAAATTCATCAACAGCTCTCACGTCACGTGGCTAAGTTTCTTCTGTATCGAATCATATCAAGTTTCCAGATGCTGTAAACGGTGATATGGTCTTTGTTAATGCAATGGCCGGGGCTATGCCCCTGAAATCTAAAAAAACAATTGTCTGCACGTGTAATCTAGGTCCTCAACGGTGAAGGTCAAGGTCTATTATAATAGGTCTTATCTAGGTCCTCAAGGCTTAAGATCTCAAAATATATTTTCTAAAATTATAATAGGTCTTATCTGGAAAAAAGTCTACATCACCCCTGAACTATAGGGTGATGTCTACTTACCCCTCCTTCGAATTATGAAACAGTTTAATTTACTACCTGAACTATCCAAAACCGTTCAAATTAAAACCCCCCCACCTCCCGGCGGTTTTGCTACATGGTTTTGCTACAGTGGGTTTGACTTTTTTTTTTCTATTTGTTTTCATATAATCTTTGAAAAATCACAGTAAATCACAGAAAAATTATAAAATAGAAAATCTAATTTTGTTGGACTCCGCATGAGTAGATTTACGCAATGAATATATAATATGTTATACTTTAATACAAATTTTTTCTATAGCTTTAAATTAGTTAGCAAAATCAAATTTTATCTGTAATTAATTGGAATAATTTATAGCTGCAGCTTCTGTGGTCCAATTATTGTGGTGAAATTTTTATGGTGGACTAATTATTTTATGCTTGAACTATAGTAAATATTTCATACTCATCGGATCATGTATAGTAGCTTTATTCTATACCCAAGAAATCCGAGATGCGTTTCATGTTTGCGCAAAGACAGCACTGCAGAATCCACACCCAAATCCCAAATTTGGGCATTCCCTTGGCGCTTGGAAGTTGGAACCCCCCCTATTTCCATTTATGTAGAGTAGCACCGCGGCACCGTCCCTTCCCCAAATTCTGAATTTCAAAAACGCGGCCTCACCCCGCAGCGCAGAGAAGCCACCTGCACGGCAGCGCATTGCCATGACGCTCTCCCGCTATCGCCGCCTCGCCGATGCCGCTGGCAACAAGGGCGGTCCGGCCGGCGCGGACGACGGCACACACCGCCACCACATCCCCGCCGCCGCCAACGCCACGTCCCCCGACTCCTCGTCGCCTGAGGCAGCGGAATCGGAGCTTTCGGCGTCGTCGTGGCAGCCTCTCCCACGCTCCGTCCTGCACCTCTACCATGTCGGTACGAGCCCTACTACCACCGGATACGCCGCCCCTTTCGTGCCGTGGGCTTCGCGCGCCGGCGAGATGTTCTACTCTTGGCGCAACAAGACGTCGTCTCTGCCGTGGATGCGGAGGCGCAGTCTCGTCGGCCACAGCGACGTGCCCCTTTCGCCAAAGCCGTCCACTGCGTCCCGCGGCGCTCCTGCTCAGAAGCCGTTCATCCCGTGGTTCCCCGGCGATCCTCGGGCGCACACACCAAGCGGCCCTCCTTCTCAGAAGCCGTTCATCAAGTGGACCCACGGCGATCCTCGGGCGCACACCCTGATGTTGCCTGCTTGGTCCCGTTTCGCTCTCGCCAACCTGCAGTGCGCGCCTCCTCTTGCTCCTCCTCCTCCACCTCTGCAGAGGCAGAGCAACCAGGATGCATCGCATCCACCTCCTCCAGCTGAGGCTAGTAAGGACTATCAGGTACTTGATTTTGATCTGTTAATCTGTTATAAACTGCTGATCGATAACGTGATGTATGTTATACTTTCCCTGCTTTCCACGATATAATTGGTTGGGCAAGGTATCAACCACACGCAGTTAGTAAAATCAATTAGCATAATAGCATGGGAGCTCTTTCTGTCTGATTCTGTTACTTTTGTTCGATCAAATTATAGCTCAGCAGTCGATCTTAGCGTAACCAAATCGATAATCGATTGACCATTTTTAATGATAAATGCTTTAATCCAATGGACATGAATGTATTTCTAAGATTCACATTAATTGGTGGTTTGAGATTTTTTTTAATTAACAGTGGTTTGAGAATATCAATATTCAGAGCATGCTAGCTTAGTTTTCCGCGATGTCAATTGCAGGGATTCTTGGCTCAGCTGGCATTTGCTGCTTTAGTGATCATGGGTGTTAGAGATGGCCTCGATGATTTGCTGTCTGGTTGGAGCAAAGCTCTGAAGGTGATCTTCGTGGTGTCGCTAATTGTGGGAGCTGGTACATTGGCAGCAGGTCTTATGGCCACTTCTCCAGTCGTATCTACAGGCTACGCACGTACAGTGTTGTCCACGTGCGCCCGCTTTTGCACCTGTCTTGCTGCTTTCGTTCTGATCGTTGACCTCTCGGTTATCATGGGGAGTCATGGATATATTGCTGGGATTATCCTTGGTCTAGTGTCTGTCTTGTTCTCAGTGTCAGTTTGGATCAAGGGTGACCCAGCTGCCTATGGTGTTTACATGAGGGCGCGGAATGGCACAAAGCATTTGTGTGGGTGCTTCAAGTGGTCTCGTCAGAGAGGTCCAATCCTCCCAACATGAAGACATTATATATATTTCTAGTCCGTGGTATTATATTTCTGTTGACCACGATCAGTACATCTAAGTCTCACCTGATTGTTTCCGGTTTACATCTCTGTCATTTGATGACATGGCCGTGTATCATGCCTAGATTTGTTGTGCATGAGCTTCTCTTGAATCAACTTTTTGTCTACTAGTATGTTTAACCGGTAGTTTCCTTCACCGCTTACATTTGAGTCTCTAACATATTATATATTGCAATTGAAAAGGATGTATAACATACCTTTAATTAGTCTACTGTCCTACAGAAGCAAAAATCTGTTTCCAGTTGCATCCAACTCTGACACACTGTATTTGAAGATATGATATGATAGCCACTTGTTTTTTTTTTTGCTCCCCTACAGAAAGATGTATAGCATACAGTTTTTCCTCGCTCTCGTGTTTTCAGATAGTAAAGATAGCTGATGTGCTTACATAGTTACATGTACACTTACATATGGCGTTTTGGATGTATCGTGTGTTCCAATTGTTTCATATATCTTCCATGCCATGTGGTTTCTGTGTAAAGGATTTTTAAAATAGTAGTGTTGATACAACAGTTCATGTCTTCCTATGGAAATGACAATATGATTTAGAATTTTAGATCATCTCCAAAAGTCTTTCTAAATCTCACTTTCTAAGACCTTGTTTAGATCCTAAAAGTTTTTGGATTTTGACACTGTAGCACTTAGTAACTAGGCTTAAAAGATTCATCTCACGATTTACAGGCAAACTGTACAATTAGTTTTTGTTTTCATCTATATTTAATACTCCATGTATGTGCCGCAAAATTCGATGTGACGGAGAATCTTAAAAAAAATTGGTTTTTGAGGTGAACTAAACAAGGCCTAAATTATCATTTGGAGAGTCATTTATGTAAAAATCATTTTCTATATATCTTTTCGCTCTTCAATAATTTTCTATAGTTTGTGTGCACTCTAGAAAACTATTCTCGTTCTATCTTTGGCTAGCGAGAAATTCAAAACAGAAGATAACTATATTTGGATAATCAAATAAATGAGTCATTGGAGGTTTTTTTTATCAAAATATCTAGTCCTAACAATTAGTTCTCGGGCACAGGTAATATATACCGATCTTAATATATAGGTAATACAAAATCACTTTAATTTGGTTAATATTATCAGACACAGACATCCAACCAAACATATTTTCTTAGAGGGTGTTCGGATCCATTGCCATTTGCTAAACTTTAGCACTAAAGGCTAAAGTTTTTTAGGGCCTCCTTTGGTGCTAAAGTTTTTAGTCCATATTATAGGCTTTGGAACACTTTTAGCACTCCTGTTTGGATCTCATTGCTAAAAAAAGTGCTAAAAGTGAAATGCTAAAGTTTAGCACTGGGATAGGGCCTTAATCTTACCTGTCTAGGCAAAAAATCATGAATTTCACTGGCAACTTTCAGACAATATAGTTTTTGTGAGGCAAGTAGGCAACTCACCCAGGTCTCCAACCAAAACGGGCCTGGATGATATGAGTAGGCTGGCATGTGGTGTGGCATAGCTTCAGTTGGGCCGTACGTAGTTGGGCTTTTTAAGTCTGTGGGTCAGGCCTAGCCCACCAATTGAGACACGCTTCACATGTCACTTGGGCCAGCGGCCAGCGCCAGCGAGCCCCAAGTAAAACCCTAATTCCCTTCTCCAGTCGCAGCCTCGATTTCTTTCCCTTCCCCAGCCAGCCGCGAGCCTCATACCGGCGCAGCCATGGCGGAGGTGCCCGCCGTCGTCGCCGCCGCTTCCAGCTGCGAGGTCGACCTCGGCAACCTCATGGCGTACGACCCGTCACACCACGTCGTCTCCGCCGCCGCCGCCGCCTCCAGGTAGTGTGTCTCGTGCCTTCCTTTTCTGTTACGGTGTTTTTTTCCTGACAGAATGCGGTGGGGTTGTTGGGGCGGAAAAACTCAGGGAGGAACTGAGGCAGGAGTGTCTACGGAAGGGGACGGAGCTGGCGCAGGCGGTGGCCGACGCTCTCTTCGCGCTGCCTCCCAGCGAGGACCGCGACGGCCCCATCGTCCACCTCCCGCCGCCCACCGTCCGACTCCCGCGCGAGAAGCATGTGAGAACCTCTCTCTTAATTGCTGCTAGTTCTGTTTGCCTATATGGTGGTGATACGCTACACTAAAGCATCCTCTGAAGATGATGCGCTGTACAAGTAGTCAGTCACATGGGATGGGCTGCTGTTTCGGCTGCTGCTATAAATCTTGTGCCCAAATTAGAACCTCGTTTGCTGCAAAACATGTGCTCGATTCACTAAGGCATCTTATTTTTATTCCACTTTTGACGATGGAAATGAAAGTTGTGCTTCTGACATGGCCGTGAGCTGAAGCTGCTGGCTTGTTTGCCTCTGTTTTCTCAAGACATTAAGCATATGTGATGTGACGTGAGGTGTTTCGAATGTTTAACAACCTGGTTTATGTTCTTGCCAGCTACCCAAGCCCAAGCCACCGACCAAGTGGGAGCTGTTTGCAAAGGCGAAAGGTGATCCTGTTGTCCACAATGTCTTTGCTTTTTATGACTCTTTTGTGGAAATTAGAAATTTACTCGTTTTTTTTTCATCATTGTTTGGGTGATCATAACACAGGAATAACCAAGCGCAAGAAGAACAAGCGCGAGTGGGATGAGCAAACTCAATCCTGGAAGCGGACTTATGGCTATGACCGTGTTAATGATGACAAAGACATTCCAATCGTTGAAGCCAAATTGACTGATGGTTAGTAACTTGTCTTCTTGAACTTTTGCCAACAAACCTGTTGTGCAACATGGCTGTTGCCTCTCCTCCCTATCCAGTAGCATGTTGCCATGTTTTAATTGTCATATGCATCTCCTTGTGCATGTTGGCTCTGTTCAGCATTTCTTAATGTGCAATGCTTTGCCTCATTTATTTTAGATAAGTAGTACTTTTATAGTTTAACTCCTGGATCTGGCAAGAATTTTCTTGTTCGTTTATCAATCTTTCTCATGTGTCCTAAATCTGGCTTGCCAACCTGATACACTTTTAATATTATTCATTTATTGCAGAGCCTGGTGTTGATCCCTTTGCGCAAAGAAGGGATGAGAAGAAGAAGAGGGTTGAAAAGCAAGAAAAAAACAGACTAGAGAACTTAAAGAAAGCTGCAAAGATTGGCGCTTTGCCAAGGTTGTTATCCTTCACTAGTAACTGTTGCTTCCCCTTCCTTTCTATTATGAATGTCTTCTTGTATTAGGAATCAACCTTCTAGAATTACAGCTATCCAATATCTTTTGTATGCAGTCATATACAGCTTGCTGCAAAGGCCTTGCCCATCACAGGAACTAAAGCTGACCTTCCAAAAAAATCTAGAAAAGAGGATCTTGAGAGTGTTGTTGGCATGGCTTCATCAGCAACAGCAAGCGGTGGGAAGTTTGATGAGAAGTTGCCTGGCGAGAAACCTCCAAAGCACTCTGGCAAACACAGAAAGGTTTTTATATCTGAATGACTTTGATTTCTGAGTCTGTACCTTTGTAGGCTGATTTTGTTCACTGGCTGAATGATGCCGTTTCTGCAGTTCCTCCCAGTTGCCGAAGGGAAGGGAATGGGCAGCCTGGAGAAACAGCAGAATGACAAAATCCTGAACTCTCTACTTGCCAGAAACTCTGATGAACCGCTTGATGTTGGCAAGGCAAGTTTCAGGATTTAACCGCTTAAATAAAGTTGTGTTTTGCCCACCATTGGTGGCACTGCTCCATGTTTTGTTTGGGCGAGCTAACAGCATCTGTGAACAATTTTCTAAGCAGGCAATCACAATGTACAAGGTGAAAAAGGAAAAGCAGAGAAGGAAAGAGAAAGATATGTCATCGAAATCTGATAAGCTTAAGCCCCAGAAGAAACCCCACAAGAAGTCATCGAAGAAAAAGGCTTAGGTCCACATCTTTCAGGTGACCACAGTTTTGAAAGCTCAAACAAGGAGGCCTGTCACAAATTCGATTGTATTTGTGCGCTTGAATCTATGCGAGAAATTGTTATTCCGTTTACTGGTTATGACACAAAAACCTGAATGCTGTTATAATATATTGTGCCCTGATATGCGCCCGCCCTGTACTTTTCAAGTTATGTTTGGGTTTGGTTTGTAACTTGTAAGAGTTCCTATTGGTTCCTGAAACCCGTCCAAAAGGAGCTGTCCTGGGCTCCTGGCTAGTGCCAGTGAAGCTCCTGTGGAGTGTTGACGGTGCTGATCTGATGTTGGCCTCTGAGTTTAGGCTTGTTTAGTTCTCAAAAAATTTCAAGATTCGTCGTCACGTCGAATCTTTAATCGCATGCATAGAGCATTAAATATAGACAAAAATAAAAACTAATTGCATAGTTTATCTATAATTTGTGAGATGAATCTTTTGAGCCTAGTTACTCCGTGATTGGATAATGTTTGTCAAATAAAAATGAAATGCTACAGTGGCTAAAAACCAAAAAATTTTCGAACTAAACAAGGCCTTACTCTAAGACGGGTAAAATACTTTTTTTTTGAAAGGTGTGTGAAATACATTTGAAATATTTCCTCCGATACCTTGTCAAGTTGTAATCGTTTGCAGTGGTACGTACAAGGTGGCGATCAAGTTGCTTCGTTTGGTTAAATACCTAATGGCAGCACTAGTGTTGTATTGACGGGCTATTTTCATTTCTTCGTATGCCACCATAGGAGCCTCATGTGCACTAGCTGAGGTAGGATAAATCATTGTTTCTCTTAATATGGCGCGGTATGTCGCTATACCTCGATTTTCTACCAATTCTCACCCCTAACTAATGCACTGCCTTTTTTTAACCAAAAAAAAAATCCTAATGCTATACCTTGCAATACTTCGAGAGAAACAACGATGTATCAGCCGACGGTCTAAGGAAGGAGCTAGGGGGTGTTTGGTACTAAAGTTTAATAGATACTATAGTATATTTATAACTATAGCAATTAGTGTCTAATTATAGACTAATTAGATTTAAAAAAATCGTCTCACGAATTATTCTCTAGCTATGTTTTTAGTTTTGTAAATAGTCTATATTTAATACTTCATGTATGTGTCTAAACATTCGACGTGAATCTCAAAATAAGTGAGCTTTCTAGATCTTTAATAAAGAGATTAATGCTAGTGAAAAATTACATATGGGAGCATTTGTATGGAGTCTAGAACTTGCCGCACCGTGCCACAATTTTCTTGCCGAAGTTGAGCGTGTGTTTGGTTGGCTGCCGAACTTGCGGTGCAGCCTTGCCATAACGGGCTAGTTCGTTTTTCATGCCAAAAGCTACCGCAACTGTGGTCGACAATTTCCTCGCTGCAACTTTGGTGCAGCCACAACAACGGCGTGGCATGCAGCGGTAACCATTCAAACACTCTCGTGCTCTTATAGAAATGTAATTATTACACTTTGAAAAAGAGAGAAAGAAAGAGACAATTAGAGTTAAGTTGTCTCATACCTAGCGGTGCACTTATTTTAGGATAGATTTTGAACTCTACTAAAACAATATTTATTATGGGATTGATGACGTATCTATGAAACGGTTCTACTTTGTGTGTAGTTATCTTGTCGTGAACGTGTAGTATGAATGTGGCGTGCGTGGATAATGTGGACGTGTTTATGTGCATGAATATATGTTGTATTCATATGAGAGGCGTAAAAAGAGCAAGTATTCTAAACTAATACAGTGTTGTGTTTTTCAGACTGCTATGTGATTTTGGCTGTCTTCGCAACCTACATGCTGCAGTTAGCTTGCAAGCTATCCAAGAAGTGGTTCTACTACTTTGCGTGTAGTTATATGTCTAGTTATACACGTGTGGCATATGTGGGTAGTATGAACTTGCATGTGTGTATAAATATATGCTACAACTATATCAAAATAAGAGCGAGAAAAAAACCCTAAATTATAAAGGTTTCTAAGTGAAATAACCTTCTACTCAGTTTAAAGATAAGCATTCAAATACACAAATATCAATAAATGTCTAATCACCAACCTAAATATAATAAGTACGATATTCTCTAAAAATTAAGGAAGGTTCACACGTGTTATTTACTTTACCCTATAATATGTTCCATAATTTTCTAAAACATTTATGTTTCACAACAAAGAGAGTTTATATGTATCTATATTTAATGTTAATGGTCTTTTTCTTACTTACCACAACTCCTTTATGCTCTCTGTGTCTTGTATGTAATCTAGAATCACGTTTATACTCAGAGGTTAAAATAGCTTACATCTAGTGATCAGTGATGGTAGAATCATGTTCCAATATGCAACAGGCAAGAATACAAATTCCAAGACGTATTAGAATAGATAACATTCGTTGAACCTACAAACTATAAATCATATGTGTTCCTCTAGCGAGTTATTATTATTTGTTATGTTGTAGTAAAGGTTTTAAATATTTAGATATAACAACATACATCTGCCTAAGCTAGGTTAAATAATTTACCTATAATTCAACTATTATAGCCTTATCTGTTCTGTTAGTGTTGTTTGAGTAGGCATCTGTCAAATGCTTAAAACTGATCAAATCCATCAAAATAACGGACGTACATATATCTAATTATTTATGTATATGTATAATTTAGCCGTTATAGTCTTATCTAGTTCAGAGTTGTTTGAGAAGGCATTTGTTAAATGCTTTAGCCGGAGATTAGAACACTGAGACAATCGGACATAGAGATGTTTGCTGGTATTAAAAATAAAAATTAAATTCAAGAAAAGGACCCACCCGGCAATCTTTGCCAAGTTTGCTTAGCTCACTCAATGACGCGCCTCCAAGGCCACCCAAAGCCTAGAAGCGGTGACCTCTCATCACTAGCGAGATCGGACGACACGGTTTCCCACAACTCCCGCACCCTTCACTTCCTCACTCTCCTCGCCAGTTAGTTGTACCCCACCATTCCCCGCTCGGTAAAGACAAAAAACTAACCTTGAAGAAAAGAGGGAAAACTCGAGAAGAACAAACCCTAGGTTCCATTGGCACCGACGAAATCCTAATTCACCGCATTGGATCGACTAGGCAAGGGGCTTTTGGCACAGATCGGCGCTCCCCTGTCCTCGGATTCGATTTCTCCTATCAATTTGTCGCCGATCCGTGGCGGGATCGTCTCGCCGCTCGGAAAATTTATCGTCCTTTTTTCTCTCGATCCCCGAGACACTAAGCGCTTCGCCGCCGGTCACCCCTGCTAACGCCACCAGGCTTGTCGCCCACTCTGGTCCGTCACCGACGCTTAATGCCTCTAGGGCTTTAAAACATATTTTTCGTGCACAGATCTGTGATTTCTTTTAATGTTTGGATATCAAATGGACTTTTGTGGTGATTGTGGATGAACTGATGGTGTGGGATTGCTGATGAGAGGATGATTGAAACTGTTTCTGTTAACTGATCATGGACTCAACAAGTGACGGAGCCAAATATTTTATGAAGCTTGGGCGTAATATTATACTAATACTAACCAGATAAACATAACGTAAGATTATAAGAGGGGTTAAGTGTTAAGCGAGTAGTGGCTCGGTGACTAAGTTTAAGCATGCTTAAGCGTTCCTAATCGCTTAAGAGTTTTGTGATGTAGTAGACATTACAGTTTTGATCTTAAACTAAATAAATAGAGAAGAGTGTGGAGAGTAATTGAGAAAGAGCAAATGAATACATAAGCATGCATAAGGATTCATAACCCCTTAACAGTTTTATGATGTAGTAGACATTACAATTTTGATCTTAAACCGAATAAATAGAGAAGAGATGGAGAGCAATTGAGAAAGAGCAAATGAATACATAAGTCCTTATCTATCTCCCCTCTTTCCCTTTTAAAGAAAAGGTGTGAGGAAAATTTTTCATAATTTCCCCTAATAGGGTTTGTATTTTAAAAGAAATATTTTTAGAGAATCATTATGTCATAATGTTATGTGATTGGATCCTGGAGACACTAGTATGATCCGTAACATATATTATATTAAATATATAGATATTAATTATAGAGGTGCTAATTTGTCAAAAGATGTTAAAAGGAAAAAAATGGAAGTTGCTCAAAAAAAAGAAATGAAAAATAAAAGAGAAAAAAATGGGTGGGCTTTTATTTAAGCTTTGTTTAGTTCCGAATTTTTTTTAGATTTCGGTATTGTAGCACTTTTGTTTTTATTTGATAAATATTGTCTAATTATGGACTAACTAAATTCAAAAGATTCATCTCGCGATTTGCAGGTAAATTGTGTAATTAATTTTTGTTTTTTTATTTATATTTAGTGTTTGATGGATGTGCCGCAAGATTCAATATGATGGGTTGAAAGGTTTTTGGTTTTTTTTTGTTGAACTAAACAAGGCACTAGTGCCTAAGGCACTAGTGCACCGCCTCCGTCTTCCTCGCAGCGCCGCTCAGGCTCGGTCCCTCAGCGCAGATCTTCTGCTCCTTCCCCCACTCGCGCTCAGGCTCGATCCCAGGGGTCGGATCTTCCGCGCGTCGGCGGCTCCCCCTCGGCGGCGTCCATCGACGGAGGGGCAGTCCCAGGCTCGGCGGCGGCGTCGCTCCCCCTCCCGCCTCTCGCCAGTCGCCTCGCGCCCTCGCCTCCGTCCTCCGCCACCGGCCGGCGACCCTGCGTACGCACCTCCCTCTCCCCTCCCGCCTCTGCTGTACCGTGGGAGCCCGGCCAGCTGCCTAGGGTGGCCGGGCCTTGGCTCCGCCGGTGGATTCAACTGAATCCCCATGTTTAGGAGGTGAAATTCTACGGAAATCTGTTCTCTTGATTCGTGGGCTCGTGAATGGAATCCAGTGGCTGTGATAAACCCACTGCAACAGATGCTACCGAATCAGTGGTGGGTTTAGATGGTGAGGAGACTTTGTCCGAGAGGGAATCTGTTGAAGCAAGACATGGCCCTGCCTTGCCAAATGGGGATGGAAAGGAGGCTCCTTCAAGCAGTTTATCTGCGGGGAATAAGAGGAAGCGTGACAACTTGGGTTCTAATCAAATGGAACTCAATGAACCAGGGACGCCAAGTTCCAGCTCAGGTGATTCCACATGGAGCATAGATAGTCTGGATGGTTGTCGCCAACTCTCATTGTCGAGAAATAAGAACGAACACTCTGAACATTCAGTTACTTCAGCAGGAGTTACAGTGATCAGGCAGCCTCGTGGCGTCTTGAGGTTAAGGAGGCTGGCTCAGAATGCTAATACTGAGAGTTGGACTGGTGGTCATAATATTCCACAAGCTAATGGAGTTCCTATGTCTTCCCAACTCCCGAGGCAGAACAAGAAGGGGGAATCAGTTGCGTTCCAGGAGAATAGAATTGGTGGTGATGAACCTGTCAGTTGTTTGAGAACTGAGAATGGTACTTGTGCTCAGGATACTGGCACCAAGTTCTGTTCTGAAACTGAATTCTCAGTTGAAAAGCAATCACATCCTTCAGGTGAACCCTCAAAAGCCGTTCATGTTGACAAGGGTGGCTGTGACCATGTCAAAGATGATGATGGTGTTAGTTTAGAAGAAAATGCTGCTAGGATGCTCTGTTCTTTATCAGATAACAGATGTGCTGGATCACCAAGGAAGGGAATGAAATCACCTGATAGGTCATCAAAGAGATCTTTTCCTCTGCATTCAAATCATTTTAAAAATTCATACAAAAAAATCAAGGATGTACCTGGTCCTGCTAGGTCGCTGCGGAAGCGTGATGGTAAAGTTCCCTTCAGGAAGCGTCGTCCACGTCGGCATTTTTATGAAGTCAGCCCTAGCGATGTGGATCCATTTTGCATTGTAAAAGAGAGGATCAGGGTTTTTTGGCCTCTTGATGAGACTTGGTACTTTGGCTTGGTCAAGGAATATAATCCAGTCACAAGGTTACATCATGTTAGGTATGATGATAAGGATGAAGAATGGATCAATCTTCAAAATGAGAGGATTAAACTCCTGTTCTTACCAGCGGAAGCTCGCAATAGATCTAAATGCACAAACTCAAGGTCAGTGTTTGAGCCGAAGAACGAACATGGTGACAGAGAAGACATGGATGGAAGCAATACAGAGAGTTCTGAGTCAGGTCCCATCATCTCATGGTTGGCTCGATCAAACCAAGCAAAATCAGCTACACTTTGTGGCATCAGCAAGCAGGATCACAATCACTCCAATGTTGTTGCAATTTCATTTGACCAAAAGCAGTGCCGTGGTTCTGTTGCCAAGGAGTCTAATGATTCTATACCATGTAGTTCACTTGCAAATGGGGGTGCAGAGGTTCTCAAGGATAGGACCACACCTGAGGACAGGAGGTTTCGCTTTGTTTATTCTAGGAAGCGATTTTGCAGAAAAAAGAATGGTTTTCTTAGCATTTCTGAACAGCGTTCTAATTGCCAAAGAAGAGGAAGTTCTGCTATGGTTCTTGCTGCATTTCCTAGTATGGAATCTAGTACTGCAACTGGTGCTTCAATCACATATGTCATACCTGCATTGTGCCTCCCACTGAAACCTGTTTATAAGTTGCTTTGTGAAGCATGTTGCGCTTCGGTTTTCAATGCCTTCTTTCTCCTTCAATGTGGTACATTGGTTGCCTTATGGCCAGTTGTACATCTGGACATACTTCTTGTTGATAATGCTTTAGGCTCGAAACATTTCCTTCTTGACACATGCTTGAGATCGGCAGTATCACTTTTCTGTTTACTTGCTGGAAGCTTCAAGCAGTGTTCTAGGCAGAGAACTACCAAGGAATCGAGAATACCTTGTACTTCAATCAGATTTCAGATATCTGGTGGGCATGGTAGAAGTCAAGTAGTGTTTATGTTCTTCAACTTTGTTGGTGTAGAGAAATCAAAATGGAAACATCTTCAAAGAAAGCTTCAATATCACTGTCCAAAGAGGGAGTTGTCTAAAGATTCTACAAAATGTACCGGTCAAAGAGCCCTTTCTTCAATGGATCTCTTCTCTAAGGTATCTTCCCGCCTTGCATGACTATTATAAATGCATTCCCTAAAGCATTTAAACAATCTTGCGTGCTTTTCACATTATGAACACCGTGTCATTAACAAATAAGGGCATTAACATTAGTACATTACTCAGTATGCAGTAGCAACCCCCTTATAATGGCTTCTTTCTGTAAGTACTCCTGGACTTTATGTGAGGTTATCAATAACCAGTTTTGGGTTCTCTGAGGAACCTTAGTGATGGATGGTCATCACTCTTACCCCGTGTAATACTATGCTATATGCTTGTCTGCTATCCTCTTTCTCGAATAGCTAGACAGACAATCATTGTTTAAACTGCGCAAAAACATAGGTTTGTCTATGTTACAATTCATCGAAACAATATTTTATCCCACAAGGTGTAATTAGGGGCTCGCCTAGGCACACTTAAGCCCTGGGCGGAGGGGTAGGTGGAGGTATAGGTGTCGTGCCACCAGATCCAGAGCTACGCTGCCTGAGGGAGTCGCACTACCGGATCCATTGCGGCACCACCTCCCTTTCTCATGCATCCGTTTGCAGGGAAGGGGAAGGGAGCAGAAGGGAAAGGGATTGGGGGTCGTGATCCTGCGGGGAGTGCGCGAGATGGTGTCAATCTTTGTGGCAGTGCACGGAGATTGCATTGGACTGCAGGCGCCCTCCACCAGAGGGAGAGGGGGCAATTTTGTGTTTGCCCATTCACTTTTCTAACAAATCCTAGAGATTTCTTTACTATCATTCCCTTTACTGATTTCTTACATTCTAGTCACGAGAACTTCTATTTTGTCACAAGATAGTATTAGATATACTTTTATTTGATATTTCTGTTCTCATAACCTCCTCTCTGGTACTGTAGAAACAAGAATTACACATACACATGTTGGCGTCCAATTCATAGTTAGTCAATTACATATATGCAGAACAAACTGATGTAAACGCCTAGAGTGCGCCTTGTGCCTTTTTTAACCTTGAATCGTATTGCCCATATATTTGCATTAATAATACTCTTAATGTGCATCTTAATGTGTTTTTTTTATTCTGTTTAAGGCCGAAACAGTACCTAGCAGGGTTTCCCACTTCCTGTCAATGATTTAGTACTGTCATTGCTGTTGTATGTGGTCTCTTATTATCTTCTGTTGTAATCATAACCCTCCATCTTGTTATTTATTGTCAATTTTTTTGTGCCTCAATAACCCTTTTCCCTGTAAAACTGCAATGCACAACACGTTATGTTGTGTCTATACCTCATGTGATTCATATGTCAATTTGAATCATTGTTCAGTGGAAATACACATTTTAACTGCTGTTTGTTTATTGATCTGCACCTTTCTGTGCAATCAACTATTTTTAATTGATCTTCTACACATAGTTGTTAACATCATCTAACACACTGCTCTAAAAACATTGTGCTAGAACTCTATTTTTTTTTTAGAAAATCAGCTGATCATCGTTTAAATATTTTCTGTTAAACAGGGTTTTGATGTTCAGGAGTCTGTCTTTCACCCAGAGTCTAATTATTCAGATATTGAACCTGTTATTTGTTGTTTGGATGTGCAGTGTAAATTTGCTCAAAGTGTTGTGGACATGACAACTGCACCTTCACTACTGCTTTGGCACCATAAAAAATTGTTAACGGAAAGCAATTCGACTAGTGGTTCTCAGCAACCCATGTCATGTACTTTGGATGAGGATCAGCAGCAGTTGGTAACGGAACATGAATCTAATACAGTTTGCCATGCTCCACCTGAAGTTTGTTCACTTAATCTTGGTTCATCACCTGATAGTCCATTGGATATGGCTTCTGCTAGTTGTGCAAATCCATCTAGCTCTGCTAGTAGGGAATCCAAGATTGCTGAAAGGAATGTGAGCCCAGAATGTAATGTCAGCAGTATTGGTGATGCAAATATAATGCACATAAAGTTTCAAGATCAAAATGGGCCTTGTATTGGTGCTGACAAGCCACATTCCTCCAATCTTGGTGATATTTGCTCTTCACAGAAGTCTGCAGAGATTTGTCTTTCCATCAATGTTCCTCTAGAGAATGCAATTGATGCACCAAATGATAAACCTTTTGACAAAGATGAAAAAGAAAAGCAACATATATCTAACTTGGTTCAGGAATTGAATGAACATCCAATTGGTCGTGTTACACCAACTGCCCCCAGAACTACTTACCATAAGAACCGGTTTACATCTATATCACGTGCTTTTGGAGATGGTTCAAAATTACTGCCAGAAGATCACGTGTTGACTGGCTTTGCTGGTGGTTCTAAGAAGCCACGAAGTCAAGTTTCGTACTCAGTTTCTCCTAGAAGTGAGGAACTTGGCATAAAAAACAAAGGCCATTTCCGCAAGATACAATCTCATGTTAGTGCTAAGACAAATGATGCAAAGAAACTTCCTGATAGTTCTAGAAGTGGGCATAGCAGTCCAGAGTCATTGACTTGTGTTGCAAATGTTCTTGTTACAGTGGGTGATAGAGGTTGGAGGGAGTATGATACCCAGATCACGATGGATTCTGATGGTCAGAGTGAACGGAGGATATGTGTGAAGCTTGCTGAAGGGACCAAGTATGCTCACAAGGTCTGTCAAGTTTTGCAGCCTGGAGCCACAAACCGCTATACACATGCCATGATGTGGAAAGGTGGGGCTGAATGGTGCCTGGAATTTCCTGACAGAAGCCAGTGGTTGGTTTTCAAGCAAATGCATGATGAGTGTTATAGCCACAACATCAGAGCTGCTTCTGTGAAAAACATTCCAATCCCTGGTGTCCGTTTGGTTGAAATCCATGATGATAATGATGGGGTATCCTTTGTGCAATCTGAAGATTATCTTGTCCACATTGGAACAGATGTTGAAATTGCTCTTGATCAATCCCGTGTGTTATATGACATGGACAGTGATGATGAAGAGTGGATATCAAGCTGGCGGAAATTCTTAGTAAGAGACAACACCAGCACACTTGAGTTGGCAGAAGATTTGTTTGAGAGGGTTATGGACAAACTAGAGAAGTTTGCATATAGCCATGACTGTAATGAACTCAGCATTGATCAGATGAAGGAACTGGATATTGATGATGTACCTCTGGACATTATTGAAGTGATACATGCATATTGGCAGGATAAGAGGCAGAAAAAGGGAATGCCGCTTATTCGACATTTTCAGGTGAACACATATATTTTTGCGTTTTATTTATTTATTTTTGGCTTCTTGTTTAGCTTTCCATTGTTTAGTCATCATTTGGTTGATACAATAGAGAAAACAGGTGAGCATTGGATAGTTGTTATCTAGCTCTGTTATTATGTTTCATGTAATGTTTAGTAAGCAGTCATGGATCCTTCATGGAATCATGGTACCAGCGTGACTCTGCAGTTCACTTGCATAGTTTTATGTGCATATATTTATTTATTTATTTATTTATCTAGGCATATAGTACTGAAACATGCTTGACATTATTTTGCAAACAAGTTATCAATTTCAGATTTTGTTGTCAGCTTTTTGATAACTGCCAGTGCCAATGTAGTGAAGTAAAACACCATAACACTCTTTACATTTGCTGCAAATCAATCTTATCCCACGGTGGCAGGGTATCATTCTGACTAAGACTTATTGAAATAGATCCTTGAGGGATCTTTTCGTTGCTTATTAATTGGCTAAAGATATGAAAGCCTTCTTTTTGAACAGTAGCAATGCAGCAATTGTTTGGTCATAGTTGATTGTTCTTCGGTTCTGATCAATTATTTTTAGAATTCAGGTTAACATAGATGCTTCCTGTGAAATAATTGATTGTCTTTCCTGAGCTTTGATTATGACATATCTTTCTGACAAATAATTGCTGAGAATGGGCACAATCTTGTTCTAACTCTTACATCATTTTCACTTTTCAGTCCGCTATGTGGAAGATCTACGAGCAGCAGGTACATGAATGGGAATCAAAGGTATACAGAATGCAGGGTTCATCAAATGGGTACCAAGAAAAGAAATTGCCTCCCAAGCCTGCATTGTTTGCCTTCTGTTTGAGGCCTCGTGGACTCCATGTACCATACAAGGGACCAAAGCAGCGTTCTCATAAGAAGCTTATGTCCACTGGCTGCCATAGCTTTTCAAGAGAGCATGATGGCTTTTACCGGCAAGGTACTCTCCCTTAATGGCTACTCCCTTTGGTTTGCAAATACTTGAAAGGACAAGGTTTGAGTTAAAGCTTTTTAAACTTTGGTTGCAAATAACTTTAAAGTGCTGCGTCAGAAACTCGAAGGTCATATGCATAAATTTGTCTTGAAAAATACTTTTATGAAAAGCACAGCTTTGTTACAATGTTCATTTTTGTTCATAGAAAATATTGGTCATAGCTATGTTTTGAAAACTGCTGTTTCCAAAACGCAAGTATATGCAAAACTCGAGGGAGTACTAGACTAAGCATCTGCTAAAGCTCCTTAAAAGTTACTTGGTAAACCAATGATTATGCCAATTGAATGAAATGAATAGGGAGCTCTATTTTTGCCGTTCTTCAATAGTCTCCAATGGTTAGCTTCCTAAAACAAGAAAACTAGATAGGAGGGAAAACCGTGCGGGATACCGCGGGGATGGGAACACCTGGATGGATAGCAAGATGGAACACGTGTATATTTGTGAGTCGAGGGGGAGATTTACCCAGTGCTCCCTGTTTAGATTGGAGATGAAAATTTTTTGGGTGTCACATCGGATGTGTCAGAAGGATGTCGTGAGGAGTTTTTAGAAACTAATAAAAAAACAAATTACATAGCTCGTCTGGAAACTGCAAGACAAATCTATTAAGCATAATTAATCTGTCATTAGCACAAGTGGGTTACTGTAGCACTTAAGGCTAATCATGGACTAACTAGGCTTAAAAGATTCATCTCACGATTTTCAACCAAACTGTGTAATTAGTTTATTTTTTATCTACATTTAATGTTCCATGCATGTGTCCAAAGATTCGATGGGATGGATGAAAATTTTTTGGCTGGGGAACTAAACAGAGCCTTAGGGAATTCAGATGCAAAACTGTTGGTGGGCTGTTTTGTCTCCTTACGGAAAACAAATTAGGGAGTTGTTTTAAGGGAGCCATTGGAGATGCTCTAATGATTGTTTTGCCTTTTTCCTGTTTGCTGATGTATCTTCCTCTTGTCCAGTATCAGGCAGGAGATACAATGAATGCACTGTGGATGGGAGGATATGCGAATTGTATGACACTGGTTCTCTTTATTCCCCAACAGGGTATTCTCCCAGGTTCTCTTCGAGAACAGATTCTCCTCGGGCATTTGACTCAGAAAGAAGTTCTACACCAAGATTTTTGAGGACCAATAGTGTCAAAAGGAGTGCGAGCCTTGCTTTCTCTGATGATCACCAGCCATCACCTTCCTTCCGCCCTCAGAGAGTAAAAAGGAGTGCACATGACCATTGGAATGCTGTCGTTCATGACTGGCAGAACTCAAAGCACCTCTTCCCGGGCTCGTCCCGTGTTGATATTGAGGAGCTCAAGCTGCGGGATGCTGCAAGTGCAGCACAGCACGCTGCTGCCATGGCGAAGCTCAAGAGGGAAAAGGCCCACTGCCTGATGCAGAAGGCTGACCTTGCCCTCCATAAGGCCACGGTAGCCCTCATGATTGCTGATGCAATCAAATCCTCCAGCAGAGACACTCGGGATGGCAGAAGGGATTTGAGGAATGAGGAACGCTGACTTTTTTTTTTGTTGGGCCTTTTGCCGCGAGCATACATACAACTTTAGCTCGATGCTTCTTTTGCTGATTATGGGAGCATGTTTGCTCCATTTGATCGAGTCAGTAGATAGCATCCCCTCCCCTTCTCCCCCCTCCTTCGCATCTCCTGTACATAGGTTTTCTGTCATCTTTTTTTTTTTTTGTTCTCTTTAGACCTCCCGGTTAACATATTGCCCGGTGAAGAATGGGCCAGGATGTAGGTCAGCTATCTGTTGGTACAATCTGGCGTGTTGTCTGCATAGCGGCTATGTTGTCTCATTATTGGGTCACTCAGATTGTGAATTTGTTTGGGCCTTTGGGAGCTTCTAGCCGCTATCACACAATGAATGAAACGAATGGCACAGTACAGGATGTAGTGCCTCTTCTGAAATCTGACATGTGGCTCCTCTGGTACATGTACATTCTGGTTTTCCTCGTTAAATCGATCCTGCACATTCAATGCTGTGGTGTGAATGAAGACACGAACACGTAGTTCGTGCCACATGTATCGCCCATTTGAATTCTCCACAAAAAAAAAGGGGCGGGGCTAAATTGTGCCCAGAACGACGTATGGCATCAATGAATTTATAAGGAAATCGACATCCATCAATCATCCATGTGTGGCAGCATGACGGATTGTTGACTTGTCTTCCAGTGGCGGCCCAAGATGTGATATTGCACGCCACACAAAGCTAATTGCGAGGTCGCGTTCGCACCTGCTATTGCGACTGCGAAGCTGGTATGCATTTAGCGGTACCTTTCAAAACCAAAATCATCTATTTTTCTGTACTTCCCTTCACATACCGTTAGATTGCCTGCAACCTCTCGTTGCCATCTTCCTCGTCCCTTGTGGGAGACTTGATGGCGACGATGCTGTGTGACAGGGTGGGGGAACAAGGTAGGGGGAAGGGCAGAAGGATATTAACTTGTATTATGAAAATAATTTGATTGTTTTAAATTATTTTTCATGCGTTTTCTTTTTTTTTCATATATATCAAGGGTTAAAAGCATTGTCGAATGTTCCCAATCGATGAATAATTGGAGTTGCAATTGCAATGCAAACAGGGTATAATATCATCTACCACCCGACGAAATCAGAAACAAAAATATAACTCATATGAGGGGAAATAAAACAAGAAAAAAAATGCTGGGGAGCAAATTAAAACAATTTGAATAAGAGTAGATCGAGCCAATATTGTATATAGCTAGGATCATACAAAGAAGTGGATCGTTTGCGGAGCAAAATAGTTCGAAAACACGATAATGACCTGGATAATGGTTTCTTCTCCCGTTCTTCCTTACTTGCCATGTGAACTTTCTCAAACAGAAGTGTCGAGCACCACAGGTCAGATATCGATAATCCTGCTCGCTTCTACAGTCCTACTACTAATTACTCTTGCTGTTGCGGCTGCAAACAAGTGTAGCACGCTGTACAGCTGCAGCCTTCAGCAACAGCGCTAAGTGGCGAGGACGCAGCATATCTCTATCAAAGAAAAGTTACAACTTGATTACTATCTAGAGCAGAAAAACAGCTGGAAAACTAATCATGTTTTGCGATAAGCCTCGTGTCAAACTCAAACATGGGGATGATCTCTCTGGGCCAGAGCGATTTGCAAAAAGTTGTCTTCAGCCTCAGCCTACAATCAAAGAAAATGATGGGATATTAGATAACTGTCTTTTTTTAGTCCTTGGGTGACATAGAACTTAAGGCTGTGTTAGAATTTGTTGAGGAAATGTTTGAGATTTTCAACCTTAAAGGTATCATGTGGTCCTGAAATCGTAATGAAAATTCTTTACAATGGATCAACGTATGGTACTCATAGGAATTCTCTAGAGAAAACTGAACACGAGGTACAACCTCTTAGGTTTTTTTTTAAAAAATTTGTTATCTCTCTCTCTCTCTCTCTCTCTCCCCCCCCCCCCCCCCTTTTTTTTCTTTTTTTTTTTTTTTTTATAATAATTTTTTTTTTTTTTTTTTTTTTTTTTTTTTTTTTTTTTTTTTTTTTTTTTTTTTTTGCGAGTGAAAGCAACGCTAGATTAAAGACTGTCAGAATCAGAATGCCTTGGTACGGCTGTGCCTCCATCCTGAGATGCCTTGTGGTTTACGGGACGCACCTTGCAAGTTATCCCCTTTACCTTTTCTTCTTTGAGCATGATTCCATTCCTACATTATTCTCAGCTTTAGTCTTTAATTAGCTTCCGGAATGCGGATAGAGCACTGCAGTCCCCTTCCCAGCTATTCGTTTGGCTGCCACCTTGTTTCCACCCTCCCGTTTAGTCTCTTTCTGCCGGGTTCTGTTGGATGCAAAAAAAAAAAAAACAAACAAAACAAAATAATAACTTATAATGTCTGTGGACTCCCTCAGTTTTAAATTATAAGATATTTTTGTTTTTAAGATACATTTCTTTTTACTATATATCTAGGCATAATGTATATCTAAGTCTATATCAAAAGTATGTTCCTAAAAACGCCAAAATATCTTATATTTTAGAGTAGATAGCCTGGTGATTATAAGAGCCTTGATAGCATCGTAGGTTCCGGGTGATTTCAGAGTGAATATGATATTGCCATGGTCAGTAACTCAGTATACTTTCTAAAAGTATCTTTTGTCTGCCACATTTGCACATTTTTAAGTATTCACAATTTGTCTTTTTAAGTATCCTCAGATGAAGCACAATTAAATATTCAATGCCTCAAGTGCACTAAAATATCAAAAGGGGAACAGAATTATCATAAAATTGTCATGACAATATTACGTATTCCATCGTGACAATATCATTTAAGACTATAAACTGGAATATCCCTGCCGGTGCAGTTACCAATAGGGAAATAGAAAAATACCAACAGGAAAACTAAAAATCAATTTTCTTGACAGTTAATAACCATCAAACAAATTCGTCACCCTCAATAGTGGTATAAAGGCTTGGAATTTCAACCGAAATTTTATGATTTTCATGTATTTTCACTTCTACCGATGACCTTGAGTAAATGTATATTATTTGGATTATATTTATTTGTATTTAAGAATAGTCAAAATTTCATAGTAATTACATATCTTAGAGAGAGAGAGAGAGATCTCCTTTCTCCTTTGCGTGTTGTCCTAACCAGGGAATATTGCCCCTCTGCTACTGTATATAAGAAGAGCACTGCAGTGGACAGGTGCCTTCCCCCTTCCCGGCTACCCGTTTTGCTGCCATATCAGCCCCAGTTAGTGCACAGCTCAACTATTACTTCAACTTATTTGAGCATCATTTGAATCTTTATCCTTGCAGTTGAAGTATTATCTGATTTCTGAAAATAGACAGTTATTGGACAGTTCTGATTTCTGAAACTACAAAGTTCGAAGAATTTTGGAAACTGTAACTCTGGAAAATGATAGCCCCATGGTTGCTGTATTAATCGTAGCTACACCATCAGGTTTTCTTAGTATTATTTGGACTGCTATATAAGAATTGTTCCTGTAGTCACAAAAAAAAAAAAGAACTGTTCCTGTATGCAGTAGTGTCCTTGTGTCGGTTTTCAATGATCTCACTAGAATTACTCAGATATAATGGTGGGTTTAGTTACTGAATCTTTTATGTTGTTTATTCATAGCTAGCTGGTTCAGTTTCACGAGATGGTTTCTTGTTACTTATATTATTATCTAGATGATGTCTTTATTTGCCCAATGGTTTCTTGTTACTTCTAGATCTCTCCAGCACCATTTAGAGTTGGGGAAGGTGAGCCTCTACCTTCTTGAGATCGGATACCAACTCCAGAAGATATTGTAGAAGCTTCTATATGACTATAAGTTTATATATGCTTCTATATGACTACAATCTTTATTACAACTTCTATATGACATGGTCAATAATATTTAGCTTCTATATGACATGGTTAATAATATTTAGCTTCTATATTACTATTAAATTATATGCTTCAGTTTGTTCCTATCTCAAAATATAAAACATGTCAGTTTTGGAGCTATTATTGATGGTTTTTTATCTACTGCCTTGGCCGAGAGTTTGACATGAATTAGGAATGGTTTTGGATTGTTCAAACTTGGTCATATAATGGCTTGAAGCACAGTTATTATCCTTTTGAGTAGATCTTCTGGATTAATTCATCTTGTTGTTATGAATCTTTGGTTAAAATTTTGCATTTGTTCGATCATTTGAAAAAGATTTGAATTTCTCCAAAATCTTCTTGGGCTGAAATATCAGAAAAATAGGATCTTCTTGGCCTTGGCCCAAATTTTGCATTTAGAACTTTAAAAACCAAGAGATCTACTATTGAAAATAAGGTGATCCATCTTACATAGAGTTTGGGCGTTTTTTCCTACCCTTTGCTCACTGGGCTTTCACAGAGGTTAGTAGACATGTTTTTTTTTGTGACTAGGTTAGTAGACATGTTGTGACTATGTGGTCTTAGCAAGAACTAGAACATATCACAGGGTACATAGAAAGTCTATTATTTCCGCAGCCGGAATACTTAAGTGCTTTCCAGATTGATACCCTCTAATAATATGTTTTGCTATTGGTTTGGGTTGTATACTCGCCATATGTAGTATATTTCATTTCCTTAACTCCTGCCACTTTGGTGTTGTACAAAAAAGGTATACTACTATTTTGCTAGTACCACTTTAAATTACACTAGGTTTACCATTTTTCTTGTGTAAAAAAATCATGATAAAACTACCATATATTGAATATAGAGACAGTGATGTAGTCTTTTTCTTAGAGCATGTTCAAGAGGCTTTCTGAAACCCACTTTCTAAATCATTATTTAAAGAGATATTTGAATAAAGATTACTCTCGATATCCTTCCACCCTCCATTAGCTTCTCTAATTTTTTTGGTGCACTCTAAAGATCCAACCTTACTCTATCTTTAGCTAGTGAGAAATCTAGAATAGATGATGTTAATATTTGAAGATCTAATTAGAGAAGTTATTGGAGGGTATTTTTCACTAAAATCTCTCTTCTACGGGTACAAAGAGGCTCAGTGGAGAGTGAAGAGTTGGTCTGGAATGTGGTTTAGAAATTCTATCGTGTTTTTTTGTAAATTTATGATAATGATCCACACGGAGAGTGTCTTCGAGATGCTATTACAAGTTCTAAGGTACAATTAACAAAATTATTTTGGTTTGTGTCAATATATGAATTAGTATCTACTCCTTCTGTCCTATGTAATTATAAGATATTGAAGCATTAAAAAGTTATCTCCAATTATAAGGATTCTAAGGCTGATGCTGATGCTAAAATATTGTGAGAAGAAAACATTGTTCCTTTGCTAAGAAGTACCGTTGAAGTAGTGCTGATGAGTAGGTAGGGATACAAATAGTACGAATAATTTTCGAATGTATTCGAGACCAAATTCTTTTAGATGAGTTTAAAGTTGTCCATATCCGAGTCTAGATATTCAACATTTCAATACTGTATCTATATCCGAATACTCAAATCGTATATTTATGATGTCAACATGGAATCGTATCCTATCCGGCATGGCTAACACTATCTGTATTTGAATCCGAATCCGACCAAAAATATGAAAACAAATATGATATCAATTATATCCGTCCATAACCGATCCGTTTTCCTCCATACGAGCAGGGCATAGCGAAGGAATAATATGTAACACCCTAAATTTTGCTTCTTTGAAAATAAAGCTAAAATAATTTATTTTTTATTTCTGTGCTCATGAAAATATAGTAAAATAAAATTTTCCTTAAATTAAAATTCATCATAGGGTTTAGCAACGTTGTTGTGCATACATGCTGGTACATATGTTTTATGTGATGTTTGTTTGTTGCTCCTTTGTGTGTTGAGACTAAGCAAAGT
>Ga0182004_10000272_pt1 | contig 28440 bp, 17 predicted proteins | sample Sormic07211540_1_FD_120479 | JGI IMG/M metagenome (GOLD analysis project Ga0182004, IMG submission 120479) | Endophyte microbial communities from Sorghum bicolor roots, Mead, Nebraska, USA - 072115-40_1 MetaG | ecosystem: Host-associated > Plants > Roots > Unclassified | place: USA: Nebraska...
GGTCTTTCTGTGAAGGATTTACAAACCAGGAACGTGATCGCCAGGTGCAATAGCTCTGGCGACCTCTACCCGTTCTTCCCACCAGCCACCAGCGCCACTGCACTCCTCGCTGCACCCACCTCCCTATGGCACCGTCGTCTCGGTCACCTTGGGCGTGAAGCATTGTCCCACCTCATTAGTTCCAGTGCTATTTCCTGTAATAAAGATGACACCCATCATCTCTGTCATGCTTGTCAACTCAGTCGCCATACTCGACTCGCGTTCAATATTTCCACCTCTCGAGCTACAAACAATTTTGATTTAATACACTGTGATCTTTGGACATCTCCTATTGTCAGTGTGTTTGGATATAAATATTATTTGGTCATTTTAGATGATTGTTCACACTACATTTGGACTTTTTCGCTTCGCATCAAGTCTGACACTTTTTCCACCATTGCCAATTTTTTTGCTCACGTCCGCACGCAGTTTGGCACCACCATTAAGAGCGTCCAGTGCGACAACGGCCGTGAATTCGATAATTCCATGGCCCGCACGTTCTTCCTCTCTCATGGTGTTGCACTCCGCATGTCGTGCCCCTACACGTCACAGCAAAACGGCAAGGCCGAACGCTCGATTCGCACCATTAACAACATCTTGCGTTCTCTGTTATTTCAGGCAAGCCTTCCTCCGGTCTACTGGGTTGAGGCACTTCACACCGCCACATATCTGGTCAACCGGCTCCCCACCAAAACGCTCGCCTCCTCCTCCACCCCATTTTTTCATCTCTACTCTACTCAACCATCTTATGAACACCTCAAAGTTTTTGGCTGTGCCTGCTATCCCAACATGTCATCCACCGCACCCCACAAACTTGCACCTCGTTCATCCCTATGTGTCTTCCTCGCCTACTCCTCGGAGCACAAAGGTTATCGGTGTCTCGAGTTAGAGTCGAATCGCATCATCACCTCCCAACATGTCGTCTTTGATGAATCCTTCTTTCCTTTCGTCGACATGTCCACCACCCCCATGGCATCCTCCGCCTTGGATTTTCTTGTTGATGATGATGAGCTAACCGCTCCACTTCCTGGAGCAAAATTCGTGCATGCAGGTACACCCGCAGCCACGTCGCCGCGCGCCGGTCCTTCGTCCCCAGCGCCGCAGACGCCAGCCACCGGGCCGCTAGCGCAGCAGGCTCACGGCTCCCCTGTCGCTGGGCCGCAGCTGGGCGGGCCACCTGGTGGCTCGCCTACTGAACCGCTGGCGACCAGTCTGTCCCCGGCCGGCGCTGCTGCCCCTGTACGTCACGTACAGGTTGCTGCCAGTAGCGCCGCGGCCACGGGCCGCACACTGGCCACGAGGCCGGTCTCCATCGCTCCAGTCGACAACGCGCATTCTATGCGCACCCGAGGCAAAGCTGGCATTGCACAACCTGTGGATCGTCTCAACCTCCACGTTGTGCCTATGTCGCCGCTCCCGCGCTCCGTTCGTGACGCCCTGTCAGATCCCAATTGGCGCTCAGCTATGCAGGCTGAATTTGACGCCTTGATTGCCAACGACACCTGGAGCTTGCTTCCTCGCCCTCCTGGCGTCAATGTGGTAACCGGCAAATGGATTTTTCGACACAAACTGCATGCAGACGGGTCTCTTGATCGGTACAAGGCTCGTTGGGTTCTTCGGGGATTTACACAGCGTCCTGGCCTAGACTATGATGAGACTTTCAGCCCAGTTGTCAAGCCAGCGACAGTTCGTGTTATTCTCTCTTTGGCTCTCTCTCAGGATTGGCCTATTCATCAGTTGGACGTCAAGAATGCCTTCTTACACGGCACCCTCGCCGAGACAGTATATTGTGTGCAGCCCACCGGGTTCGTGGACTCCTCTGGTCCGGGTTTGGTATGTCGCCTCAACAAATCCCTGTATGGCCTGAAGCAGGCTCCTCGTGCATGGCATCACAGGTTTGCTTCATATTTGTCCTCCATTGGCTTTGTTGAAACCAAGTCCGACAGCTCACTGTTCATCTACCGCCGAGGATCTGACACCGCATATTTGCTGCTGTACGTCGACGACATTGTCCTTACCGCCTCCTCTGCCCAGTTCCTACACCAGGTGATTGCGGCACTTCAGCGTGAGTTTGCTATGACCGACATGGGACAGCTTCATCATTTTTTGGGCACCTCTGTGACACGTTCTACTAAGGGTATGTTTCTCTCCCAACAGCAGTACACTTTGGACATTTTGGAGCGCGTCGGGATGAGTGCGTGCAAACCGTGCAGCACGCCTATTGATCTCCATTCCAAATTATCCGAAGATGGACCCCCTGTTGGTGACGCCACTCAGTACCGCAGTTTAGCAGGAGCTCTACAGTACTTGACTTTCACTTGTCCATACATTGCGTTTGCCGTCCAGCAGATTTGCCTCTACATGCATGATCCTCGAGAGCCTCACCTTGCAACCCTCAAGCGTATCTTGCGCTACTTGCAGGGCACTACGACACTTGGATTGACTATGTGCCGCTCTTCCCCCACAGAGCTCGTTGTCTACACCGACGCCGATTGGGCTGGTTGTCCCGACACCCGACGGTCGACTTCCGGTTACGCAGTCTTTCTCGGAGACAACCTTGTGTCATGGTCTTCCAAGCGACACCACACAGTCTCCCGGTCTAGCGCGGAGGATGAATACCGTGCTGTGGCGAATGGCGTCGCAGAAGCTACTTGGCTACGTCAGTTGCTCCTTGAGCTTCAGCGCCCTCCTCGCCGTGCCACTCTGGTCTATTGTGATAATGTCAGTGCTGTCTATCTCTCCAGCAATCCAGTGCAGCATCAGCGGACGAAGCACGTTGAGATCGATCTCCACTTTGTTCGAGAGAAGGTTGCCCTCGGTCACGTTCGGGTTACTCATGTTCCTACAACATCATAGTACGCCGACGTCTTCACCAAGGGGCTTCCTACTTCTTTGTTTCAAGAGTTTCGGTCCAGCCTGACCATTAGCGATGCTCCCGATTAGACTGAGGGGGAGTGTTAGCATGATGTAATTAGGCCCATGTTAGTGAATGTGATTAGGCCTATGCGGTAGGCTTGTACGCCACCCTAGCTGCCTATATGTAATCCTCTCCACTCATACAAGGAACACGATCAATCATTCACAACTTACACATTTCAAATTATATAGTTCAGTTAAAGTTTTGTTCTAAGTTAATTTCTTGGAAAAAAAGGTTATGATCCATATATAAGTTCAGATGAATGCACAGTTAAGATATATTTCATTTCTTTTATGAATTATCAAGACATATTTCTTTAAGAGAGTAACAAAACTAACTTGATATATTGTAGATGTACGCTGATGTATGTTTCTCAATCAATCCAAAGCTATCCAAAGATAGAAATTTAAGTTTGGACAAATTTAGAATGAAGTACAATTAATTTGTAATGAAAGGAGTATAGTGTGTTGGAGACACATATTCTTTTACCAAGTGAGCGGGTCCCATCTGTCATCCTCTATTTTTACCAAGTGAGAATAGTAACTTATTGGAGACACATCCTTTTTTTCTTTTGCTAAACAAATTAGCAACTTGCTATAACTCCAGATTTGACAAGTGAATTTTACCAAGTTGTTGGAGATGCTCTAATTGATGTCTTAATAGAGCGGCAACCAGCTAGCTAGCACCTTAGCTGTCTAATGTCGTGGGGCTAGCTGAACCCGGTTGATTATGCCAATCTCAATAGAGGTTTCATCTTAGTTTTTAGCACACTTATATTTTGAAAACTATGCAAAAGACCCATGACACTTTTATCATCTCTCTTCATCAATATAGTATTATGTTAGCATATTTAATATCCATAAAACTCTATAAAATTCCCATTAAGATTAGCCTTTAGTAGCCTGTTCGCATATAGACTTTGCTTAATTAATTATATTTCGTCGTGCGATCAAGCGGTACCTGTAATGGCCAAAGCTTCAGGCATATATATACTATATGCTATTGTTTTTTTCTTATTAATGGATATGTCACAAGCTCGCCCTTGTGCTGAGGTTGTTGTATGGTTTTAGTTCGGTTTTCAAAATTAACCAGCTGAAAGATTTTGCCTCGTTTTCCCTAAAAATGAGGTTGTTGCTGATATATCAAAACTATTCAGGTGGGGATTCTTGCCCCCAGGTGACAGTTAAAAAAATACATTATGAATTTAAATAGCGAGCAGAATAGATGGACCTAAGTCTTGAAAAATCTCACTCTTATTGGCTCTGGAATACTCAAAACTACATATATAAAAGAATTAAAGAATAATAATGTGTGAGAGAGGCAGTGACCACTCTGTGCGATTTTGCACGGAGTTAATTAACCTCTTAATACAAAATAATCTCGAACAACTAGCTTGCTAGCTACCTTGCTTGCTACTACAAACCTAAGAGACACTATATGCACAGGTCTATTGACGCCTATATAACCAATATATATACACATAAAAAAAAAACAGAATCAATGGATCGGAGCATGCATGCATGCAGTTGATGATCAACTGATGGAGTCGATCAGGAGCTTGCCGGCCGGCCAGCTAGCTAGCTAGTTTATCGATCAGGGGCACGATCCGTTGGGAGCTTGGCAGTTGTGGTCGTTGCCGCCCGGAAGCATCTGCATGATCATCCCCAGCCAGCCGCCGTCGTCTGCTGTCGCTACCGCCGCCGGCGCCTCCATCAGCAACGGCCTCGCAGCGACCATCACGTTGCAGCACTGCATCAGCACGACGGCCACCAGCACCGCCCTCGCCATTGCCGTCGTCGCTGCTGCCATACTTATCCGATCAAGTTCTGCGCTGTCGTATAGCCTTTGAGAGCTACGTAGGCAGGCTGCTAGCAGAGAACAACTGGTGATTGCAGACGACGATGAGTACTCTAATAAGAGTTTTTGCTTCGATCAGTATGTACGTTCGCGTCGATGGGACGATCGGTATACGATCTTGAATGGTTTGTTGGGAGAGAAGATGCATGAGTTCCTTTTATAGCTTCGTTACGCAAAGGTTTAAACGCGTGCCGCCGACCGGGTCTATTCTTCGCGCCCTATACTTTTATAAGCATTTCAATTTGATTTCCCGGTCGAGGATGACTCTGAACGTATGCGCAGGGGGGCGCTTTGGTTACGCGATTTTCAGCACTCGGTCAAGTTGAATTTCAATTCACAAGGTTGAAAATCCACTCATGCATACTAACCGATCCAAAAAAAAGTCCCAGGTTCGCTCTCGCTCCGGCCAGGACTAAAACTTACTCCACGTACGTTAAGCGTGCCAGAGATAAAATGAACTAGGGCCCCAGTTTGGGTACAAGCTAGAGCTAATTGCTACTCTCTGCATTCACAACTGAACTAGGATCCAGCAAAAAATTTAGGAAGAATAACGACATTGTAGCTAGCTAGTTCAAAGGAATTTACCAATTCAAAATTAGACGTTTCATTTGTTCAAAGCACGTAGTCAGGCACTAAGATAGAGGTACGACTTACATGCGGCCAGCTTCTCCAAACAGTTTTTTCTTAATACGCAGAAGATCTGCATATTATTATATTAAGAAGAAAGAGTTTACAGCTTCTCCAAACAGTAGACGCATGCTGCTTGCGTTGAAGATTTACTAGCTGCTCTCTCTCAAAAAAAGGAACATTGATTCTAAGAAAGAACTTTACTAGCTAGCTCCCTCCATCTTCAAAAATAAGAGATTTAGTTGTTCTAAATTAAGGCATCTTAATTTTGATGAAATTTGTGGAAAAGAACAATAATAATATTTACAACATCAAGTCTCATTTAGATGAATTATAAAATTTAAGTTCATCATTGACCTCTTTGCACTAGTGCACAAATGGTTTTTAGACAGTATCAAAATCTATTCTTTAGGGACAGGTTTCGAAACCACCCATATACCACAAAGTTAAAAATGGAAATTTTGTGGGGACGTTCATGCAGCCGGCCTTGGAAATTGAAAAATGATTGTCATCAAAGGGACTGTGCTATTTTTTTTCCCAGAAACTGCCAAAAAAAATTACATCAAAGAAAATAGGACTGTTGTACCTCACGTCAGCCCTCCCTACCACCATGCCACAAGTCCTTTATAACCAAATATAAGATACTATATATCTTTTTGTGTTAAATTCTATGAATCTTGTATTGAATATATATATTTCGGCCCTAAACATATCAAATAGAAAAAACTTTCAAATAAAAAGTTTTAAATTTCGTTGAGCACGACAACTTTGAAATAGGATGTGTCTCTGTCTTGGTGGTAATGAGGTAAATTTCAATTTCGTCTTCTTGGGAATTTAATGTATATTTAGGACCATAAATGATCTCAAATTTAAAAAAAATGTCGACTAAAAAGGTTTGAATTTTGTTGAGAAAGCTAAAAAAAGGTTTTTAAAAAGTTTTTTTTAAAAAAAAGAGATTCTTAGTTATTCTAAGTTAAAGTACTCTAGGTCTAGCCAAGTTTATATATGAGTAAAAAGGAGAAAAATATGTTCTGATGACCAGCGAATTGTCTTGAGAAGTACGTAAAAAGAGAAGAAAGTGTCTTAATTTTCACAGGCGGTAGCTCCATGAGTCTGAAGAATTGACTCGGCAAAAGTGTCAGCGTTGTGGCTATGCAGTTCAGGTCAATATATACGTGTTTAAACATATTTTATTTACCAAGTACGTACTCTCTACTCTAGGACGGTGTGCAATCTGCACAGTAAAAGGAATTCAGTGATGCATATATTGATATATAGTACTAGCTAGTACACAATACACATGATTTGCATGACGGACTGGCTCCACACACGTAATCTTGAGTAGGAGTATTGTTCGTACGTGAGTATAAGTGACGGTAACAACCTGGTATCAACCTATCCGCGCTGTTAACGTTCGTCTAATGCTGTGGGGCCAGTATGCACACGTAGGTAGGTCGCTCGCACATATTGACCTTTCCTTATTTGTTGATCGAGTCCAAGCGTACCTACGTAAAAGGTCAAAGTGCGTGTCAAACAGTATTAGTTACGGCTTATACTAGATCAACATGCATGCTGCTGTGTTTAAATATAAACGGTTGAATTTGATCTCTCTTTTTTTTTTACCAGTACGTCAAGGTTACTACTGTTAGTTCTTGGTTCTTTCCGCGAGGACGACGACAAGTACGTTGGACTGCATTACATGCATATATATATATATATGTTCGTGATTCTCCGGTGATTCACTATTCAGTTGGTGGTTTGGCGCCATTGGTCAAATTACTTGAAAGTGTATGTAAAAAAATGTTTTTCCTGCCTACCAAAAGGTAGTCTGATTAACATGCATATATGCTGCTGTGTTTAAATATAAACGGTTGAATTTGGTCTTTCAGTCCAAAATATATATTTTTTACCAGTACGTCAAGGTTACTACTGTTAATTCTTGGTTCTTTCCGCGAGGACGACGACAAGTACGTTGTCCATATATATGTTCGTGATTCTCCGGTGATTCGTTATTCAGTTGGTGGTTTGGCGCCACTGGTCAAAATACTTGAAAATTGTATGTAAAAAAATGTTTTTCCTGCCTACAAAGGTAGTCTGATTATTAGGCACACTTATAATTAAATAATGGTCAATGGGGAGTCAGGATATTTAATTAGTAAATTTCATTTGAAACGCAGATACTGATATTTAATTACCAATGTATACATACACATCACTCCATCAATTACCCATACGAATAGATATATGCACAATAATATTTAACATCTCCGAGAGATTGAACAAAAAAATTAACTGTAAATAGGCATTCTTATAAGGACTGGTTCAATCGCGAGGAAAATAATTAACGGACTTGATTGTAATGAATATGGCAGTCTCATTTTATTTGGAACCCAGAATAATCACACGAAAAGAACAATGTGTGAGAGATATAAGACTCCATGTATTTTTGCATTGAATTAATAGTAACAATTACAATTTCGGAACAACTAGCTAGCTAGCTAGCTATCTTTCAGAAAGAACGAATGAAATGTCCTTTACGCAACAACTACACATACGCATGTACAGGTTAGTTGACCGTTACTATCAACAGAATTGATCAAAAATAGACCGACGACCCGTCATGCTGCGAGCCGGCCGCCGGCTGGGCTGAGCGGCGGCCCTGATCGAACGATGGGCATGCATGCCGCAGTTCATCGAGGCGCCGCCGCCGCCCCGGCCGGCCGGCCGGCTAGTTACGTTTACGGGTGGCCAGGACGCGAGCTGCTTGCCGGCTAGCTAGTTTATCTTATCAGCGGCACGATCCGTTGGGAGCTTGGCAGCCGGTGTTGTTGCCGCCCGGCCCGCGTAGCACCTGCATGATCATCCTCAGCCAGCCGCCGTCTGCTGTCGTCGCCGCTACCGCCGGTGCTTCCAGCAACGGCCTCGCCGCCACGATCACGTTGCAGCACTGCATCAGCACGACGGCCACCAGTACTGCCCTCATTGCCATCGTCATCGTCATCGGCGCCGCCGCGGCCATATATATATCTCAGATCAGTACCTTGTGACCGATATGATGCGATTACACACGCACGATGAGCAGCTAAATGTAGCCTTGTAGAAAAGCTAGACGAGATGGAGCTATAGCTAGCAATGTGATAGATCGCAGATGATCGAGAGGAAAGGTTACGTCTTGTAATGGTTGCTGGAAGTTGGAAGGAGAGAGACAAAGGTGGTGGCCTTTTATATAGCTCTCCTCACGCCGCCAAGAAAGCTGTGACAGCGCCACAGTGGACCGGGTCTATTCTTCGGCTTGTACTGATTCCTTCTCATAAGTCATCTCAGAGGTCCCAGCTGATTAGTTAAACGCAAGCACCATACTACTCGGTTTCCGGGGCTCGGTCCTGTTCTATTTCAGCTCACAAGGGTTGAAAATCAACCAAAGATCAAAGCCAAGTGCATTACTAATAAGACAACGATTTTGAAGTAGTATTTCCATGTGTCTAGGTTATTATACATTACATATATGTATTCCTGGTCTCGATAAAAATACTGTTGGCTGATAGAAAAAATACGACTTATAAGACAAGTGAACGAGCTCTAGTCACAATGACAGTCAAAGAGGGACAAAATGTGATAATATTCAGTGGTTGTTTTTAAAGCAACTATTTTGAACTTATGTTACAAGTTATTGTTTATATGTAATTATGTACTGAGTTTGATTATTTAAAATGACATGAGTGGATTTGCATTGAATTTTGTAAAATAAAAAATGCTTTTCCATAAATGTTTCTAAAAGGCATTATAGAATTGTGTTTTGAAGACATCTTGTCTTTTCAAAAGAGTTTCCTTCTCGATTCTCACAAGGCACGCTCGGAAAACGTAAATTCTAGAAATTCACATAAAAATTAGAAAGATTGGCCATCAATTCAACAAACTCTAATCACCAATAATAATAGTAATAGTCACTACATCTAAACTACCCACCTATATACTTCTTCCACTATAATAAATATCATTATATAAATTGATTAATAGCTATTAGATGGAAACTGTGTTTTCTAAATGTTACCCACTCGATCACCTTTTGTCATCATTATAAAAAAAATCATAAAGTGACTTTTCTAAATATACATATAATTACTTAACATTGGTAATAATTAATAACATTAGATTCAAATTGTGCTTTCGATGTGTTTACCTACGCCTCTACCTCTGCCACTAAAAAAATATAAATAACATAAATCAACCTCCTTATAGATAGGTTAGTTATTGTTATATATTGTGTTTGCAAGGAACGAAGAAGGAGGTGAATGAATAATATCATTAGTTGTAAACTAAATAAAGAGCTAGCTAGCATGGTCAGTGCTCCATTTGTTAGACCGAAGGATAGATAGGCCTCGCTCTCATCCCTCGTACGTACATACTCCCATATATCATACACACACATTGTTTGAATTCTCGTGTTGACTTCTTGTTCTGCCACCGAGAATTCAATTTGGTCGAATTCAACGTGTAGTAGTAGCTAGTCGCCGCGGACTCATTGATCGGTTCTATCTCCTCGTCTCTCTCTCTCCGCATCTCGGCCCGCCGCCCGCCCCGCGCGCGCGGTTACACTGACAACTCCATCTCGTCGATGCATGTATTGCACCAAGCCACCACCAATAGAGAACACACACGTATGGTCATGCATGCATGGTCATGGTCACCACGTACGTACGGCCGGGTATATGGCAGCCGGCAGCCCCCTGGGCCGGACTGGGAGTTGTACGTGACAACGACTGACAAATCCATCGGAACAGGTCTTTGTCACTCACTATTCCGTGTGTGCTACTCCATGCACTTGCATGCGGTCCTTGTTCCTTGAGAGACAAGTAGTGTGGCTACGCGTGTATTCATTCTGTACGTCCCAAATTATATATTTTAAGTCTGTGCACCCTCTCTGTCTCAAAATGTTGATGTTTTTTTTATTGACTTGGTTGATTAAGAGGGTGTTTGATTGGGTGCTCGATCGGGTCCATTCCAATTCATTCCTAAAAAGTCTACGTCCTTCTATTTAGGCGTATATACGTAATTTTTGCGTGCCAGATGTTCGCATGAATTCTCTCCGCGCCTACTGTACATATGGACTGATTCAACACTCATTCTTAGCATGAATTAGATTGAATTGAATTGAATTCATATTCTACTAATACTACATACTAGACTTCCAGTTGGGTCGGATTCAATGGCCGGCCGGGTCGTGCGCGGCGTACGTACGTACTGCGATTCAGCAAATTAATTTCATCTCACGAACCAGTTATGCTCGATATATAATCTCACAGTCCAAATATGACTTGCAGCATTTCAGCAGGCCGACCCCTGCTTTTGCTTGCTATCAAATGTACTCCTTCCATACCTATAAAGAAAGTCGTTTAGAACAACGACACGGTCTCCAAAGCGTAACTTTGACTTCTTGTTTTTTATAAAAAAATATTTATTAAAAGTGACATATGTATATTTTTATGAAAGTATTCAGATAAATCTATTAATATGTTTTTCATATTTCCAAACGCAACAATTTAAAAATTATTTATGATTTATATTTATAATGTTTGATCTAAATTTTATTCAAAACGGGTATATAGGAGTGCTCTCTTTCAGACAACTTTGGCGTCGTCCAAAGTAGTCCAAGTAGTGTGTACAAGTATGCTCCGAGAAAGCGGTGGCGGCTGGGCCTCGGCGCGACAAAACTGGGCGGCGGTCTCGGTCAGCCGGAACTCAAGACCAACACAAATTGGTTCAAAAAAAAAAAGACCAACACAACGGACGGCACAAAAGCTTTGCTAGTCATAGGCACTACTTGTGGGAGTTCTGGCATGGTCTGGTCGATCTGCATGCTGGCTCATACCCTTTCCATAGCAAGTGCTTTTAACCGCAATTTGAAGCAAGAAGCGATTTAATTGAGTAAATTTTACCAATTTCGGTTGCGAAATTAAAAAAAATACTGTTGGAGTACATAAAAAATAGCTTCAAGATTTATTTAATTCAATTTAATTAAAATGGGCCAAGCCCAATTAAAATCCAACGTTAGCCCTCATCACCGGGCGGTGAGTTTGTCGTCAATGAGTTTGGCCGATCGTGATCTGTGGACAGGTCGAGTTCATGCGGTGTTGATCGGGTCACGTCCATCAACTAGAGAACACAGGGGTGCATAAATTGGCTACTGATGGTGTTAAGTGGGCCAGAATTGACCTTTTGACCCCTAGACGAGATAGGCAAGTGTGCAGAGTTCAGCTTTGATATTTTCCATGCATGTGCAGATTATTTGACATACAAAATATGTTTAATATAATTGAATAGCAAGTCTGTGCAGTATATAACTTCAAGAGATGGACTGAAAAAAGTGTTAGATTTTATATATGGGCTAGACCCTCAAGCCCGCTATAAGAAAATTTTAATAAATCTCTAGGGCTCATTGTCTGTATTCCCTAATGGACTTATGTTTTTAAGCCGCGAGTAGAAATCAATAGAACTTGTGACATAAATTAGTACCATATTACTAATTGATGTGAAGATAGAGGATTGTTATTTCATATATATGTACCAACGCCTAGTAGGATAGGCATACTAGAACTACGTACGGGAGCACTGTATTTAGGAACTCCTAAGGTAAGCAAAAATATTATTATTTTTATTTACTCTATCTATTGCCTTGCCAGCATGCTAGTCTATTCTATTTGGGTAAAATTTCCTAACCACTATATTATGATTTATTTTACATAGCATTCTATTATGATTTGTTTATTTATATTCTAGAGCCAGCCATTTTTCTTTGAAAAGGTAAGCCAACCAATTTTAGCCCAGGGGTGTAATAAGCAAACACACCCTAATTTCTTTTCCAAAACCGGAAAATTTTGTTTGGTACCGATGAAAAACCAGAAAAATTTGTTTGCTACCGATGAAGGCTCAAACTTTTGTCTGCACTTGGGGTACCGATGAAAAGGCTCAAACATGACTCCAAGAAAAGCAAGAACGCGAGTATCTTTCCTGCCGCCTGAACTCCTGTTGCACAAGGGTTTCCTAGAAAAAGCAAGAACGCGAGTATCTTTGCTGCCGCCTGAACTCCTGTACGGCGTCGGCGCCTGAGTGAGCAGCCTGGATGCTGGATGCCACCACTGCGGCTGTGGTGACCAGCACGAACGCCCCCCTTCATACAGGCTGGAGAAGCTGTGGTGACCAGCACGAACGCCTCGATCGACGTACAGGCTGGAGAGGCCTCAGGCATGCATCCTTGGCTCAACACCGCCGTCGGCATCAGCAGCGTCAGCGACGACACGCTAACGAAGCGCTATGGCCTCGGGGATCGATGAGCGCCAGCACCGCGTAGCCACACCCACCTATACGCTGCGATCATGAATAGCCACTGCACGTATCAGCACCATGATCTCCTCCAATGGCTGAGAGCACGGCTTCTGTGGAACTGTCTTGACGAGCATGAGTGAAGCCGCGACAGATATGAGTACTCCGATGGCACAGGCGTCGCGCGCGGACCTTCTCGGCTTAGTTCTGAAAGTACTAGCTAGAACGCCATGCCGAACCAGCCTGGCATCGTCAGCATGTGAACTTTTCTTATTGTTGGAGTAGTCCACAGCCATCGGCACAAGCACAACACACAACTGCCGCAAGAACCATGATGATAAGTCAAGAAGATTGGATGCTCCGGTTCAGACTTCGAATTCCCTATAAGATTGAGGAAGAAAGTGGTGAAAAATTGAACAAACACACACGTACTGCATGCTGCAACAAGATTGAGGAAGAAAGTCTACAAGATCGAGGAAGAAAGAGGTTGAAGAAACTGATTCACACAATTGAACAACACACACTGCATGCATGGCATTGACATGCAGTCACACCTTGATCGAGAGGTGAAACGACTTAAACCCAATGCGACGTACGTCTTGAGAAGCCATCTCTCTCCAAACTGCACCAGCTCCGCCACCGATCAAGTTTCTCTGTTGCTCAGTGCAGTGAGCGTGGAGTGCCCAGAGGGTCTCTCCATGCATGGCCTCGACCTCCACACTACCACGGCGGCCGCCCTACCTCGCGCCATGTTGACGCGAACACCGGCCGCCTCCGCGGGCCAGCACGGCGTCACGAGACACAAACCACCCCGCGAGCGAACGGGCGGAACAAGTCGGGCACGGACGACGGCACGCGCAGCCACTTGGCCACGCCTGTCCAGCGACCAGCGCGCGCCGCGCCGTGCACCTCGAGCCGGAACAGTACTTCGCCGCAGTCCCACGCGCTGGACGCCATGAAGCGGTCGGCGTCACCGCCCCACTCGTAGCCGCCAACGATCATATCGCCAGGAACACGCGTGCCGTGGGAGAGCATGTTGTCCAGGACGTCGCGCCGATGTCCGCGGGCTCGACGTGCGTGAACCGGCCGGCTGCGGTACTCGGTGTCGGCAAGGCGAACGAGATAGTGCATGGCACGGCGTGGTGCCTTGAGCCGGTGCGACTGCGCATGTGTGCGGGTTGGTTGCACGAGACAGCGTCCGGGACTTATGCAGCGACGCCTCGGTTGGACCTGTCGGTGGCCATGCCATGTATACACTGCAGCTAGCGGTCATGGGCTCGAACCAATGCTCCAGCTAGCCGCCGCGCGTGTGGACAGAATAATGCAGCCAAACTTTGGCGAAGGCGGGTGTGCCAGGGGCGGCTCTTGCGGGTAAAGTTTATTTTGCTCTTGCGGCCCTCACTCTCTTATCCATTGAATTTGCTTTGAGAAGTGTGTAAATACACATCTCAACGTGAAATTGTTTGAGATGTGTGTTTACATATTCTCAAAGTAAATCCAATAAGTGGAAGAGTGATGGGTGTCTTTTGAAGGAGAAAAAAAACTGCCTTCACCTCTTGTGATATATTAGCGGAGGCCACGGACTTGAAAAGTTCTCCGATGAGGCCAACGATTCGGCGGGCCGATCCGGACGTCCTCTCAGCGGTCGGTCAGCACTACCTGTTCATGCATGTCCAACAAATTGAATTGAAGACGCATGACAATTTTCATGAAAATAGATTTAGCTAATCATTGTATTGATAAACAACTCCTGAATATGTGTTCATTCACAAACAACTCCTGACATATGACGGGTTATTCATTCACAAACAACTCCTGACATATGACGGGTTGTTCATTCACACTAATAAACACCACTACACATTCAGACTAATAAACACCACTACACATTCAGACTAATAAACACCACTACACATTCAGACTAATAAACACCACTACACATTCAGACTAATAAACACCACTACACTTGTAATTACACCAAGAATAATCCTAAACAACTCCTAAAGACAAATGAGGATCACGGTACCCCTACACTCACACCATCGAACCGCGTCAAGATAGTGACGATGAGCAGACCGGTGACGATGACGGTTGTGTGTCATAGCGGAAAAGCGGGCAGTGTGTCATAGCACTACATTAGGGAGCTGTCATTCCTTCATTGGGGGGGGGGCTCATGGCCCTTGGCTCCGCACAACATGCCAAGAAGAGAAAAAATACCGAGGAAAATCAAGAAATAGCTATCAAAAAACTTAACAAGTTAAGATGATCCTCCTTGTGTAAGGGCTCCAAGAAATACCTAATTCTTATACAATGAAAACTCTTTCGCTTCACTTTGTCTCACTTTCTCTAGAATATCTATAAAAAAGAATTGATCTACCCTTTATTTAATGATAGTCAGAGACTATTAAATAAAAAAGGGGGAGGCATCAAGCTCAAGCATGGGCACCCTTGACCGTGGTGTATTTATCTTAGTACTACTAAAACAATTTTTGAAAGTAGGGCATTCTATATTCAAAGGTGGTCAAAAAATATGTATCTCCTAAAATATATCTACTCAATTTTGGAGACAACCAACCCATTTTAGGAGGTAGCCCAATTAAACCTATCTTTGTAAATAATTAATAGAGGTGGGTCTCTTAAGAGGTATGTCTCTCTTAAGAGTCCCGCCTCTGTTAATAAGGTTGACCCCATTACCATATTCATAGCCCATCTTAGCCCAATATCAATCTCTAACTATATAAGTTGAAAGAGGAAAACCCTAGCCCGGTACACCTCGCCGCCACACTTGTCTCAAGCAGACTAACTCCCTCATTAGTCGCGGGCCTCATCCTTCCGGTGGTGATGAAGGAAGAGGATACCGGTGGTGGTGCCCTCATCCAGTCGTCCTCCTTCCGGTGGCAGCAAAGGAGCTTGGTTATGGGTCTCGTCTTTCCAGCAGCGGCGTGGAGGAAGAGGATATCGGTGGTGGCACCATCGTTCTCCTTTTTGGTGGCAGCAAAGAGAAGCCTAGGCATGGGCCTCGCCCTTCTCGTAGCGCGTGGAGGATCCGCATGAGGAGTGCTCTGCGGTGGGCAGATTACACGAATTCCAGTGAGGTGTATCCAGCAGTGCACAGATCCATGCGAGGAAGGTGTGGATTTCACAGATCCAAAGGAGGACATAGGTCAACGGTAGTAGCAGGCGGTGGGCTCAACAACCGTGGGAGCACAGGGGCAGGTCTCTCCATGTGGTGGCAGATCGGGATCATGGCACCCGCACCCCATCTAACGTTGGCAGCACAGGGGCAGGGGGCTCAACGTCCTGTAGACCCACATGTGCCAGGCTACACGTTCTCAGCCTGTGCCTCGCGGTGTTTTTATGTTTTGTCAAAATTTATAGAGATGGGCATTTGCCCGTGTAGTTCTTGATTTACAGACAGTCATGATGCCTACCTCTGAAAACCCATTTCAATAGTATTAGAAAATCTCTCATGTGGTAGTGTCTATTACATCATGTAGATGCCTCTCGCTGCCACATGCCCACACACTAGTATAAATATGGGCTTTGTTGATGCAACTTTTTTTACCACCGATTTATGAAGAACATGCGGTAGTAGAAACAGAATTGTAGGTCTATGCTTATCAACCGCAGTGTAAATACATTTACACAGGTAGATTTCTTAAGATTATTTTCAGTACAAATCATGTATTTATATGAAGGTTCTTTTTAGCCTACTGCTAGTATAAATCGGATATTGCATTGCGGTAGTTTCTTATTTAGTGCAGGTCCCTTTGACAATCATTTATGTAGTACCGTTGAAGTAGTAGGACATTTTTTGAGAATTTGAAGTAGAGGACTTAGAATAGTTGAACTTAGGACAACTGAAAATCTTTTGTACTTTTAGATAACAGAATTAACTTTTTATGAGGAAAAGGAGAAAAAAATAGATCTTGAACAGATAATTGTCTTGATAATTACAAAAAGAAGAAGAAGAAGTGTCATTTTTTTCTTTAAGCAAGGAAGTGTCATCTTTTCATAAGCAGTAGTTCATAAGTCTGAATAATTGACTGGGCAAAAGTGTCAGCGTTGTCCCTATGCAATTCAGGTCAATATATAGTGTTTGAAGAAACATACATTTTATCGATTACGTGCTCTACTACTGTGTGCAATCTGTACAGTAAAAAAACAAATTCAGTGATGTACATATGCATGCATGCTTTCATGACCACAGAGTGACGGACTCGCTGCATGCACGCATAATCTTGATGAGCACTTTCTATATTTTAAATTATATATTTTTTGAATCAAATTATAATATATTTTGGTTTTTATTATATATTTAGATTAGATATATTTAGGGTTAGGGCAAAGCAGGAAAAATACTCCCTAATTAATCACTCTTTGGTTACCACAATTATGTTCTAAACGTCAAGAATTTCGAGTATGGAGGGAGTACAGTATATATTATGTCAAAATGTATGTTCGTAGTTTTATAATTTGGAATGGAAGAATAGGTTCGTACGTGATGCTAATTACAGCACAAGTGAGGGTAACAACCTATCCGCTGTTCGTCTAATGCTGTGGGCCAGTATGCATGCATGGCCGCCTGTAGGTAGGTGGTAGGTCGCTCGCACATATTGACCTTTCCTTTGTTGATCGAGTCCAAGCGTTACGTACATGAACTCGTGAAGGTCAAAGTGCGTGTCAAACAGTGTTAGTTACGGCACTATACTAGACCTTAAACAGTCGAATTTGATCTGTCCTACATTTTTTATTACCAGTACGTCAAGGTTGTACTACTACTGTTCAGTTCTTTGTTCTTTCCGCGAGGACGACGTTTACGTTGGCCTGCATTACATGCATGTTCGTGGTTCTCTGGTGATTCATTCAGTTGCGGTGGTGGCTTGGTGTCATTGGTCAAATAATTAATTGAAAAGTGTATATATAAAAAGGTTTTTCATGCCTATACCAAAATATTAGTCTAATTATTAGGCACACTTAATTAAGGATCAGTTCGAATTCCTCTAGTTTTTTACCAGTTTTTAAATCAGTAGAGCAATAAAAAAGGTTAGATTCCTAAAAACTAGAGGATACAAACCCCTTAGTAGTTTTTGCTTTAGAATCTAGATTTTAGAAACTAGAGGCAAAAAATGGTTTTTAGGAGTTTTAAACTAATCTAAACTGAGCCTAAATAATGGTTAATTGGAACTTTAGGATATTTAATTAGTGATTTCTTTTGAAACCCGGATACAAACGTAGATATCTACATGTGCACTCATCAATTACCCATATGAATGGATGTAAATGCACATCCTGCTTCTACGAATACTTGGAGGGATTATTGGACAACAGATCTTAAGAAAATTATGTTTTTCTTGCTATCGATGAAAACATCTATCACCTACCATTCAAACCAAAAAAAAAGTTGTGAGCATCCAATTCTGATTTGGAGACTCGATTTCTTTTTGAGAGAGAGACTGTGGAATTCTTGTTCAATCGCAAGGAACTTAACGAACTGATATATGACACTTTCATTTTATTTGGAACCCAGAATTACATGCAAGAAGAATGTGTGTGACAGAAAGACCTCCATGCATGCTTTTTTGCATGGAATTGTGAATAATCTCTTAATTACAAATTCCGAACAATTAGCTATTTTTCAGAAAGAATCAATGAAATGAACAACACTCTTTGCGCAGCTACATATGCATATGTACAGGTTTTAGTTGACCATTATATGTACAGGTTAGTTGACCTTTTTTTTTTAGAACGGTTAGTTGACCATTAGTTATCAACAGAACCGGAACCAGCTTAAGTAATCAAAATAGACCCGTCATGCTGCGAGCCGGCGGCCCAGATCGGACAACAGGCATGCCGCAGTTCATCGAGGCGCCGTCCGCCGCCGCCACCGCCCCTGGCTAGTTTTGGGGTGGTCAGGAGCTTGCAACTTGCCAGCCACCATTGTTGCTGCCCGGCCCGCTTAGCACCTGCATGATCATCCCCAGCCAGCTGGTACCGTCCCCTCCCGGCCGCCGCCGGCTAGCTATAGCTAGCTTATCAGGGGCACCCTCCGTTGGGAGCTTGGCAGCCGGTGTTGTTGCCGCCCGGCAGCATCTGCATGATCATCTCCAGCCAGCCGCCGCCGTATGCTGTCGCTACCGCCGGCGCCTCCATCAGCAACGGCCTCGCCGCGACAATCGCGTTGCAGCACTGCATCAGCACGACGGCCACCAGCACAGCCCTCATCGCCGCCGTCGTCATCATCATCGATCGCCGCCGCCGCTGTATTATCGGATCAGTACGTCCCTTATGATGCGATCACACACGTTTTGTCTGCGATATACTGCGCTGTTCTTGCTACCTCTTGTAGTTGTAGCTGCTAAATATTGTGTCAGACTGCAGAATGCAGATGAGAGGAAGCTGGTTACGTCTATGGTGGTGGGGTGCTAGCTCTTGGAATGGTTGTTGGAAGAAGAGAGACAAGGTGGTGTGGCCTTTTATAGCCTCACGCCGCCAAGAAAACTACGACAGCGGACCGGGTCTATATTCTACGCAAGCACGTACTACTCGGTTTCCGGGGCTCGGTCCAGTTCTATATACACAAGGTTGAAAAATCAACCGATCAAAGCCAAATGCATACTAAAGACAACATCGATTCTAAAGTAGTATTTCCCTGTGCCTAGGTTGCATGTAGGGTGACATTCAGTGGTTATATCTTAAATCAACTATTTTGAACAATCGTTACAAGTTATTGCCGTTTATATATGTACTGAGTCTAGCTAGTTATTCAAAAATGGCACAAGTGGTTTTGCCTTGAATTTTGTATTGTATACTTTTTTGGTATTTTTCATAAATGTTTTGTAGAAAAATCATTATTCAAATTGTTTCTGATGCTCGGTCCTCACAAGACACACTAGAAAAATGTAGATTCTAGAAAATCTCACAAAAATCAGAAAGAGTGGCTATCAATTCAGCAAAACTCTAATCACCATTGGTTAGTAGTTGTTAGATGATCTAAATTACTCACCTATACCTATTCTATAAAAATTAGCATAATATATAAAAAAATATTATCCACCTTTGCCATAATTATAAAAAAAGTTAACATATATAAAGTAACCTTTGTAAAGATACATCTAAATTAATTGTCATTATTGATATTAGTAACCATTAGATACAAAGTGTATTTTCTAAATGGTACCTGCCTTTGCCATTAAAAAACATAGTATATATTATTATGTATGTTGTTTTTTGCGATTATATACATTGTTTTTGCGAGGAAGTAGGCCGGGCCGGTGATCAATGAACATTATTAGTATTAGGTATAAACAAAAGAACTAGTCGCCGTCAGTGCTCTATTTGTTGGACCGATGCATGGATATAGGTCTCTCACATTATATGATGCATATATACGTATTGTTTGAATTCTCGTGCTGAGACGTGTTGTTTCGCCACCAAGAATTCCATTCAACTGGGTCGAATTCAGCGAGTAGCGCTAGCTATAGTAGTCGCCGCGGACTCATTGATCGGTTCCTCCTCCTCTACTCTCCGCATCAGCGCGCGCCCTGCATCGTCTGCATGCACGTTTGTACTTGTACGTACGTGCTGACTGGTTTCGGGCGCGGTTACACACGTATGGACAATTCGGAGTATGGATGCATGGGTACATACGATTCGATTCGATATGAAGTGTGGCTCGTTCGTGGCTACACTGCATTGCAATTGGACGCTAGCTAGCTAGCTATACGCGGTTTTCAGCGCGCGCGCGGGCCGGCCGGGGTCCAATTCAATTCATTCCTAGGCCTCTTTTTTGCGTGCCTGTTGTGCAGTTTGCGAACGAATTCTCTCCGCGCCTACTGTACATGGACTGATTCAACTCATTCTTCGCATGGATTGGATTGAATTGAATTGAATTGAATTTATTTATTCCACTACTACGAATCTACGATACGATCCCCTTTTTTGACGTACGTACTGTACTGACTTCAATGGCCGGGTCGCGCGTCGTCCATCCAAAGTATGCTCCGAGAAAGCGGCGCGGCTGGGCCTGGGCGCGACGACAAAACTTTGCTGTGGTGGTCGGTCGGCCGGAACTCAAAGAGTCAAGAGCAACCGCCACGGACGGCAAACACGTTTGCTATGGCCTTGTTTAGTTCACCCTAAAATCCAAAATTTTTTAAAATTCTCCGTCATATTGAATCTTATGACATATGTATAGGCATTGAATATAAATAAAAACAAAAACTAATTATACAGTTTGCCTGTAAATTGTGAGATAAAAAATTTAAGCTTGGTTACTTCATGATTGGACAATGTTGATCAAATAAAAACGAAAGTGTTATAATGTTAAAATCTAAAAACTTTTTGGATTTAAATAAGGCCTAGTAGTGCTACTGTGCTAGGTACTCGTTTTTGCTTGTGATAGTAAACTTTCTATATCATATTCATATAGTTGACATTAAAGCCGTAAGAGATAACGTTCGCAAAAAAAAGCCGTAAGAGATAATTTATTTTTCACAGTTTTCATTCACGAGGTTTATATGTTTTATGATTGGATTAATTGGAGAGAAGCTCCCACTGTTCTAATTTATATTTTACAATAGCTGACTTTCTTTAATAATTTAGGTTGTAGGGTAAATGGCCAGTTAAAACATATTTACGGAGAATTTAACAAGAACTAATTTGGTGTTCTATAGACTTGATAGAGATTCAACTTATAGGGGAAAACATCAAATTAAACTATATTTAGAAATGGACTGAGTATATACACTTAGATTGTTTATCATTGTTTTAGGAACCGTGTGACATGAGTGTCAAACAAAGTAACTCCAACAGTGCCTTTGAACAAAGAATTAAGACATCCGTGGTTGACAATTGCACTCTTATATTAAATTATTAATTTGGAACCTAAAATTGCATGAAAGATAAACTGCATGCATATATGTACACAGCATGTACATGCATGCTGCTGTGTCAAAAAAAAAGGCGTTGAATTTCACGTCAACATTAAAATTAACAATGCTATTTTTTTTTTCTTCGGCGAGGACTAGTATCGTCGTGATTCTCCGGCGATTCATTCAGTCTGTGGCAACGGTCAAACTAATAGAAAGTGTATACAAAATGAATTTCATGTCCATCAGAAGGTAGTAGTCTTATATATATGATAAGCCTTTGAAAGTTTGAATAAAGAATCAAGAGACCCCTGATGCGAAATGGCACTCTAATTAAATTAATTGAGAACCTAAAATTACACGTGAGATAAACCCCATGCAATTGTGCACGGAACTAATTAATCTGTTAATTACAAACTCTGACAAGTAGCTAGCTAGCTGTTTTTTTAGAAATTAAATGGAATATTTTTCCTTTTTTATAAAAGACAACTACCTAGTAAAGAACCAATCAAATGAAAGTATTATTATCTACGCAGCAGCTAGCATGTACATGTATGCTAATTAACGCCTAAATAAAATTAACAAAATCGCATCCAGCCTATCTTGGTCACTGATCAGCAAAGAGCCTGCATGCGTGCATCCAGTACGTTGTTGATGGAGGCGCCGCCCCGGCAAGTTTACGGCGGGTGGCCGGGAGCTTTGCCACCCAGCCGCCGCCCCGGCAAGTTTATCAGGGGCACGATCCGTTGGGAGCTTGGCAGTTGTGGTTGTTGCCGCCCGGCCCGCCTTTTAGTACCTGCATGATCATCCCCAGCCAGCCGCCGTCTTCTGTCGTCGCTACCACGGGTGCCTCCATCAGAAACGGCCTCGCCGCGACGATCATCACGTTGCAGCACTGCATCAGCACGACGGCCACCAGCACAGCCCTCGCCATCGCCGGCGATGACATCATAACACGGCGCTCGTTCGTTCGTCTTGGAGTTGGAGATGGAGCTGAGCTAGCTAGCAAATGTGATTGCAGTGCAGAAGCGAGATGATCGATGGATGGAGCTGCTGGGTTACTACGTACTACACGTTGTTGTTGGAGTTTGTTGGAAGAAGAGAGACAAGGTGGTGGCCTTTTATAGTCTCGTGTAATGCAAGTTTAATTAACTTCATGCATTGCGTGCCAGCAGATCGAGAAAATATGATAGCGGACCGGGTCCATTCTGAATTCTTCGATCGCTCTTGTACTTTTAAGCATTGCATGCGATTCATTCCTGACGCCTGATCGAGTAATTAAGCGCAAGCAATGCAAGTACGCGGTTTTCAGCTCACAAGTAGTTAGCACTCGGTCCGCGGTTGTGGCTTCAACTACCTGTTGAAGGCCGCATGCAAGTTCTCAGTTCAACTCACAAGGTTGACAGACAGCCAATCGATCAAAGGCAGCTGCTAGCTGCATGCAGTTCCATACACACGACGACGACGACGCTTTCTCTATCCAGCTAAACTGCTTGTAGCATTGTTACGTACGTTTCATACAGTGCCTTTTGTGTTTTTTCTTCGCACTTTCGCGCTAATAGAATTATGTGCTAAAAAAGACTCTGCTGTTTATAAAAAAACATTCTTTGAATCACATAATATAACATAGACGTCTATAACATACATGCATAACTCACCTCTATGAGACCAGTCTCAATGGAGGTTTCACAGAAGTTTTATGCATATTAAATATGCTGATATGACACTATATTGATGAAGAGAGAGATGATGAGAATTTCATAGGAGTAGAGATAGATTCATAGGGATGAAACTATTTTGCACTGTTTCCAAAATACAAATGTTTTGGAAATTGTGCCATAAAACTCCCACTGATACTGGTCTGAATAGACACCCAGATCCTATCCCTGTGAGCACATTTGAAGCACTATGCATGTTGTCAGATTTTGAAATTCACGAAGTCACACCATAGACGTTTCGCTATTGACGATAACATTGCCTACTATGTATATTTCCTCGACTCTCAGCACGTCATATGTAGATTCTTTTTTTTAAAAAAAAATTATTTGTTTAACTTTCTCACATCTATAGCCCTAATTATGCTAGCAGCAAAGAAAAGAAAAAAAATGGCATGGCAACGTCTCATTTTATTTCTCGCTTATACAAAAAAATATGTGGCAGAAGGCTACTCTACAATTTGAAGAAGTTGAGGTTTTAAACAGTCAAGGGCGGAATGGCTAATATAAAAACGGTTGACTGAGCCCAAAACCACACGTTCACGGGAAGCGCATTGCGTCAGCACTCGGCACCCTGCCCGCTGACCACCGGCGTGTGCCGTATCAGAATTGCATGAATGCAGTGCAGCTAAGGTAGGTACGCCACGTACCTAGGAGGACCCGACCGACCATGGAATGCCGCCTGAACTGGTTGGTCGCGCGGGAGGGAGACATGGATTTCTTTTACGGTCCTTTTTACTTCACCTAAAAACTAAAAATTTTTCAAAATTTTTCGTCACATTAAATCTTACGACACATGCATGAATAAAAACAAAAATTGATTACACAGACTATCTATAAATCGCAACATGAATTTTTTAAATCCAATTAATTTATAATTAAATAATAATTATTAAATAAAAACAAAAAATATTATAGTATTTAAAAACTAAAAAAATTCGAAACTGAACCAGGCCTTAGGGCACTTCCAATGCTACTAGAAACTTTATGTAGTTTCCATATCTATTAATTTCTATAGACACTATATATAGAAACTATGTTTCCAATGGATAGTTTCTATACAATAATTTGTTATCCAATTATATTCATTCTCTCTCAATCAATCATATCATTTCATGTCTTGGATTTCGCGTAGACATGGTTTCTAAGTTAGACCCAGTTTCTATGATTTTTTTCTCTCTCTTCAATAACTACATTGCCACATCAGCAAAATACTTAGGTGACACCATAATTAATGTCTATAGAAACTATGGTGATTTCTACATTGGAGTGCCCTTACATGCATATTCCGCACGGCATGCATGGTGAATGAAAAGGTAAAACGAAGCAAGCTTCAAAAGGGGGAAAAAAAAGGTAAAACGGAGCAGGACTGGGTCATGCATGGTGGGTTAGCGTTGACGATGGTATCGTACATTTCCTTCCCAGGTATTACCACGTACGTGTCGAGCGCCTACCATAAAGGTAGGTAGCGCCCCGTTCCGTTGGTCGCTAGCGACGCGGTTTAGTTTTCAGCGCGCGAGACCAGAGCTATTTTCAACTCGTCGCCACGATGATACACGGGCGTTCGTTCGTACCTATTGGTCACTACTGCCTCACTGGTCAGATATTACATACTGTACTACCTAGTACTGTGATCCAACATGCATACATGGGTCGCCGCGGCGGACCGCGAGTCTGCAATTGATCACGACTTCACGTACGAGCCGGGTGCGGTGTGCGCTGCATGCAGCTGCTCTGTCTGATGACTTGCTCCTATTTCTGCCGTGCGAGGCTAGCTCCCAGAAACAGAAAGCGGTGGGGTCTACTTCCTCCGGTCCCAGGCACAAAAGTTGGCCGGTTTCCGGTCTCCGATCCGTGCCGTCACAAGAAAATGAGACATTATTTTTTGTTTTTTTGCCATCCCACAGAAGGGATTTGCCAGAATGTCATTGACACACGCTAGAATGTCATTCTCCTTTCTATCCAATTTCATCGTTTTTTTAATTCCACCCCATCTTCTTTCCCGTTTTACCCTTACTTCTCTCGATCGCCCCCCACAAGAAAAATAAATAAACGAGTTCCATTCCATGAAGGTCAATTAATCTTTCATAATTTTGCCACATTAAATCGCTACTACAGGAACCACATTAATGTTAAAAAAATAACTGAGCTTTGGACTCAACAAGCTAGGTTTTAGCGAGTTTTTGAGTCAGTGAGGATGCTCATTTTCTGCTAATTTGTTGGTGACTTGTGTATGTACTCGATCATATGACTCTTCAAACTCAAGATTTTTGTTCTGGCTGAGGCGTATAATAAAGACAGAGTATTCATGCTTTAACCAAACAGTTTATTTTCTTTTCACAAAATATAACTTACAGTTGTTGTTTCATAGCTCACAATAACACTGAACCGAGCATGTTATAATAATTCACATAGAGAGAACAATACAAGCAAGATGCCACAAAAAAACTTAGGGATAACCCAATAATTTCACGCAAATCGGAACATCGTCATCAAACACTTATTGTGCAGATATATATTTCAAGATACAAAGTGTATAATATTGGGCTATTTATACTGGAAATCAAGTAGGGAATTGTATCCTAATACTTCTGTATTCTAAATTACAAGATAGTTCTGTTTTTTTTAGATATGTAACTTTTGTTATAGTCTTAATATATATTATGTCTACGTACATAGCAAAAACAACATATCTAATGAAAACCAAAATTTCTTATAATTTCAAACATAGGGAGTCAGTGGCCACTAAAAGCTCCCGGCCGATTGGGTTATCACAATTTACGGGCATCCGGAGCCGTTGGGAGCCTGCCAACCATTGTTGTTGGGGCAAGGACCCCGATGAAGGACCTGCATGATCAGCGCCAGCGGCGTCCCGGCGCCGCCGAGCTCCAGTCGTCCCAGCCACGGCCGGCGGCCGTCTCCTGCGGCCGCATCCAGCAGTGGCCTCGCCGCAAGGATTACGTTGAAGCATTGCAACAACAGGACGGCCACCGCCGCCGCCCTCACCATCAGCGCCGCCGCCGCCGTCGGTGCCATATATGACCAACTGATCGATCGTATTTTGTGATCTCGTATATATGTGCTGCTGCATGCAGCTGAGGTACCCTGCCTCCCTCTTATATAATAGTAAAATATATAGTTTCGTAATTGACGCTCCAAAAAAAGAATAATGACCAGCCAGTTAGTCGGTCATGCACCTCATACTTTTACAAGCGTTTGTGAACTGTTCTCTGTGGTCTAGCAAAAGTATATGTAGCGCAATGCCGTTTTTTCAGCGCTGGCGCGGTCCATTTTTGAATTCAAATCCCGTAAGTTTGAAGTCGATTCGATATTACTGACCGTTCGTAACGCTACTCGATCGCGGTAAGTACTGGCCGGTCGCGCGCGTACTATACTGTCAAAATAACAAGTCTATGAACCTAGTGTCTGTGTTCTCTAAGCGAGACGAAGCTGGGTGCCTGCTTCCAGCTGATAGCATCAGTCGTATACGGTTGGTTGGGAGAAAGTTAGTGACCGGCGAATTGTAGAGTGTATTTGGACTCGTTTTTGGCCAGTATCAATGTGCCTTATTGCTTGGGTTTGTGACGAATATAATTCTGGGTCCATCTCTGCAGTCTCTCTCATGCCTTTACTCGGTCAGGTAGGACCTGTACCAAATGACACTGCTATAGCTTCATCAAGTTCACAAGCGGCTACCGTTCTCACCTTTTTTTTTTTGCGGGGTATTGTTCTCACTTGTATACTGCTACTAGTACTGATTTCATCTATGCATTATTCGGTGCAGAAGCTTTTTATTTTTAACCTTAACCGTTCCTAAAAAAAGCTATTTGCAAATTAACACTTTTAGTTGTGCCGTACCGCGTGGCGTCTCAAAAAACATTGTGTCACACCACATGCATTAGCCTGAGATGCAGCACGCGGGAGTGTATGGGACAGATGTGCAGACACATAATTTCACATACACAGAACTCGTCACTCCATTTCGCTTTACGAAAGAGATAACTTTTAAGTAAAAATGTAGCTCTCAAGGAGATTTATAACTTTGCAGGTTTTGGTTTTTTATTTGAAGCTATTAAGATGATTTAAAAATCGATCCAAACTCACTGCTACAAGAAAGCTTTCTAGAGACAGCTAGAAATATCTGTCTATAGATTCTTCTGATCGCGTTTAAAATCAATTTTTAGAGATGGCTAGTACCTCAGCCGCCTCTAAAGATCACTTTCTAGAGGCGTTTGATACTCTCAGTTGCCTCTCTAAAATCAGTTTTCAAAAGTTCATTTTTTTTGCTAAATTTATTTATGTTTACTTTGATTTCCACATTTGAAATCTGGATAAAGAAAATCTAGCACGTTTAGTTGGACTCTGTATTTTATATTTTAAATTAAAGCAAACTAAAAGTTTATAGGTAGTGGACGTTCAGCCAGAACATCTGGGCCTAGAGACACCGCTGGATTGGACCAAAACAGGCCCATGTAAATTTTGATGGGACCTCATCCGAACAGGCCTGGACTCCGGTCCGCGTTTATCCATGCGACAGAGCCCTCTCTTCTTCTCCCGTTCCCCCCCACGCGTGCGCTTTCTCTTCTCTCTCCCGTGGCGCCGGCTGGGCGACCTCGCCGCCGGCCGCCGGCCTCGCCAGGTGCCCAGGTCTCCGTCGGGCCCTTCGAAAGGTTCCTTCAGGCCCTTATCCGGCTGCAAGCACCATCAGGTACGCCCACCCATTCTCTTCCGTTCCTGCTGTGCGAAACCGACCACCCAAACCCTAGCTTAAGCTGTTTGTTTTTGGATCTGTTGTAACTACAACTTTATAGATGATTGCACCTAGTAACTTCGATTCTGTTTGCAAAAATTATCGGGTGTACACCCATATCCTCTACTGTGTCCGCCCCTGGGTGTGGTGGGCAAGGACAATGCTGGAAAAGAAATGGGCATGGACAATGCTGGAAAAGAAACGGGCGGCGAATTATTTTGTGTATTTGGTCTGGCTTGGGTTCAGAAGTTTGTTAACCTCTCTTTTGTTTTACATTAATTATTAATGTGGGGGGGGGGGGGGTGTTTTTTTTTAAAAAAATGTTGGGTTTTTTTTAGCCCTTAC
>Ga0182004_10000273_pt1 | contig 28437 bp, 26 predicted proteins | sample Sormic07211540_1_FD_120479 | JGI IMG/M metagenome (GOLD analysis project Ga0182004, IMG submission 120479) | Endophyte microbial communities from Sorghum bicolor roots, Mead, Nebraska, USA - 072115-40_1 MetaG | ecosystem: Host-associated > Plants > Roots > Unclassified | place: USA: Nebraska...
AAGCTTATGATAAATTTTAAATTTCCACAAAATTGTTTATTTGCTACATTAAATGCTCACTAAAATTCTTAAATAATTCAAATTAAATCCTATTAATTGAAATTCAAATTTTGGATGTTACAGCAAGTAACCGTGGAAGCTTAAATGAGATGGAGACTGCAAACTTTCAATGACGGTATTTTTCTCAAGGTACAAAGAAGCTCACACTCTTCCTTAGCTTTATGTGTCATCCCTTTTCTTACTCTCTAGAATCTGTATCTGCTCGCGGCGCCATGGCCACTATGGTCGCCCCACCTCTTCGTCCACGAACTGTCCTGCATCGGCTTCACTGCCCCCAATCATCTGCTTGGGTAGAATGGGTGCCGAGACGGGCTTCCATCACGAATTTGAGCGGTGACCTACATGGTGATCACTGGCAGACTTTGAGGGCCATCATTCCTCTATACCAGGCCATTACCACTGTCGTGGTCGGCGATGGCAAGTGTAACTCCTTCTGAACCGCTGGCCGACAGGTTCCCAGCTCTTATGTCTCACTGCACCTTCAAACAGGCTACCGTCTGGGAGATCAAAACATCCGGTCTACTGTCAACCTTAGTGCCTCGCCTATCAACAAGAGCTACAGCTGGTGCTTCAGGTCATCGATCAAACAACCCTAACTCAGATACCTAACAAGAGAAGCTCACCTTTCTTCAGGCCGAACAACAATTTGGACAGTGGTGCACTGTACAAAGATGATCAAGGCAAGAGGACAGAGAGGTAATCCAAGGGCAACATTCATCTGGAAAAGCCTGGCACCTCCCAGGGTGCAGCTGTTCATATGGCTCCTAATGCAAAGAAAAATTCAGTGTCGTTCGGTGCTCTCGAGGAAAGGCATCGTTGATTCCGCAACTTGTGAAATCTGCAGCGTTGCCGATGAGACACCGGAGCATATCATCGATGGTTGCACTCTTGGCCGCGATGTCTGGGCAAGAATGAACCTTCTGTCCATAATCTCAGTGGACATGAATGATCTACATTCAGTTCAAGGTCAACCTTCCAACCTAATTCCAGAGCTACCGTCCTTTGTCGCTTTGGTATGTTGGCAGATTTGGAAGGTGAGGAATGCAAAGATATTCAGAAACGAAACAGTGAATCAGGTGCTCTAGGAATGCTTAACTGCTGTACAGATTCCCAACGAGGAAAAGACCCATCATAAATCATTGGTGCTCCATTCTGCAAATGGCTAGAGCAAGGCAAGGATAGAGGATAGAGACATTCATAATCTATTTTCCTATCTTAGAAGTTCTGTGACCGTCAACACAAACATGTTGTTGCCATGTAACTTCTGTAGCTTCTGTAACCTCTCAAAATTGCGAGCCGTTTTGGGCTAAAATAAATATTTTCAGGTGGGGATCACCTCTCCCCCGTCGACCCTCAAAAAAAAAGTGGTGCCCGTGCACCTTCTCACTGTTACAGCGGAGTGCGGGCACAATAGCGAATGATGATGATTGTGTATGGGCAACATGGGAGGCGCGGGTGGCGCAAAGACGGGTAACTCCCATTGCTTTGCTACTCTCCACCATTATAGGCATGGGGGCTAGAGGCGTTGCCCTCGAAGATGTCTGACTAGAGTTATGGTCCTGAGAGCCATAGCGGAGACGACAGGTTGCTGCACATGCCGCCACCGTTAGCTTCGTCTAGGTCTTTGACCTCGACATCTTCAGGTCGCGACGGAAACCGTGACCCATTCGACAGAGGCTCCGACTAGTCCTCGATGTCCATCTCCATTAGGTCGCACCTCTAATCATCGTTGCCATCTTGTTCACGTTCATGTCGATGTTGTGGTCCTTGTGCATCTTGCCTCAGGTTCTCAAGCCGTCTATGTGCTCAAATTAAGGTTTTGTTCAGATGCACATATATCCACCTCAATCCATGTGTAAACACATATAGATTGAAGTGGATACATGAACAATCCAAACGAAGACCTAAAGTGAGAGCAATTGATTGCATCTAAATTTGAGTATGACTCCAACCTAAAAGTTGGATGCATGGCCATACATTAGACTCAACTGGTTGTGCCATACATCATGCTCAACCTAACGAGATGTATAGGGATTGTTCATTCTCTAGGATGTGGGATAATTGTTCATTGAGATAGGAAACAATAGACCACAAACCATAAGACCGAGAGTAAGGTCGATGGTCTAGTCAACCAATTGAGAAATTTGGAAAGAAAGAAATAACCACGTTTTCAAAAAGGTTAGCAGGACACCGCTTCAAGTGCTCAGTGCAACATGGGACGAGGCAAGGATGTGGATATTCATCGGGAACAAGGGCCTCGAAATGATTCTACCAATGCACGTGTAGCCGGCACAAACTACGCCAAATGGGTTTTTTACATAGACAGTGCTATTAAGTTGTTATTAATCTTCATGTAAAGCGAGTTCAAGTACTTTAGGGGTGGCGCGGTCTTCACTTCATTGTAAAACCATGGAAAAATATAGGCGAGGCTTATGCCTACATAGCCTTGTAAATTGCTCTCTTCTACCGATGAAAGTTGATAACTTGATCTTTCAAAAAAAAACACACACTCAACGGGTTGATTTAAGCTCACTTTTTGTTGATTATCAAAGTGTAAAATCTCCCTTTGTAGCTATTTGATTATAGTCTACTCCATCCGTTCTAAGAAAATGAATTCTTACTTTTGAAGAAGTTAAACAGTTTGAAATTTGACTAAAATTTAAAAAGACACTAACATTTATAATACAAAATAAGTATCATTAAATTAATTATTTACTATAAAATTGATCAAACTTAAACTAGTTTGACTAGCCCATATCCTATAAATATTTTTTTACTAAAGTAGTAATTATTTGCTCTTTATGTACAATTTTGTTTATTAGTTTTTTTGGAAGAATTGGAGGGGCTGCAGCCCCTACAAAGATTAAATTAAATGAAACAAAGGTACATAGTACAAAAGATTACAAACTAGAGAGGCTCAAAAAGGGAGTAAATCAAGAGACAATTTTGTTTATTAGTCACCATCACAATATAGCCCCATTTTAAATACTGTTGATTGCTCGTGAACAAACGGCTTCTGCTCACTCTTCCTCCAGGCCTCCAAGGCACATTGCCTATTTTTCTTTTTCATTCTTTTTTTCTTTCTTGCTTGCTGCATTGTGATGTCTGCGGCAGCACCAAAAACAACAATACGCTGGATGCACACACGGGACGGACACATGCGACATCCCAGCCACAACACGGCTTCCCCTTCCCACTTCCCCCAGTTCCCAGTGTGCCGCTGCCGCATACTGGTGCCGGGTGCCGGGTGCGCGTGCGCATTCCAACATTTCCACTACTACATTACTTCACGTCCGCACTTCCTCTCATCTCAAACCAGCTCGCCGCACGCAACCATCCCAAACCCCCCCGCCGCGGCCCGCGGAGGCGGAAACCCTAGCGACCTGTACGAACCTCGACCGTCGTCGTCGCCGGCGGCGGCCATGGAGGCACCCTTCGAATTCAAGATGAGAACCATTCTCTGCCTGAACCGCAACCTTCCGTACGGCACCACGGGGCCGGACATGGACTTCTTCGAGGCCGCGTTCGAGGGCGACATCCCCCGCCTCAGGGGTAAGCCGATCGCCGACATCCCGACCTGGAATCGATCTCCGTTGCCGCGCCGCCGATGCGGCGGCCGCTGCCCCCCCCAGCCACACTTGTTTCGCCTTGCATTTTGCGCTGGGGTTTTGGAGGGGGTTTGCTTTGGCCTTTGCTTCGCGGGTAGCGCCGAGCGCGGCTACTGCTAGTATTTGTTTGGTCTAACTGCTGCTGACGGACTCATTTTGTGATCGGACTGAAGAGATGGCGAGCGGCAAGGACGCGGAAGAGAGAGCGCTGCTAGCGGACGTGTGCTTTGACGGCCTGGGCCCGCTCCAGGTGGTGGCGCGCATGGGGAGGCTGGATGTCGTCAGGTACCTGGTGGAGGACCTCGGCTTCGACGTCAACCACGGCAGCGCCCAGTTTGGTATGTGCGCGCTTCCTTTCTCTGCCTTAAGGTTTCGCTCCTCTGATGCATCATCCATGAGCCTCTGATTTTGCAGCGTTCGTCATAATTTATCTACTTGTTCCATTGGAGATCCATTAACTCTGAAATGCTGGGTTCATTAAATTCGTGCCATTAAATCCGTGGACTGTTGCTTGACGTAGCCTGCTATCATTGAAATTTTGCATCTTTTCTTGCCAGTTGTCAAGGGTATTTATCAACTCTGCTTTGTTGGCTTCCAACTAACTTGGCTTTTCACTAAACATCATATTTGCAGCTAGATGACTATATGTTTATTACCCTGTGCACGTATCTTTTGTATGCTCTATAGTTGGGACTTGCCGACTTGGTAGATTTGTAATTGTACTGATGATTACATTTACAGCCAGTGACTTTGTTTCATCTTATATGGCAGGTTTGACAGCTTTGTCTTCTGCTGCATTGGATGGGAGACTCGACACTGTGAGATACCTTCTGGACAACGGGGCTAATCCAAATCTGCAAGACGAACTTGGCCAAGTTCCTCTTCACTGTGCTGCAAAATATGGTGTTCCCTCTAAATTTTCTGAACTTTCTATCTGCAGATTTGCTGTTGTATAAAAGGAATAGATTTAGTACAACAGTTTATTGTGCTGGGATAGTTAGTATTTCTGCCACTGCTCGTTTTCTGCTCTTAGTGAGATGTGGTTTTCTTGTTCTTTGAGCTTTCTTACAAGCTTTGAAAAGATTACTTGCTGATCTTTTGTATGCTTTCCCTATTTTCTGTCCTTTAGTGTTGCCCAATAACATAATAAGTGTGTTCTTTACCTTTTTGACCCCTGGATGAGATGATGTTGGGGGCATCACTACTTTACCTTCAGTTTCAGATGCCTTTTTTTTGTTCCAAGTTTGAGAACTAGCAGTCGCATGACTGGTATTTGAGATCATATAGAACATGGTTAGGTTCTTCCAGATGAGTTTTACTTAAATTATATATTCAGAATGTATGATGAAACCATACATTCTAATATTATATCCTCGTTGTTTAGTCAATTTGTGTAAGAATTCTTATGCTCATGGTATTTAGGAGAGTGAAAGCTTGTAACTTGGTTTTTTTGTGCTTTTTCTATAGGGCATGCCGAAGTAACAGAGCTGTTACTATCTAGAGGAGCCAGTGTTGATCTAACTTATTTTCATGCGACGCCACTACATATTGCTGCTGTCTATGGGAAGGCCAGTGTCATGAAAATTTTATTGGAGCACCATGCAGATGTAATTAGCAAACCCTACTCTTCTTAACTTGTGTTTTGTATGCTACCTTGGTAAATAATGCTAATGCATGTAGTTTGTTGGAGACTTGGAGTACACTTCTACTAATCCACTGTGACCTTATCTCAACTTTTTCAAGTCTTCAACAGTTCAACTCTTGATATTCATCTGTACTTACAGTTACTATCAGCTCAAAATCATGTAGGGAGTTGTCAGCTGGAACAAACATTTCATCTAGACCTGTTGTTTTTTACAGTTGCATCTTCTTATTTCCTTATATTTGTGATTGTTCAATCTTTATGGTATACCATGAGATTATGGATGGTGCATTGTTTTGCATCTTTAATGCCTTCTCAGTTTCAAGTATGGACATGGGGAGTGTTGTACCCTTCTGTGATTTCTAGTTACGTTTGCCACTCAATACAGATATCTGTTTTACACTTCTTTTTTGGTCTGTGTGTGTTGGGGGGGGGGGGGGCGTTTTTATTCTTGCTGTATTTTTTTTGCTACTTTTAGCAAAAGGGAAGGTTTTATAAGTAGGGGGGGGTTTTTTATTTTTTTGTTTTTTTTCCACATAAATATAATTTTTTTTTTTTCCTTTTTTTTTTGTTTTTTTGGGGTGGGGGGGGGGGGGGCTGTTATGATCCTGCAGTATTTCTTATGCTGACTGTAAGCAAAGGCAAGGTATTATAAGAATGGGGGGAGTTTCTATATGTATACTATTGCTTGAGGTTTTGAATATGAACTGTGCATTTGCATCTTGATGTGTTCTGTACTTCAAAGTATTTTGGCTCCATATTTCTGGTCCAGTATTTTATGTATTGCATAGATCATATTCAATACATTTTTCACTAGAGGTGATGTTTTCTTTTTCAAAAAAATTGTAGCCGAACATGGTTTCAGAAGTTTTAGGTACACCATTGGTTGCAACACTTCATGCTACTACAGAAGGACTTGAGGAATGTATTTCTTTGAAGTGTGTAAAGGTACTTGTTGAGGTAAGCGACTATTTCACCTTCACTTCATGTCATTGTATCAATATCATACTCATTCAAAACTAATCCAAGCCGTGGAATCGGCATATAACCGGACCATTTGTATCTTTTTATACAATGGCACATCTTTCCTGCGGGTCTGAGAATAAAAATATATCAAAAGTCTAATCTCATAGAATGAGTATGGTATTAACATTTTTTGATAAATTGCCACAACTTTTATTCTATGTAATCCATATCTACAGGCAGGTGCTGATGTGAATTCTACTGATCCTGACACTCCCTTAGTGGTCGCAACTACTCATGGCTTGACTGACTGCATTAAGTATTTGTTGAAGGCTGGTGCAAATGCTAACATTCCAAATAGTTGTGTGAGTATTTTTCAACATTTTTATTCTTTTTACCTGCTCATTGTTCTTGCTGCTTGCAGTTTCGTTAATCATGCAATCCCTTCTGGTATTTTTTTTACCAATAAATATACATATACACTTTTACTGGAGGATCTTTTTTTAAATTTTGTTAATCATCAGTTTTGTTTAGGATACTTGGGAAATTCTGGTATAGGCATCTTTTTGTTATTTTACAATAATGCCTCTTCCTAAGCCATACAATCAATGTTCTACAACCTTCATGTTAGTGACTAACAGTTTGTTACCATGTGGCACATCTGTTGATAGCTTCCCTATTGCTACTGCAACTACTATCCCGTGGTCAAATGCAGTCTTCATTATTTTGGATCCTACAATTAGGATAGAGGTTGTGCCTTGTTATCTTGAGACCTTTGTTCTTGAGATTTTGGGCAGATGTACTTAAGGTCAAGGAAATTGGTCTCGAATTTGTGGTACTTCGAGCTAGTTACGTGAGGAACTAGAATGTCAACATGAATAGTACTTAAGTACATCTAATTGTGTCACTTGAGTAGTGCTTAGTGCTGAAGAAGGGAAATAAATAGTATTGCTTCTTTTCTTTCTCGAAGACACAGTACAACTAGTCAACTACGGATTTCCTTCAGGAAATTGGTCTCAGATATGAGTCTGTTGCAAGAAAAAGACAGTGCTCGTGGTCATTACAATAGCAATGCTTAATTGTTTTGCATTGAGTTAAATACATCAGAGGTACATGAATTTGTCATGTTGTGCCACTTAGGTCCACAAACTCTAGAAATCCATTTGTTCATAAAAAAAACATATGCCATGCTATCTTGCCACGTCAGCAAGGAAGCGCCAACAAACTGTTATGGACTTGGGGCGCATCATTTAACAAGTTTAGTGACCCAGAAATGCATTTTCAGAGTCCATGGACCTAAGTGGCACACCGGGACAAGTTCATGGATTGCTGATGTATTTAACTTTTTTTATGTATTTGTTGCATATTCTACTGTTTGTGTGTGCTGAGTACAGATGAGTTTTGAGAAATCCATGTCTGCCATTTCAGTTGTTACATCTATTCCTATATGATGTCCGTCATCTTTTTTGAATCACCTGACATAGCTTATAATAAGGTTCCTCTTGTGTTGCCTGACAGTGTGGTGCTATGCCAATAGAAACTGCTGCAAGCTGTGGAAGAAGAAAGCATGTGGAGATGCTATTTCCTTTCACTTCTCCCATTCAAACTGTGTCAAAATGGAGTGTTGATGGAATTATTTCTCATGTCAAATCAAAACGCTCGAAATATTCAAAACATTCGAAACATTCAAAGCCCAAGGTATGAACTTTATGTGTTCATACATACTCCCTCATTTGCAAGATAGTCTGGGCACATCTACAAAAGGCCGGAGCACCCACACACCTTGTTAATCTATGATTTTACAATACGATTTTATGTCTTTACGATCTTAACTAATTGATCTGATTCTACGATCCTAGTCAACAGTCTATGTTTCTATAGTTTTCCATGTTTACACTTATTAAAAAAAACTCAACCGGGGGTTTGGGGGTGGGGGCAACCCATGGCCATTTTTGCTAAGAAGACCTCAAGCAGGTTGAGAAAACCCCTGAACCCTTACCCCCACACATACACAGCGGCATTATAGCCCATTTGAGAACAGACACGACCTAGGCCCAATCTAGACCTATGCTTTGGCATGGGATTTTTTTAACCTTCTATATTATAATCTCCTGGTGAAGTGGATTGAAATGAGTTGAATACAGTACCATGTCACCATGGTGGCATTTGCTTGCAAAACAAGCCTAGGTTGAAATCTTAGTTTACACAATGCTTTTTTGCATTGCACTTACATTTTTTAAAAGAGATGGTTTGTTTTAACTGTATGCAACTTGGTTATTTCTGAAATCCTTGCATATGTTAATGTGATGTCACCTCATTGAACTTGTGTCTTTGGCAAGCATGAGGAAAGCACGGAAGTTAAGGTGAAATTAGATGGTGACAAGGTTGTTGGGAGAAAGAACCATCTTGCCACATCAAAGCTATATGGGGAGGTCAGTGATGATATGATTTACAATTTGTTTTTATTATGCTCATCTGAAGCTTGATTTGTCTTCATAATTTAGGCTGAGCAATATGATAAAAGCATGAAAGATGAGCTGAAATTAAATGGTGATAAGGCTGTTGGGAGAAAGGATTACCTTACCGCATCAAAGTTCTATGGCAAGGTTGGTGGTGATACTAGGAGGAACTTTATGTTATTGTGCTCTTCTGATGCTTGACTTAACCTATGCTTTCATTAATACTATGCATTAGCAGAGGGGTGTATACTTATTTTTACACCTGCTGGTGTTTGAAAGGCCTGAATTCAAACCTTTGTTTTCAGGTTGCAATCTAGAACCTTCATCAGACATCAATATACCATTATGGCATTGATTATAGTCATACACTTTGTCTGCTGTTGTCAAAAGTTGTTGGATTGTGATGCTCATTGAGTTCCTTTTTTTTTTTGAGAAAGAGCACTGAGTTCGCATGTGTTCTGATGCAGGCAATTGAACTAGACCCAGCTGATGCAACACTGTATTCAAACAGGAGCTTGTGCCTTCTTCAAATTGGCGAAGCAACAGGGGCTCTGTCTGATGCCAGTACTTGCATCAAAATGCGACCTGAATGGATAAAAGGTTACTACAGGAAAGGAACTGCCCTCATGTCACTCAAGGTTAGATCGAAGGGCATAATTCCTCTTGTATACTGTTTTATGTCACCTAGTGGTATATTTATCAGCTCAAATCTTCATCCCAGGAGTACAAAGAAGCATGTAATGCATTCATGGCTGGGTTCAAGCTAGACCCTTCAAATGCTGTGATGGAGAGAATGTTCTGGTAAACCTTTTATTGACTACTAATTTTTTTTTTTGTGTGTGTGGATCTCTTCTTTGGTTTCTTTTCCATGACAGTAAGCCATTCGTATCATGTGCAATGGCTATAGTAACCGTTTAGATATTTTTTCATAATAATCGCAAGGTTTGGGTGAACTCCATTTTTGGGATAAACTGCCCTTAAGGCATGAAAGTTCTGCCAGAATAAAAGGATATATACATTTTCAAGAAAGATTTTATTGAGGGAGAAAAGTTGTTTCTTATGCCGGCTTTGATGGGTCTGTTTAATGCTCTTATTTCGCAGGGAGGCAGCTGAGGCCATGAAAAAGGACCATGTTGGTACAAAGGACTTGGAGTCCATCGATTAGATGAACCAGCACTGACATGTCCAGGCACTGGGGTTTCTTTTGTGCTGCCTGTTTTGTATGGGATTTCTTTTGTGCTGCCCATTTTGTAAATATGTAGACAGCCATGGTGATTTCCTGCCACGGAAAATTGTCCAATATACTATGATCGTTTCTCGGCTGGCTAATGTGCAGCTGTGGACTGTGGTACACTGGCCCAATGAGCCTAATGGTTAATTTCTCGGCTGGTTAAATGGGCTACTTTGCGGAATATTATTTATATGGGCCAAGGCCTGACATAGAGTGCAGTTTTGCCCCAATGCCACTGCGGCGACGGCGAAACCCAAGGCTCAATCATGGTTGTCAGAATCTCGATTGATTGTCACTTTATCAGAAGTTAAGGAACGATCTCCGACTCTTTACATTTACATTTACAAGATGAACATGGACATCGTGATCGAATGGCTCAATTCACATAAAAGAAAAAAGAGCAAATGAATTCAGACAGTCGCTGGATCCTGATGATGTCTCGCTGGATTGATTCTGGAGGAGATTTCTCGCTGGATTCTGAAGGAGTATGTCCTCTCTATTCTTCGCAAAAAAAAAAAAAGAGTATGTCCTCTCTACCATACGAGACACGTGATTAATAAGCATAGATATAAATCAATTAATATATAATCCTAAGCAACAGGGCCAATCAAGAATTTATAGGAGGTGGGGAGGGGGGGTTGCAATTGTGCCAGAGAGTAGAGTTTTAGGGGGTGTTTGTGACTGCTCCACAAACTCTGCTCCATAAACTCCACCATGGAGCAGCTCCACAAAAAACTGGAGTTTATGGAGTACCACCTCTTTAAGTGCTCTCACAACTCCATCCTTTTTCCTCGAACTAAGTGCGTGGAGCTGAAACCGTTTGTCTCAAAAACGTGGAGCTGAAAAAAGTAGCAGTCCCAAACACGACGAATCCGTTTGTGCCATTCTCGGGGCCTTTTTCGCAAAAACGTCAGGGGCTATGCCTGGCCGGCTTTCGGCCTGCTCGCGTCCCGCCCCGGCCTGGTCCGGTGCCCCGCCTGGGCCTGGCACAGCGCCCCTCATGGGCCTTTTCTTCTCCCGAAGCACTTTTATTTCCTCATGCGTCTTATTATTTCTCTTCTGCGCCCTCAGGCGTACCGAACCTTCACCCATCAGAGAGCCATCAACCCAAAGGCTATTCACGATCCGCAATGCAAAGATGCTTGTGTTATTGTGTTGTATGCATTGTCAAAATCTGCAAATATAAAAATAAAGTGCAATGTGTTGCCAGTCGCTTCAGCGTATGATCTAATTAAAAAACAGTATTATGTCAAGAAGATTCAACAAACAGGTTCATTCAAAAACAAAATCAACAAACAACACCGATTGGGAATTGGGATGGTTAGAAGTGAAATGTCATATGGAGAAAGGGCTGTTTAGCTTGGCCTTTTTAAGTGGAGAAACCAATAGTTTGGGTTGCCACGCTGAAACCTAATGTCAATTCCAGATAATTCTTTTAGCTTATAACCATACCGGGCAGGGGGACTTCTTCCATAATCATCCATCTGTACTAAACCAGTAAACATGTCCTAATAGGCTTTTACGAGTATTTTTTGACATTTCTTTTTAATACTCAATCCACCTCAAATTATAAAACATTTGACTTTTTTGACACCAAATTTGACCACTCGTCTTATTTAAAAATTTGTGCAAAGTATCATTTTTTTTGTTGTTGTTGTGGCTTGGTTTATTAATAAAAGTTCTTAAAAAATGACTTAATTTTGACTATGTTTGCACAACTTTTTTGAATAAGACGAGTGGTTAAACTTAGAGTCAAAAAAGTCAAACATCTTATAATTTAGAATGGAGGAAGTACAATGATGCACAGTTCTCATATGTGTCAATAAAAAAAGAGAGAGATTTGACTCAATCCGGCCAAGTAGTCTAGGCAATGCAGATTTTTTTTTAGAAAGCATGACCAAATTCCTGCATTCAACTAAGTGCTGATGAAATTGAGGTCACTAGAGCAGTTACTTGCTGGTGACCTAAGGCCATGCCAGTTGCGCATATACTAACCAACACTAACATCATCCACATTTCTTGGCTCATAAGTCAAGATGTCCTGCAATGCAGACACGAATAGACATACTCAACATGATAAATAAAACAAATGATCGAACAACCACTTCAGCACTGACCGTAAACTGCAATATCACAAACATTATTCTAATATCCTCTTTTTTTTAATTTTCCTGTAATGAGATGATATATTTTCCATACAGAGATAAGCTATACTTTCTCCATGAGCCATATGCTACAGAAAACCAGCAAAAACATGGTCCAAAAGCACGCTACAAATGTTAGCTGAACAAAGTTAGCAGTCGACACACATTGTTATGTAAATCAGGGCAATTACAGCACTCCCGTGAACAAACCGACGCCCGTTGGTGGTCAGCAAATAGAGGCACCATGATCCACGAGGCTAAAGTAAACTGCAACTAATGGTTGTTCCTAACCTGCTTGCTGATGTGACCTGAGACTATGGTTGCTTCAGATGCCCCTCCCCGTCAGCAACCCCATCCACAGAGGTGGAGCTGTGGGTTATTGAGCTCAGCTGAGATGGCTGACAAAGAAGTTCTGCCTCTGGGTGCCGTGCATTGAGAGGAATCTCCAGCAGCAAGTCTTGATCAGAGTTGGCATACTGAGAAGGGACAAATAATGATAACTTTTCTGGGGGTAACATGAGTAAGTTAAGTGCTCCTTCAGTGCAAGTTGAATCTTTGCTGGCATAGCCAGATTTTGGCAAAGATGAGTTTTTAAATTGAGGAGTCAAAGCTCCAGATTTTAGAGCTCTTATAGGACTCCTCATGGTACCATCTAGTTCTGCATGTTCACAAGCAAAGAAAATAAGAAACCTTTCTGTTACAGACATAAGGAAATAGTAAAATAGGAATATATACTACATAAGACTTTTGGTTGTCACATCTAGAAACTTGATGCAAGTCAGGATTAGAGAAAATAATATTACTAACCTGAGTTGCTCTGAAAGTGGTTGTCGTCACGGGATCTTTTGACTGGTTTTATTGTAGACTTGGTAAAGCCTTTTGATCCACTGATATTCTCCACTCCTCTAGTTTCCTTAATTTCCTTTTCCTGAACAAAGAGAAATACCTAATTATACATGTACAAGCAAGCTTGGAAGTTCATATCGGCAATAAGTCAAAAGAAGATAAAGCGGAAGGGTTGCCCCGGGGGAGGGGGGAGGGGGATGTGCGTAAATGTATTAGAAAGCCATTTGGATACCTTTAGCTGTTTATCCAACCATTTGCATTTTGTTAAATTAGTTAAGGCAAGTGTCTTTACTTTCTTCCACTCTTCATCACTACAGAAAGATGAATCAAGAATTCCCTCTCCAAGCAGTAGACCTGAGCATCTTGCGGGCTGGGCTGGGCCGAAAAAAGGCTGATTATTTTGTTCGAAAAAGTCCCATCCATGACCATCCCGCTAGGCAAGTTGGGCCTAATTTTTTGGGCCAGGCCTGGGCTTGGGCCGCCCGCCTGTGCATTTTACACTGTAAAATAGCTGAATAGTATTTCGGGCCTGGGCTCGGGCTAAGAAAAAATTTTCTGGGCAGCAGGATCTGTGCCCAGGCCCTATCCACTAAGGTTCGTGGGTGGGCCAAAACCCGTCGGTCTCAGGCTACCAAGCAGCATTTGGTAGTTGTCTATAGCATCAGAAAATTGGATAGAACTGAAAGATGGGTCTAAGGCTGCAGCAAGAACAAGATACAAATGAAGACTAGCGTAAAGTGGCCTCAGGTTGTGTTACTTAAATTATGGGCAAGAATAAAGTAAACCTTTCAGGTGTCAAGGAGTCAACAGGAGGAAGAAATTTGAGCAACTGTTGTTGGTCATATTTAGTTAGATATTTCATGAAGTTAGTATAGTTGATAACATCCTGCTCAAGAAGAAGACAGTATATACATGTTTAGTTTCAATGATGATTAGCCAACATATGTATATGTCAAACATACTCAGCAGTGTTCAGTCCAAATAAACATCTGCAGACTACAGATAATCAACCCAAACAAAAAAAGCACGTATAGGACGGATACCTCTAAATATGCTGAAACTAAAGGTGAATCAACACTCTCCAGGATATGTGGATTTTCATAATGAAGTTTATCCCTGCAAAACAAAGATAAGACCGAAAAGAAAATTTAGATTGTTTCTTACCAAAGTAACCTGTGTAACCAGTACTGAATGAGCATAGACAATAAAACTAATGCTGAAATGTCCACTTCTATGCTAATAAGAACATAAAAGTATAATACCTTCTACCATTATCTTCAATACACAGTGGTGACCTTTTTGGTCTCAAAGTTCCAGCATTTAAGTTGATTGCTGCCTTGTTTCCACTATGAGAGACAAAGGACACAGACCCTGAATAGGATTCACTTGTAATGTATGATTTATTATCTGCAGGAATGGAGCTTGCTTCTGATTCTTCCTCCAGTGATTTTGAGTTCGGATGCCTTAGAAGCACACTTCCAGAGCCAATCTCAAATGAACCAACAGGAGTTTCACTATGGTACAGTAGGTCTTCCTCTGATGATCCTGAAAGGTAGTATAACTGCTCTTCATGCATGATGGAGTTAAGATCTTTTGCAAGCTTTTCTACAGATGAAGTCTTCAGAAGAGTGACACAGCTCCTCTTTCTTGATGGCACTAGGGATTCCCAAGCATGTGATTGTGCTGAACCTGAATTGGCAATATATCATAGTCAAATGACATATATAACAAAAAAGGAAAGGTAATTTCTAGAATATGGAAAATCTTGGGAATTGATATTAGATATTTATTTTGTTTCATAGGCTCAATGTGATTAAACACCAATTCAGAGATGTGGTAAAGGACAACACGCTATTGCATATCATGCATCAAGTATTGATTTTTTTTTAGCAAACCAAGTATTGATATTTAGTTAAACATTGTCTTATTAGATATAATGCTCCATGTCATCTGAATCTATTATGTAGACCACAATTGTTCACGGTTACCCCATGATAATAGTAACTAATTTAGTCACCAGTAGGTAGTGATTTATCAAACTACCATAAGTTCTGAACTTCTTGCGAATTTATAGTTCTAAACTACAGACAACATGAATTTAATAAAAAAAAATATTTGGGTGGCACCAATACCGTTGTGAAAAAACAGAGAAGAAAAATAAGATCTGCATTACAAGCTTATTATTAATATGATCTCTAAAAGGGTAGCAGTAGAATAACTATATAAAGATGTCTAATGGAAGTTTTATTGTATCAAGCATAACTTTGTAGACAAGCATACAAGAATGTATTTCTGAAATTCATACGGATTGAGTCCAATCTCAAGTGCATGCTCGAAGAATGAGAGAGCACCCAAATTATATTATTAAGCAATAACAAAGTAGGTATGAGATCACTGACCAGTCATTTCACTTGCATCAGCAACACAACTCTCAGAGTATGATACTGCAGATCCAGAACTAGACCAATTGCTTGGGTCAGCATCCCCCATCTTTTGGAAATTCTGACAAGAAAATGGCCCATTCTCCATTATGATGTGATTTGATTTTTTCTTCTGGGACTTTGACTTTGATGTTGGTGGCTTTAGCCTACTAACTCTAGGTTCATCATCATCCACATCATCCTTGCGATGCATTGGAATGTAGTTTGCCAATGAACCCTTTGTCCTCCATCTTGAGCCACATGCATTGCAGAGCACTGGCTTATCTGGTGGCCCATTTCGCCAAAGGGGGGTACCTGTTCCAGCATTTCCCATGAGAAAACCATCAAAACTGATACAAAAATATGGGCAGCACACAAGTTCGTGGTGTGCCCATTATTACTATTTGCATGTACCAAGACATGGTGACATCATGGTACTATGGTAGGGAACATAGAAAAAGGGCAAGAAACTATACATCATCGAGAATGTTTCGAGAAGGCATCATGTAACCAATCATATATATTCAGATATTGTTTTAATGCCTCAATGGTTAGTTCAACTGTACAGACATGCAATTCTTAATATGTCGTTCTACGCAATGGCCATACTGGATGCTGGTAGCCATTTCAAAGGAGCATTTTGCTGTAGTAATAGTTGAACAAAGTTGAGAACATATAATGCTGCTGACAAGATGGGATAAGCCTGTGTAATTACAGACCAAAGCAATGTTTTCACTTCAATGGCATCCTGAAACTAAAGCATATTTCTGTAACAGAAGCAGCACCAGCAGCAATTGAACTCTAAATGGCAGAAGCAAATGGTTATTTTTCTTCTTCTTGAATAGGAGCCTGAGCTGAATCTAATCTCTCATTATCTGCAGAAGTTATCAAAGAAGCGTATATCCACCGTTGTTGAAACACAAGTCTAAATGTCTTCCGTGAGCATGGTACAAACCGTTCCTCACGTTCAGAATTTTACAGGCAAAGACCCCTGAAACCTCAACCATATCCACATATTTCTCTTGAACACAGCTGGCAATTTAATGAATCCATAGTAGTAATAACCGTCAACGAAAACACAAAGATGAGGAATCCGAGTCCGGTGGAGTCCAAAGATTTTGTCTAAGGTCCGCTTCCTAGATGCATAATCGGGGGAAATCATCACAAGGTACTAGTTGCTAAGGAACAAAGAGGGAAAGGGAGGAAAACAAGAGAGAAGGAAAAGAACTGGAAGGAAAATTTAGCTTTATTCAAGCATAGGAGCTCACTTGTGACTCCGCAATGACGGCAGGGTCCTTGCTTTCCCATGATTCCCTCTGCTCCTCACCTTCCCACAGGTGAAGAACGGACCAGAGGAAAATCTCAACAAAACAAACACGGAGAAACAAAGCAGCAACAAGCAGTTGTTCTCTTATACAGGTAAATTCTTGAGCAAAAGAAAGGGGAAAAAACAAAAAAGTATTTCTCTGTATGAATCTCGTCAAACTCAGAGGGGGTTCCTGGGGACAATTCCACAGCCCATGAAGGAGCTAAAGAACCACCAAGTCTGGCTTTGGTGTTCTTCTTCCTTTCTCCCTTCCCTTCTATTTGTTTCCTATTGTTCCGTATCCAGTCTTTTTTAGGTTTTGGTTAGAGGGGGGAGAGAGAGGGGAGGAAAGGGATGGAGAAATAATAATGGAGGAAGGAGAAATGCAGCAGCAGCCGGCGGGGGAGATTAGCAAAGCCAGGGTGAAGGGCATTTGGGGAGGAATCCAAAAGAATTATACTTTAAAAGGTGTATGTTTTTATTAAATCTAGAGAGAGAAGCAGTTAGGAATTGGACAGGGAAAAAGATGAGGGAGAAACAATTAAGAATCCAAAAGAATTATACTTTAAAAGGTGTATGTTTTTATTAAATCTAGAGAGAGAAGCAATTAGGAATTGGACAAAGTTGGGGAAAAAGATGAGGGAGAAGCAATTAAGAATCCAAAAGAATTATACTTTAAAAGAGGAGAAAGCTTCTTTCTCTCTTATTCTTTCGGCCTTTGGGATTTTTTGTGATTTCATTTCATTCAATCGCACTATTATTCATCTGGATGTGACTAAGTTGGAGCTGAGGATATTTTCTTGAACTAATTATTAGTCAATTTGCTTACCTTAAAGCCTCCAGTGCCATTAAAAGAATCTTTTTTTGCCTGGGGCCATTTGCATCTTACCCTCTGAGAAAGAGTAGATGTTCAGTCCACAAAAATCATGCACTGAAGTGCAAGAGACTATACAAACTCAATCGGCAATACATTGTTATATAACAAATTTGAGATCTAAAAGTCTCGTATAGTCATCACCTTTTACTGACAATTTAGATAGGTTGCAAGATTACAATATTATCGGTAAAAGATGATGACTATATGAGAAAAATACGGAAAACATATGTTTCTTAAAAAAGTATAATTGTTGAACTAATTGATCCATATTTCTCATATATTACAAAACAATTTAGGCATGTATTTTATAAATGTGTTCCAAAAGGCGGAATATGAAATTATCTTTCGCGCTACAATGGTTACTAACCTATGTTGATAAGCCTCTAGGCATCAAGTCATGGATAATGATCAAAATTTTGTGTAACCTTGTGTAGCCTAAAGATTTGACTCAAAGATGGTGACCAAACAAAGGTGGAAAGTATTCTTCAAGAGATGGTTTTCGGGACATAAGGTAAAACCAAGGACGGAAAAGGAGTGTGGATTTATATGATGGTAGGAGAAAGATGTAGAGCATAGAATGCGATGCTAAGAAGTCCGCATCCGGCAACTAGGAAATGGCAATGGAGTGAATTGTGCGCCAAAGTGCTGCCCAATATCAACAAAAAGAACCTGTTAGACTAGAGTTGAGGGCCCGGTTCATGTGACGGGTCGCGCAGAGGTGGGTGCACAGTTCATCAAAATGTCCCCCCCCCCTCCCCCCCATCATTGCCTCCTGCTAGCTTTGACAACCTCCACTGCTCAGTTCTGCCACCTCCACTCACCCACCCATAGCCACTATCGATGGGTGAGTCGTCCCTTTTCTATGCTCGCCTATGGTGAGAGCTCTCCAAAAACCATGAAACCTTAACCTCGGACCCCCTAATCATGCGACCTTCTTCGGCAATGGCATTGGGTGGTGCGGTTGTGCGCTATCCTATCGCATGACAGTGTGAGGCAGAGTTCTCCTAGAGTTTAAGATCATCGGGCATCCTTTAAATAGGTATGTGGTATCTAGTGGTCGGGCATACATCATTCACTAGAGGTATATTGGCATAGATGAAAGTTTTAAATCAACCTTTGTGCTACAAACATGATAAAAAGAGGCAAAATTTGATAACTATTTAAACCGAGCCTAAACTATATTTGCAATTTTTTAGGTCGGTCGCAAAGTATGAAAATGACTAAGAGCCTATTTGGATGGGCTCTGATGACTCTAGCTTCGGCTACTATATCGTTATGGAGCCACTGGGGCACCAAATCCTTGGCACCTTTAGCTCCTCGACTCGCCCTGTTGTTTTTTTTTTTTGAGCCGGAGCCAGCTAGCTCTGTGCTACACTGCAGCACAGTGCATGCAAAAGGAGCCAGAGCCAGCTGGAGCGGTGCTAAACGGTCCCCTAAGAGCAACTCTGACAGCTTGGCTATTTTTGTTGTAGATGCTATTTTAGAATTTACATAACAAAAGATAGACTCCAACAAATGTGCTATCTAGTTTTGTAAAATAGAAAGTTGGCTATTCCTTGATTTTCGTTAGCCATATATAGCCAACCAATGACACAAGCTATATGATTTTGTAAAATAGCAAGACTGTTGTGGATCTCTTCTTTTTTAAGAAGTTTTCTACTTTATAAAATAGCTAAACAATAGAATTTGGCTACTAATTTTAGCTAGGCTCTTGGTGTTGCTCTAAGGTAGGAAGTTAGGTGTTATTAATAGAGAAAAATTTCATAATACATCTAGACATCATTGTCCAACGGCTTAGCGTATAAACATAAATTTGGTGAAGACAACTATATCTTAGAAACAGAGTGAGAAATGCACTCCAAGTTCCCAATGTGGAGGGCTCTACAGGCCGGTCCCAAAAGCTGTTTCTATCGTGTTTGACAAAAATAAATTACTATACGATCTCATACTATTGTTTAGGTGATCTTTCGAGTCTTGAATTTTTTTTGAAAGGAATGAGTCAGTTGTTGAATTGACAGTGGTACAATGATATCTTGCTATTTTTTTCTCTAATAACATGCAGTACTGTATTTGGAATTCCTGACGATGCTACGCAGCATTTGACACCGAAGACAAGCGACTCTGCGCTGTATCAAATCCAACTAACAACAGTCATACAAACTCCAAATCTGACCACTTGAATGAATTGTCTCTCGTCAAACTACCTACTACCCGTTTCAGCAGGACATTAAATTCCGCTTGATTTCAGAGCTTTGCTCACAAAAGATTTTGAGTTTTAGTATACACGTGAATTCCAGTCCTCTTTTTTTTAAAAAAAAAGAGTAATTTACACGGACATCTATTTTTTCTTCTTCTCGAATACATAGGAAAAATACACATCTTTGTATTCCGATCACATGTGCCAAGCGGTTCCATGTTCTGAATTACATGCTCAAAAACGTACTCCATCACAAATTCTAAGTCTTTAACTTTCTTCGAGAGTCAAAAATCTTAAGTCTAATAAAATTTATATGATAAAATAATACAATTTATGATATTAAATAAGTACCATTAAATTCTTCATTAATTATTTTTATAGTATACTTATTTGATGCTATAAATATTTTTAATTTTCTCTATAATTTTAGTTAAATTTGAGATGTTTTAAAAAATTAGAATGACTAATAATTTGAAATGGAGGGAGTCATCTTTTCTTAACACAAAAATTGAACGAAAATGAAGCAACAGTATTGGGGCGTGTCTGTCTGTCACCCATTCAACGATAGCCACATCTTCGATCACCACTAGGAAGAACAGCGTTAGCGATACGTTCCGAGAGTACTAGCGGCTCCATCAGCTGACGTATTTTTACAACAAAAACAGGCGGCCATTATATTCTAATCAAGGGATGGCATAGTCGAGAGTCGAGACAAAGAAACGCTGCGTCAGAAATTAGGCGACTTTTACGTGGCAAGCAAATTATTAGGCAGCATCGTCATCGTCAAGGCAAGGGCAGGGACACCTCATGCGAGCCGTACTTTACTCTTTGTTGAGCCCACCAGAAGGTCGTCGGTTCTCTTCTGGATACGGTTAACATGGTGGCCACATTGGTCGGTACGAGCCAGCCAGGCTGCCCAATAAACACATATATATTCAGAAAAAGAAGGCTAGGAAGAAATATTGTGCTTATTTTTATATATTGACCCAATGCACTCAACCATAGAATTTTCTAGAAGAAGATAAATCCTACAATGGATCATACAACACAAGGTAGCTCTTATGTCAAATGCCGGTCCACCTTCATTATCAATATTCGCCAAATGGTTCAACCAGACACGAGTAATCCATTAAAGACTCCTGAAGTCACTAAACTCTTGAATATAAGGTTTTAACGAAACAATAATTTAACTCTAACAAGAGTTCATAACTTTCTCCAGCTCATCGCAAGAATGAATGTAATTCAAGAATTTGGTATAATAAAGAAAAAATCTAGCTCTGCATGCAATTCAGTTGATACTGTGCCAGTGGCGAAGCCAGAGGAAATTGAAGGGGGTGCATATACCTTGTGGGGTGCATATACTTTTGTTGTGGAGGATGCATACATAGTGAAAATTTAGTGATTATAATTGATTTTCAAAGTTTGGGGGGGGCATCTGCACCCCCTAGGAACACTGCAGCTTCGCCACTGGAATGTGCCTATTTTCTAGGTGTGAGTTTAGCACAGCGTGGGGTAGAAGCCTACAAGGGGACTGTGATAGACCATGGAATGAAATGGCTAAAGGGGTATGAGATAGAGATAGAATATTTGGTGTACATATTCGTATGTTGACCTAAGCATGGATGCCCTAGTTCCTTTCTTTCTTTCCCTGGATATAGGATTGGTTTCGATGTGGTAGCTCTATTTGTGTTCTCATTTGCAGGGGATAAGAAACGAAGGGAGGCATCAAATAGAAACTCAGTCAGATAGTGGTGCCAACACAGCCTGTCACCCCATCCCAAAAAATGCATGCCAAATGCTAGGAAAAAACTCCATCGAAATCTCACTTTGCTTTCATGTCTTGTACTGTGTGCAATCACTGGTTAATTAGTCTAGCATAATTAAGCTGTGTCCAAAAGTGTTCATTTTATTCTTACTTCATCTTGTTCATCCTCTAGTTAACTCAAGAATTGCATCAATGGTGAATTCATCCGGTGAAGGATAAATTACTTTGGTTGGTGTAACGTACTAGCTGAAACTCATAGTAGTTACCTTATATCAAGATGGGCATATGGGCTAGTGGTGAAGGCTCTGAAGGAGGAGTTGACCGGCAGAAGTTTGATCCATCGTCACGCATCTGCCCACCTACGAAGGGCGCATTAGGCGGTGCTTTAAAAAATAGTCGTTACCTTATATGCTTTGGTACCCTTTAGTAATTCGAATTCAACCCCCCCCCCTATCGGTCTAGAGTGACACTAGTCATTGGCTCCCTACTCCTATATCTTATCTACACCTCATTTCCACTCAAGTAGGCCATTAGAAATCCAATAATTGCAAAGACAATAGAAATGGACTCTTCTGCTCCATCCTTCCGCAACTTCTGCTCTATGCCTTTTCCCAAATAGGGGTAGACAACACACTCAAATAATGGATTTGTGAGCGTTAATCTCGTGCAACACGTACAATGTAGACTTACTTCAAGGGGGCTAGCCTAGTATTAAGTCGGTGGTTGTTGTGGCGACCATTTGTAGTGGCTAGGGAAGTGTGATGTTGTGGCCACATGCAGTAGTCACGACATGGAGGTATAGGTGGGCACCGGTGAGCGGCCGCCAAAGCAGGACGGCGGTTAGGCATGGTCAGCGGCAGGAGAGCTTTGCCGACAACATTAGCGATGGGTGGGGTTGGTGGACAAGGGTAGATGGTGGGTGGGGCAACGAGCCAACGGGCGACGGGTCACGGCCTAGCGCCGCCCATTCCAAAACCTTGTAAAGCAATGTCATCCTCCAAAGCAAATATTTGCAAAGACTGCACCCCTTCCCTCCGACGTTTAGTTCTTCACATATATAAGCGGGGAATTCAAAGTCACAACGATTTTTGTACGTGTTTTAGAGCTGTACCTGGTGACTTTTCTAGTACCCGCCAATGGTAATGGTACACTGATACTCCTATTGGGTTAGAATAATTTGCAGGTGAAATGATTCACAGTTACTGTTTTTTTATAAAGTGTTTTTTAGTTGGTTGGGGCTAGCTTTGCAATGCTCGCAGCGTGACCACGTTCTGACGCGGCGTAGGCCAAAAAAAACCCAAGAGACCGTTTATTTGTCAAAAAAAAAAACAGCAGCAGTTGGACACGCAAATATGTCATGCTCCCGCGAGAGTTTAGGTGCTAAGCACGCAACGATTGCTACTACCATTAGCCAAGCAAGTTGTGCGTATATGGTGATTAGCAAGTCAAAGCGAAGTTCTTGACGCCGAAGCAGCAGCTTTTAGTGTTCGCGCTCGGGTCAAACGGACTGTTGGCATTTACCCGTGTTCAACTTTGCCGACTCTACAACGGCATTAGCAGAGAATTGGTAGAACCCTGTCATCAGCAGGATAAGTCCAGAAAAAGAAAATTGCCTCACAATAAAGGTTCACTAATTTGCTGTGAGAAAAAATATTATTAAATGATTGACAAATTCGATAGATAAGCTCAATCAAACGAGTTCTAAAAAAAAAGAGTTTTTTTTAGTGACGGAGGGGCTTGCGCTTGTTTCCTTTTATTTTTTTAAAAGGAAGATAAGATTTTTTGGCTCGCTGGAGAATGTGGCTCACGTGTGTTTGGGGGGCAGGTAGATCCTGCATGAGTGCTGATTAGATAGATATGACGATATCCATCCACATAGGCATATCTCTCCCTTTCACGGTGAGCGTCCAGTTGCGCCGCGTCGTTGCCTCCACGTCATGCGGTGTGTAGGTGTAGCCAAGCCAGATCCTACACAAATCACCGTGCAAAGCAACAACTCGTGGGAAGTGAATCGCTTTTGTGCTTGTATGGTGGTATGGTCGTACCGTATGGATGGTGATGTCAAAAGACCAACCCCAGTAACCACCACAGAGAATGAAGGCAGATGCAGTTGCAGCTCTCCCTGCCTGCCTCCTGTCCCCGGCGGGCACACTCGCACACGCACATATACATAGCAGTCACTTGGACACAGTGACTTATATGCTGCACACAAGATTAAGAAATCAAGAATGATACTACTACTACTACCACAAACTCAAATTATGGAGAAACAATACTATGACCAAATTTCGATGCAGTCACACAAAAACAAAACTCGGGGTGTTGGGCTACCCTTGTTAGGCCTGGCCCAGTATAACCCGGTTACGCTAGGCTGTTATGGGCGTGCGTGGCCGCGTGGGCTATGCAGCTAATTGCCGTCAATCCATCTTCCGGTCCAACCAGATCCCACACGACACGAGTGTGGCTGCGCGACCCAGCCAGCAGCGACTACAGCCCATTCCCAGCGAACAAGCGTCTTCTTCCGCGTGCTTCCACCTTCCAGTCCCAGCGACAGCTCGTACTTCTTTTCTTTTCTTTTTCCTCTTCTTTTATTGGTTTTTTTCCGTCAATTTTATTTTATACTTATCTTCCTTTTATTTATTTTTATTTTCTGTTTTGTTGTCATTTATCATATTTCCTTTCATCTGTTTTTTTTTTCTTTTATCTTTTTGTGGTTATTTTATCTTTCCTCCATTTATTTTTTACTAAAATAATTATTTTATTTGTTTTCCTTTCTCCTTTTATTTTTTATATAATTTTCTCGTTATTTTTCTTATTATAGACTCTAATTGATTATATTTCTATTTTCATGTTTTAAATGTTGATTCTTCATATTCGGTGAGATATATGATGTTCACACTATGGGTCATGATGTTCACTGTTTGGATTAGTTACTAGTTGGCCTAAAAAATAGCTCAAACTAGCTAAGGTTGGCTAGCTAGTTGGCTAATAACTAGCTGAAGACTTGTCAACAAAAAAAAATAGCCACCTGTTATCCATTCTTTTTGAATGAACTAAAGCTAATTTGGGTTAATTTTTAGCTAGCTAGTGATTATACATTGTATCCAAAGAGGCCCTATATCTATGAGATGTTTTATGTTGTAGTATACAATGTTCTTTTTTTTTTTGCGAAAGTATACGATGTTCACGTAATACAGATAGGATATTCCACGATCTTATCTTTGTGTATTCATGTAGTACTCATAAGTGTATATTTTATGTTGTTCTAGTAATTCATCTGATGTTCTATTTGTTTTCATTATAATTTTATGTGTCATTTTATATTATGTTTTATTTTTCCTTTCACTTATTTATATTTGATGAGAAGAATGTTGTTTTATCTTCATGAGAAGAATGTCATTTAACATTTTTTTTCTCTAAATATACTATGTAGGATCTTATTTTAAAAGATTTATCATAACAAATAATGCCACAATCAGAATTTAATTTTGAAACTCTGCTTAAAAAATATAACTTTTTTAACTTTTAAACACTCCTGCTGCATGTATTTTTCACTGTGCATGCTTGGCTTTCCTCCTTTACTATTCGTTAAGCCACACTGTTTTTTCATATACGGCTCAACATAAGTCTTTTGGCCTACCGTAACAAACCACGTACAGGATCAATTACTCTGTCGGTATCGGCACATATGAGTCCCCCCCGCGCCCACCAGGAAATGGTCATGCCCGTGCCGGCGAGACAGGATCTGCGTCTGGTCCCGCGACAGGAACTCCACCAGCGGTCCGGCGCCATGTCGTGTCGCGCGGACACGTCCGAGCAGGCCCAGATCGAGCACGTACGGCAATTCGTCGAGAGCAGCCACAGCATCTGATGAGGGGGGTAAACCCCGAGAGGTCTCTCTCGACTCCTGCCCTAGGGCCGCCGCCGCCGCTCTGTTGTCTACCGCTGCTCGTCCTCATTTCTTCCCCTCCGTTATCTCATCAGAGTGGGAATTTATTATTTTTATTATGTTTTTTTATAAATTAAGTTTAGAGTTAGTGTCTCTCTATATTAAGTTTTTTTGGTGTATTAGAGTTTTATCTTCTCCTTATCTCCGGTGATGATGAAGCGGAGAGGTAGAATCGTCTTCTCCATAGCGTTTCCATTGAAGATGAGAGCAACAACTTCAGCCTCAACACCTTTATCGACATGACAACATAAAGATTTTTGTTTTCGGACGGTGACATTAAGGCGGATATGATGTGGCTGTCATAAAATTATTTTCTCTAGTATTTTTTCTGTTTTATTGTGGTTAGATCTAGCCACAACGAAGGACTGAGAAAAATAATTTTTAGATTAGTCTTCATCACTCTTTGGTAGCCGAAAGAATAAAAAGAACGACAAAAAAAAATGTGGTTATCTATAATACAAAACATCTAACAGATTAGGTTTTAAATTATGGGTGTCTGGAACATGTTTAATGTACCCAACTTCTTCTTTCGTCGAAAAAAAAATCTGAGGAGAGAGAGATGAGTTGAAGGGAAAGGCTTGGAACAAGATGACTGGAGAATGGAGATACAACGCCGTTACGCCGGAACAAGTTGACGGAAGTACTAGTATATAATATAAACGAATAACGTTACGACCTTTCGGTGTCATAAAGCAAACAAGTGATCCTTTAATGGTACATCGCTAAACTTGACATCTTTTAACGGAAGGCAACCATTTCTTTTTTTTTAAAAAAAAAGGAACAAATGATGAACTAGTAGCTAGACCAGACAAATAAACGCCGCTCTGTGATCAAGAAGAGGAGGAGGCGCTGGCGTCGTCGTCCCTGGAGACGGCGGAACCCTCGGTGAACTCGTCCTGGTACATCTCCTCGATCATGGGCTTCCACAGCCGCACGCGCGCGTTGATGAACCAGTTGGATATCTGCTCATCAATCATCACCACCACCACCAAGTGTGCAGCCGGTTAGTTAGTTACCCCCTGCGCAGCTAATCCGATGCCAAATGCAGATCAACTCATGTACGGACCTGGCGCCTGCTTAAGCCGGTGGTCACCGCCAGCCTCAGCTTCTCACCGTCGTCGGGGTACCTGTTGCGTCGCAGGACGATGCGCCGCCACGGATTGGATTAGTTATGCTGCGACGCGATGCAAGCACAGGCCGGTGGTGTCGTTTCGTGCACTTACGGGTGGAGGAAATGGTCGAAGAGCCACGCCCGGAGCACGGCCACGGAGCCGTCGGGCAGGCCACGGAGCGGCCGCCACGACGCCTGCTCCGCCCGCGCCGCCGCGGCCAGCTTCGTCCGCCGGGCCACCCTCTCCACCAGCTCCTCGGTCACCTCCTCGTCCCCATCCTCGTCCTCGTCCTCGTCGTGGTCGTGGTCCCCGGCCTCGACGCCACGCCGCAGAGACCTCCTCGCCGCGGCGGCGGCGTGGAGCCTGAGCCTGCGCAGTATGGCGCGGCGCAGGTTGCCGAAGTGGCGCGCCATGGCCCGCGCCATCAGCGACGTGTACGCCGCCGCCGCGCCGTCGCCCAGCGCCGGCTCGAACGACGACACCACGCGCCCCAGCTCGCCGAAGTAGCGCTCCCGCCGGCTCTCCAGCTGCGACGACGCGACCAATCAGCATTCATCAGCAAACACAAGCATGGCGAGTTGGCGACGCCGCTACATCTACATATCCGATATGCAAGGCAACACAACCGCACGGACCTCGCTGAGCAGGCCGAGGAGCTTGTCCTGGACGCCGTCGCCGTCGTTCCCGGCGGCCCGACGCAGCGACCGGTGACGACCACCGCCCTCGAGCCGGTCCGCATCAGCCTGATCCTCGTCCTCGTCGTCGCCAGCCGCCAGGTCGGCCACGCGCACGACGTCGCCCAGCAGCTCCTGCGCCGGCCTCAGGTACCGGGACCCGCGGAGCACGGCGACAGTCACGGGCGCCGCCGGCGCCGGCGCGACACCGCACGAGCAGCGGCGGCGGCGGTCGGCGGCCGGGCCGAGAGTCAGGTGCAGTGGGCCAGCACCGTTGGGCCCGTCGTCGGCCTGACCGTGGGCACCGTCGCAGTGGCAGCAATGCTCCAACCGGAACGGCGCCGGCTGTGGGGGTGGCGCGGGCTCGTTGCGAGCTTGCTTTGGCGACCCCTTGTCATGCTGCTGCTGCTTCGCCATGACCATTGGTAGCTACGGAGTACACCACGGCACGGACGCCTATTTATGAAGTGGTATCCTGAGACATTAATTCCGCAGACATCCCAAACGGCAGAAAGTTATCAGAAACAAAGCCTTGTTTAGTTTGTGAAGAAAACATTATAACATTTTCGTTTGTTTGTGGTAATTATTATTTAACTATGGACTAACTAGGCTCAAAAGATTCGTCTCGTCAATTTCGACCAAACTGTACAATTAATTTTTATTTTCGTCTATATTTAATACTCCATGTATGCGTCTAAATAATCGATGTGACATAGAATCTTGAAGTGACAGAAAATTTTGAAAATTTTTGAGTTTTTGGGTGGAAGTAATCAAGGCCCTAGCGACGAAGGCAAACAAGACGACTGTTAGATGTGTCTCTCACTGTAATTTGAACCGGTGTTGGTGATTAAAATTACTAGTAATATTGATATTAATACATGATTAAAGCATTACCTTTTCTTCGGTTGGAGGACGGTAACAAAGGATTGGGGGCTAAACTGATAGAGGTAGAAGAAGAAGAAGAAGCTAGCTAGCTAGAGAGCAGAGGCGATCTTCGTGATGTCATGTGTTTAGATAGACAGATAGATAAATAAAGACACAAATTAAGGGAGGCCAAAAGGCCAAAAGGGGGGGGGGGGGGGGGGGTTCCCGGGGGGCCAACCGGGCCGGCCCCCCCGGGGGGGGGGGGCCGGGGGGGGCCCCCCCCACCCCCCTTCTTTTATGTGTTGTTCTTTGGCCCCTCT
>Ga0182004_10000274_pt1 | contig 28399 bp, 31 predicted proteins | sample Sormic07211540_1_FD_120479 | JGI IMG/M metagenome (GOLD analysis project Ga0182004, IMG submission 120479) | Endophyte microbial communities from Sorghum bicolor roots, Mead, Nebraska, USA - 072115-40_1 MetaG | ecosystem: Host-associated > Plants > Roots > Unclassified | place: USA: Nebraska...
ATTGCACAGATTATTGGAAAGTGACGAGGAACGGGTCAATTTCCGGTGAAGTAGTTCTGCACAGATATCCCAGTTTACAGCGATTGATACGATTTTGATGTGCCCATTCAATTCATTAAAGGAAGTGAAGGACAAGTAGTAGGAGTAATTACATAGCACTTTCCAGCTACCACACAGTGTGAACAGGGCAGTCCTCCATTTCATCACTTACATAATCACAACACAGTAGAGGTACATTGTTCCTGGACAGTGAGGTATTACAATAGATCATTTGAGCTTGCATTTTTTTTCCCCTTCAAAATGGCAACAGCCCTTGATAGATAACATGAACGAACAAGTACATGACTATAGTTTAGAGACCCTATAACTTAGGGTGCATAAGTCACAAGTTACAACCATGTACCAAGAGGGCACGATAATTAATAACAATATATTAAGTTACAAGATAAAACGCAGAAATAAGTATTGCATGAGTCCATCAAAGAGGAGTCATGCAAGCCTTTGGTTCCCCAGCCGCTCTTCACCGGAGCTCCCATTTCCAGCCTCCAGGAAGCATGCGGCTCACACCAACCGAATCAGACGCTCTCTCTCTCCAGTTTAGGAGAGGGGCTACCTGGGCCATAATACCAGGTTATCCACTACTATACCAAGATTATCTTCTTCACGCGACATCAAACTGCACAGAATAATATGGGCCTCTGATTGACAATAACTAAGCCCAATTAACCACCTCCCGGGCCGATAATACTTCGGCCCAGCAGAAGGCCTCTACGCGAAGTTGAGCCGGGAGGTGTAGGTGGCCTTGGGGGCCCAGTTCTTGGGGATGACGTCCTGGGCCGTAAGGGTCTGCTTGCTGGACAGGGTCGTCAGCCGCACGGAGAAGGGCCCGACAAGTGGGCCCGGGGTGAGGCTATATGTGGCCCCCCAGACGTGCTGCATGTCTCGCCACTGCGCCGAGTTGGCCTGCATCCACATCCAAGTGAAACTTCAGTCACTCCAAGTAGCACCGAAGACAAACCAAACAAAATAGTTTTCACTCTAGTAATTTGAGAAAATCACCCCACAAAGAAAGAAAGAAAGAAAAGGCTGAGGAAATCGCTACAGTTCCTGAAAGCTGAGACTTATTAATGGATGCAGCATTGGTATAAATAATGGTATACTCCTATAATAACAGCTGGAGATCGAGTTTGACAGTGCTGGTACATGCAGTGGGGATAACATTGTGAGACCACCCAGAAGGACAGGTTCATGTTAGTACGATCCACATGATATGATGGAGTAGCACTGTTAGAAAAGACACTAGCATTATTGTACAAGCAGAAGCACACCGTAGGGAAAAAGGAAGAGATTATTATTAACTCCTGACAAAAATGAACAGGGCCATATGTGTAGCTGGCGATAATCATGACTTTGGCAAAAACTAGTACTACAATTTATTACTTTTTTTGCGAAGATACTACAATCTATTTACTAATAAAGGTAACAAAACTTTGACATGTGCCGTACCACTAGACTTGCCGGCAAACGCCGCAAACAGTAGTATTAGTCTAGTTAATATAGCTTACTAGCCGTGGTGTTGTTTTGTGTGACTGACGGAGGACATATACATGCATGTGATTCTAGAACCCTAGATGACACATTCCTACCAGCAATGGCTAATGGACGCGACGGGACACAAAAGGGCAACAGACAAAAGCCTAGTTGCGGCCCACGCTGGCCCATGCGCGTCCAGAAAACCATCGCCCATGTCCCTAGCCGGAGCCGCCGCATGTGAAAAAGCAAGCGGGGGGATCCCACTCACATGCTGCACTAGCGCTGCCCACAAACACCTGCATGTCCCTATGGAAAGAAACGCCAACACCTTCCCAGTATCACTGAGGAAAAGCCCTTTGTTGCACTCCACCGCAATGATCATACTTCACGTACGCACGTATCCATGGTGCCGTGGTCGAGCGGAGACTTATGGATGTGGTGTGAATTGTGAAGGGAAAAAAAGCATGGCATATAAGCCATGGTTGAAGTACGGTGTGAGAGAAAAAACTATGAAATGATTGATAAATTTGACAGACAAACTTAAGTGAATAGGCCGAGGCTTGCATTGATGTGTTATTATTTACCTGTTTGAGCTGCATGGATCCGATGTCGCCGTCGCCGTCCTCAAATTCGACCAGGAGGGAGAGCCAGAAGCTAGTGGAGCCCTCGTTCACGTGGAAGGCGATGTTCTTGCCCCCGTACCTGCACGCCGTCCTGCAAGCATGCATACAAAAGCCGGCCGTAAATTTGAGGATTCACCGGCGGCAGGTTACTCCAAGCGCACGCGACAGCCGACAGCCAATGGTGGTCGTTGCTCATTTGTAAATAACTGTGGGTTTATGTGCATTCCATCGCACGCCATGAGCGAGTACGGACAGTCTGAGACCTTGTTTACATTCAAAAACTTTTTGAATTTTGACACTGTATCACTTTCGTTTTTTATTTGACAAACATTATCTAATTATACAATAATCAGGCTTAAAAGATTTGTACCATAATTTCTAGGTAAACTGTGCTATTAGTTATCTTTTTTATCTATATTTAATGTTTGATGCAAGTGTCACAAGATTCGATGTGATGGGAAATCTTGTAAAGTTTTGGGTTTTTGAGTGCATATAAACAAAGCCAACTCTGTCGTCTCACATTGATTTCTGCTTGGCCATGGCGTGCCCACTGTATGTTCTTTGATTAATTCAGCGAAAAGAGGTAATGCATGGCATGGCCATGGCACGTTCCAAGATCCAACTACTGCATACCCGGACCCATGGTGGTCCTCATCTGACAGCGTCACATTTTTAACCTTCTGTCTATTGTCTAACCCCCGGACCCCGGTACCACTTTTCGTTTTGACAGAGACAGAGTTCACTAGTGTCTGCATTTCTAGTAACGTCAGAAGCAAGGCATGCAGTTCGCCCGCCGGATACGGTTGACCAACAGCCGTCCCCTTCGCGTGCTTCTTTTTTACCCTTTGCAGCATTCATCTCTGACTCTGCCGCGTACTACATAGTACAGTGGTCTTGATGACCAGTAAAAAACAGATCTGTGCATGCAAGCATGTTCAGGCCGGTTCAGCGTATGTACCTGCGGAAGACGACGTTGATCTCGCCCCGGTTGCGCAGCTGGCCGCCGGCGCCGGCCACGGCGAGGCGGCCGAACGCGGCGCCGCTGAGGTCGAAGTGCGTGCGGCCGCCGGAGCAGACCCCGCCAGGGCACTCGTCGGTGACGATGACCGTGACGGCGCGGCGCGAGCAGATGCCGTGGTCCAGGCACCGGACCTTGTAGCAGGCGCCGCAGCCCTCCCCGGACTTGAACAGCACGGGGCTCACGGCGCCCACGCGCGCCTTCATCGGCACCACGTCCACCAGCGTCCCGTACCCGCACGCGCCGCCTGTAGATGGTTAATTATTGTTATTGAACACGGTGATATAGGGATTAGAGTGACGACACAGTACAGAGTAAGTAGTACTGTAATTACTATTGACAGTTCCAGTACAGAGTAATATATAATATGTACTATACTATTGAATAATTAACCACACCAGTAATTAATAAGTTACAACAAGGTGAATGAAACCAGTGTGGCAAGCACGTTGGACAAAGGTCCTAGTTACTGCGTGGCCAGATCTAACCAACGCTAGCCAAACGGGCAACAGAATATTTGTAGGGACGCAGAGAAATGCAAGTAGCTCTCGACTCACAAGTATGGACACAGCAGCAGTTCCGTTGAGAAATGATCGAAAAATGGACCGTTCCCAGCTTCCCACACTGGTTCACATGGTCGATCAGGGCCGTCAGGGTAAAAAATACTGATGCAACCTTGCCTCGTTGTACTAATGAAAAAAGGAATATATAGCTGTAATTCTGTAATATTTGACTTGCAAGTGAGTTCACCTATACATATATATGCCGCCTGTCAGCCCATTTTGTGCGTGTCAGGCGGAAAATACGTCAGAGTGTCGGTGGTTTAAACCCGACGCGAAACGGAACGGTTGTTGTTGGTGGTTCCTAGCCGAGTAAAAGCGGCGAGTTAAGGACCCGACACAGTGGAGCACGACTATGGGCTACGTACAGGCTCCATTGCCGGCCACCATCGTACGCACGAATCTTAAAGGTTCTCCGCTTGGCAAATATTGTATTTTCTGTAATCTACGTGGCAATGGCAAGCCACAGTACGTCCTCGCTCTATGCCTCTATCAGACTTTAAGGGACACGCCGAGATGTGTAATGCCAAAATGTGGCATGGAATGGGTATATTACACTTGGAAGGGGAAAAAGAAAAAGAAAAATGGTAGCCATGACGCGAATGGGAAGGTAAAGTGTCGTGCTTACTGCTCGCATTTACAGGAAAATTATAGAAAGAAAACACAAGTTTGGGTGCAGTAGTGAAGGTGCAATGCCTTCATTCGCCATTGTTAATTAATCCTTTGCAGAGCGAGTTCTTCTTCTACCCAGGACGAAGGACGTGAGAGTTGAACATAGAGCCATGGGGGTATGTATTACCGTCGCTGCCGTCGCCCTCGGCGCTGCCGTACCAGGTGGCGGTGGCCGGGTGCCACTCGGGGTCGACCACCCTGTGCGCCGCCCCCGAAGCCTCCCCGGAGCCGAAGAGGCACACGAACGACGATGCGAGGAGCACCGCGCTGATGGAGAAGCCGTAGGCGTGAGAGGAGCTCGAGGCGCCGGCGGCCATGGCGCGAAGCACGTGAAGAGCAGAGAACGGCGGCGACACAGCCAGCTGCGGCAGCGAACGCCTACCGACACTACCGCTGTCCTGTGCAGAAATGGCCGGCCTTGCTCGAAGTGGTGGTGGTACTTGCTCCTCTGATCTCTCTCTGGGTCTGGGGGGTCGCTTTTAAGGCTTCGAGAAGCCCCAGTTCCCGATGTGCTCTGAGTGCTCAGAGCTTGCCTCCCTGCACAAATGGCGGGGAAGGGACAATGGGAATGCACGAGTAGGGGTGGTGGCTGCCTGGACTTATAATGTGGACAAGAGCAAGGGCCGTAGAGAAAAACGGCAGCGGTTTAGCTTTTCTGCATGGCTAGCTGTTTGATATACCATACGAGTATACAACCCCAGTCCCATAGTGGCATCCGTTTTCTGTTTTTGCTATGATGGGGATTGGAGAGCTTCATGGCCTTTGCCACGTGATGAGGGCCGGGTACCGGCCTTGCTTGTTGGTGGTTCCCATAGGTAAAGTTTTTCCACTAAAGATAAACTACTTGTTACCTTTAAACAAGTAATCAAGTATCATTGATCCCTCCAACAAAACGTAGATTTAACCATCGTTTTTTCCTTGTAAAACACAGTACAAGTTGCATGCACTGATACATACGGAGTACACAAGCAATGCAAGGTTAGTGGGGATCATACCATATACAAAGTTATCAGTAGGTATAGTTGTTTTTTTTTTATTATTTTGGGGGCCCTACATATAAGATTTTTCTTTCTCGATACGAGTCCTCATGCCGGCCGGTTGATGAGGAGGACCCCTCGATCAACTGCCGCACCCGATAAAAAAATTGTTTGGGATTTAAAATGTTAGCTCTACGTACTTCAATATATCAGTAGAAGTAGAAGATGACGAGCTGTGCCATCGATCCAATATGGCTGCGGTTCGTTCCAAGTCCTTGGAGTCCGTTGGTCATGCCCGTACCCAAACGGCCAAACCAACGGTATATATCATCCAAGCCGCACGCACGCATGAATGAATCCACCCACCCAGATCCAGATTCCAGAATGGAATGGTAGGCAGACCCGCAGATGGAAGCATGGAACGAACGCCCCAAATCTGAGTGCAAACATGCATGATGTGATTGGGAAAGCACACGGCGTGACGACGCTGTGTGGATCGGTGGCGCATGCAGGCGCGGCCCTTGCACGCGCACGGCCACGCACCAGTGTCGACACGCTGTTTTACCTGCGGCTTCCGACCCGTGCCGTCCCCATCTTGTCAAGTTGCGTCGCGGTTTGCCCCCTTCTGAGAACCCGCTCACTCAGCGCCCCGCCGTATCGGCGACGGCGCGGCTGCCCTCGCCGCCCGACCGTTGCCGAGCGCCGATGACACGTGGGGCGTGGCGGCCCGCAGCGTCATCATCGACTCATGGTGCCGGGGTGTGGCCCGTGGCCGGGTGCGGGTGTGGGGTTTGGTTTTTTTCGCGCGCGTTTGTGGCCGGCCGTGGGCCGTGGCCTCTGGCGTGGTCTGGTGGGGACTGGACTGGCCGCGGGAACGTTGGAGCCGGGGGACGTCGGGGAGGGCTCGCTCCGGTTAGGTGGCGGGTCGATGTCAATGTCACCACACCCGACAAGAGGGTTTTGTTCGTCGTGCCGCCGGGCTCGAGCCGTGAAGCGGCCCGCGGAGCTTGGGCAAGTCGTACAGCCATGCAGCCGCTGCCCGTGCACGTACGGGAACGCGCGGGGGTGGGGGCACAGGCACAGTAGTCGAGTGAAGACGGTGGGTGAGTGAGGGTACGTTTGTGGTGACTCTAACTACCTGTTCGTGCCGTCAAAAACGATCGGGCACAAGAAGGGCGCGCAACAGTAGTGTTCCAAGAGATGGAGTTTCCCACGCCCGTCTAGTCTAGCTAGTAGCCATCTTGTCGGAATGCTTTTTGAACTTTTTTTTTACACTGTATGAAAATATATATAATTGTTCTCGAAACCAGAAACGGAATATTATTCCTGAAACACGTTCTAGTCTAGTCTAGAACTAAAACGTGACCTCGTTTTCGGCTGCTAATCTCTGTAGCATCTTGACTGCCTGTTTAGTTGCATTTTTGCTCATATGTTACCGGATTTTATTGAGGTGAATGAGTTTGGTCGCGTTTCAGCGTTCCAATGTAATTAGTTGGTTATTTATCCTTGCAAGTAGCTAGGTTGCTTTGGTCTATTGGCTGCTCACCAATAGCATAAAACTTTATAACACGTTGACACGTTGTTACACTCTTCTTAATAAAATATTAAATACGGATTAACCACCCGATTGAGAGAAAAAAAATCATTTACTTTAGTTTATTATCGGTTTGCTTTTTTCCATTGGCATTATTGGATAAGCCTCGTGCGATCGTTATGGGGACAATGCAGTCATCCGTTGAATATAAAAAAAAAAGAGAGAGAAAACAAAATCCACGCCCCTACGGTTGGATTGCATTTCCCATGCATGCCATTGATTCTCATTGCAGGCTTGCAGCTGAGCATTCAGAAATGGAGGAACCCTTTCATGATTTTCTTGTAACCTTTTGTCGGACGCATTGTAGTTTCTTCCTGGCTCTTTAACCTGAGAGATCACCAACGTCCACTCCTGCTAGAGTATATACTGCATTTGTCGGCAGAGATGGCCGCGTCCAAACAGCACATGTTCTGGGACCAGGCACTTGTTTTTGCATGCAGCGTCGCAGCATGCTGTTCGTTCGATCCGAAGAAACCTTTACTGCTGCACAAGGGAAAAGACAAAAGGGAAGCCGGTGCTGCGCAGTTACTACGCCGGAGCCCGGACGGACGATGCAATGCATGGCAGCTGGTGCGCGTAACTTGGTGTCAAAGGCATTACCAGAAGAACCCAGAACGACGCAGCACAATGAAGGCTCAAAGGCGCATCCACAGGCCCACACCACCATCATCGAGCTGAAAGCTCTCCAAACTCCCAAGCTTCTGGAAATGCCTGCACTGCACTGCACATTGCCTCCAGTTCGAAATCCGTCCTGTGTCCCTGCTAGCTCTGATTTCGTGGTTGCATTGCATGCACGGTTAAGATTTGTCGAGACCGAGCCACTGATAATAAGGGAGAAAGTAAATGCGACAGGGGCAAAGTTGTTCAGGCAGCTCCCTTAATTAAACTCGGCAAGGACGACGTGAGATGAGTGCAAATGGTGGATTGGTGGTGGTGAGTTCTCCCGCAAAACATTGACACTTTGACACTGAGAGCTTTCTTAGAGAAGACGACACTCTAGCTAGGAAGGCGGGTCCACCGCGTGACTCCATCCATTCATGCCGTACGTGCTCGGCCCGTCCTTTTTTTCCCGAGCACGGATGCACGGGCGACTAGCTCGAAATCGATCCCTGTGACCCTGCCGACTGCCGTGTATCCACGTGAAAACCCAATGACGCAGATGTTTCGATCTGATCGTGGACGCTAGAGTAGAGGTCGAGGAGTTCAGGGCTCGTCGTTTTCACGGTGTTGTTTCTTTTATTAAATTGTCCGAGAGGAGACCGATTTCGTGTGAATTCTGACGGGTTTCTACAGCAGCCGACTGGCTGCTTGAGACGAGCGCAGTATTAGCTGACAGAGCTGGGGCGGTTCCTCTTTTTTTGTTCTCTTTTAACCCCTTTTTTCAGTTGGAAAAGAGGAAAAGGGCGCGGCGGTGATGAACGGGTGCAGCGGCTTTTGGTGTGCTTGCGGCACGGCAGTCGCCGGCTGATCCGCGCGACAATTTGACCGGCTGTGCTCAAAAGAGGCGCGGTGTGCAGTGTGCTCACTTTCGTCGCACTAGCTAGCTCCGGCGATCTGCAAACGCCTTTGGAGACACGAGGTGATAATACCAGCCCATTGTACGGAACGCAAGATGCTCATGTTGGAGCAGAATGTGATGCACAAAGCCGAAATGCTCATGCTGGGGCGAGCAACTAAGGGCTTGTTTGGATGGGCATGTATTTACCTCAATCTACATGTGCTGAAGTGGACTGTTGTGGATTTAAACTAAGTTACACTCCAATCCACTCCAATACATGTGTTTGAGGTAGATACACGCACATCCAAACAAGGCCTAATGTGGGGGTGTGTGTTTTTGATGTGCAGTTAGGGCGGTTTGGTCCACCCCTCCTAAAGTTTAATGACTAATTTTACTCCCTCCAGACCCTTCTATAAGGCACATGTGAGTTTTGAAAAAAAAAAGTCTACCATATAAGGCGCATGTAGCATCCCGAGAGCCATTAAGCGCATGAATATATACAGGTCCCCATTTGGTTTATCGCCTCATTGATTTAAGGGTTTGTTTAGAACGTCGAAATACAAAATAGAGGAAAGGAAGAAAACACATGAATAGGAAACAGAGTGTAGGTAGAAAGCGGAGGATTGAAAACCACAAGAATAAGATGGGTGTTTCAAATACAAGAATATAAAACACAAGCTCATTCCTCCATTCCAGTGAATAAAGATTCGTTCATCCCTCACTCACATGTAGGAAAAATTTCCAAGACGAGCTTGATGTGGGTGCTTTATTGTATTTCATGAAGGAAAGCAAGCCTTTCCATAGAAAGGAAAACTTCATCCTTCTAATTCAAACATCATGTATGTAAGCAAAACATAAAAAATGGATTTCTTCGAAATTCCTATCTTATGAAAATCCTCCAATCCAAATAAGTCATTAACCTTTGTTTTGCCAATTTGGTTAAAAGGGCCTTCTCGGCTACGAAAATTATCAAGAGATTGAGTTGAGGAAAAATATGGGGAACTCATTTTTTTAAGAAAAAGGAAAATGGGGATGATTGGTTGAATCACAAATCATATGCTACATTGAATGAGATATTTGTAAGCACTAAATATGATGCTACGTTTTTGAAAAGTCTCGTGGTATGTGGCTTTCCTGATTAATTTTTTATCTATTAATTAACTGTTTCTGCAGGTTGCATGACTAATTTCTTTTAAGTACCCTAAATAAATGCGTAGGTTTAGCTCCACATGGATACTACTTACTCTTTTCTAAATTATAGAAAGTTTTGGCTTTTCTATATTAACAAGTTTTTGCTATGCACTACACCATGTCTAGATACATAGTTAAGATTATGTACCTAGAAAATCTAAATGTATTGTAATTTCAGATAGAGTGTTATTGATGAAGATATAAGACACACGAGTAAACCGGTTCGTCATTAGTTAGATTTTGTTTATCACTATTTGTATGCTTTCATTTTATTTGTTGTACGGGCACTCTGTGGTGTGGTATTTCAACGTGCCAACATCGGTTGAGTACATAATTGCTCGGGAATATAACACTATCATTTCTGAGTAGTAAAAAAGTACTCTCTTGTTTTTAGAAAAAAGAGGTATTGTAATTTTTTAGGGGAAAAAGAGGTATTGTATTTTTTTTTTGAGAATCAAGAGGTATTGTAATTGAAATTTCAAATAACCAGTTGCGGTGATTCCCCGGCTTCGCCACTGCCCAAAAGAAGTGAGAGCCCACAATCTTAAGGGGCCGTATTGCGGCTTCCGGCCTTCAGGGTGAATCGATATGGCCTTTCCAACTTCTCTGGGCTAAAAGTACTGTTGGGCCGAGTTCCAGCCCGCTCTTGTCGAATCGAACTTTGCACATCTTCAGTTCGAATTTGAGGCCTCGTTTAGTTCTGAAAAGTGAAAAGTTTTCGGTACTGTAGCACTTTCGTTGGTTTGTGACAAATATTATCCAATCATAGACTAACTAGGATCAAAAGATTAGTCTCGTGATTTACAGCTAAACTATGTAATTAGTTTTTGTTTTCGTCTATATTTAATGTTTCATGCATGTGACACAAGATTCGATGTGACGGAGAATCTTGAAAACTTTTTGGTTTTTAGGTTGAACTAAACAAGGCCTGAGACGGATCGACACGGAAGAATATAAACAAAACTAACTGTCTAGGAGATCTTGATTCTTGCGCGAACATGTGCTGAAACGCAGATCGCTATCTATCTGCATAGCACCTGGGACTGTGGCAGGAGATGCTCCCGGAGTACCGCGAGCACGTCGGCGAATCTCACTACTCCGACGAGCGCGCCGCTGGTCTCATCAACGACCCAGACGTACCCTACACGGTGCGCAAGCGCCTGGGCCATGACGGCCACAAGCGAACTCCCAGAATGGCATGCCACCACGTCCTCCGTGGACCGCCACCCGAAGCTGCCAGATGACATCCTCCTTGGGCGTCGTGCGCGTCCCAACGACGGCGAGTCCTCGTCGGAGGATGATGTCGACGACAACGACGACGAGGAGGACAAGGGAATGGAGGCGGCATCGTTCCCAGCGCATTCCATGAGCTCGGCCATGGCCTCCAGTCCCTTTCCGGCGAGCTGGGCTCTGATGGCACGGACCAAGAACTCCGGCGGCGAGTGCGACAGCGAGCAGTCGATGTACGCCATAGTGTCGGCAGCGGAGAGCGCGGCGAAGGCGGCCGACACCGTCTCGACGTCGCACGAGGCGAGCACGCCGGGGCAGATCTCGCCGACCAACGCGCAGTCGTCGTCGGCGACGACGGCCACGGCCGTGCCGTCCGAGACGGCACGCCGCAGGAGCGGGATCACGTCGAGCCCGTCGTCGTCGACGTGGACCGCGTGCACGTCGCGGCGGACGAGGCCGAGCGAGGTCACGGTGAGCGCGGCCACCGGGGCGAAGTGGGAGATGGAGCCGAAGAGGTGGCGGACGATGTCCTCCCGCGTCAGCACGCAGCAGCAGTCGGCAGCGTCGGAGGAGGGGGCCTGGTGGTGCCTCTTGCGGGCGCGCGCGGCGGGGAGAGGGACCAGCAGGCCTTGGCAGCCGTCGGTCAGCAGCACGTCAATGGCGTCGAGCAGCCTGCAAAGTTTGACCCAAACACCCACGGCATACAGTCGTTAGTGGTCATTGGTCAATGGCTGAGAAGGACAACTCGGAACAAAACAAGAATCAAGAAACGACAGCGCGCCGGCTGCGTTGCGTACCTTGTCTGGGGATCCACTCGGTGGGTGACGCCGTGGACGCCGGCAACGGCGGCGGCGACCACAGCGACGGGCCGGCCAAGCGCGGCGGCGGGGTCGCTGAGGTTGCCCGCGTCGCCGCAGAGGTAGCAGAGGATGTCCGCGACGCTGACCTTCACGTACACCGTGGTCGTCTTCGCGCGGCAGGCGGCGGCCGGTTCGGCGTCCACGAAGACGAACGGGTCGGCTCCGGCTCCGGCGCGTAGCGCGGCGAGCGCGGCCGCGACGGGGGTGGAGGGTGGCAGCGAGAGCACCCTCGGCTTGCCGATGCAGAGGTCGGAGACGACGTGGGACAGCAGGGTCGCCGCCATGCACGCGCACGTCGCTCGGGGGAAGGATCGGGAGAGGGAGCGAAGACGCTTAGCTGCGCGCGGAGAAGAGAAGGTGTTTGTTTGTGCGCTTTGTGCAACTGTTTGGTGTGTTGGAGATGGAATAGTTGCCAGTGCAGGCTATTTATAATAACTGGCAATGGTTGAGAAGACGTACGTGATGGCGTGGTGTCCGGTGGGCACTGAGTTGTAATTTTGGAATGATGCTGATGTTTGGCCGGTAGTAGGTACAAATTTGCTATAATAACTTAATCAGTCTGATAATGTTTTTCGGTTATGAATGACTTATAAAATAGTAATGCCCCTTTACTAAAAAAAAAATAGTAATGCCCTTACAGTGTTAGTGTGTTACTCTAGACCATCCCAACTTACCCTGACACATTAGAATGCCCCATATATCGATCATGCGTCGTCAAAATCGAGGTGATTCTATCACGATGTGTTGGACGAGACGAGGTACGGTTAAATTATTAAACAGATAGCGCAGCTGCAAGTGAATTGACAATCACTGAAACACCGTCCCGTTTCAGTATTGAACCAAGCATGCACGTGGTTTCACACATGGAATTCGTGCTTCATTTACAGGCCGGCTATATAAGCAGACCTAATTCTATCGTCTTTTTATCTGCTCCTCATGCATGCATGTGTCGCTGTGCTTATACACGTACGGAAAAAGCAATAATGAAACAATTAGCTGAAACTTGTTACGACTCCAGTTAAATACTCCATCTGTCACGAGTCACGACCAGATCCGCCGGCTAAATACAGGGAAGATGCGCCCTGTCCCCAGAAACGCATTAGCCTCCAAAACCCCAAGTACTGCTGGCGGCGATACAAAATTCGTCGCCGCCGGTACGGGTGAAGCTTGGACGGCGTGGAGGGGGAATTGGCCTCTTCGAAAGCGGCCGAGCCCTGGGTCAGGGTGTCATGGGACACGTCGGCGAGCCGTGCGGGAACAGCTTGGCGCGCCGTACGTATCGAGACGTCCACCGGCGGATCACATGGCGGCGGTTGGAAGCCTTGGAGGGCTTGGGCTGCCCCTATCGCTACGCGACGTGGGATGCGACGGCGGCGCCGCGATGCGAGATGCCCTTTATCATTTGGCTCGGCTCGGTCCCCGTTCCTCGTTTGCACACACACCATGGATGCCTACTGACCCATCGAACATGACCATAGGAGCAGAAAAAGTCATAACTGAGAAAAATATTGATAGATTCAGCAAATAATCTCAAACAAACACACTAAGTTTATCGCACACCTTCCCTGGAGCTTGCTCTTGCTTAGAACAGGAGCCGTGGCCCATCGTCCGGTCTCCAAGAGCGAGAGGAGACAGTCAGACAGATAAGGAGCCGTGCTTCTCCCATGAGGCCATGACCCATCTGCTCCTCCGTACGCACCGAGACGATGGATGACGCGAGTACGTGCAGCAGGCAGCGGCCACGAACACAGTGACACAGACACAGACGATGGACGATGGGAGGCGACGAAAGCCGAAACAGCCATTGGGCCGAAAGGCAATGCCGACCGATCTAGAACGGGCTATCATATGGAAGCCCAATGCACGCCAGTAGGCCCGGCCTAGGAAGACCACAAATCCTTTCGATCCATTTTGCCGATCTCGGTCTCCAGATCATTTCGTAACTGGGCCATAATGGCCCCATGGATGAGCACCGTGAAAATTGGCCCGCGAAAGGACGCACAGGCACGGCACCACCGTTCACCATATTATGGTTTTTATTATGTGACTCAAAATCATAACCACAAGCAAGATTTTTAATTTTTTTTTGAAATCTAGTACTACCTCAAGTTACGCTTAAAGTGGCATCTTTCGATGTTATTAAGTCAACCACTCTAAACTTTAGTTGCATATACGTTCAGATGTTCCATAACAGTGTACATTAATTATTTATGATTTATAAATGCTGGGTAATTATTTATGATTTATAAATGCTGGGTAACGAAAATAACTGGTCTAATTTGTCTTTTGGAGACCACGCAGTTGTTCAGAACATCACTTATTTGTGACCGAATGAGGTGACATCAATTCTTTTGCCACAAACATTATGTACCACTATTAGTAGAGTAATTTTAGGTCAAAACCTTGTCAAATGTAATGAGACACGTCTTGTAATTTCAAACGAAGGGAGTATTGTTAATTTTTCAGATGAAAGGACAAGTCCTCAGCGCTCTAGTAGCGTTTCAACCCCACTGCTTATCTTTGTCAACTGAATCCAGTGTTGAGCATTTATGCTACAACATTCAGTCCAATCAATCCCATCTTGTTATTATTAACGATCACAATGATCAGCAACGAAGTTAAACTATGACACTGTGGATGGAGGAATCAAACGTACTAGTCGAAATATAAGATTTAAAGATGAACATGCATCACCCTTTTTTTTCTACTCCACTAGTTCACTAATAAATACACGTCTCACTTCTTAAGGAGTCAAACTTTTTAAAATTTAACTAAAAAATATCAAATAATATCAATATTTATATCTGCAAATAAGTATATTATAAAACTATATTTCATGCGCAATCTAACGATACATGTTACATATGATAAATATTAGTATATTTTTATATATATTTGATCAAACTTAAAAAGATCATTTATTGTGGACGGAGTGAGTAGGTCATATCAATATGTAAAACTATGTCATGCTCTGCTCTTCTTCTTATACTCCCGGCCGCAAAGAGTATGATATAACAACGCTCCTGCTATTTTATTTTTAAAGATGAACATGCATAGGAATAGGAGTAGTGTTTATTTCGTTCCAGGATGTGGTGTGACCGTGTGACGGTCAATCAAGAGTTGATCCCAAAAACAAAATAAAAAGGGGGTGGTCAACCAAAAAAAACCCCTTTGCGGCTGGGAATATCGGCGCGATCCAAACGTGCTTTTGGTTTCTCGCCTAACGCAACATGCTAGGGCCTTGTTTAGTTCCAAAAAATTTTGCAAAATTTTTCAGATTTCTCATCACATCGAATCTTTAGACGTATGCATGGAGTATTAAATATAGATGAAAATAAAAACTAATTGTACAGTTTGGTCGAAATTGACGAGACGAATCTTTTGAGCCTAATTAGTCTATAATTGGACAATATTTATCGAATACAAACGAAAGTGCTACTATTCCTATTTTTGTAAATTTTTTTGGAAGTAAACAAGGCCTAGACGTGGTGGTGAGGGTCCAGCGCGCCTTCTGTCGATCACTCACTCCTTGCTCTACTCCTCGGCGTCGACTACGTACCGTCCACTCCTCGCTCACCTCGATCGGACTGTTCCTTCCGACGCCGACGGCTCACGGCCAGCCAGCCAGCCAGGAGACGCAAACGACTCCCAGCTCAAAACGTCCCAGCTCCGTGGCGCCAACAACGTCGTCGGCCTCCTGACGCCGACCGCGGCGGGGGGGTCAACATGGTGGTCAAGCCGGCCGGTTGGACCTGGACGTACAGGTGACTCATCCACCGCCGCGCGTCCCGTCCCGTCCCGTTCACCAGTGACAGTCACCACCCAACGTTCATTGCCGCCCGCCTAGCCCCGGGTTCCCCACCACCACACTTCGGCTTTGCCGCCATAAATTCTGGATTGGCTTCTGTCACTGCAGAAGACGAAGGGCCCTGCGTTGGCCGCCGCCGCCGGTACGGACAAACACTCCACTGCAGGTGTCGAACACTCCAACAGTCTACAGTAGGTCGCTGTTGCGCGGCGCCTTCCTTCCCTCCCGCTCCCAACCATGCCGATTTAATGCCTCCGGTCCGAGCTGCTGCGCTGTGCAAGGGAACTCTTCTTCTTCCCCGCGCTGCGGCGCTGCCTACCTGCTCGAGCTTGAAGATGGCGCTCGTGAGGCGGTGCCTCTGTGCACCCGAGGAAGACTTCACAGGTGCGTAAAATCCTGACTGCCTGCTTCATCGATGAGACGATCACGGTGGTGCTTCGCCGTCGGCCGTTCCCGTTTGCCAACGTCTTCTCTTCCTGCGGTTCTGATAATTGGAAGTTTACGAATCCAAATTGATGATAGGCTTTACTGTGTTTTACAAGCTTGGTGAAAGGCGAGCTGTCCAAATTAAGCTGACTTGGTTTTCTGAACAGCGCTCTCAGTCATGGACAATCTCAGGCTGTTCTCCTACGGGGAGATCAGAGCGGCTACAAACAACTTCAATCAGAGTAACAAGCTTGGCCGAGGTGGTTTTGGAACTGTCTACAAGGTAAAAAAAAAGACCCAAGAGTAACAAGCTTAGCAACATATTTCCTGGAGCCTCGAGTTAGAAGGTTTCAGCTAGTAAAACCATGTAGTTTAGTAACTGTGTTTTGTTGTGACACAGGGAGTCTTGAGAGACGGCACTGAATTTGCCGCTAAGGTTCTGTCCTCTGAATCCGAGCAGGGGATCAAGGAATTCCTCGCTGAGATCGAGAGCATCTCCCAAGTGAAGCACGCGAACCTCGTCAGGCTGCTGGGCTACTGCGTGCAGAGGAAGAACAGGATCCTAGTGTACGAATACCTTGCCAACAACAGCCTCGACCATGCACTCAAAGGTGAGAGGAACGAACCAACAATCAGGGACTACTGCTAGTACATACAGCAGTACACCCATATATCGCCATCAGCTGGAGCCCTAATTCTTGCCACATGATGCGCTTATATAGTATATATGTCTTAGCTTTAGGTTCAGGGGACGGAGCAGCCGCAGTAAATCTGCCCTGGAGCAGGAGGTCGGACATCTGCGTGGGCACCGCCAAGGGACTGAGCTACCTGCACGAGGAGCACGAGCCCAACATCGTGCACAGGGACATCAAAGCCAGCAATGTCCTTCTCGACCGAGACTACATGCCAAAGATCGGAGATTTCGGGCTCGCAAAGCTGTTCCCAGACAACGTCACCCACATCAGCACGGGAGTGGTCGGAACCAAGTAAAAAAGCTGTTGTGTTTACTGAACCACTTGCTTGGAAACAACGAGCTAGTTTAGTTGCTGATGACAGTCGTTACTCTTAACTCTCTGGCTGCATGCAGTGGGTACTTGGCACCTGAATATTTCGTGCATGGGCAGCTGACCAAGAAGGCCGACGTGTACAGCTTCGGAGTGCTTGTCCTTGAGATCGTCAGCGGGAGGAGGATCTCGCAAACGATCCAGTCGGACATGTTCTTGGTGCGAGAGGTCAGGCGTCCTTCCTTCCTTCCTTCCTTCCCTGAACTTTTCACGTTGCCGGCTTCTCTGTGCTGATGAGTCTCTCGCAAATGAATCTTTTTTTTTGTACAGGCATGGGTGCTGTACCAGCAAGGCAGGCTGCTGGACATTGTGGACGCGAGCATGGAGAGGTACCCGGAGAAGGAGGTGCTCCGGTACATCAAGGTGGGGCTGGCGTGCACGCAGGCGACGCCCAGCAGCCGCCCCACGATGCGCCAGGTGCTGGCCTTGCTGTCGCGTCCCGTCGCGCTGCCGGAGACGGAGATGCGCCCGCCGAGCTTCGCCGAGTACCGCGGCCACCACACGGCCCCCGGAGGTCTGCCCGCCGGTCCGCTACTTCGTGCGTCGCCGAGGGCGAGGTGGCCGCCGCAGGCGCTGGCAGCAGCAGCAGCAGCAACAGCGCCCAAGTGCTCCGCCTCGTTCACGTACAGCGAGGTGGCTCCGCGGTAGCCAGGTGGTGGAAAACCGGTCGGAGCAGGCGCGCGAACCGGCAAACCGGGCACGTCTGAACTGATAGGACCGTGTGAGGCGGCGTGTTCGATGTCTTTCGTGTAATCGTGTTGTGTAGAATTGCGTTAGATTTGGATTTCCTTTTTCTGGTCGTGCTTTCAGTTTGGATTGGTTAAGTTTGGGGCCAAATGCTTGTTGGAATTTGAGCTCTCAAATGTTAGATGATGTAAGGCACTCATTTTACTGAAGATACCTACTCCATTCCATGTGACAAATCCATGCACAGAGTGCGGAGGGTACAATCGAAAAAAAAAGGTCAAAAGAATTACAGAGGCAAATTCCCAGCCTTGCAAATAACGGGGACCATATGTTACATCTTACACAGATGACTAAAACATACAAATGAATTTTGTCTGCTACTGGATTCATGCAACCGCCATGGAATGGAGATTGCCTGCCTAGGCTACAGCTGCAAAGATTACTACATCAACGTACTGGTAACAATACTGTCAAGTACTCAATTCTGTGCTACAATTTACAACTTGCCTAAATAACTTTTGAGTTAATGTAATAAAACTGGCTACCTGCTAAGACCCCTTTCACCTGAACCAGATCAAGGGAAGGAAAAAAATTGTCCAGCTACAGCGCCACTCTTTGATCCATGGAATGAAATGGAGCTGCGTGCCTGCATCAACCTCTGGTTTAACCATTAAACTTCCAGGTCAAAGATTATGCAAAGTTGACAACATGGGGTCACACTCGTGACTGGTCATATCATGGCAATGAAATTCTGCGTGAAGTTACGGCCACCAGTAATACTTCATAGTTACTTGGCCCTTCGTTGGTACTCTCATGGACAGTGGTGGCCTGTGAGAGCCTTGGAAGCCCACCAAAAGCCAATCTAGGGCTTGCATTCAATGTGTGGAGACCTGACAGTTCAATGCTCCATCCAGTTTGAAAAGTTTAGTGCCCAGGCACATCATTTATGCAGACATCTACGGAACATGACCTTCGATCCTAGAATACGTTCCATAAGGAACTCTTTGTACGGTCCTTGGAAAATCTGGCTTGAACCGCTTGTTAAAATTTGGTGCCAATGACCTGGGGTCAACAGTAATTATAGTCATTCAAATTATATGAAATACATATAAGCTATAATATACACATAAAATACTGTGATGGGAATCTCGTCCACACATGGATACAGACAAAACAAAAGCTGCAAAATAACAATTACAAAAAAAAATGCCCGAATGGTGACTGGAACATGAAATGTTTATTCTACGTACATGACCCAACACAGCTAAGGCACTATAACTTTTCCTTGGTCACCTCTTAAGCATAATCCACAATAGTAACTGAGAACTAGTTTAATCAAGAGTCAAGACCCTATTACCAAGCACACGAACAAACACTCCTATTTCCTTCCCTATCAAATTTGACTACTACTCTGCTACATGGCAACACTGTAGAAATGGACTCAGACTATAGGGGGTGAAACTGGAACCAAGAAACATCTTGCAGTTCCATTCAAGTGTAATAGGTCACCGTTATGTAAGGTAGTTTTTCGTATAAAGAAAAAGGTCACAGTTATGCATCACCAAAAGACAACGAATAATCACCTTGGAGAGCCAGATCGCTTATGAGCAAGTTGACCTAGCATGGATCTTAAAGTTCCAAGAGCCTCATCAGCAGCCTACAAAGTAAATAAAAAAAACATGTGAAAATTCAAGTTGGGAAATTATCAACTAAAGCAACCCAATCAAGGAAAGCCCATTGCATGTTTAAAATTTCCATTTATGCATGCTTTGTTAACTAGTAACAGCTCAAAATCTCAAATCTAATATGATTATCTGGAGTGAGCACTGCAACAAATGCAATGCTTCAGACATTGGCTTTCTCAAAAAATCAAGAAGATGGTTTGGTTGAAAAAACAAATTACATGAGGGCACCTGAATTCTCCTAAGCCATTTAATTTGAGCACCTGCTACTGTCATAGTGTCATCTGCCAACATGATCTATGTCATATTGTCAGCAGTTTAACTCAACTCCTACTCCCATGACCATCATCCTCAATCCTTGGTTGCCTCCCTCTACCAACGCCATTGCGCCACACTACCACCACAGCGGCTGTGCCAGAAATTCAGTTTCTTGCTTCATTTTTCGGTGGAAAAAATTATTATCTACATGACTAAAATCATTGTGCAGTCAATGAGACTAACATGAGGGCTTGACTAGACCCTCTGGATAGTTTGAGTGTTTAGCGACAAAAAGAAAGCAGCGGCTGATCTGAGCAAAACATACTCGTTGAAGGAAATAGTACATAAGTCCAGCTTACCAATCGAAATTTGAACTTACATAAGAACACAAAAACAAGGCACGACCATCCTTGATGCTATTTTAAATGCAACTTAGGTATCCTCTGGTTTTACTAAATGAATCCAGATATTCTTAAGGCAAGGAGACTGAAGTAACAATAAGAAAATAAATTGAGTCAGTATTAGACTGCTTATTACCTGGAGCTTGGCCTCTTCCCATGTTAATCCAACTCCTTTGCCTAGAATTTGTCCACCAACTTCTACCTGAGCATAAGATTCTTTCCCAACTAAACCATCTGCTGGAGATGGACGCTCTTGAAAAACTAAGTTATATCCCTCAACCGTGCACTGCAGTGTGTTTTTATATATATACCATAAGGTCTACTTCATGAATGAAAGAGTAGAAAGTCCAACTACTAATAATCAACACAGGTAGCTAGACTTACAAGTTCCTTGAGAGCAGCAACAGAACCTCCTGTTTTCCTGGAATTGTTCTCCATTTTCATAAAGCGAGATTCCTCTGAAGTACTTGAAAGAGGCAACATATCATCCCTGGTATTTCCAGAGTAACCAAAGACATTTCTGTTGCCACTGAAACCATTTTCTTTCATATCAGTCAACTTATTTGGATCAGATGACAAGTATTTATCTGCAAGTAAATTTACTATGTCAAACTCAATAAAACAGACTATTACACAAAATGTTCCAGCAATGCACGAATGAAACAAAAGCTCTACCTCAACCAAGAGGTTGTCATCAAAGAAATTAAAGCTCAAACAAATGGGCAAGCATGTAACTAGAACTATTAAGCAGCATGAGGTGGCTATTGCTTAAACATGCTCAGGATGAAATATTACCAATCATCAGGGCACTATATGCTACCCAAAAAAAATGAGCAAAGTTTTATTGGTTGCCAGAACACTGCCACCATCACCGCCATGAAAACCAAAGCCTATTAGTCCCAAGCAAGTTGGGGTAGCCTTTGTGTGCTGAGGCGTCCCTCACGGCCTCACCCAAAAGGGGGAAGGATGTTTGTTTAGCTAACCTAAATAACACAGCTACTCATAATGGAGATAAAAAAAACAATTGGTTCACATGACACTGATGACATATATAGTGTTATACTGTAAGGTGAAGTAGCACAAACTTACTGGCCAAGTTTCTTAAAGACATTTCTGCAGCTTTGTGCTGTGCTTCTCTCCTTGTCCTACCAATTCCTTCACCAACCTTTTCCCCAACAATCCAAACCTGAACGAGATGCAATAAAAAAGAAAAACAAGGAGGCATAATATAAGCACAACAACATTATTGCAAGCACATGATAGTTCATCAGAAGTTTTCCATCAAACAGTCAACTGAAAATCAGATACTAAAGTAAATTTCAGTTCTTGATCAGATTCATTAATCTCCTTCAAAATTCATATGTTTCCACAACTTCCTAGTTCCTATTATTCTGCACTTCCATGTTTGATGAAATTGCTAATATGAAGAAATTAATCTACCTCAATAGAGAATTGTAGTTCTGCAGTATCACATAATGTTGACCTGTACTCCACCTAAACACAAAAGGAAATGTCAAAAAAGATTGACTAGAAGAACAAGTCTTCTGGTCCACTAACATTGAATGCTACACAGTACCTTAGATCCACATTTCAGAGCAATGCCGTCTAATATGCCAGCTGAGGTCCCAGCATATTGTGCAAAGTGTCTTCCTGATTCTATCTGGTTGTTTCTCTGGCTTGAGGGAACATGCCGAGCTGCTAGCTCCTCACCTTCATGGCATAAACAAAGTTAAGCATAACCATCCTATAAAACACCACATGTACACCAAGCTGCACTTCACAAAAGCAAAACCTAGGGCTATCAAATTGCACAATTTCATAATTGTGCCACTATTTGTGAAAGCATGTGAAATAATTAGTTATTCACCATCAACACATTATCTCATCACAAACTCATGTGGATATTTCTGGTCACATACAGCTGCAGGATCATTAAAATAATTGATAGAAAGAAATTCCTTAAACTATGAATAACAGAATGAGAACCTTGTTCACCAATAATGCACAGGTTTGTGCTACAATATTCTACGAAGCCAAAAGGACCAGTAAGCTGAATCATGTGTTGCAGAAACGACAATATAGGAGAACTAAAGAAAAAGAGAGGCCGACAATATGAAGCAGGAGCGAGAAGTGAGCACAGGCCAGAGGAGTGGAAGGGACCTTTTTTATGGTTTTCATAACATATGAATTGCATGTTGCATTATCACAATTTGTAGTAGATGGATAGTCCCAAAACAATTCATCTGATCAAACAAACTAAACAACTACTACTGAGCAACTTATATCTAACTTCTCTCCATCTAACTTGGAATAAAGAAAAGCTTATTTGACTTATCTCTAAGCATAACCAGACCATCTGTAATGGGGTTGTGACTGCAACTAGTATATGAGTGGCCACACATGGCAAGGGAGCGCATGGAAAGTGCCTCAAGGTGAACATTTTTAAAACTAAATATCAGAAAGAAATTGATAAAACATACCAGAAAAGGATCTGTATTTTGGAGGTGCATGGTTCTGAAGCATGTGGTGATCCTCGGTGTGTGGTAGCTGCACCAAGCATATGCTTGTCAGTTGTCACCTAGTGTCTACATGGCTACTTAGCAAATGAAGACAATTAAAAGTTTTACAAATCATGTACCTGAGAGGGAAACCTCTGGTTCTGATAGCCAAATCTATCAGACGACATAGGACTGTCCCCACCATGAAAGAATGAAGGATGAGGTGGTTGTTTTTTCTCGTAGAGCATAGGATCAGATTCTACAGTGAAACCTGCTGAACCTCTATTCAGGTTACTTGGGTTTAGCCCATCCTCTGTGGGAAACCAATTCCCATGAGGTTGCACTGGAGGAACTGGAACTTGCACTGGTGGTATTGCTGGGAGTGGAGGTGTAGGATCTCTTATGTCTTGACCATGCTGTAATATGAGAAGTCTTCTCCTTGTGTCCGGATCCAACTCAGACTCTGGAACTTCGCCCTCTTCTCTAGCTGGAGAACCTTGCAGTGAATCTGAAAAACCTGGTTGAACAACTGGTTGGCTGAATGTTGGTGGCATAACGCCAAGAGGTGGGGCTAATGGTGCAACTGAAGACGAAACAAAATTCTGAGCAGGGGCTACTGGCATGACAAAGTTCCCCGCTGTTTGATGGAATGCTTGAGCATTAGCTTCCTGAAAGTGGTTACGACGAATATATATAAGAGAAACAAATGGTGCACAATTCCGTAAAAGGTGGGGGCATAAATACATCTGGGAGTTAATTCTGTACTATAAAAAATGCCTACAAAAATGGCAGCAGCTCACAAGAAAAAATATCTGTACTGTCATATAAACCACAAATAAACAAAATTGATTGTGACAGACATCAAACTCACTAATACATTGACATTTGTACTGTTTAGTTATGGAATAAATACACCGTGGTTATGAAGTTTTTTTGAGTTTTCATGCACTACGAGAATTCTAGGTTTAACTAAAAGTGGAAAATTTGTATAACACTATTTGCTATGGACAGGTAATTCGTGCTGCTACAGTATTAGGTGTCGAGAGAACTAAAATTTCTGAAATTTCAGTTTCACTTACCTTAACTGTAATTTTTACCCTCGTTGTTAATTAGTAATATAGTGAAACATTTTTTTTCCCGAAACTGTGCTGTGCTAATAGGCCCCTGGATTGTTGCTGGGAGTCTTTTTTTGTGTGTGATGGTTGGTCAATTTAGGGGGGAAAATCAAGATAGCGTCAAAAGGCACAAACCTTCATTCTCCTCTCAACCTCTGCATCTGCCATACCATCAAAAGGCAATGAATCTCGATTTCCATTCACTAATGCGGCATTCTCATCCTTTGAACATGAAAAAAAACTGTTACTGCTTAGTGAAAAGTGAGCACAGAAAGCAACACGTTCTCCAAAATTTACCTCTGTTATCAAATAATTGCCAACATCTGGCGCAGATGAGATATCATTTACTTCATCCTCATAGTGAACATTGCTAATCCTTGGTAAGAGCCCTTCATCGAAGTCTCTGTCAATTGAGCCATGAAATTCTATGTCACCATTGGGCTCGACTTTACTGAGGTATAAGTTATAGAGAACAGAGCAGTCTAGAAAAGTATTAGGATGAACAACAAAAATGCAAACAAATGGACACTACAATCAGATTAAAAAAAAAAGATAATCTTACTTGAAGAAACCACCCCTAACATTGCATGCAACGTTTCTGGCTACACACAGAACCGGGATAGAACAATTTGCCTAGAAGGTGGAAAGGAGGGATCCTGTTAGTGACAATATAATATCTTTGTATTGGTATACAGATACAGGCCATGAACATCACCTCTGCCTGAGGAGCATAATATGGAGTAAATGCAGGAACCACATGAACTCGTAATTGATCCTTCTCATCCCAAACTTTCAGACGATCGTCAATTACTAATGCCATACCAGGATGGCAAGAACCATCATGGAAGACATTTAGCAAGGACTTCTTTAAACCTATAAATGGTAAATTTGGCATTAATTTCAGTAGAATGAAACTAAAAAAGAAAAACTGTGTTGTATTTTTCATAGTTTGTCAGATTGAATATGACAACATTTAGAAGGTCACATTACGCTATGCTCTTTTTGTACTTGTTCAAAAGCAAGACGAATTACATACCAGATTTTACACACACCATCCGATCATGAAGTTGAACAGAATTAATCAATCTTGAATCTGGATCAAGCAATCTCCACATTTCTAAAGCATAGTCTCTTTCAGCCATCGTACACACATACACCTCAAAACGCTTGCGACCTCTTGCAATTAAGTAGCTGCGAAGATCCTCCCAGGCCGGCCTTAAACGTACAAGTACACTGGTATCCCTAATCTGCAGAAAGCAGAATGAAATCAGATGGCTGATTGACAATTTTTGTGCAACCAAATCAGAAAGTCCAAACAAGGTTGGAAAATGCATGCAACAACGAAGAATCAAAGTTCCTGAACCATCCTTGCTATTACTAAACAAGGATGGACAAGCTCAGACATTCATCCATTGGTCTAACAGAGAAATCAATAATTCGAATAATTATTGTTGGACATCCTTGATTATATGCAGACCTAGATCCTTGAATCTTAGAGCTTTTGCTTTGCTCCAGGACTTAGGAACTTCTACTTTATGACATTCCCTTAGGGTTACTGGTGTGCAAGGAAAACCCAAATTTAGCAACGGCATACTGTGTAGTTATAACATACATATCTATGTGCCAGTAAAGAAATGCTACCATGGACAGGCCCAAAGTAAGTTCAAGCAATTTAGCACATACCAGAGGATTTATTCTTGTCAGGATAATGTTTTTATCTTGTAATCTTATAACTGGACGTGTCATTGGTTGCTGGTTATCAGACAATGGTGGAACAATCTCAGGTTGTGCTTTATACACTTTTCCATCATCATAGACCTGATCACCTTCTATATATTGCTTTAGGATGGACTTATCATCCTGGTACCTTTTGATCTCTGATAGCATACCATTCCTACGCTGTGGATCAGTCTCATTACTCAGCTTTCTTTGAAGGCCATCAATTCTGTCCTCAAAAGACCGTGATGTATTGGCGACAATCAACGTCTCATCAAGGTCAAACACGATACCCAGGCACCGAAGATTTAACATGGTCAAGCAAGAATTATACAGGCCAAATGGCAATTTATAGCCCCAGAAACATGCATGATTTGTCAAGTTTCTTCTGGATGTCATCGCAACTAAATGCAATTCTCCATCTCCAAGTGGAACAACCGCGGTCTGAAAGCACAAGAAATTAACGCGTTCAATATGATATATACAGTATAGAACCATAAATGTGGTTTCCAAATGAATACGAGGGAAAATGAAAGTAATTAGAAGGTGAAAATGGACGTTGAAATCTCTAAGAGGTAAATAATACATGTATTTAACTTTAATAATGCCAGAGCTAGATCTTAAATTCTCGGCGATATTTAAGAAAATAGGGGACATCAAGGCATGGAGAACCAGCTGAAGGCAAAAACTTAGGTCCAAAATTGCAAAATCTGAATTGGCTGTCATTTCATCAGTGTATATCCTGAATTCTAAAATCAGGCAGTTTAATATGGAATATGGAAATGTCGATACCAAAGCAAAGGCACTTGAACTTACAGGATTGCCATGGAAAAAACAATATTTGCACAGGTTTGTATATTTAGTCAAATAGAGAAGCACTTGAGTAACTGTAACTTAATGTGACAGGCCCAGGCATTCCATATATTTTATATTTTAATTAATGTTCGACTTGTTATCAGAAATCAGGAATCAAAATTCAGATTCAATTAGTGTGATGTACAACTTTATCAATTGTCAACTAATGCACATCAAGTGATTCAAAGTCAACGAGTATCAAATAAATGTCAATTTTCACAAGTCATCAGATTTGTGTGTCCCAATTCCAAAGGATCAATACATGCATTCAGACATCCAATGGCTGATTGCCCGATTGTGAAGCTTAAATCTGTTTCTGAAGTCCTTCAACTAGCCTCAGTAAGGTTAAAAGTTGTGAATAATCATGCAAGTTCAAGTCGGTGTCATCACTGAAAAATATCAGCTCATTCTTAGACATGCGTTCACATCCTGCCAAAAACCCTTGTCCAGTGATCGTTCAAGTAAAATTAACAAAATTATTCCAATCCTAAATGTAAGAATTAATTATGTCCCGGTAAGCTTGTCCACGTAACAAGAATAAAAGATATTCCTTCCATTAAAGCGTTCCCCATGTAAAATTCGTGATATCCTTTCATATGTTCATATTGTTCTCTTTTTTTTGGACGGTGGATGTGAACCTCTTTTTATGTCAGGAATAATCTGTATATACCTTGTTGTCCCTGAGGCAAGCGGCGTGCATGGCGACGAGAGGCATCGGCGCCACGTCGGCGGCGACGGGCGGCCTGGACTCCATGACGAGGCATCGGGCGCCGACGGCCACGGTGTGCATGACCGCCAGCGGAGGGCACCGCTCGCTGGGCGGGGAAAGGCGGTCAACGCGGATTTCTCGCGCCCACGCCGCCACGGCCAGGCCCGCGCTCGCCTCGCCTTTGGGCCACACCTCAACTTCTCCGATTGAGGTGTTCCCGTAATAAACCATCGACTTGAACATTCTCTCTAGATCCAGCAAAACAACAAGCAGATCCAAAGCGGATCTAGCAGATCCGCAGGGTCAAGGGTTCGTTCTGGGCGTCCAAAACAAGGGCCCTGGTTCTCCAACAGGTAGATCTGCAAGCCTTGCAGGTCTGTTCTTATGAATCGTCCGAAACAGAGAAAAAAAAAGCACACACACAAGAAACAGGTAGTAGGGGGAAAGGCAGGCAGATGTGTTTGTGTGTGTGGTCTTAAATCAACGATGCTTAAGATCGTGTTCGAATTCTTCACCGTTCTGACCAGATTTGGTGCGTCAGGTGAGAGGATTCGCAGGGTGGCTCGCTCAAATCTAAGGGGGGAGTTCGTGCGCTGCCGCGTCTATGGCGGCCGCGTTGTGGTGGGGAAGGGAAGAGGGAGGGAGGGGGAAGTTGGGAGAGGCTTGTGAAACCCTAGCTTCTGATCGTATTTGCGGCACCGAGCTGGAGAGCAGATGGATTTATTTTGGCAGGTGGGCGGGGGGGACTGGAGAGTGGGGAGGGGCACGGCGCACGGGAGAGGGTGCGGTGGTTCGTTGGGATTATCGCCTGGCAATTATTACGGATTTTAGTTATGTTTTTGCGTTTTTCATCATCCTAGAAATAGTTTTTTTCTTTTGCGCCTCTTCTCAGCGCGGCGAAGGCGTTTGGTCCTGGCACGTCTGCGTGTTTTTTGGTCACCGTAGTACTGGTGGTGGCCAGGAGGAGGGCGGTTGACCCACTTTTACAAGTTTTTCTATGGCTGGGTGGGTGGTTGCTGCTGGGCCACCTGGCCGTCCAAATCGGTGTCGCCGAAACGAGAGAGATCGGCCGTCCTTTTTCTAAACAAAAGTAAGACCCGACTTTTTTTTTGGTCGCTCCTCCTCCGGTAACTGCGATACCTCCGAAAGATGGAAGTGTGAAATTGAAATAAAAAACAGAAAAGGATTCCTGTTACAAATTTATGATAGACAATAATATATAATCAGGGATGTGGAAATGTGCGAAATGAAATAAGAAAAAATAAAGGATTCCTGATATAAAGTTTCATCTACGACAAAAAATCTCGGTCCCTCATTGAGGAAAGAAAATTAATCGCTCCTCATCTAAAGGAAAGAAAATTAATCTCACCACCGAATCTTGGGACGTCTTCCGATACTGCCCGGCTTCAACGCACCAGCGGTCC
>Ga0182004_10000275_pt1 | contig 28384 bp, 12 predicted proteins | sample Sormic07211540_1_FD_120479 | JGI IMG/M metagenome (GOLD analysis project Ga0182004, IMG submission 120479) | Endophyte microbial communities from Sorghum bicolor roots, Mead, Nebraska, USA - 072115-40_1 MetaG | ecosystem: Host-associated > Plants > Roots > Unclassified | place: USA: Nebraska...
ACTAAGTCCATGTCATCCTATATTAATTACAAAAAATGACCATGTCATCTATATCATGTGAAATACTTTAAATCTTTAATCTATTAACATACAAGTCATGTACATACACTATTTGTTTCATCAGATCATCACCAATTAATTCCTCTATAATGTAACCAAATATTAGTTTTTGTTTAGCAATTTTTTACTAGATCTAATACAATAAAATACATGCAAGTCAAATTCATATGTATAAATACATAATAGACTGAATATCATATAGTAATTCTATGTATATAATGATTTATTTTTAAGAAATTCCCGCAGCAACGCGCGGGGAATTCACCTAGTTAGTACAAATGAAAGAAGATCACACTAACTGGATACTGCAATTAACATCAGTGCCAGAACAGACACGCATTCAAATCAATCATGTATATGCTAGAACTTTAGAAAAAACAAAACAAAATTGCATAAGCCAATGCATGCATATCTGGTCTGCAACCAAAATTTTCAAAGATCAGACAGAATAGTATCCACACTTGAATCTGAAGTAAATTTGGCTGTGGTTCTAGTGTGCTACATACCGATAACCTTGCAACCTTGGCAAGCTTTTGTTTTACTTCAGGAGGCAACCGTCTTTTAACTGCTGCTTGGCCATTTGGATCTACCTCATTAATATCAATTGTAGGTGGTCTGTCTGCAAGGAGAATTTCAAGCATTTAAAACTACTTCAAGCACTACTTTGTGCACAGAAAGACTCTAGCACAGCAGGGGTATACGGTACAACACTCACATTCTGCAACAATCTTCTGGAGATCGCGAATAGCTCGCTCAAGCCTGGTGCCTTTGGGTTTAGTACCTGAACCCTCCCTGCCAACAACTGGGTGCTGAAAACAACAGACAATGTTGAAGTGGGTTGAAGACTTTCTCTTGTGCCATAAAAAGAATATAGGAATGAAACCCTTACCATTGTTTGTGTAGAATAGACAGCACTAGCCATAGCCATGCCAGGATATTCACCTGTTCCATGTCTCTCTTTGCGGTAGACTTTATTTGATGGATCTTGATTTTCTCCGCTTACCTTTCTTTGTTGGAAATCAAGTTGCACTGAAGTGCCTTTATCCCTGTAAACTTGATAAGCATAATCAAATGTCTCACTGGTTTTTGACTTATGTGCATAGTCAACAGGTAGTGCTGCAGCTTTATGTTTTTCCAAGTCTCTGAGCTCCAAAGGAGGATGTGAGACATCCTTAATAATCTTAGCACGTGCTGCAGCATCACCACCCGAGAATTCAGAAGATTTTCTTTTAGGGGCTCCTCCAGGACCACTGGTTTTGTTCTTCACCACTCTATTGTCCTCGTGGTATTGACCATAAGAACCTATGTTGCTACTAGCTAATTGTTTTCCTGCCTGCACAGTACCTCTTGCAGAGGATTTTCCAGGTACATCGCCAATATTGAAATAATCAACTGGAGCAAGGTGATTAGTTTCCAGATAAGTATTTGATGCATCCTTTCTTCTCCTTTTCTTTGGAGCAACATTTGCTGATGTGCCAGGTTCACTGCAAAACAGGATCACATTGATGTTTAACATTTCATCAGTGCTGACATGAATATATCAATGCAGGTATGCATGCAAGCATGTAATTATGCTATCTTGATCCTTTGCTTTGAATGAATTGATGTAAATGACCAATCCTAACATAAGTACAAGCAACGATTTGTTACTCTCATTTTTGTTTTCAATGTTATGAGCTTATTCACACGTGCCCATGACATTTTTTATGTCAGCTGGCACAGCATGTACATATAATAGCTAAAAACAAATATCAATTGTGCTGCCCCAAAACGAATTAACAGGCATTAGCATAAGAGTATGGAGCACAAATTTCACTGCCTGCATCCGTATTGACTCCAAAGTTAAATATTTCGGGAACCTTACATCTGTTCCAGCTTCCCCTTGTTAACAAAATACCCATCGTGCTTAGTTTTCAAATTATCGACTTCGAAATATTCATCCTGCAAAGAGGCAGACATTAAATAAATTAGTGAGAAAAGAAAATTCATTCTCAATTGATAGATTTTAGCATACCTCATGACAATCATATGTTGTTTACAAAATATACTCATATACAAGATGACTAAACTAGTAAATCACACTACAGTTTCGGTCTAAATTGAGCAATTGCATAGGCATCAGGTAGTTCACGTGGTAGAAATCTTTAGAAGAACCTTTCCCAGACATATAGCTTAGGTCGTGAGATATACTATCATATATTCTAAATTGAGCAATTGCATAGGCATCAGGTAGTTCAAGTGGCAATGCCGTATCAGAATATGATTTCCCTACTGATAAGCAAAGAGTTCAGAAAGGTAGAACCAAAGTAACATAGGGTAAATTTTAATATCATTTTATGTAACCTAAATAATAACTATACCATATACAAAATCAAGTCAGTTTAAGGCGTCCGATTTAATAAGCATGAAGCTGAGACCACAAAAAGATCCAGAAGCAACAAACCAAACGTCTCGACAAAAGAAACAAAATTTGAATATAACTAACCAATTCGGCGTCATCAATGAAAGAATCCTCAGTGTCATACTGATCATCATCTGGTACATCATTAAGATCCTCTTCATCGCTGCTATGTTTTCCCTGGCAATTTGTACATGGAGTCAAAACATCATCCATGGTGAACATGGGATCAAATGCAACACGGTGTTTAGTACCATGTAAAGGCGCTCAATTTTTTCAATGACTGCATTGAACCGATTTGGCTGTGTTGGGTCCTTTGGGTCATTTTCTGCAGGATGTGCCTGATTCAAATGATAAAACAAACTATTAGATGTTGAATACAGCATTTCTTGAACGTCAAGCAATTCAGTGGATTCCAAAATTTTAACATACTTTTCACACTGAAATACGGAATGTTAAGAGCATCATGTTCAAGAATGAAAAGGTTTTGGCATGAACATGTATGTATAAAAATCTTTCAGAATGAGATTTCATTGATTTAGGCATATAGGCTTTCAAGGTTTTGGCAGATTACAAGAGAGAGGAACTAATACTCACTGTAGAACATCTCTGGGAGATACAGCTCAGGCACCTAATAACATAAAAAAAAAAGATACATAGCTCAACCCGAACAACAGAATATAACTGCACTGTGTTCATAGTAATTAAGAACATCAATGTTGTCATCGTCATCACTACCCTAAAGGTATGCTTTTATGAGGGATGGACATGTTGCTACCTACCAACACAAAACGGCCCTCACGTGGATCTTACCTTCAGTCTCCAGAAGAGAATCCTTCTATTTTCATCCACTCAAAAAGCTAAGCTAGGTAGCGCACAAATTACAGCGATGGAGCGGGCAACCAACCAACACGCAACAACCGCAAAATGACTGCTTACCGCACCAGATGGGCCCGCATGTGCAGCGAACGCTGGCTCCGTCTTCACTGACGGTGCCACGGCGGTTTGCCCGGTCTCCTTGAGAAGCTTCTTCCACGACACGATTGTGGTCTCCCCTGGCCGCAGGTCTACCGTGAACAGCTGCCTCCGGCACGCCGCCGCGGGTTCAGGAAGCGTAGGCGCGGTGGCAGGGGGCTGCGGCGGAGCGAGAACGGGCGGCGCAGAGGTAACGGCAGGGGCTGCCGCCGCCGCCGCCGCCGCCGGAACCCTAGCAGCTGCGGCAGCGGCAGGGGCGGCGGAGGACGAGGAGGGGGCCGCCACGGGGTCTTCCATGGAGAGGCTGGGGGAATTGGGAATTCGAGAGGTCACGGCATTAGATCGAAGGACCTAGGGTTTTGGGGATCGGGGTTGGGATGGTGCAGGTGAGTGGGGGGAGTGGACGAGGAGGTGGGCTCCGGAATTGGAGAAGGGGGGCACGAAAACGCCCTCGGTTTTGGTCGAGGCGGAGGGAGTCGCGCGCGCCGGATGGAGTGAACTAGCCGCCGTGGATTTCTCGTCGCCGTTGGGTTGGTTCCTCGTCTCGCCGCCGCGTACGCGTCCTGCCTTCGGAATCGGAACGGGCGCGCGTGGACATGTGGGTCCGGTGGTTGTTTGTTGTTGGGCTTGGGCCCTGGGAATACAAAAGCGTTTCCTTACCGCGCAGATGGTCGCGCGGACCCCCTCGCCCATGGGCCGCGAGTCCGTGACTGGCCCACGCACAAAGCAAGGTAGGCCTGCGGCCTGCGAGGTCGGTGAAAAATGGGAAGAAAATTATAATCTATCTATATATCTATATCCATATCCATATCTATATCTTCATCTATATTTATATCAATATTTATATCTATATCTATATCTACCTAATAATAAAGAGACAAAAAAATTGACCTACATATAAAATATAAGACTCCTCTTAAACTAAGATTACATGTAAAATGTAAGACTCCTCCTAAACCAAGATTCAATCTCAAATACGTATATTCAGAAACATAAGTCAAGTGCAACCTCTATGTTAACCTGCACCATTATTTTTCTTGGACTTAGAAACAGTGAAACGCAAAACAGAAAGAAAGAAAAAGAACCAAAACAAAAAAAAAGCATGGGCAAAATATAAAAAAAAGAAAAACATGAAATTTAAAAAGCCCTTCGTGGTAAGATATATAATAAGATAACATTCATATTTTTTAACCTGTTTTTATTTCAAAATACCTTAGTGTCCTCGGTGTCCTTTGGCACGACTGAATATCGTATGCATGTTGCAGATATAAAAAATAGAAAAACAACTAAAAATAAGAAGGTAGAAAATAATCAAAGCTACTAACAAAATAAACGAATAAACTCAAAATCCAGACCAAAATGAGGCACCTATGTTGTACTTGCCCAGCTCGTTCTTCTTCCGAATTGGCGTTATGTTTCTAGAATAAAACTTGCATATGCTTACAATTCTATAATTTTGTTTGCTAAGGTGGTCATTGTCGCATTGCCGAGCACGCACCATTGTGTTGTTCAATCTGTGAAAGAGGATCTCACCGGCGATTCATTCCATGGTCAGGTCTCAGCGATTGAGATGCTCTGCAGGGCTCGCTGCTGTCACGAGTGCCAAGTCTAGAAACCATATAGCAAATTTGCTGACACGTGCGAGCTCTGGCTCCACCTGCAATATTCACACCACTGCTACCGTGTATCGCTTGGATGATTGGGATCTCAGGACGAGTGCCTGCCGTACCAAAACCCTTGTTCAACGTTGCATGTCAGCCATTATCTTTCTTCATCAGGATGGTCGGTGTTCTCTATCACACCACCATGTTGTTGTTGTTGTAGATTTTGAGCTAGAACCCAATTGAAGTGTCTAACATGGACTGCTTCTTGTTGGAGGTGCAAAAACGGTCCACATGTCAGACACATGCAACGAGAGTTTTACGTGCCATCGGGCATGGACGTGGCGATGTTAGAGCCATCTAGCCTGAATAACTGAACTCCTAGGCTCATGCATATCTTTGCCACTTGCGCTAGAGGTACGAACCATGTCGTCCAACCCCCGTCCCAGTCCTCAAATGTCCCATGGCCATAGCCCTAGCCATATTGTGTTTTTTCGATGTACTGGGAGAGCCTAACCGGACTCAAGCAACATCTACATGATTTGCCGAGGAGATGGCACAGTGATGGAAGAAGCCAGTAGAAAAACAAGAAAAGTGTAGTGCCCGAACTATGATTGACACGACAACATGAATAAAGAGAGAGATGCAAAGACAAATTTATCAAATTTTATAGAAAAAGCAAAACATACTTTCTACCTGTTACAACACGAGCATTTTTGCTAGTGAAAAACGTAAATAAGAAAATCTAGATCATATTGGACCTATTTGGTTTGCTTTCAAAAAAAATATGCCAAGCCAATGATCACATTTGACTTGACACGTCTATAGTAAACTTTTTTTTGCCTAAAATTTACTTGTCAAATCTTTAACATATCAAATTTTGGTCGTAAACCGAACATGCCTATTGTCTATTTGTCTTCCATGCACTTTGTTTATTTGTTGGTGAAGAAAACAAAAGGCATTGCTGCTAGTGCTAGCTATACCCGTCTCCATCCATTCTGAACATGTTACAAAGTACAGTTGCATTACAACAACGTAAACAAATGAAACAAAAGCAAACTCTGATTAGTGATTAGCCCATCTCTATGAGATGGCCTATCGATCTAAGAAGGGGGAGAAAAAAAACCGATGTGAAATCAAAAGCGAAAGCTCCTCGTTTCATTCGAAATCATCACGGCCTGTTTCGCGCAGCTCAGCTACTGCCTTGCCATTGCCGCTGGTGGCCATCATCCCCGACGGGGACTCGGGCGGTGGCGACGTGGGGAGCCTGGACGTGAAGCACCGGTGCTTGAGCGCGTCGCTCGCAGCAAGCCCAGCCTCCTCCTCGCCCTCGCCGTCCGTGCCGCCCTCGTCGAAGTTACGCGCGTAGCTGAGGGCGTCGTACTGGAAGTCCCGGGACCGGCGACGCGCGTGTCTGCCAGACCCGAGGCTCTGGCCCTTTGCCTTGATCCACGCCGACGGCGACCGGATCAGAGACGGGGACGCCGGCCGGTCTGCGTGCCCGTGCCCGTGTCCCTGTCCGAGGCAGCTGGTGCCGTGCGCGACGGGGGAAGACGATGATGTCGGGGACGGGCGGAAACAGCCGCCGAAGCAGCCAATGTTGCTGGTCACGGGAGGGACCTGCACATTCAGGTCGTGGAGGTGCGATCGCCGGTGCTTTCCGTCGCGATGGCTATGGTCCGTCTCGGCAGAGGAATCAGCCATGCCGTTTCTTGGTTTCTTTTTTTAGCCAAGCATGTGTGAAGAAAAAACGAGAGGTTTTGCTCTCCTTGGCCCTTGACTCCTTGAGCGACGGGCAGCGCCTAAAGTTGCCATCGTTTCTTCTTCTTCTTCTCTCTTTTTTTTTTCTCTCTTTTTTCCAATATTATTGTTATTGTTGTGTCGTGTCCGGGAAGATAGCCAACTACCCGTCGAAACAACAATTTGCACTGCATTTCCGATTTCTTTATTAGTTGAAAATAGACTATTAGTAAAGAACCATTTTATAACTATGTAAAATTAGGGTCTATTTAGCGGGTTTTTTTTTCAAGTGCTCCTTGGCCAGAGTACTTGAGAAAAAGTCACTTTGTAAATTCGGTTCATATCTTAAAAATAGCTTCGACTCCTTTACTACTCATCAGAGCCTTCTAAAGTGTTTAGTTCCGCTTCTTTATGGAAGATGTCATAGAAGGTAGAGTCGTGCTAAATAGACTTTGAAAATACTAAAAAGGCATTGGTGAAAATATTTTTCTTTTCGATGATAAGTCTATTGTGATATTGTGAAAACTGTAGACAATTTATTTGTTTTGTCAAATAGGATTTTGTTAACGCTGATGAAATCGCGATATCATATCATAAATTTGACAAAGGGTCTACGTTTTTACATCTACTGAGACCCCTTAAAGTCCTACCGAGAGAAACGTCGACAAGACACGACATGGGAAGTACACAACGCCATTACCGCATATAGTACCCTCCCTCTGCTTTCGGCTTTGCCATCAACTGCAACCGGACAGCGAGGTGAAGTCAAGTTGCCCCGCGGACGCAAAGCATACAAGTCATTTGCCGTTTCCGGCGCGCGCCTCTGAACAAACCCGAAAGCCCCCTCATCACCATTCCTCTTCCTGCCATGGCGATCCCCTTTACTCCTCCCCTCCCCTCCCACCACCACCACTGCCCCTCCCAACTACACCACACCGGCACCACCACCAAACGAGCAGCTCCAGGCTCTTGCTCAAGAAGGGGAGAAGAGGCGAGCCTTTATTGGGAAGTTGCTGGAGGAGAGAAGGGGAGGAAGGATGGGGCGCGGCAAGATCGAGATCAAGCGGATCGAGAACTCCACCAACCGCCAGGTGACTTTCTCCAAGCGCCGCAACGGGATCCTCAAGAAGGCGCGGGAGATCAGCGTGCTCTGCGACGCCGAGGTCGGCGTCGTCATCTTCTCCAGCGCCGGCAAGCTTTACGACTACTGCTCCCCCAAGACATCGTGCGTGCCGTTACCTACTACCTGTTTTTCTTCCAGTATCTGATTATCTTTTCACTGTGCCTTAGCATATTGTTCTAGTTTTTTGCCGGGACTGGAGAAAGGTTCTATTTTTTTTAGTCTGCTACTGTTGCATTTTAGTTGGATTTGGATACTGTTATACTTTCCGTTACTGTAGCAAGTATGCAATTTAAAGTTGTTTTGAATTGGGGAAGAGACAGCATAATTAGGTAAAGGATAAGATTTTTGGCGGTACTGCTACTTTTCTTATCTATTTGTCATGAACGAGCTTGTATAAGTCTTAAGATTTTTGCCTGAATGGTTTCTTGTCCATTTAAAGTATACTTTTCTATTTGTATAGGTTAACCACCTGTGGTGCTCTTTACTAAAATCGTTATGGCTTGCGTTATTTTGATTCACTTGGTTTCTGTTGAGCCGACACACTAGCAAATATCCATCCCTGTATATGTGATATCCTTTTGGTATGTCATAGGCTATCAAAAATCTTGGAGAAGTACCAGACCAACTCTGGAAAGATACTGTGGGATGAGAAGCACAAGGTAATATTTGATTTCCGGAGAGAACAGAAACCCCTTTTTTAGAGCTTAACTGTCATTTTGCTACCTCCTAGTCCTAGAATTAGTTGAACATATTGACTGACTATTTGATGCGCACACGAACCATTTCAGAGCCTTAGTGCCGAGATTGATCGTATAAAGAAAGAGAACGACACCATGCAGATTGAGCTCAGGTAAATGCTTAAACTTGAATAAATTGTCTTTTGTTTTGGAATTTCATATGAAGTTTTTATTTAAAGAGAGTGGTCTCAAAGTAATCTTTTAAGCTATAATAGATTGTCTTTCCTTTTTGGGAATTTACCTCTTCAGTTTCATGTTCATATGATCTCCTGTGTGATGGTGCAGGCACCTTAAAGGTGAAGATCTAAACTCACTGCAACCCAAAGACCTGATCATGATTGAGGAGGCACTTGATAATGGACTGACGAACCAGAATGAGAAACTGGTAACAAATATACTCAATCAGTCAATATCAATGTGGTTGATGTTGCAGGTATTGTCATCTGTGTAATAATTCTGATATTGGTTGTTTTGTTGATGCAGATGGAGCACTGGGAAAGGCGTGTTGCAAACGTATGAGCTTAATCTGACTAATGATTCTGTATTATGAATTTTATTTGAGCATATGGTTATTTTTAATTCTTTCCCTAATCCGCTATTTTGTTGGTTGGTTGTAGAATAAGATGATGGAAGATGAGAACAAATTGCTGGCCTTTAAACTTGTAAGTGTCTTTGCAGAGTTGCATTTGACGAGTTGAAATTGTACTTGAAAAAAGGCTGTTCACTCTTCACTTGAAAAATCAATTTGAAATCTAAGACTACCTCTACTTTGATGTTTAAATTACTTGTGCTGTGTACAGTTATCAGAGACCAAGTTAATCCACTATTTCATAAAAAACAGGGGAAATCCATGCAACTAACCTATATTGACAATCATGCATCATACTTTATCGGCCAACTAGAATGTCATGGAATGTGTTTGTCATATTTTCCTCCATCTACTAAATTATTTCTGATTAGTCAAATCAAACTGGATAAGTAAATGCCAGACTTTCTAAGTTGGTGGGATGTAAACATATTAGCCTTCGTGGTTTCAATGTTGTTCGAAAATTTTTATACACAATATCTATGCGCTAGTACTTACTACTTCTAGTTAATGGTCTGAAACTAGAAAACTTGCCTAAGCCACTGTTCTTCTTCATTGTCTGCAGCACCAGCAGGATATTGCACTGAGCGGCAGCATGAGAGAGCTTGAGCTGGGTTATCATCCTGACCGGGACTTGGCGGCCCAGATGCCAATCACCTTCCGCGTGCAGCCCAGCCATCCCAACTTGCAGGACAACAATTAGACGGCTGGAATACCCCCCATTCCACTTGCCGTCTCATTTGAAGATTTCACACACCACCACTGGCTTGTATGTCCTCTCATGCGTTGCCAACTGTATCTTTTCTTTCCAGTATGTTTGGATGAATGTATAATGTGTGTCAGTCGATCTTTAGCACACGTTCTCAGCTGGTCTATCCTCCTTCAGGATGGCGCCAGCAGCAGAACTGCAACGTGAGTAACTTGGTACTGTATGACTGTGTATTCACTGCATCTGCCGGACAGTGAATCTATGCGCTACTAAAACAGTGGTGGACAAACCATGATGTAATATTTGTGTCGGAGTGTCAATGACACGTATTTGAGTTTTCACTATATGTTACATATAATGCATTTACATTAGCTGAAAAGGCTATACATCACTCTGAAATCCAGTTAACCAACACTTGCATCAGTGTAGCATAGCATGTGGAACTGTGGATGTTACGCATCTTATAATAAGAGTTCGTACGTGTGATCCCGACCTGACACGTCGGTCACCTTGCAACCTGCACGCATCCATCATCGCCGTCGTGCATCACCGGAGCATGTCTCCAAAGTCCACGAGTGGGCCGCCGCCGCCGCTCAGAATCGATGATGCGCTGAAATTAGTTTCGCCTTCGTCGAACGCAATCCTCTGGCCGAACGGCTGCGGCCGGTCCGGCAGGTCGGGCACGTCCATGTCCCCCTCCAGCATCCTCAGTGCCTCCGGCATGCTCGGGCGGAACGCCACCGTGACGTGGGCGCACAGGATCCCGACAAGCACATACCTCTCCATGGCCGCCACGCTGGTGCTCGGCTCCTTCCGCAGCGCCTGGGCGAGGACATCCCCCGGGCGGCCAGCCTTGGCGTGCGTCCACGCCCAGTCGGTGATGAGCACGACCCCTGACGGGTCGGACAGGTCGAGCGCGCGGCGACCGCTCATCACCTCGAGCACCAGCACGCCGAAGCTGTACACGTCGCTCTTCTCGGTGAGCTGCCCGTACAGCGCGTACTCCGGCGAGAGGTAGCCGTGCGTGCCGGCGACGCGCGTCGTGAGGTGGGACTGTCCCTCGCGGCTCCGCCGGGCGAGGCCGAAGTCCGCCACGCGCGCGCGCATGTCCGCGTCCAGGAGGATGTTGGTCGCCTTGATGTCCCGGTGGTAGATCCCCGGCTTGACGCCGTAGTGCAGGTACTCGAGCCCCCTGGCCACGTCCAGGAGGATGGTCCTGCGCTGCGCCCACGACAACGCCGGCCGCCGCCTGCCCTGGCCGTCCTCGAAGATGTACTGGTCCAGCGAGCCCTTGGGCATGTAGTCGTAGACGAGGAACATCTGCTTGCCTTCGTCGGGGTCGTCGTCGGCAATGCAGCACCCGCGGAGCGGCACCAGGTTCCGGTGCCGGAGGAGGCTGATGATCTCCACCTCGTTGGTGAACTCCTCGTCGCCGCCCTCCACGTCGGGCTCGAGCATCTTCTTGACGGCGACGACGGTGCCGTCCGCGAGCACGCCGCGGTACACGACGCCGAACCCGCCGCGGCCGATGAGGTTGCGCTCGGCGAAACCGCCGGTCGCCTTGGACAGCTCGCAGATGTCGAACATGACGGAGCCGGTGTTTGGCCGCGGGCGCGAACGCCGCTCCTCCGAGATTTGGATGCTCCTGCCCTTGGTGTGCTCACGCCTGTTCCTCCAGACGAGGAGAGCGACGAGGGAGACGAGCAGGAGCGAGGCGATCGGGATGGTGGCGGCTACTGCGATGTTGGTGTGGCTGGCGGAGCTAGAGGTCGGCGACGAGGTGGTGGGGGAAGGCGTGGAGAGAGCGAGGCCGAGGGCACACGCCGCAGTGACGGGGGAGTCGGGGCCCGCGGAGCTGGAGATCCCGGCTGCGTAGAGCACGGTGAGGTAGAAGCAGTTCTGGGACTTGGATCCGTTGCCTGCTGCCGCAGTGAGGCGCGCCGAGGCGTCGATCCCGGCGGCGAGGCAGCGGTTGCAGAGCGACATGGAGGCGACGTCGGCGCCGCAGGAGGCGTTGAGGCCGGCGACGGAGGCGTTGCCGGCGACCGCGACGTACTCCGCGGCGGTGGTGACCCCGGCGCAGTAGTCCGGGGAGATGGCGAACTGGGACTGGACCGGGAAGCAGCCCGGCACGAGGGAGGCCGGCAGCGAGAGCGGCGGCGCGGCGAGCGCGGCGGAGAAGGCGCGGAGGCAGGCCGCCGAGGCCCCCGCGGACGGGAGGCGGAAGCGGCCCGTGGCGCGGAGCCGCGACGCGAGGCCCACGCCGAGCACCGAGAGGAGCGTCATGCAGCAGGCCGTGCCGTTGGCCACGGGCGGCTCGCACGGCGCGCGGTCCCACGGGAGCGTGGCCACGTAGCCCAGGTCGAGCGGGCACGGCGCCGTGGCGTTGGCGCCACCGGCCTCGGCCGCCGGCGGGCGCGTCATGACGAGGAGGAGGAGGAGGACGGCAGGCTTCCACTTCCACACCGCCGCCATTCCGGTGGGCGAGCGGATGGGAAGAGAACCCGATGCAAAGCGAAAGGGGAGCTCAAGTGAGGCGGCGATGCCAAGGTGCCCGTGTGTGTATTTTAAGCGCGGGTGGAGTCGGATGGAGCGAGTGGCTGGGCTTGGCATCGGATCGGTGCCTCGGAGGTCGGAACCTGATCTGGGTGAGTGTGATGTGGGGCTGCGATGGCAGAGACACTGACGTCGAGCAACAAAACACGTTGACCAGTGCCGGTGCTTCACTGACTACCTGTGTTTCGTGATCAGGAGAAAGGGGTCAATACATTACTTGCAATGTGCGGTGACCCTATCAGGCTAAACTTGTGCGCTGACCACGCCGGCTCAAGGAGGCAAGAAACATGAGAAAGTTGGTTCCATGTGGCCAGAAAGACGGGCTTTTTTTTCCTCGCTCCGTCACGGGGCAGCTGGCTGTCTACCTTTTGATTTGCACCACACCAACTTGACGTACGTAATGATCTTGGATCGAGGAAAGAACTGGTTGGTACGTGTACTCTTACATGGTTTTTTAATCGATGCCATTGTAATTAACAATTAGAAACCTCTAATTAACGTTGGCAACAAGGCAAATCCGGCCTTTGTGTGCAGGCTATATCATTGCTGCTGGCCGTATGTCCAGGAAAAGGGCTCTAGGAATTATGAGCGACAGAACAGAGCGCAGTCGGAGAAAGAATCACGTCACATGTGGCTCTGTCTGAACACATCTATTTTTTTTCCCAGAAAGCCCTAACCATGTCTCTCTCTCCCTTTATCTTGACAAAAGTTACTAAAACCATGTCTCAAGCACATGGCGTTGCATGTGTTTACATGCCACGATGTTGGAGTCTTTGGATAGTTTCAGTCCATGGGCGCACTGCAGCTAGCGTCGCCGAGAAGCCTATTTTGTCCTATCCTTTGGATGCACGAGCACAGACATGAATCTGGTCGTCCTAGCTGCTTTGCAACGCTAATCCAAGGGCCCAGGCGCCCAGGTCACGGATTTGGTACGTTCTATAGGAGGGAAAAACTACACCACATCATGCGGTTGTCAATCATGGGCCCTAAAGGTAGGCTGACATTCGACATGAGATTGTGAAACTTTAGGATCTGGGCCGACCGTTCAGATGTCTCGTTGTATTGGGCTATTTGGCAATGCGGTGGCCATGGGCTTCGTCCATAGAGCCGTACACATTGAGTCAAGCCCATTAGCGAACATTCATATTTTCGTTTACCCTTTTTATAAGAAAACAAAAAGTGGACTATTTTTAAAACAAATCGAGCAAGAGAAGTGCTGATTATGTTGATGAAGAAAAAATCCCAGGCTATGTATAACGAGAAAAAAAAACAGCAATCGTAACAACTACAATTCTACAAACAGCTATGACAACACTACCAACAAGGCAACAACAACAGTAGTGATAAAAACAAATAACTACCTAAGACAACTCTGCCAACTAAACCCACTTGCAACCTAACCAACAACCCACAATGAAGACAAACATCTTAAGGAAGGACAAAGAAACCTCTGCTACCATTCCCAAAAGGCACGACCTTTTAACCCCATTAGTGGCTTGAAGAGATCATACAACAACAATTTTTTTACATTTGTATAGTTGTTATAATATCCAATGCCCATATATTTAGGATAGCAAGGATTGGGCTCTAGGGTGAAGACAATAAGAAAGAAAGAGTGGCCCAGTAACCTTTCGCTGCCTTCTATCTTTTTCATCTAGGAGTTCCTGCTCGTCCCATATCTGCGGATCGGAGGATGGCGTCCATGGCGGTCAGTGATATGGAAGCTTGAAGACAGTCGTAGGATGGGGGAACTCGTGGCAAAAGAAAGGTATTGCGAGCGTCAAATCTTGCCCTATCGGCTCATGTACCTCTGTGTGTATACTCGCACTACATCCTCATTGAGCTTCCTATCATATCCAACTATACCCAAATCACTTAACATACCGAGCCAACCTAAACATTTCAGAGAGATGACATTGTTCTAGGCTTCCACCAGCCACCACTCATGTTCATTTGGTAGAGCGATCCTCCTAACTTCTTCGAGCCGATTTCGTGGATTCATAACAAGTGGTTTAAAATATGACTAGGCGGCATTTTTCAATGACCTAGAGGCTAGAGTTATCAGTAGTATCTCCCACCGCCGTCTAGGAGACACCTTTTGTTGCCCCTTTTTCTCCTCATCGTTGTCTAGGGCTCCTCACATTTCTCCATAGCGAGTCTATCAGTGGCAAAAAGGAGAGATGACCCATCTCTCTTCTATAACAACATTTTAATGGCGTTTGCTTAAAGTTTAACTTAAATAAATCTACCGATAAAATTAGATTATTTTTTGTCGGAATCTTGTACCTGCAGTGACTTTGGTGATTTCCACGATGAGGTCATCGTTGCATATGTCAATATCATCAGCATGTAGGACACCAATTATTTGTTGTCATTATCTGTAAGAGTAGGGGTGCTCCGAGCACACCTCACAAGAATCAATAACTCTAGCCTCTAGGTCACTGAACTTAACTTCGACGGTTGCCGAGAGGTAATTAGGCATACATGATGAAACAATGATTGGAGATAATGTTTGTAGCCTATGTTGTGCTCGAGGACATGACTGTAGATGTTGTTTCATCATTTTAAACGTGTTTTGGATTGGTTTCGGAACGTTGAATCATGTGGCATATCCATTGTTTTGGAGTTATCGTTGGATTCAGTATAAGAACAACACTTCGACTTCGGGTTTCAACAAGAATTTGTTCTGCATCGAGGAAAAAATAGGGAGAAGAAGATCATGGAAGAATCTAAATAGAATGTTATATATATTTTTAGATTCTTTTCATGTGTAGTTAGAGGGTGTACTGTGCCAAGTTTTAACAGAATCTTCTTCCTAAAAAAACAACTAGATTATCCTAAAAAGCTGACAAGATTCTCTTTTTATACTATGAGCGTGGAGCTAAAAAAAAGATCTCACTCCCCACCGCACCCTATTATTCAATCTGTATCAAAATCACTCTGCTCTCTATTCAATTCCTATAGAATCACTCTGAAACCACTTATCAGTTATCACCTTCCCTAGAGCTCCTCTTCTGCTGCCAAAAGACCGTGTCCATATATAGCAGACGGGTTCATGCCGTCGTGCGCTTTGCCTAAACACCAGAAGCTCCAAAAGACCGTGTCCATAGCAGACGGACTTTTTCTGTGACGTTATGATCACTTGAGAGCTTACTTCACATATATGCCCTGTGCCTATCATCATTATAGTGTCTTAAGGAATCAACGAAGTAAGCAACAACAAGAGAGTTTTCTTAAGGAAAAAAAAATAGCAACAGAGTTTGTTCAGTTTAGTAGGCTATCAGCATATATGAGATTCCTAGCTAGGTCACTGTGTCATGCGTGCATGCGCTTGTTTGTGTACTAAGTTTTAGTCTTTATAATGTCTGGATGTTTTGCTTCATGCTTACAGAACATGACTACAAATATATTGGTGTGCATCTCCATGATGATCACAAAAAAGCTTGGAAAAAAGAACGGCCCTCCATCACGTCTCCTAGATGTACGTCCTTGACCGCTGCTTTTTCTCATTGTGTACACGTACACCTTTATTAGTTTCTTCATTGGTGTAGGACCAGTCAAACGGAATATAAGATACCAAAATTCGTCACTAACCGATCCCATAATCAAGCTCAAGAGAAAGCAATCATCTAATATAATATGTAATGCATGCACTATCTTTTTGTTTATATATTCATAATAATATATACATCGAGCTACAATTGTATTGTTTTTTTTATAAATATCATATATTTCGTTCTTATATAGGAAAAATGATATTGAACAAGGTTTTGGGTGCCACATATATATACACGCAGATTTTGTTCACTTGGTGAGTAAGTGTTTGGGACTGCTCTGCTCTACGTTTTTCACCTCCACTCCACGTTTTTTAGCCAAACGGTTTCAGCTCCACGCATTCAGTTCGAGGAAAAAGGGTAGAGTTGTGTGAGTAACTAAAGAGGTACTCCACGAACTCTAGTTTTTTGTGGAGCTGCTCCACGAGTTTGTGAAGTAGTACCAAACACCCCCTAAGGGCACTCACAATGCAAGACTCTATCATAGAGTCCAAGAGAGTTAATTACATATTATTTATGATATTTTATTGATGTGGCACCATATTTATTGAAGAAAGAGGTAGAAAAAAATAAGACTCCAAGTCTTATTTAGACTCCAAGTTCACATTGTTCGAGATAATAAATAACTTTAGACTCTATGATAGAGTCTGCATTGTGAGTGTCCTAAGGGCACTCCCAATGCTAGAAACTACATGTAGTTTCTATACCTATTAATTTTTATAGACACTATATATATATAGAAACTATGGTCTCAATGGATAGTTTCTATAAAATATTTTTTATCCAATCACATTCATTCTCTTTCTATTCTTAGCCAATCATATCACTTCATGTCTTGGATTTTGTGTAGACATGGTTTCTAACTTAGACCCAATTTCTATGATTTTTGCTCTCTCTCTTCAATAACTCTTTTGCCACATCAGCAAAATGCTTAGGTGACACTGCAATTAATATCTATAGAAACCACGATGGTTTCTACATTGGGAGTGCTCTAAGAGTTTGAAGTAGCAATGGAGAACTTTAATTACCATAAAGAACCACGGTTAGCACTTGTTCTTTGGAAACTTTAATTTTTTATGCATTTTTGCCATATATATGTTCTTAAAAATAATTCATCAATGTCGTCATTCAAACAAAAAGCAAGAGTAAAGGAAAAACAAGTACACGATGGAGGACGATGCATATCATATTTGAGAGACAAAGGCAGGCACATGCATGCATTAAGGCTGGTTGTGTGTTTAGAAACAGGTTCAAAGCTCAGCTGTAGGTTCTGATTCTCTCGTGTGGTTGACGAATGATCTTGGAATGAATCAAAGGTATACCGAACCTATTCGATGCATAAATGCACGCACACAACCAAAGAATGGACGAGAGCTCGGAATGGCGTGGCCGTGGGGTCCTGAGACTCCCTGCCGTTCGTCCTGCATCTGCCTGCATAATGCAGGGAGAGCCTGGATGCAGCAGCAGCCTATAAATAAAACCCATCCGATGCAACTAATAACACACCAAGTACACCATTAATTAACTTACTCAATCTCCTTGCAACTTAACAAGCAAGAGCAGCGAGAGGAGTACGACGACCCTGCAACTTCGTCCTCGATCAGAAAAAAGGTAACTAATAGCTAGGCATGGCAAGTGGTTTTCGATCAGAACCCTGTTGCAATCTTATCGCATCTTTGCCGTGTTGGGACTTGGGACACACAGTTACAAGTTTAGGTTACCTCTGACTTTGTGTATACATTCCACGACGATCGACGTCGCTCAGGTGACTGTTGCATACGTAGACTGTGTATATTGTCGACTATGTGAGGGTGCCATCAAAAGGGCCGGGGGCAGTGCGTGCAATAGGTACACGCTGTTTCCCGTTGACACCGCGTGCGACTGCGCGGAGTCGTCGTCGTCCTCGTCTACCTTGCACTGCTAGCTTGCATGCTCAATCCAAGCTCCCCGGCGCGGCCCGCTCGCCTCCACAAAGGGAGGGCCACAACCACGATGGCGACTGGCCGGAGCCACCAACTCCGAGCAGCACGGCTTATAAATGGCGCCCCCCACACGTACCTCGCCACCCCACCTCGTGCTCGCAGCAGCTAGCCTCGCACAGACATTCACCCCGCTGCACCTGCACGCAGCAGGGGGTCGAGAACGCCCCAGCTCCGGCAGCAGCTAGTGATCACTGGCAGACTGGCAGTGACAGGTCAGGCTTGGCGCCACCACCGCCTGCCATCACGTGCGCATCTGCAGTCACGTACACACCGTGGAGGTGAAGAGTGAACCGCCTCCTCAATTCTGACCTGGACGCTCTTTGCCCTCCTTGGACATTCACCAGAGCAGATTGAGATGGCAGAGAACGTGGTGGCCACGTACTACTACCCGACGGCGGCGCCGGCGGCCATGGAGGTCTGCGGCGCGGAGCTCGGCAAGGGCGCGAGCGACAAGTGCTTCGACGACGACGGCCGCCCTAAGCGTAACGGTAAGGTTTCATTTCATTTGAACCGACACGAGGACGGAGACGACGGACTGCTGGGCGTGTCGATCGTGTGCTAGATGTGTGCATGCTGACGTACGCCTGACGGGCTGTGTGCTGCAGGGACGATGTGGACGGCGAGCTCGCACATCATCACGGCGGTGATCGGCTCCGGGGTGCTGTCGCTGGGGTGGGCCATCGCGCAGCTCGGCTGGGTGGCCGGCCCCGCCGCGATGCTGCTCTTCTCGCTCGTCACCTACTACACCTCCTCGCTGCTCGCCGACTGCTACCGCTCCGGCGACCCCAGCACCGGCAAGCGAAACTACACCTACATGGACGCCGTCAACGCCAACCTCAGTGCGTGCTCTCTCCGCCTTCATTCGTCCCTCCTTCTCATCACGCCTCTGCATGCCTTTCAAGCTCGAGATCGATCAGCTAGAACTTACTCTGTGTGCATGCATCTGTGGACTGGAATTTCGTCGAGCAGGTGGCATCAAGGTCCAGATCTGCGGGTTCCTGCAGTACGCCAACATCGTGGGCGTGGCCATCGGGTACACCATCGCCGCCTCCATCAGCATGCTGTGAGTGAACGCACGACTTGTCTGCTCTTTCATTTGCGCATGAATAGTGTGTGACTTTGACGATGGTGTCGTACGTGTTGGTGCAGCGCGATCAGGAGGGCCAACTGCTTCCACCAGAAGGGGCACGGCAACCCCTGCAAGGTCTCCAGCACGCCCTACATGATCATCTTCGGCGTAGCGGAGATCTTCTTCTCGCAGATCCCCGACTTCGACCAGATATCGTGGCTCTCCATCCTCGCCGCCGTCATGTCCTTCACCTACTCCTCCATCGGTCTCGGCCTGGGCATCGTCCAAGTCATCGGTATATACGATGCATTCTTGCAAACATCTGGTCATCGATCAGCTACTGAGCTACTCCAGTGCCACAACTTCTTACGATGAATGCAACGCGTGCATATATATGCAGCGAACAGAGGCGTGCAGGGGAGTCTGACGGGGATCAGCATCGGCGTGGTGACCCCGATGGACAAAGTGTGGCGCAGCCTGCAGGCGTTCGGCGACATCGCCTTCGCCTACTCCTACTCCCTGATCCTGATCGAGATCCAGGACACGATCCGGGCGCCGCCGCCGTCGGAGTCGACGGTGATGAAGCGCGCCACGGTGGTGAGCGTGGCGGTGACCACGCTCTTCTACATGCTGTGCGGATGCATGGGGTACGCGGCGTTCGGCGACGGCGCGCCCGGAAACCTCCTCACGGGCTTCGGCTTCTACGAGCCCTTCTGGCTCCTGGACGTGGCCAACGCCGCCATCGTCGTCCACCTCGTCGGCGCCTACCAGGTCTACTGCCAGCCGCTGTTCGCCTTCGTCGAGAAGTGGGCCGCGCAGCGGTGGCCGGACTCGGCGTTCGTCACCGGGGAGGTCGAGGTCCCGCTCCCGGCGACGCGGCGGCGGAGCTGCAAGGTGAACCTGTTCCGGGCGACGTGGCGGACGGCGTTCGTGGTGGCGACGACGGTCGTGTCCATGCTGCTGCCCTTCTTCAACGACGTGGTGGGGTTCCTGGGCGCGCTCGGCTTCTGGCCGCTCACCGTCTACTTCCCCGTGGAGATGTACGTGGTGCAGAAGAAGGTGCCGCGGTGGAGCCCCCGGTGGGTGTGCCTGCAGATGCTCAGCCTCGGCTGCCTCGTCATCTCCGTCGCCGCCGCCGCCGGGTCCATCGCCGGCATCGCGTCCGACCTCAAGGTCTACCGCCCGTTCAAGTCCTACTGATCAGATTCACGGGAGACGCAGCATGTGGTATATAGGCACATATATATAGCGGTGTCCAAGAAGTACACATCGGAATCCAAAATGCACACGGCGGTAGTATCAAAACCGAGAGGGGAAAAAGTTTGCAGTACTGAACGGTGACACGCTCGAGAAAGTTTCAGTGTGTCGCGCTGTTCTTATGCTGTACTACGCCAATCTTACAAAATTACCTATCTTGATCAATTGTCAAAATTTGGGGAGAGATACAGAGAGCTCTGTCACGCTGGCTGAGAACAACAGCCTCACAGCTAATAACTTTGTCGCGAAATTTCACGTCCTCGTCCGACTTGTCATATATTAGGCCCAACTACAGCCCTGTTAAGTCACAAAATGAAGATACTTGCCCATGAACGTCCTTAAAAACATTTTAACACATGAGTCTCACTAGAGATGCCTCCTCATGTCTTGACTTCAAAAAAGTATGCCGGACTGAAGCGTGAAGGCCCATTTACAGCCCTAAATAAATGGTTTATAAATCGCTGACAGAAATGTGAGATTCTGAAAGTTGAGACTTGAGATATGATAGACTTGGGCGACAATCGTGGTATATGAGATGATCACAGACAGACAGACAGTCTGTAGATACCAAAGTTTGCAATCAAGATGTACACGTCTGAACCCTCTCCCCTCCTGAGCTCTTCCGAGCAGTGAGCTCTTGTCAGCTTGGGCCTTGGGCGGTATATATAGCTCGTTTTCGATGGATCATTATGCTGTGGGTGAGATTGATGTGTTCTCCTATTTGGACTGCTTTAAATCTTCGTTATTAGGAAAAATTAGAGCACATACTTTGTCTTAAAAGAGATAATAATACCTAGATGGAGATTACAAATTGAAATTACTACTGGCTACTGTAAAGGAAAGACACAGAACTATATTAAGAGCTAGCTAATGCTGACAATCTAACCTAGTCGTCCCTAAAGCTCATCATGGTCATCCTCATCGTAAGTGTCGTCTGCCGGTGCACCACCGCCGGACCTCTGGTACACCGCCGAGATGACAGGGCTGCACACGTCCTCTAGCTCCTTGAGCTTCTCCTCGTAGTCCTCCTTGTCGGCATCCGAGTTCACTTCGATCCACTCGTTGGCCTCCCTGACTGCCTCCTCCACCTTCTCCTTCTCGTCGGCGTTCATCTTGTCGGCCATGTTGCTGTCGTCCACCACCGCGCTCTTCACCTGGTAGACGTACGTCTCCAGCTTGTTGCGCGCGTCGACCCGCTCCCTCGCCTTCCGGTCCTCCTCCGCGAACTCCTCCGCCTCGTGCACCATCCGGTCCATCTCCTCCTGGCTGACCCGGCGGGCGTCGCTCGTGATGGTGACCTTCTCCGACCTGCCGGTGCCCTTGTCCGCCGCCTTCACGTGGAGGATGCCGTTCACGTCCACCTCGAAGGTCACCTCGATCTGCGGCGTGCCCTTTGGCGCCGGTGGGATCCCAGACAGGTCAAACTTGCCGAGCAGCTCGTTGTCCTTGGTCATGCTGCGCTCGCCCTGGAACACCATGATGCTCACTGTGGTCTGCCTGTCCTGGTACGTGGTGAACACCTGCGTCTTCTTCGTCGGAATCACCGTGTTCCTCGGGATCAGCTTGGTCATCACCCCACCCACGGTCTCTATGCCCAGAGTCAGTGGCGTAACGTCGATGACAAGCATACTTTCGCCGTGCCCACTGAGGATACCACCCTGGACGGCGGCGCCGTACGCGACGGCCTCGTCGGGGTTGATTCCCCTACTGGGCTCCTTGCCGTTGAAATAGTCCTTGAGCAGCTGCTGGACCTTGGGGATCCTGGTGCTACCGCCGACGAGCACGATCTCGTCGATGTCGCTCTTCTGCAGCCGGGCGTCCGCCATGGCCTTCTTCACCGGCACCATCGTCTTCCGGAACAGGTCGCTGTTGAGCTCCTCGAAGCGCGCCCTGGTGAGCTGCTCCGAGATGTCGACGCCGTCGAAGAGCGCCTCGATCTCCACGCGCACCTGGTGCTGGTTGCTGAGCGCGCGCTTGGCGCGCTCGCACTCGCGCCGGAGCTTCCCTAGCGCGCGGGCGTCGCCGGAGATATCCCGGCCGTGCCTGCGCTTGATGAGCTTGATGAAGTAATCCATGACGCGCTGGTCGAAGTCCTCGCCTCCGAGGTGGGTGTCGCCGTTGGTGGCGAGCACCTCGAAGACGCCGTTGTCGATGGCAAGGATGCTGACGTCGAACGTGCCGCCGCCGAGGTCGAACACGAGCACCTTCTTCTCCGGGCCCTTGTCGTCGATGCCGTAGGCGATGGCTGCCGCGGTGGGCTCGTTGATTATGCGGCGCACGTTGAGCCCGGCGATGGTGCCAGCGTCCTTGGTGGCCTGGCGCTGCGCGTCGTCGAAGTAGGCCGGGACGGTGACGACGGCGTCCGTGACCTTCTCGCCGAGGTAGGCCTCGGCCGTCTCCTTCATCTTGGTGAGCACCATGGCGCTGACCTCCTCGGGGCTCAACTCGCGCACGTCGCCTTCCCTCACCTGGACCCGCACGTGCGGCTTCCCGTTCCTCTCGACGACGTCGTAGGAGAGCAGCTTCATGTCCCGCTGCACCACGGCGTCGTCGAACTGGCGACCGATAAGCCGCTTGGCGTCGTAGATGGTGCGCTCTGGGTTGGCCGCCGCCTGGTTCTTGGCGGCCTCGCCGATGAGGCGCTCGCCGCCGTCGGTGAAGGCGACCCATGAGGGCGTGATCCGGTTGCCCTGGTCGTTGGCGATGATCTCGACGCGGCCGTTCCGGTAGACGCCGACGCACGAGTAGGTGGTGCCCAGGTCGATGCCGATCACGGTGCCGCGAGCACCTCCTCCTTCAGCGGCCGCTGCTGCGTAGGTCCTCGTCGGAGCCACGACGGGAAGCAGCCCGGCGACCAGCAGCGCAAACAGCAACTTCGTCCACCCTCCTCGAGCCGCCATCGCGTTGCCGTAGCTGTACGTCGTCGTGTTGCGATGTTGGTAACACACGAAACGAAGGACGTGGGTTTGGGACTTTGGGTAGGCGCCGTAGAGCGCCGGTATATAAAGCCACCTCCACCTGCGGGCGGGCGCGCGAGTCCCGATTTTGGAAGCTGGCCACTCTGAACCGGAGGCGGTGTGACACGCAGCAACGTGTCTTGTCCAACGCCTGCTGGACACGTCGGCGGCGTGATATGAGCCGTTCGTTTTTCTGATCGGGCGGTCAGGAGACGGCTATGACGTGTAAAAGGCGTGGTGGTGTATACTCGTGGTGCGCAGTATGATGAATTGGATACCGATCGTACTCGACTTGCAATGTTTTTTTTGAAAGAAACCTCGACAGCTCGACTTGCGATGTTGTCTCAGGACCGGTTTCAAACAAACAGAACACGTACGCTTACTGAGTTGTAGGCCTCTTTGTATGTGGTTGTAAGGACACTCACAATGCAAGACTCTATCACAGAGTTCAAGACACTTAATTACATATTATTTATAGTATTTTGCTGATGTTGCAGCATATTTATTGAAGAAAGAGGTAGAAAAAATAAGACTTTAAGTTCACATTGTTCGAGGTAATAAATAACTTTAGACTCTATGATAAAGTCTGCATTGTGAGTGTCCTAACAGGCTCTCGTGTATATATACATAGAAGCTTATGGTTGAACTTGCTCCTTTGAAATTCCCAACGTTTGGTTTTTCATGTAGATGTAGATGCTAAATCAATTTATAGAGCACAACTAATTATGATGTACTCCTTTCGTCCCAAAATAATGTTGTTCTCGCTTCTTGAATATAGTCAACCACTTTTAATTTTGACTAAATATATATACACATGAAAATAGTAATATTTGTAGTACATAATTAGTATTATTAGTTGGATCATTGGACCTATTTTCATAATAAACTTATTTAAAGATATAAATGTTACTAACATTTTCTATAAAGCTAGTCAAACTTAAGAAAGTTTGATTGACACGAATACTATAATGATATTTATTTTTGAACAGAGGGAGTAAGTTACTTTTGATGAGAGGAACTTTTTCGGGAGCGTAATTACTTAGTTTAGATTTTAAAGTGGATGTTTCATATATGTTTTTAGCATTTTGACAAAAAGATTATAACTGTGAAGTCTATTTTTTATTCTAATAACTTCACAAAATGGATAATTTAGATTGTCAATAACGGAGAACGAAAATTTGAAACTAGCCTAATTGTAATTGGTCATGTACTCTGCTCCTTCAGTCTTGGTCGATTCGGCTGACAGACCAACGGACAGCCTCGATTGCAGACTTATCCGCGACCTCACCCCACTTCCCCACTTCACCGCAAGCCATCTTCCCGCCACATGCTCAAAAGCAAGCGACTTCCCACTCCCATCCACCCACACGCGCACGGCCGCAGGCAGTAGAAGCAGCAGGATGTGGTCGGCAGCAGCGGCGGCGGCGCGCGCGGTGTCCGTGCCCGTGTCTCCGGTCCCGGCGCCCTCGCTCCTCAGCGGCCGGCGCGGCGGGCCGCGGGGCGGCCGTGGCGCGGTGTCCGTGCGCAGCTCGTTGCTGGACTTCGTGGGCGGGGACCTGGTGCGGCCGGACCTGGGCAAGTGGCTGGACGACGTGGAGAAGCACAAGGCGCTGGCCATCTACCCGCCGCACGAGGGCGGCTACGAGGGCCGCTACCTCAACCGCCTCCGCTACCAGGGCTACTACTTCCTCGACCTCTCCGCGCGGGGCCTCGGCGATCCGGAGACCACGCTCACCAAGATCCACCCCGTCTGCCCGGTACGTACGACGCACGTCTACTTTTGTTCTTGATTTGTTCTTGTTGTCTTGTTGTTGAACTGACTCGATCGGAGTGGTGCTGTGCATGACTGCAGCCTAGCCTCGGCAGGCAGCCGGTGGCGCGGTGGTACTTCCCGCCGGAGGTGGACTACAGGCTCAGCCTGCTGCACCCAGACGCCAAAGGCCTCGTCGTCTGGATCCACGAAGCCAAGGTGCAGTGGCTGCTTGCACGCACCTCCATGGATCGGGACTTTTTACTGAGTGCTCTGTTCTTGAACCTCTTCTGATATACATGCAGGTTCTGTCCAAGGCTGAGCTGCAGTTCCTGGCCATGCTCCCAGACATCCGTCCCAAAGTCAGGGTGCTCGCAGAAGTCGGCAACTGGTACATGCGTTTCTTCTAGTATCTATCTCCAATTCTCCATGTTCAATTTCCCACACCACGGGAGCACCTGTGGCTAAACCATTATTATTACATGATCCTGTTGGACGCGTGCAGGAGAAGTTTTGTTTGGAAGCCACTGAAGCAAATTGCAGGCCTTGAGCAGAACCCGGACGCGGAAGAATGATCAAGCGACATGTCTGGGGCAACTACAGCTACACTCAAATTGCTTCTGGGATCGACATCTCTCCCTGCCATTCTTGCAGCTTTGCACTGAATGAGAGAGGCAATTAATAAAGATGTGCATACATTTTGGCACAAATTTCAGAAAGAGAACCATTGCAAACCATGTAAAAAATTTCCACATATGTGAATTCATTCAAGTACAGATCACGGTCGCACGCAACGCGTTCAGACTTCAGATAATATTAGATTAGACAGGCGCGGCACACTTTTCCGGCACGCCGGCCGGCAGTTTTCAGCGGCGCAGGTACACGAGGTCGGTGCGGAGCAAGAAAGGGTAGCCGATGCCTCTCCTCCTGGACGGGAACAGCACGAAGAGGAGGCTCACCACGAAGCCGATCACGAGCGGCACGGTGTTGACCACCTTCCGGGGCACGCCGGGGTAGTAGCACAGGACCATGTCGTGGTGCGAGGCGGCGAACGTCACGAACGCCACCAGCGCCAGCGTCGTGTGGAACAGGTCCGACCACCGCAGCCTGTACCGCTCCGGCTCCCTCGGCCCCTTCCTCCTCCGGTGGCCGCCGCCGCAGAACGTGCGGATGCCAGTGGGCGTGGCGACGCCGTACCGGAGGCGGCCCGAGGCGGAGCGGAAGCTGTCTGTGAGCGTGAAGAAGACGCAGGAGCCGGCGCAGAGGACGACGAAGGCCGCGGTCAGGATGCGGTTCAGCCGGGTGCACTTGCCGTCGTCGGTGAGGAGAGGGGCGAAGATGGCGAAGGCGAGGATCGTAGCGGTCGGGAGGAGCACGTTCAGGCGCGCCGTGCCGCCAAGGACCAGGTTGAGGACCATGATGAAGCTCCAGCTATCGTCGTCGTCCTCGTCATCCTCGTCTTCGTGGCGTGGTGGATCGGCGACTTCGTTGCTGGCTTGGTCGATGAGGACCTTGCATTCTTCCTTCTCAGCCATTGATGCCACGGGCCTGTGATGAAGAGCGCGTGCTCCAGGTTGGGATTCACGAGCTCAGACAGGCTCAATTAAAGAGCACGCTAAACTGAGCGACAGATGAAAAGAATACACCTTCCGGTATTCTTGACGAGTTGAGTTGGAACACGAAAGGCTTCAGCATGAGTAGCAAGGCAAGTGCCTTCCCCTCGCACAGAAGCAACGGACATTAAGATGAATGAGTTGCAAAAACCACGGATCAGAAACCAGAACACCACAAGTGGATGGGAGGCAAAGTTTCTTCAAGGAGCCTTCTTCAGATTCTTTCCCTATCTTCTAATTTTCTATCCAAAGAATACAACAGTTACTGTGTTGCTGAGAACGGTCTTGTATGCCACCGTGGTGGGTATCCAAAACTGGATCTAGCCCATTCTGGGCATTTCGAGATGTATAAGGTTTCCCAATACTCTACACCAGTGTCTCAAAAAATTACAAGGGTAGTGGCGCCTTTTACCTTTTGGAATCCTAAAATACAATCTACAAAGGTGTGTATCAAATGAAAGAATGGCTGAGCATGGCCACAGAGATGACCAAGCATTATAGCGTTGATCGAAATGACTCTGTTGCCCTTGGTGATCTGAGTGGGATGCCTTCAGCAGCAGATCTAAGAGGAATTCCTTCAGCTGTGTCGTCCGCATGTTTAGGAATCCGGACAGGTAGAGTTGGTGGGAGACCTGTGATAGCACAGAGTGAAACATTACCAAAATTTAGTGTGTGTTTGGCACATACTCCATATAAAACAAACAGAAAGTGGAGAGCATTATATCATACCATCAACCATGTCTTTGGTCTTGTGGAGAAGAAACGTCCCTGAAAGAATGGTAACGAAACCACACATCTCTGTTACAATTTGAGTTGGATTTTGACGATCCCAGTCCTGCATGCAATTAGTTTAGTTGTCAATAATAAATTAATAATGCCAAGAATTTTCATTAAGAACGACAGCAACTATGACAACTGTACGAGGGAATACAGACAACCATGCCTGAAGGCTTGAACTGATAAGTACATGACTAAACAATCCATGGAGCATTGTCTGTCAACAGCTAAACCGGCAAACAACAAAACTCAAGTAAAATGGTCATTTCTGGGAGCACAAGCTTAAATATCTGTAACCAACTAATGGATCTCATAACCAATATGTGAAGATCATGTTAACTTGAGTAGTACAGTAGCACTTGGTATCTGAAAGCAAGCATTCATCCATCGGCCAACGCACCCTTATCTCTCTATTTCTCCACCAGCCACCATAAACCCCTGCTGTCTCCTCTGTTGTGGGCTCTTTATCAATCAACTACCACTGACATCGCATTTCCATCAACAATCATCCTTTCAGCCATCATGCAGCTATCAAACAAGTTCCCTACCCTAAGAAGAGTATTTTCTGTACTCTTATTAGAACTACAGCTATCAAGCATATAACAGATTATCATAATTTCCAGCACCTTTTCTTTTTGGTGCACACACTAAGCCTCTTCCCAGCAAATAACACAGCTACAAGTTCTAGCAAGTTCATCTAGCCTAAGCTGGTTGCTTGAATCAGGTAGATTAGTCCTGAGAGGTTTCGTTGCGCTTCTTTCTTATACTCCCTCCATTCCAAATTATAAGTTATTCCAAGAATCTTGGAGAGTCAAATCATTTTCAAGTTTGACCAAAAATATAAAGAGAAATATAAAGATTTATGTCATAAAATAGGTACACTATGAAAATATAACTAACAAAGAATCTAATGATACTTGGTTGGTACCAAAAATGTTAT